>Ga0049083_10000655_pt1 | contig 12596 bp, 19 predicted proteins | sample GreLakmeMI27MSRF_FD_66719 | JGI IMG/M metagenome (GOLD analysis project Ga0049083, IMG submission 66719) | Freshwater lentic microbial communities from great Laurentian Lakes, MI, USA - Great Lakes metaG MI27MSRF | ecosystem: Environmental > Aquatic > Freshwater > Lake | place: Great Lakes...
GTGACTCTGCCCCTCGTCGCACCCTCGCCCTCTGCAATAGCCGAGGAGGACGGCGTGCACTACGTGTACGCCTGCCCGGTCTGCAACGCGCCCTTCCGCCGGTGGAGGAACGCGATACGGCACTTCAAGGCATGCTGCTGCGTCCGCTCGCCTCTCTCATCCGCCGCTCTGAGTTCTGTCTCGCAGAGCACGCTGCACTGGGAGGTGCCGGAGAAGGGGCAGCGCGCTGCGCAGCGCATGCGCCGTAAGTCAAAGGTTAAAGAGTCGCTGACAGCGTTGGGACCGATGAGGAAGACGGATGAACGATGAGCGGAGAGGACAGAGTCTGACGCGAAGGACAAGCCCTCGCTCGGGAGAGACGTGGACCATACGCGGACCACAGCTGCACTCGTCTGTATACCCCGCCATGGGCAGTGAAGCTGCCGAAGGCACGGACTTCACGGCTTGCCCTGTACGACACCAACAGCCATGTTCGAGACCTGCGCACATCGCGGGGTCAGCCGGCGACACGGCTGCAGTCTGAGCGAGGACACGAACCAGTTTGCCTTCGTCGTCCATCGTCGGCGGGTTCTCCACCACAACCATCTGCGGCCTCTGCTGTGGTCGGGCTGTGAGGGGGTGAGCGGGAGCGCGTGAGACGGAGATGGCGAGAGAACGGGCTGCACTGCGTTTGGTCGCACCCCCAGCAGCGCCGGCTGGTTGTGTGGCCGACGACCCGCCGCCGCCCTGCGGGGAGGGACGGGCGCGTGAGGCAATGCTTGCAGCAGAGGTGATACGCTTCCCACACCACACGCCTGTGTGACAAAGTTGCACACTGCACACTTGACAGACTGCGCGCCATACGCGTACCTGCGCACAGCGCGCGCGCAAGTCAGCGGCGGCACGTTTAGTGTGCCCTGGTGGCAGGCGACGCACATGAGGGTAATTCCGCAACCGCCGCAGTTGACGTGCGCAATCTGGTTGGCTGTTTGCAGCAGGCGAGTGAGTCCGGTGCGCAGCACCATGCTGCGCAGCATGGAGTGCGCTGCGTCTCACCCTGCATTGCCAGGTTGACGGTGTTGCAGACGGAGCACTGCACACTCGAGGCACCTCGGATGTACATCAGCAGCGTGCGGCACCCACCGCACTCCAGCTGCGCCATCTCAGTCCCGGCGGGCGGCACCGGCGTCACGCTGTTGCACAGCGCGCATCTCACGTTCGCCGCGCCCTGGGAGGGCATCAGTGCTGGGCGTAGCGTGGGCACCCTCCACGGGGGGACAGCCGAACACGCGCCTGGGGGTAGAAGAGCAGCGTGCCGCAGCCACTGCAGATAATCTGGCTCTGGCTCGGAGGCGCAGCTGCGGAGGAGGGCGTGGGCAGGCGTGGGAACCACGGCATAGGGTTGCCTCAAACACGCGCTACGCCTCCATTGGCGGCCAATTGCAGGCCAAGCTCCAGTGGTGCTGCCGCAGAGTTCGTACCTTGCGCCATGGCCGACCCTGGTGAACAGACCGAGAGAGTTACCGCGTCTCGCTCGCCTCCAACACGACACAACGAGGCAATGAAAGGGAGATGAAGGCAGGCTTGCCGAAGGTGGGGGTGGGCGGCGTCGACAGAGCCCCGGGTCGTCCCTCCATCAATCATGCCTCCACGCACCACACCAAACGCAGCGCTTGTACGTTCGCGAGTCCCGAACAGAGACCTGTACGGTGTGCCGAACAAAGACACCCTGCTGCAGCACCCAAAAAGCAAGACTCATCAACGTCGGCTCTCCTCGCCTGTGCGCGGCAAACGAGCTCCCTTTGACTTTCGCATCAGTCTGGGACTCGACATCTTAGGCGAACGCTCGCAAGTGTCCGCTCCAGAGCCACAGGAGTGCTTGACACTCGATGGAGACGGAACTTCGTGGCGACGCAGCCAATGTCGCGTCTCCCGGCGCTCCCTTCGGCGGGCGCCTGCAGCCGGCCCTGCTCATAGGCGCCGCCGGTGGACAGCACGTCGCTGGCATTCTGAGCACGCACGACCCAGCAGTCGCCATTGACGAGGTGCAGCGCAGCGGCGCACTGCGGGACCCGGCGTGCGAACCTTTGCTGGGCTTGCTGGACCATATCGGACAGCCGCGCGCCGAGGTGTGCGGCAGAGCGCTCTTCTCGGGTTGCCTCCCGTCTCACCACCGCCCCTCAGGTCTACTTCGAGATGCTAAACTCCGCGCTAGCAGTGCTGCAAGAGCGCGTGGCCACCATGCCGCAGCCGGCGCTGCTGAGGCTGCTGGAGGCGCGCACGCTTTGTCGCACCGCTCGCCACCCGTACCTCTCACCTACCCGCTCCGCAGGCGGCCTTCCCGTTCATCGGCATCGAGGAGGTCCGGGAAATCCCTCTCGCCGTGCTGAGCAGGCTGAACCCGGTGCCACCCGCGTTCCTCAAGCAGGCGCGTGCTGGCCCGCAAAGTGTCCCTTCCCGCACTGAGTCGCCCGCTTCCACAGCTCGCGGGCGACATAGAGCTCTTCAGACAACTGCCTCGCGGGGTCCAGCGCCAGGTGCGGGCTGTCGCTGCGCTCTCTGGCAGCACAGCCCGACGTGACGCCCGCCTCTCAGGTCTGGGAGCTGGATGGCGCGCTGTTTCGGAGACACGCCTCTCCCTCTATCAGCGCATACGCGGATGAGACGGCCACCATCATGCGTGAACTGGACATGGCACGACTGGCCGCATCCTCTCGCGCGCGGTCGTCGCTTGCTCTAAATCGCTCGCCGCGCCTGCGCAGGGCCTGCGTCTGACGGCGCTGCCCAAGACAGCTGGCGGGTCTGCTGCGCCTTCAGCGGGAGGCAAGGCTGGCGCAGCGCGCCCCCTGCCCGTCCTGCCGCGCCGCGCTCTGCGGTCCGCCAGTGCCAGCGTGCAGCGCCTGGTGAAGTTGGTGCGTGCGGTGTCTCCCCCTCTCGAATGCGGGGCTGTGCGGCTCACGTGGCACAAAACTCCATCCCAGGTGGGCTCCTCCAAGCGCCTCTACGCTTCCTTCGTCAGCCTCTGCCGCCAGCACTACGGCCAGGAGGGCCTCGTCGCAGCCTGCAGCTTGCGTAGCCAGGTGCTGCTCGCCCTCCACGAGACGAAGCCTGGCCAGCCGGGTGGCGCTCCCTCAGACGTCAGCACCTTCGACCGCTGCTTCGAGCTGGCCAGGGACCTGGACGCCTGCGTCAAGGCGCGCGCGCGAGCAATTTCACTGCGCGTGTGGCAGTCGGAAGCTCACGCGCCACCCTGCCGCGAGCAGGACGGCTATGCTGACGAGGAGCGGCTGAAGGCCATCAGCGCCCACGTGGAGAAGCTGGAGCGGGACGTGGAGTCCGCATCCGCCTCGCGCAAAAGCGTGCCGAAGTTCCGCTTGGTTGCGCAGGGCATGCAGAGCGAGAACAGCGACGGCGGGGCGAGCGTGAGCCGCCCAGAGGACACGCCCGCCACCTGGCTGGCAGATGCGGGCCTGATCCTGCGCGACCCGCCCGTGCTGCACCTCCTGCTCCACGAAACGGCGCGCCCCCTTGTGTGCGCAGCAGCCGCCCACGCACCCTCGGCTGATCCCCTCGCTGCAGGTGCGCACGCTGCAAAGCGTGGTAGAGCGCGAGGCCGTCCCCAAGGAGGATGCGCAGCTGCGGCTGCTCACAAAGGCACGTCAGCGCTGGCCTCCTGTTTTACAGCCCCCCTGACCCCTCTTCCATGGTAGTTGCTCTCCCTCGCCGCGGGCACGCAAGACCTGGTGACGCTGCTGGTGGAGAAGAAGAGCGCGACGGTGCCAGCTGTGAACCGGGATGTGATTGAGAAGTTCTTCCCTCTTCTCGCAGACCTCATTCTGGAGGTGTGCGCGCAGCCCCCCCTCACACGCTTTGCACTGACACTGGGTCGCGCTATTTAGGCGCAGCTGCGAGACAGCGACGACGAGGCAGAGGTGCCGGACGAGGCGGATGCAAAGCTGGTGTCGCTGCTGCAGCAGGATGCCGTCATCCGCAAGGTTGCGCTGGCCTACATCATCCAGCGTTTGATGGAAGTGGACCTGGCCTCCGCCAAGCTGGTGCTGCTTGCTGTGACGCAGGTTTGTGCCGTGCAAGCAAGTGTGTGTGCGCGGGCGAGCCGCTGAATCCCGCTCCCCCAGGCGCTCCCCGACAGCGCGCTCATGGACGAAGGCGCGCGCGGCTCGCAGCCCTGCCTGCGTCGAGCTGTGCGTGAGACGCCACCCTTTCTTGTGCGCAGGTCCATTTGCAGCGACACTGGCCCGTCAGCTCGCCGCCCTCTGCTCTGCCGGCAAGCTGCTACCTGAGAGCAGCCTGTGGAAGGCTGCGGTTGATGGCTTCCTACTCCGTGCAGCCTCCATCTCCATGGAGGTCCACGAGGAGGTGCGCCGGAAGCTCTGCGGCGCGTCATCCACCTCAACCGCCATGCTGACCGCGCACGCGCAGGTGCTGCGCCTGCTGCTGGCGGCTGCGAGCGCCATGACACCCACGTGCCTGGCCCAGTCCCTGGAGGCTGCGCTGCAGAACACTCGGCGCAGCCGCAAGCAGCACAAACGGCGTCGCGTCATCACAGAATACGAGTACGAGCCCGGAGCCAAGACAGCGCGGCCGCGGCTGGGCGAGAGCGTGCCGGCCGGTTACTCTAGCCCCGGCGGCGGCTACGCCAGCAGCGACGCCAGCGATGGCAGCTCCGGCTTCGGCGGCGGAAAGGTACGTCCGCCCCGGACGCCGCGCTGCTGCAGCCACGCGCTGAGTCACTCCGCCTGCAGGCCAACGCCACGGATGGCGTTAGAGCCACCTACGCGCTCATCGCCACCAAGGAGGCCTCCAGGCTCAACGAGGAGCTGGCGCCCAAGCTTTTTGCATACTTGCGGGAGAGTGCACAAACGTGAGACCGTACAGCTGCGCGCAGTGGACAGTCGACCGTCGAAAGCTGGCCTGCTGTGAGCTGTGTTGTGCGAGTGGTCGTACATTCCATAGACAAGTGAGCGCCTGCATCTGGCCTTCTCCGTTCCTTTCCCGTCCCACTCAGCGGTTGTTGGCCTCGTTCTCCTGGTTCAGCTCCCACGCCGCGAACTGCGTCTTGTCGAGCGTGTCGAAGTAGGAGTGCTTGAGCGCCTCTGTCGCGTGGATGCGCTTCGCCGGGTCGTACTGCAGCATCTGGGTCATCAGGTCGATGCCCGCCGCGTCTAGCTCGGGGATGACGCGCGACAGGTCCTGCGGCTTCCACTGAGGGAACTCGTGCCAGTCGCGCAACTTGGAGACGCCCGGCCAGACGTAGTCCGAGGGCGTGCCCAGCAGCCTGCGAGCGCGTGTGAGACTCGACGCGATGCGTATGCGCCCCAGCGCGCATGACACGCACTTGAATATGTGCAACAGCTGCTGCAGCTCAGAGTCGCCAGGGAACAGGGGGGTCTTGCGCGCCATCTCGGCTGCGGAACGGACACACGCGCGTGAGGCGAAGAGTAGAGAGTTGCGGGCTGACGTGCGCAGCGCGAGGGGTTGGCTGGACAAGCAGGAGGCGAATGTTGGCGCACCAAAGATGCAGCCCGCTGACCACATGTCCACGGGGGTGGAGTAGTGGGTGCCGCCCAGAAGCACCTCCGGCGCGCGGTACCAAAGCGTCACGATCTGTAAAGGTGCGTGCGGAGTGAGCCACCTCCAAAGTGTGTGCCCTGCTGCTGCTCGAGTGCGCACCTCATGCGTGTAGCTCTTCACGGGCACGCTGAAAGCGCGGCCGAGGCCCAGGTCGGCAATCTTCAGGATATTGCTCCCCTTGTCCACCAGCAGGTTCTGCGGCTTCAAATCTCTGCATGGTTCAGGCTGAGTCAACCGCAGCAGCAAGGGCGGCGCCGCGCGGGCGCGCAGCCCGGCAGCGGGCGCGCCTGTGCATGACACCGTGACGGTGGAGGTGCGCGATGCCGATGCAGAGCTGATACATGAAGTTCTGCGCGAGAGGTCGCGTGAGCAACTGTGTGTGGTTCCGAACCCACTGCCGCGCCGGCAAAGCGCACCTGCACGAGGCTCTTGGGTAGCGGGCTTGTGGGGCCGCGGCCGGTTAGGTCCATGAACTTCTTGAGGTCCGTGTCCAGGTATTCAAACACCTGAGCGCCCGAACAGTGAGCACCAGGCGCCGCTAAGCGCGGCACCTGTGCCGCGCACCAGGTACAGCATCGCCTTGCCGTCCTCTTCCACGTGCTCCACGGCCAGCAGGCTGCGGGGCGGGCAGGTGAGGGCGGTGGCCACAGCGGAGCGCGCGTTCGGGTGCTCCCTCCCAAGCGTCCCTCGGGCCCGCTCTGCGCCCCACGGAGCGCCCCAGGGTGCCCGCCGTGCTAGGCGCGCGGGCTGAGGTTCGCGGCGCGTGCAGGGGAGGCGCTGCGCACGAGTGCGCCCAAAGCTGTCATTTTGCTCAAGCGCACAACTGCGCGCAGCAAGCCCGCCGCCCCGCCGCCGCACACGCACCGCACGACGAAGATGCTCTCTGAGAGCATCTGCAGCAGGGAGACTTCGCGCAGGGCTGTGGAGGGCACGCCTTCCTCCTCCATCTGACCGAGAGAGAAGAGGGTGGCCACAGCGCGCTCAGGGCCGCCCGCTCGCTGCATGCTCGCCGCCCCGGCGAGGTGGGCAACCAGGGCCGTGCGCCAAGGCGCCGATACGCGCGGCAGGGCGCGGCGCGGGCGCGCGGCGTCGAGCCGGCACAAACGGGCTTTCGCACCTCAAGGCGCGTCTTCTTCAGCGCCACCAGCCGTCCGGTGCTGCGCTCCCGCGCCTTGTACACCTTGCCGTAGGTGCCCTCACCTATCTTCTCCAGCTTCTCATAGGTCGCGTTGATGCTGGAAGCACCCGCGCTGTTCATCGCGGCGCACACACCAGCCTGAGGAGGCGCACGTGCTAGAGGCAGACACGACACGCAGAAGCCGGAGGGCGTCGACGCGTCGTCGCTTTCTCGAATCTCGATCGAACATCATACATACGTCAATTCCATTTTGCTGCTGGAGCTGTGTGTGCCCAGCACCTACGGCAGCAGACGAACCGTCCCGTGTGTGTGCAACTCTGGCTGAGGGAAGTGCGTAGAGTAAGCTGCAGCGCACTCGCGTGAAAGAATGGCGTCATATGACAAGCGTAGCAGGACAGGTGCCTCAGGACTTCTGCAGGGAGCCCAGCAGATTGCCCCCAGCAAGAGCAGCGATGCCGGCAGCTCCCAGTGCTGCCGCGCCGGCCGCCTGCGCCGCCAGCAGCGTGGTGTCCGTGTCGGGCACGGCCACCACGACGCCCGCGGCAGCGGCGAGGAGTGCCAGGCCGACGGTGGTGAGCGCGACTGGCGTTCCGCGGTCCGTGGCCAGGCTCAGCGCCCCCAGGCTCTCCGCCTTTGAGAGCAGGCCCAGGGACTCAATGCTGGAGAGCGTGAAGCCGGCCTTCTCCGCTGCGGGAGGGGATACGCCTGAGCCCCAGGAACGCTTCGCGCACAACAGGAGGCGCAGGCGGTGCGGGCGCAGCCTCAACACAGCTCTGCAGCACAGTCATGGGCATAGGCAGCGCGCGGGGAGGAGCGGAGCACTGCAGGGGTGGCAGCAGTGTGCTCCAGCGCACGCACCGAGGCTCAACAGCCCTGCGTCCTCCACCTTGCTCAGCAGACGCAGCGCCTCGATGCGGCTAAGCAACTTCGGCGCCTGCTGCGGCCCTTTGGGCGCGCGCAGCACCGCACGAGACTTCTGCGCAGGCGTGTTCACCTCTGCAGCAGAGGAGTGGTGAGCACTCACACTCACGGGCCGCCGGCTGCTGCGTTCGCGCGCTGGGTTGGGCACGAAGCAGGGCGCACCAATGTTCTTCAGCGCAGCCGTGCAGGCAACCGCCTTGTTGGTCACGACACGTGCCGAGGGGCGGGTCAGGACGGGTGCGCCGGTGGCGAACATGCTCCAGGACGACATGGCGGCCGCGCGATATCGAGCGCGGAGGGGCACTAAAAGGGCGCTATGCAGTAGAACGCAAGAACGGTTGAACGCTCGGGTATGTATGAGTTCATCGTCCGACGCACCCCAATTCATGATGCTCACTGCTGAGGTACTGGTACGGCCGCGGGCTTCGGCCGCCCCCCACCGCTCGCGCCTTTCTTACGCTTGCTCACGCGGGTGTAGGCCAGCTTCAGGGCGGCCACGTCCACGAGGCCCTGCGGCCAGATGTCGCTGGCCAGCAGATTTTTGTAGACGGACTTGTGCGCCCTGAGACAGTGGGGCGTCATGAGTGTGTGCCAAACGCAGGATGCGCGTGCAGGGGCCACGCACGCGGCGCCCATGCGTTGGCTGTTGAGCAACACAGTGTAGAGCGCGTCCTCGCACTCACGGTCCCACTTAAACACGCTGGCCTGGAACTCCTCGCTCTCGGTCCCGCCGCCACTCCCGCCAAGGGCGGTCTTCAGCGCCGCGCACCGGGCCTGCACGCGCGCGCGCAGGGTCGCCATGTTGCGCTCGATCGTAGCTGCAGAGGGGGGCGGCTCGCTCGCTGCCGCCGCGACCGGCGGAGGCACTGCCTGTGGCGCCTGTGTGGGCGGCTGCGCGACTGCGATGGGCGCAAGCGGCGGGGGCGCCAGCACGGCGGGAGCTGGCGCGTCCAGGTCGCTGCCCAGGCGGCGGCGCAGCGTGGAAATGCCCGCATACGGTTCCATGAAATGCATCAGCTTGGAGGTCAGCCCGCGCGGCAGCTCCGCGTAGACGGAGATGATGCGCTTAATCTTGTCCAGCCCATCCAACATCTCCGGCGTCAGGCTCTTGCGCTTCTGCTCGTCGGGGGGAAGGGGTGCCTGAACACAGTGCAGCGTCAGTGCATGCGCGCGCCACCGCATGCGACACGACAAGAGCACGCCTTGACAACGACTGCATGCAGCTCCTCAATGGCCTTCAGCAGCAAAGCATTGTCCTCCACCTTCACCAGCGTCGGCTTCGTCCTTTTTGCGTCCGGGCGGGCGCCATCGTGGTCTGCGGGTTGGCGCGGAAGAAATGAGGGTCGCGAGGCAGCAGTTCAGTCCGACAGAGCGCGCCTTGTTTGCCTGCCGCCGCGTGTTTGCCCTTGGCAGCATCAGCCTGCAAGGTGACGCGATAGGTGAGCAATCGCACGGCAGGGATCGCGGGATGCGCTGCTAGCACGCACCCCCTCATGCTTGCGCTTCTTGCTGGCACCGACGGGCGGCGCAGGCACGCCGGGCTGCCGCTCGCGCTCAATCTCGCCCTGCGTCGCATGTGAGAAGGATGGCGCAGGCGCAGCGCTACGACGCGGGCGTGCCTTGTTGACAAAGAAGCCGTTGTGCTTGGCTTTGCCTGCGGACTCTTCGGGCACTTCCAGGATCTCGGAGTCGTCGATGAAGGCGTCATCCACATCATACCAGTCTGCGGGCCCGTGACCGGCTGACTCGCTGCCGCTGCCCCCTTCATCCTGAGAGCCTTCCTCGTCGCCTTCATCAGAGCCTCCCTCGTCGCTAGAGCTTTCGCCCTCCTCGTCACCCTCCTCGCCCGCAGCATCGCTGACGTCGCCCTCGGCGCGCTGGCGGACGGGCGTCAGCGTGACTAGAGTAGATAGAGAGAATGTCACTGGCGTACCTCCTCCAGGCTCGTCTTCGCAGCTACACCCTCGCGCTGGGGGTGCAGTGGTGTCAGCAGTCGCGGCGCGGCGCGGCGTGCAAGCAGGACGCACCGGGAACGAGGGTGCTGCAGCGGGCAGTGCGCCCCCTGAACTCGCCTCTGCGTCACGGCACAGCTTTTTGTAGGACACGACGACGGGCGACAACGGGTCACCAGGAGCCACATCCAGCCGGGCAAACCTGCGCGCGCGGCGCAACGTCAGACGCAACCTGCAGGTGTCTGAGCAGCACTGCACTATCAATCAGACCAGACCACTGCCACGCACATGCGACGGCCCGGCTTCTCGCCCGCAGCACCCTCTGGCAGTACTGCAGCCACCACGGCGGCGGCCATTGGCGAGTGGCGAGACGAGGCAGGAGTCTCGCGCGTGGAGCAGAAACGTCGTCGCAAGCTTGCAAGCTCGCCACTAGCCACTGGCGCCACAGGAGAGAAAGGCCGCTGTTGGTACTTGCACAGCTGCCGAGCTGACGAATTAGTACACAGGGGCGGCGGCGAATGAGCTCACGTTCGTCGTCCTACGACGGACGTAGTACAAGTACGTGCGACGATGTTCGACTTCGAAGCCTCCTCTATATGTATGCTGGGGAGATGGGCGAGGAAGCAAGCAATGCACTACAACTGCCGCTGGGGCCCTGAACCGCCGCTGAGCATACACACTTGCTGAGACGCCGCAGCTGCCCAATGTGCACACGCACACAGCGGCAGCATTCTAACGCATGCACTTGAAGCTGCAATCTCGTGTCCGCTGAATCTCGCGAGCACAGAAGCCACGCGGCAGCAGGTACTGCCTGCATGAGCGGCAGACGAGACCCGGTGTTAATGAGAGCCGGCGGCCTTGGTGTTATATGAAGACCGTCCAGCATGTTATTGGCGAGAGCGCTGAAGGAAGGCGCAGCGCTGAAGCGCAGTGGTAGTGGCACGCCGCCACCGGCGGCATGTGACATTGCGAGGGCCGCCATGCTCAATGCAGTGTACCAGACCGTTCTCGTTGAACGCAGACAGCGCACGCATGCTATTCTGACACAGCGTCGTCGGCGTCTGCCTCAAGCTCAATGTCCACCAGGAATGACCGCTCACCCATGACGCAGGCCAGGCCACGCTTGCTGCTGACGGCAAGCGGCGGTGCAACAGCCGCGGGCAGCGCGATGCTCTTCGGGCAATGTCCCATCACGAGGGAGGCACCGTGACGCAGGCACTCTGTGGACGCGTCAGCGGTATGCGCAGGGGCATAATGTGTGCGCACCGTCGACGAAACTCCCGCCGGGCGCGATGTCTTGAAAGGGGACTGTCTCGCAGTCGACTATGTCAAGTCTGGCACTGTCTGGGGCCTGCACCAGCACCGCTAACTGCGCATCGCGGTAGAAGCAAGCGTCCACGACGCGCTGGCCCGCCGGGGGCTGCAGCATACCGATGGCGTGAGTGGCGGCGTTGAGAGGGCGGCGGGAGAGAACGAGGAAACGCTGCCCCCCTGCACATGCCAGGCAGCACCCGAACTCCGTGCCCGCGGCGGTGCACTGGAAAGACCAGCCGGCATGTTCAACCGACTCGCTCATCAGACTCGCGCGGGATGCGGTCATTGAGGCAGAGACGGCCAACGGCGGCGCATCAAACAGCCGTACGCTCGCTTCCCGCGCCTGAGCTAGCTGCTCCGAGAGAATGAGGGTGCCAGAGTACCCAGCATCCGCGGGCGCTGATGCGCTGAACAGCTTCGCAAGTGCGCTGCAATCGAAATCCTGGGCTAGGAAGTGCGCCACCGCGAGAGTATCCACGTGCGGCACTGGCAGAAGCAGCTGCTGCTCCGCATCGCCGCCCTCGATGCCGAGCCTGCGGAAGGGCACGCGTCAGACAAGAGCGCCGCGCCAACATTGCGTCGCATGCCTGCGCATGTAGTGCTGGAGCCAAAGAAAAAAGTTGCGAAAGCTGGCGGTGGCCGAGCAGCAGGCGGCAAGTGCGAACTCCGCCGCGAGTAGGGCTCGCTCTGCTCCGGCTAGCATCTCCGCAGCCACGCTCTCCTTTATTCCGACGGATTGCTCGCGTCTTCGCCAGCGCGCCAGGCTGAACAGCTCGCTGGCATTAAAGAGCAGCTCCTCCAGCATCGGCCTAATGCTGTCGATAAGCGTGGCATGCAAAGTCAGAATGGCCGCATCAACCGACTTAGACAGCCGCTTCAGGCCTAACTCGCCGAGCGTGACGGACAGGAAGTGGTGGAAGGGAGCGCTGCGGGGTGTGTCAGACGTGAGAGACGAGGAGTACCGAGCTGCAGTAGCACCTGACGATCCCTGTCGCCAGCAGGGACATCATCTCGTCAGCGGCCGACGACTGCGCGTTGTGGTCCCGCAACAGCGTGAGCAGCGCGTCGAATCTGGTCGATAGCGCCTTGCTCGCCTCGGACCAGGTGCGCAGACAGGTCGCGATGGCGGCCTCCGTCGCGCCGAACAGGAACTGCACCCGATGAGCGCCGCGCGCAAGGTGCCCGATGTCACAGCGCCGCGCGTGCAGGACGGGCGTCTCGAAGGTAGCAATACGCAGGCTCCGTGTGGGGCCGTGCTGGGCTGCAGCAAGAACGGTGAGATGGGTGAAGTCCGGCGAAGCGCTCGCATGCAGCACAGCTAGCGGCGCAGTTAAGGCGTCTGCACCGCAGCATGCGCGCGTGTCAATGCGCCCAATCTGTGATGCAAAAAGGAATGTTGAATGAGGGCGCGCGTCGTAAGAATCGCGGCACGCCACGCACCGGAAAGACACCGAATGCGGAGAGTTCGCACATGCCCGTTGCGTCACCGCTGACCAGGAGATGGACGCGCCGAGCGTCCGCGATTTCCATGTCGTAGCCGACAGAAGAGGTCAAACTGTCGCTGCTTACCGCTGCAATGCTGCGCAGTGAAGGTGGATTTGTTACTGGAAAGAGATAGCGTGCCACGAACTGAATTGAATGCTCGCACGCGAAACGCACCTGCCCTCAAAGTTGCGGCACACCCACGCCGCATTCAGCTG
>Ga0049083_10000661_pt1 | contig 12563 bp, 11 predicted proteins | sample GreLakmeMI27MSRF_FD_66719 | JGI IMG/M metagenome (GOLD analysis project Ga0049083, IMG submission 66719) | Freshwater lentic microbial communities from great Laurentian Lakes, MI, USA - Great Lakes metaG MI27MSRF | ecosystem: Environmental > Aquatic > Freshwater > Lake | place: Great Lakes...
CCTGTGCGCCGGCTGCGGCGCCTCCGACAAGCGCCTCCGCGCCTGCTCGGCATGTGGGTCCGCGTCCTTCTGCAGCGCAGCGTGCCTGGCTGAGGCGTGGACCACGGGCACGCACAAGGCAGAGTGCCAGCGCATCCAGGCGGCCAACGCGGAGGAAACTCGCAAGCGCAACATAAGGCTTCCCAGCCTGCCTGCTGCAGCGCGTTAGACCAAAAATGCTCTACGTCGCGGGCAAAACAAAAGCTTCTTCTAAAGATCAAAACTTGCACTCGCGTATTCCCTCCGCCAGCCCCGTGCGTGTTCGCTCGGCCGTCCCTGCTGCTGCGTGGTGGCACGTGTGAGCGTGTGTGCGCATACGGGCCGTGCACGCACCACCACGCACCTCTGAGGCCCTGCACCGTCGGCCTTGCCACCATGGCGGGCAAGTGGGCCGAAGATGACAGCAAGAAGCTGGCAGCAGAGCAAGCGTTGGCTGCGTCATTCCCCGTAAATCCGGTCCTCCGGCAGCACTTGCAAGCCTTCTGGCAGCAGCAGTCGCAGGAGATGGCTGTGGTGAGCGACTTCAAGAACCACAACCTGCCGCTGGCGCGCATCAAGAAGATCATGAAGTCTGACGAGGACGTGCGCATGATAAGCTCCGAGGCACCCGCCCTCTTCGCCAAGGCTTGCGAGATGTTCATCCTCGAGGTGCGTGCGGCCCTGGTCAACTGCCCGCAGCTGAGCGGGTGCAGCTGCTGGCCTGGCCTGGCTGGGGGCGGACTGGGAGGGTGACTCAACCCTAAGCTGTGCGCTCGCTAGTGCTGCTCCTCGCCCGTGGCGCTGCACGGCAGTGGCTGACGCAGCGTGCCTCGCAGTTAACTCTACGCTCCTGGGTGCACTCGGAGGAGAACAAGCGCCGCACGCTGCAGCGCAGCGACATTGCCACCGCAGTGCAGCGCACCGACATCCTGGACTTTCTGGTGGACATCATGCCCGCCGTGGACCAGCCGGGCGCGGGCGAGGCTGACGGAGGCGCGGCTGAGGGCGCGGAAGACGAAGAAGAGGAGGGCTGAAGCCACCACCACAGAGACAGCGGTGTTTATGTTCATACTGTCGCTATTGCTGGCTCCAAGGCGCGCGACCCTCCCGGGCGTCCCGCACCGAGACGGGCCCGTGCGCAGTGGCCCCAGCCGCATGCTCCAGCAGCGCTTTCAGAAAGGGGTGCGCGCCAACCGTCTGCGGGTCCCCAATCAGCGCCACGTGGCACTTTGCTCGTGTGACGGCCACGTTCATGCGCCTCGTGTCCGCCAGGAAGCCCACCACGCCGCCCGCGTTGGCTCGCACCGTGCTGATGACAACAGCGTCAGCCTCTCGGCCCTGGTACGCGTCGATGCTGGCGCACTCCACGGCGGCGCAGCCGGGCGTTGCGGCCAGCCGGGCGCGCAGGAGGTCCACCTGGGCGGCGTAGGGCGAAAGCACCGCCACCCGGTGTGGAAGCACTCCGGCCGCGAGCAGCTGAGCCACGTGCACAGCTGCAGCGTCCGCCTCGCCCTCGTTCAGCACTGAGCCGCCGGTGGCGCCCGCCGCAGCGGCAGACAGCTCCGCGCATCCGGGAAGCAAGGCACCAGCCTGGGTTCGGGTACTGAGCAGCACCATGGGAGCCCGTGTCAACGCGGTGTCGCTCACTCCAGGCAGGTCGCACAGGAGGCGCGATGCGCAGCTGGAGTGTGATGCGAGCTTGTTGTCGTAGGAGGCCGCCGCCGCCCAGCTGGCAATGGCCTGGTGGCTGCGGTACTGCGTGCGCAGCGAGGTGCGGACCACCACCGCGCTGGAGGCTGCCCCGGCTGGGGATGGGGACCAGGCGAGTGAGGGGAGCGGGGATGCGAGCACCTCCGCGCGCTGCAGGAGGGAGACGGCCAGGCCGGCGGTCTTCGCCGCCGGGCTGAGGACGGTGGGCGCCAGCTGCGCGGCATCGCCCACCAGCATGGCCCGCTTGCCGCGCAGCAGGGGGAGCCACGCGCCGGGCTGGGTGGCCTGACCAGCTTCGTCCAGCACCACCAGGTCAAAGTCGGGCAGCCCCGGCGTGTCCAAGCTGGGCTCGCCAGCGCCCGCGCACGTGCACAGCACCACCTGCGCCGCGCGCAGCACCGCCCGCTCAGCCTCCGAGGCCGCCTTGCGCGCGCTCTTGGCCAGCTTGGAGAGCGCCGCCGCTGCCGCGCTCGCACGCGCCGTGTCTCGCGCGGCTGCCGCCCGCGCCCGCGCGCCGCGCAGCTCCGCGCGCAGCGCGTCCAGAGACTCCGTGCCCATCGCGCTGCCGCCCAGCGCCACGGCAACCTGGTGCTCCAGAGACAGGCTGGCCAGGCCTTCCCCCAGGCCGCTGCTGTCGCCCAGCCGCACGCAGCGCAGACCCGCGGCCGCCAGGCGCACCGCCAGAGCATCCACCGCCGCGTTGGTGGGCGCGGAGCAGAGCACCCGCTCGCCGCGGCTGACGGCGCGGGCAACCACGGTGCTGATGACAGCCGTCTTGCCCGTGCCCGGTGGCCCCTGCACGCACACCACCGCGTGCTCTCGCGCCAGCCCCGCCGCCACCGCGCCGCGCTGCGAGGCGTCCAAGTGGGCCACGTCCGAGAGGGACGCATAGGCTGCGGAGTAGGAGTCGTAGGAGGTTGCGCCCAGGGCCATCAAGGCTGCCACGTCACCGGACACGGGCGGCTGTGCGCGCATCGGCGGCGGCATGGCGGCGGGCGGCGGGGCGGCGCGCTGTGGCGGCGATGCGGGTGCGGGCGCGGACGGAGAGGCGAGGTCTGGGAAGAGCGCCGCGACGACGTCGCTGGCGCAGTGCAGCGTGCGCGCCCGGGGCGCGGCGCGCAGCTGCGCCAGCGCGGCCAGCTGGCGCGCCAGCGTGACGCCGTCAGGGGCTGCGGCCACGGCGAGGGGCTTGCCCGCCAGCAGTGACACCGCGTCCTGCGGCGCAGGCGACTGGGCAGGGCCGCCTGCCAAGGAAGCTTCCCGGAAGGGCAGCGCCACCACCAGCGAGTGGCTGCTCACCTCCTGCAGGCGCCCCTCAACCTCCCCAGCGGCTGCGGAGGACTGTCGAGGCCAGCTGCTGCTCCGCTCCTCGTCGACACGAAGAGACACCCAGTCCCCTGGAGACAGCGCAGAAGGGCCCAGAGCAACGCCGCCCTGGAGGGCGCGCAGCGTCAACAGCCTGCGCCCGGTGGCGGCGGTGGATGTGGCCACCAGGCAGACGGAGCGCAGGATGCGGGGCCCAGAGGATGCCCCGATGAGCCCGTCTCGGTCGGTCAGCTGGCACGCGGCGCTGCTGTCCGGCGCGTCGTCAGCAGCGCGCAGGGCGTCAAACTGCGCGCGCTCCGCAGCGCGCTCCTGGGCCAGCATCGCCTCCGCGGCGTCGCAGTAGTCTGAGACTCGTTGGGCAAGCGCGTTTCTGGCCACGGCTGCGGCTCTGCGCAGGGTGCCCTCGTTGGCGGCGGCTGGGCGGGGCTGCGCGGCGCCCTCGCGGTGGTGGGGCGATGCAGCCAGGGATTTGAGGGCGGCCCAGGCTGGGCTGTCTCGCCAAGGACGGGGGGAGCTGTCTGCGTCGCCGCGCTGCCCGCGAGCCTGCAGCTCCGCCGCCACCGCCCTCTGGAAGTGGTCCCACAGCGTGGGGAAGTGGCTCAGCGCGCGGGTGCACGCGGAGGCGGTGGCCACGCCTCGCGCAGAGGAGGGGCGGGGCGTCGCCCTCAGCGCGTCGCGCATTGCGTCGCCCACGCTAAAATCCGAGGTTGCGGGGGAGGAGGAGGAGGAGGCGGGCAGCACGAAGCGGTCGGCGAAGGAGGCTGCGGCGACGGCGGCGGCCGTCTCCAGCCACTCAACCACGTCGCGCCCCAGCGCCCGCCGTCCAAGCGGGTCGCCAGACACCGCGCCCACCGCCGAGTCGTGGGACCCAGGGGCCGCCGCCGCCGCCGCCGCCGCCGCCGCCGCCGCGGCACGCACCCCACCACGAGGCAGCTGGGAGGCTGAGGAGGAGGTCCCCCCCGCCTGCACCACCGTGGTGGTGGTCCCCGCGTCGGCGCTGAACAGCAGCTCCAGCCCCTCCCTGGGAGGCGGGGCCACCGGGTGGACCCGGTACTGGACCCCGCCCCCGCCAGGGGCGTGTGGCGCCAGGGCAACCGTGTCCCCACCTCGCAGGCGCACCGTGGCGCCCCCGGGCAAGCGCCAGCCGTTGCGGAAGGTGCCGTGCAGGGAGCCCAGGTCCGTGAGGTACAGGCGCCCCTCCCTGGCCTCCAGCTGCGCGTGGCGTCGAGACAGCGCCGCCGCCGCCACCCGCAAGCTCTGCTCCTCAGCCTCCGCCTCCGCCTCCGGCTCGCCCGTGTCGCGCCCCACAACCAGGCGGCTCGACGCTGGCGGCAGGCGCACTGTCATGCGGGTGGTGGGCGCGTCAGTGGTGGTCCACAGTCCCCCAAAAAGGGAACGCGAGGTCTCCCGTGCAAAGGGGGCCAAGTCAGCCCTGTGGGGGGCCGGGGGGCGCGCACCCGCGTCCAAGCCGCCAGTGGAGGGCGTCAGCGTCCAGCCCAGCGCAGAATAGTGGTGCCCTGGCACGTCAGCGACCTGCGTGGCCTGCGGCCCACGAGGGCCTGGCCTTGCCGGCGCCTCGGCTGCGCCGTTTCCGGCCCTCGCAGCGGAGACCAACGCGCTTTCCGGGCTCTTGGCGGGTCGTTGAAGAGTTGTTGTGGTGCTCGCAGCCTGTCGCGTCTGGCGTGCAGGGCGGCCAGGCGCGGCGGGTTGTGGCGCTGCGGGCTGCGACGTCTGGGACTCGCCACCACCACGAGCTGCGCTCGCTGGCACCGGAGCGCGCACAGCGCTGCCGCTGCCTGGCGACAACACGCAGCGGACCTGCATCGGACACGCGGGGGGCTTTCCTAGATGGTCCTCTCGTCCCTGAGCCCTCAGTGCTGACGTCATCACAGTGGCCTCTTTTTGACACATTGGACCACCGGCTACGCCTCATCCGCCTTCCAGTGCTTAGCAAAGGTCTGCGCGACGAGGAGTGGGAAGACGATGGTAGCGTCTGCGTACACCTTGACAGGCGTTGCGTCGGCCCGGATCTTGCCCCACGAAACAGCCTCGTCCGGCCGCGCGCCGCTGTCGCTGCCGTCAAACTCCTGCGCCGTGTTGACCAGCACCGCGAAGTCGGCCCCGTTGCGCATCAGGTTCGCATTGGCCACGTGGTGCTTTGCCACGCCCCCGCCCAGCACAACCATGCCCGTTTTGAGAGGCTGACCCACCTTCATGGCCTCGTCGTTCATGGCGCGTACATCACCCACCAGATCGATCACCAAGCCGGGCGACTTGTACGAGTGGAAATACAACATGTCGCCCAAGGAGCCGTCCGTGAGTGCGGGACAGTACATGGGGATGTTGTTCTTTGCGGCCCAGTAGCAAATGCTATCCGGGTGGTTGATCTCCAACCCTAGGCGGCGGATGACGGCAGAGGGTGTCCAGGGTGTATCCCGCATCGCCTGCTCAGCCAACATATCGTCCAGGATAGGCATCACCCAGTCCTCAAACAAGCAGTAGTTGCTGTTAGGAATCAACAGGTTGCCCGCGCGGTTCAAACCACGAGCACGCAGCCCAGCGCCTGAGGAGCAGTGCAGTGTGAGAATGCACAGCGCAGTGCAGCGCAGCGCCCACGAACGCACCTGCCAGGTGGAACTCGCCTATGTAGGTTGGGGCCAGGCACTGCAGACGACGCGTCAGAGCGACAGAGGCTCAGGACAGGAGAGGCGGCGGCTCGTGCCTTTATCAAGTCCTCCTCGATGCCTCCAGCCGTGGTGACCATCACCTGCACCATCCCGTGCTGCGCCAGGTAGCGGATGCTCTCGCGCACGCCGGAGGAGACCAGGTTGCTGGTGTAAGCCAGGAAGATCTGCGCACGGCGAGCAGAGCACACGGTGAGTGTGCAGCGAGACGGCACCACGGCGCGCCACTCGTCCAGCAGGCTCGCGCACGCGCCTTGCACCGCGTGCGCTTTCGGCGCTCCGGATCCGGCTCCTCGCCGGCGGGCACAGGCTCGTCGGAGAGGCGCCAGGCAAGCATGCGCTTCACCTCTGCCACCGCAGCGCCAAAAGCCGTGCCTTGGAACCCTGTGGAGCTCATGGCCTCCAGCAGGCGCTCATAGTCCACGGCAGGCGGCGCAGCGCCGGGCGCCTCGCCGCGTGCGGGAAACTCGTAGCCGCGCACCATGGGCGTGCACGCCGGCAACGCCTCTGACGTTCCAAGCACCGCAGCCTGCGCGCTGGCGCTGCCGTTGACGGACATGATGGCGCAGACAGGGCGAGAGAGTGGGCGGTCAAAGCTTTAAAACGACCGTAGGCAGGTAGGAAAGGTAGGACGATCACTCGTCGCCAGCAACCTTCTGCTCCGAGTGAATCGTGTCTGACCACCAGACCGGTGGGCCGCCGACCAGCTCGACATAGTCCTTCTCATCCCTCCGTACGACGCAAAACAGGTGCGGGCGGGCCTTGATGAACTTGGTGACGGGCCCCAGCTTGGCGCGGCCGGCAGACAAGTTGGGCAGACACCCACCCAATTTGCCTGAGAGAGACCGGATGCTGCTGCGCTTAGCCCGGCCACGCCCGGTGCGCAGTAAGGTGAGGATCGCGGCCTGCATCTCTCCCTCCGAGTCCGATGGCGTCTCCGTCGTCGCCACTCGTCGCACGCCGTTGTCATCCGTGAGCACGCGCCAGGTTGACGGCAGCAGGGAGAGCGGCAGGATGGAGGAGCCGCTGTCGAGCGCCACAGCGGACGATTGCGTTGTGCCTTCGCCGGCGACGCCATCCATATTCTTGGGCACGCGCCTCTTGGCCATGCGCCTGCGTCTAGGGTTTAGGTGGCGGTGAGGTGGAGGTGAGGGTGGCGGGCTGTCGTCGGCAGGGAGGGGCAAAAAGTCTTCGTCCTCTGCGGTCGTCGAAGGAGGCGCAAGCACGAGCTCAGCCTCGGCTGTGCAAAGTCGCTTGTGCGGCGAGGGCGAGGGCGAGCGAGAGCGCTCGCGTACTCCTCCACTACTGGCAAAGAAGAGAGCTTCCAGCGCCGCCCGTTGGGGCGGCTGCAGCGTCAGCGCAAACTTGCCGTTGGACCGCCACGGCAACAACGCCTTCGCGGCGCTCAGAGGCAGAGAGGTTGGCGCCGGGTGGCCTCGCCTTGGCTGCACGTGTACTTGGGCTGGAAACTGGCCTCCACAGGCGTCCGGAACCAGGTTCAAGCCACCGGGAGCAACCGCCTGGAAGACGCCTGTGAGGTGCTTCGTGGTTGTGTTGTAAAGGAAGAGTGAGTCTCCCGTTTGGACTTGTCTCACTCTGGACCAGTTGGAGTAGGGGTCCCCATGGCCGTGGTCGCTCGGAGCGCCCACCAGGGAACGAGCAAACACTTCGCTCTCCGTGCTCGCGTTAAACAGGAAGATCCAGCCCGGGCGGGACAGACCAACCTGTGAGCCCTCACCCTCGCCCTCGCCCTCGCCCGGGGGCTGCGTGGCGTCGCCATCAAGAGCAGGCGGCAGCGAAGCAGCCACAGAGACCTCCTGAGCATGCTGTTGCTGCTCCATGCTGACCCAATGCCCTGGAAGCTGCTGACACACCAACGAGCCAACGACAGACAGCAAACAGGGGCGCGAAAAATGCTAGCAGAACACGTACGTTGTTTGTTCGACGAGCGAGTGGCTGAAGCGTCGCATACGCATCACCTCTGGCGGACACAGTATCAAACAACGCCAGGAGCGTCACAAGTGTCAGTGTCAGTGTCAATGAGATACATAGGTGGATGCTCAGTGGTCCGTGCGCCATCGGGCTTCCCTTCCCTCCACACTCTCCAGCGCTCAAATGGCCTCCTCATCCGTCACCCCGTCATCGTACTCCTCCTCTTCCTCCTCATCGTCGTCGTCCAGCTCAATGGGCTCCGCCTGGAAGCCCTTGGCCACGAGCGCCTCGATAGCCAGCGGCACCATTTCCTCCACATCCTCCTCCTTGAACAGCAGCATCTCAGCGAACAAAACCTGCCATATACACATGCGTCAGAACGTGGAGAGAGTGAGCGAGGGAGGGTGCGCACCCCCTCCTCAACGTCGAAGATGTCCTCTGCATCCGAGTCTGCCAGCACCACCACCGCCTCGTCGTCGTCCAGGCCCATAGCCGCCAGCTGCTTCTTGTTGGGCAGGCGCGGGCAGGCCTTGACCACGATTTTGCGGACCTCTGCGCACAGCGCGCCGTTGGTCACCTCCTTCTCCCTCTTCTCCGCCAGGGTGACAGCCAGGGCGACGGACCACATCTCCTCCTCCTCCTCCTATGCAGCGAGGCGTGAGGACGTGAGGAAGCGAGCGGGCGCGAGAGCAGCGGAATTCAGTTTGAGCGCCAGGACATGCAGTTGGATGCGCACCTCCCCCTCCCCCTCCGGCTGGGCCTCCGGCTGCGGCTCTGGGGCCTTCTTGTCCTTGGTCGCCTTGTCCTTCTTGCCGTCCTTTTTGGCGTCCTTGGCCGCACATACGGCGACCGAGCGGCGGCTCAGGGGGGGTGAGACGAGCGACAGCGCACCCAGCGCGCGCGCTGGAGGCCGCGCGACCATACGCCTGGACGAAGGTTTGGATCAGGACAGGCAGGAGGCGTGCGCAGCGCCAAAGCGCACCTAGCGCTCACTGCCGGCGCGCTACGAGCCCCAGCTCGCGCCACGCACGGACCCGGCAGCGTTGAGCACCGCATAGTATGTGCGAAGGCGACGAAGGTGCGCGTTTGACACGTCACCAGCGGCGTTGATGAGATGGCCTTCGCCCCGCATCTTACTTGCCCCGCCCGAGCGAGTGTGCGCAGTCGTACGTTTGTGTGCCACGTCGCTCCCTCCGCAAGCCTATCTCACGGCATTTGCTGTCTCAGCGCTGCCTGAGCTTGTGCGAGCCCTTGTGTGTGCAGAGCAAGGCAGCGTGAGCGCGTTACTCGCTTCTGTGCACCGCTCGCGCTCTATCGCGGCCGCCTTTGGGTGCTGTAGGGCTGCTGAGGTGCTCGCTGCTCTTCGCTGTGGGCGCGCGCTGAACTGAGCTCCAACACTTGTCTGCCTCGCGCACGCCCTTGCGCCGTGCTGCGCTGCCACGCGACGCCTGTGAGAGCCACTCTCCGCTCAGCAAGGATGTCCGAAGCTGCCTTGGCTGCTCAGACTGCCGAGTTCGCCGCACTCAATGCTCGCTGTGCCGCCTCTCCTCGTGATGCTGCCCAGTACGCAGCCACGCTGCGTCGCACTCCACTCGCAGAGAAAGTGAAGTGGCTCTTCAACAGCGCGATTGACAACCACGCTGCGCTGGTGCGACTTGGGCTCGCCGACGGCCTCTCTCCCAACACCGTCGCCGAACAAGGATCTCTCTCTCTCTCGCTGTTGCACCTTGCAGCCCAAGGAGGAGCCAACGACATGCTGCGCCTTTTGCTGGAGGCTGGTGCTGACGCCAATAGCTGTGAACCTCTGGGCCACACGCCGCTGGGTCTGGCAGTCGGTCGCAGCCAAACAGCTTGCGCGCGCGAACTCATTCCGCACACGAATCTGCGCATCTTCAACGCCTCTGGTAACAACGTGCTGCATGCCAGCATCATCTGCAATCAGCCCGATATCTTCAAGCTGCTGCTGCCCCACTTTGCGGACGACATCGACGTGTGCACCATCAAGTCACGTCCCCCTGCTGACCCTGACAAGGCGTACAACGCCACGCCATTATATGCCGCGTGCCAGTGTGGATATCACGCTATGGTGAAGGCTTTGCTGGCTGCAGGGGCCTCACGGACGGCGCACAACAGCGACTCGTACTCCTGCGTCCACGCCGCCGCTTGCGATGGTCACCTGGCCTGTGTGACGCTTCTCATCGGGCGCCCTGACAATCAGAAGATGAGCGTCGCGGAGATTGACGCGCGCGACTCAATGGGGCGCACTCCGCTTTACATGGCGGCGCTCGGTGGTCAGCGCTACTGCTGCGCCGCGCTCCTCGCTGCCGGCGCAGATCCTGATGTAACCGACGATGCAGGGCACACGGCGTTGGATGTTGCCAAGCACTTCCACCCTGGTAACCAGGAGCTCATCGAGTTGCTGGAGTGCCGCGGCGGTGGCCCTGCGCCGCTCCTGTGCGCCGGCTGCGGCGCCTCCGACAAGCGTCTCCGCGCCTGCTCGGCATGTGGGTCCGCGTCCTTCTGCAGCGCAGCGTGCCTGGCTGAGGCGTGGACCACGGGCACGCACAAGGCGGAGTGTCAGCGCATCCAGTCGGCCAACGTGGAGGAAACTCGCAAGCGCCACATCATCGGAAAGCCATCAGACACGCCTGCGCCGCCCTAGACAACTGCGTGCAATGAACAGCGGCCGCTTGGCCTGCTTCATCTCTTCAGCCAACGAGCGTGGTCTCTGGATGTCGCCACCTGCTATCTCTACGCAAGCTGTGCCTAGAAGCGCCCTGCGCATTCGACACGTCACAGCGGCGCTAAGAAGGTGGTGCCCGCGTCGGTGGCCCCGCATTTTTGAGTCACTGTCCCCCCCGCCGTTCCTATTCTCCTGCGTTTGGAGCCAATGCCGCAGCCCAGATGAGGCTGCACGACCTGCTGGTGGCGCAACGCGCGGAGTTGCTGTCCCGCGTGCACCACTGGTGGCATTCGAAGAGCGGAACCGCGCTGTCTGCGCCGCAGCTGCTGGACGCGTTCGCCGAGGAGGAGTCTGAAGCGGCGTCCTTTGCGCCCTGGCGCCGGCAGCTGTGGCTGGCGCTGGGCTCGTTTGTTGTCCTGGTGCTGGGCAGCGCAGCCAACAGCTGGCTGGGCGCGCTCGCGGCAGTGCTGCGGCGACGCCAGCAGGCCCGTGTGGCCGCCCGCGGGTGGGTAGAGCAGCCTGATGAAGTGGCCACCGCCGTGCGGCCGTGGGTGCGTCCTTCGTCGCTACCGTTTCTCTGACGGCCACTCCGCCTCTCGCGCGCTGGTTCTCACACGCTCCGTTTCCCTCTCAGCCGGTGCGCCAGGGCGACGTGCAGGCTGACGCGGGCGCCAGCAGCTGGGCAGACGCGGCGGCACTTGTGGGCAGCTGGACGCTGGACCCCGGCGCCTCCGACTCCCCCGAACCGCTCCACGCGCTGCTGGGCTACGGCTGGGCGGAGCGCCTGGCCGCCAGCTGCCTCACCAGGCTCGCTGTGGAGGAGGAGGAGGAGGAGAACGAGGGCACCGTGTGGCGTTTGGGGGTGCACGCGGAGGGCATGGTGCTCTCGGGAGCCGCCCTCGATGAGAGGTACCCGCAGGACGGCAGCGCCGTGGTGCTGCCCCGCCGCGACGCCAGCCGGTGGAGCGACAGCGGCGAGGCGCTGGAAAGCGCAACCGCCTGTGCCGTGCCCCGCGACGGCGGCGTGCAGCTGGTGCACCTGCTGGGCGCTCCACGCGCGGGCACGCTGCGCGAGTGGCTGGGCGTCACGGTGGAGGAGGACGGACGGGAAGCGCTGGTGCGACAGACGCAGCTGCGGCTGAAGGGCGGCCTGGGCGAGTGGGAAGGCATCTCCGTGTACAGACGACTCGAGGAGCCACAGCAGGGGCTACCTGACGCGGCATCCGCGCCCTCTGGGGCAGTGGCCGCGCCGGGCGCGCTGAGAATGGCAGCGCGGCGGCGGCGGCGGTCTGCGGGCGGTGTGGATGACGTGGACAATACTCCATTGGGCGACGAACTGGCCTTTCGAAGCGAACAGCAGTTCGAACAAGCGCTACGTCGGGCAATCAAGCCCCAACGTGAGGCTCACGAGCTGGAGTCGCCGCCGGCGCTGCAGAGTGAGCAACAGTCCGGGGGGGAGATGGATGCGGTTGAGGAGATCGTGACCGCGGCGCCGGCGCCGCTGGTTGCGATGGCAGACGCGTTGCTGGACAACCTGCCGCGCATGTTTGGCGGCTTTCGCAGCCGTGAGGCGACCCAAGCAGAGCGAGCGGCACTCACCGCTGTGGCGCTGGGCAGCATGCGTCTAGGCGTTGAGCGCCAGTCCGAGCAGACGGTTGAGTTGACTGCGCCGACGCCTGTTGTGTCCGCCAAGCCGATGCTGCCGGGCAGCGAGCGCGCGGAGCTGGCCGCTTGGCTGGAGTTGCGCAGACGGTGAGACGGGACAGAGACCTCAGAGACTCTGGGCATACACGGCGAGTGCCAGCGCGTCCAGGCGGCCATTGAGAAAGCCAGGCCTGCTTCAACCCTTGATCGTTCCGCTGTCGTCACCTGTGGTCGAGCGTGCATTCTCGTACGGCTCACTACTACTGCCACGTGAGAGAACCGGACGTCAGTCGCAAGGAGTCTGCACGGTCCGCGGGCTGGTGAGCGGCTGCCCTCACGGGCGACGCGCGTAACATCCGATTCGCATGCTAGACAATGCCTAGACAATGCGTGCAGCTACAGCGGTTTGTTGTACGTGAATGCCACATCACTCGACCGCTGCTCTTGACGTCGCAAGAGCTGACTGTGCAGCCCCGAGGGCGGACTGCTCCTTCCATGAGATGTTGCGCTCTTGCGGCGTGCGCTGGTCTCTAGTCGCTGTCGCTGTCGCTGTGCGCAGCCTTCTT
>Ga0049083_10000663_pt1 | contig 12562 bp, 6 predicted proteins | sample GreLakmeMI27MSRF_FD_66719 | JGI IMG/M metagenome (GOLD analysis project Ga0049083, IMG submission 66719) | Freshwater lentic microbial communities from great Laurentian Lakes, MI, USA - Great Lakes metaG MI27MSRF | ecosystem: Environmental > Aquatic > Freshwater > Lake | place: Great Lakes...
GCACGCCCAGTCCGCGGGAACCTGGCGCAGGTAGCGCGGAAGCAGCGCCGAGAAGTCGCGGTGCCACGTCACGTCGTCCTCCACAACCAGAGCAGCCGGCAGGCGACGCTGCGCGATGCGACGCCAGGCGGACAGGTGCGCCAGCGCCAGCCCCTGCTGACACCCCTCGCCGCTGAGGCGCAGGCAGTCGTCTGTGTCCAGTATCACGCCGTTGATGCGCTCATAGGAGGAGAGGCCAACTGAAGAAAGCTGCTGCTCCGCCCACTTGCGTGCCGCGTAGTCCTCCGGACCGTTGATCAGGAAGGTTGGCAGAGCGGCGAAGTCCAGGTGCGCACCCATAGACGTGCCTGGCGGGCGCTGCGCTGCTGCTGGTGCGAGGCGCGCGTCGGAGGAGGTGCGCAGTCGCAAGAGCAACAGCAGCGAAGCGAGAGAGAGCAGCGCAAGCATCCGCGGCGCGTGCGCGCCCGCTGACAGCACGCGGCGGCGCAGGCCGGGCTTCAGCCCGCCCTGGCTGCTGAGGAAGGCGTCAGTGAGGGAAGGCGATTGAGAGGAAACAAGCGGCGCACACGCACCTGCGCTGCATGGCACCTGTTACCGCACTATTGGCATTGTTCTATACCGGAAGACGTAGGGAGCGGCCTGGAGTGGACTGGTTGAACAGCGCGAAACCGCCACTTATAGAGCAGTCCCACCGTCCCACGCTCTCACGGACAAAATCGCTGCCCTCCCGCTGTTGTGTCTCCTTCTGGCCGGCTGCGCCCTGCGCCCTGCGCCCATGCGGTGTTCAAGTTAATGCGGCGCCCCCAGTCGCGACTTTGGCGCAGTCAGCGCACCTCCTCGCGCAGCCGTGCGCTCCTGCTCGCCGCGCTGCTGCTGCTTCTGCTTGCGCTGCTGCAGCTTCTGGGCGGCGCGCCTCTACTAGGCGGCCCCGCCTCCGCCCCCGCCTCCGCGCCCTCCTGTGTGCAAGACCGCAGCACAAACGCGCTCCTGCCGCCCACCCTCCGCGCCGCCAGCGATGCTGCTCGCGGCGCGCACGTCGCTATTATCTCAACCTGGCCGCCCACGAAGTGCGGCATCGCGACTTTTAGCGCCGGGCTTCGCGAAGGACTGCTGTCTGCAGGCGCACACAGAGTGGACGTGCTCGCAATGCACCTGCGCAGCAACCCGCCCGCCCAGTACGGCCCAGAGGTGCGTGCAGCTCGTCCGCGCGCGAGTGTCGGGCGCCTGCGTGCGCCCACAGCGCGCAGTGCAGTGAGTCATACCACTGCTGTGACGCCGTCTCACGCACCTCGCCGCAGGTAGTGCTCCAGATCTCCCAGGACGTGCCGGAGCACTACGAGCTGGCAGCCAAACACATCCTGCAGCAGGTGCGTGTGTGCGCGCGTGTGCCTTCTGCGTCCGCCCGCACTCGCAACTCACCGGGAGCCCCTCCTTCAGCGCTACGCCGCCGTCTTTCTGCAGCACGAGTACGGCATCTTCGGCGGGTATCGCGGAGAGTTCATCATCCCGCTGCTGCGCCTGAGCGCCAGCGTGCCAGTGGTGACCACACTGCACACGGTCGAGAGCGTGCCTAGCCCCATGGTACAGCACGCGCTGGCGCAAGTGCTGCGCCATAGCGCTGCGGTGGTGACTCTGTCGCCCTCGGGTTGTCGTGCGGTGGAGCGGTGGAGCAGCACAGTCGGGTTGCCAGAGTCGGAAGGTTTGTGTACGTCCATCCACCACGGGGTGCCTCAGCTGCCGCTGTGTCTCAAGGGGCCCTTGAAGAAGGCGCTGGGAATGTCGCCCGCCACGTTTCTCATCATGGCGGGCGGGTTGTTGAGTGCGCCTAAAGGCGTGGAGCACATTCTGGTAGCGCTGCGCAGCATCAAGGTCAGCGTGCCCTCCATCCAGCTCCTGGTTGCTGGCGAGCCGCACCCGGTGCTGGGCAAGGCGTATCTGGAAGAGCTGCAGTCGCGCGTGAGCGAGCTGGGCGTGGAGTCGCTAGTGCAGTTCCGCAGTCGCTACGCGCCTCAGGCTGAGCTCGAGCGGCTGTACGGCGCCGCGGACGTATTCATCTGCGCGCACACCAGCCCGGAGCAGACAAGCAGCGGCACGATGTTGCTCGCCATGGCGGCTGGGGCTGTGGTCGTGTCCACCCCCTTTGCGCAAGCAGCGGAGCTCCTCACCCCCGGCATCGGACTGCTGGTGCCCTTCGAGAACGCCAGCGCAATTTCCGAGGCTGTGATCGGCATCGCCCGCGAGCCGCGCCGCGCGCAGCGACTGCGCGCAGCCGCCTACGCTACAATGTCCTCTCGCGCCTGGCCCGCCGTCGCCGCCCGCTACGCAGAGCTTGCGCTGCATCCGCCCCGGGTCACGCAGATTGGCGTGCCTCGCTTCGAGCTTGGCGGCGGCGCCACTGGGGCGTTGACTTTTGAGGGTGAGGAGTTTGTGGAGGCTGGCAACGAGGCGCTCTCGCTGGCTGTGGTGCGCAACGTCAACTGGGTTGACGGCGTGGGACCAGGGTGGTACCCCATCGACACGTTCTTGTCGCGCAGGAGGCCGGTGTGGGGCCTTGACTCGCTGCTGCTCAACGGATGCTTCATGAACTACCAACCCCTGGGCGAGAAGACGCAAACCACCTCGCTGCGCGTGCTGGGGGACCTAGACACCAGCTTCAAGCTGCTGCGCCCGGCGGGCATCGAGCAGGGCTGGGCCGGGGCGGTTGGGGCGGCCAGCGCGCACGTTTCCAGGCGCATGGTGCTGCTGCCCTTGGAGCGCGAGAGCGTCTCCCTGGAGGTGCAGGCGTCGCTGAGCGGCGCCAAAAAGGGCGCTGCGGCGTGGCTCACCACCGGCTTTGATCAGCTGAGCAGCACCCCCGGGGTCTGGTGGGACAGCGTCACAGCGCACGACACAGCCGGCGTGCTCTCCGTGCACGCAGCCTGCGACTGGGACGGCGTTTCCATGGCCGTCTCGCACCTGCGCGTCTTCGCCATGCACGGGCGGCGCGTGGCGGACGGCGCGGCGACGGCTGTGACGGTGTCCATGCGAAGCGGCGCAGAGGACGGCGTGCACACCGTCTTCGCATGCACCGCCGACCGACGCCTCCAGTACCTGGCGTTCGACATGCCGCTGCAGCACGAGAAGGACGGCATGAGTGCACGCGCAACCGCAGACGTGCGGTGGACGTGACGCCTTTGACAAAACACGCAGCGTAAAACTCGAGCTCGTATCGTTCACTCCTGCAGCGGCCCTCCGTAAACGCCCGCCACGTCATCCGCGTCCTCCGGCGGCGCCTGCTCCGGGAAGAGCGCGCGCAGGGCCGGCAAGAGCGTGGGCAGCGCGGGTAGGTCAGCCAGGTTGAGCGTCATCATGTCGAAGGCGATGGCGGTCGAGTCTGCAAACGAGGCGTCCATGACTGGAATCTTGGGGTAGCGCTGACTGAAGTGGGTGAGCAGGGTGCGATACGCGCCAGCCTTTGCGCCCGTGGCCACCGCCTCGCGAGTGAGGCTGTGCTTCTTGAGTCGCGCCTCGTCCGCCAGCGCATCCTCGAAGGTGGCCTCGTGCACCAGCACGCTGGCCCCCTGCGCCGCCGCCACCAGCTGGTCGCAGGGGCGCGTGTCCCCACTGTAAACAACCTTCCAGCCGGCGGCGCCCTCCAGCACGGCCGCGTAGGCGTGCGCGCAGTGCACCACCGGCACGGAGTGCAGGCGCGCCAGGCCCAGCAGCTGGCAGGCGGCCAGGAACAGGGGATAGTGCGGCGGCGCCAGCGCCGCGGCGCCGTCCGTCCGTCCCTGGTCGGCCACAAAGGCGGCCTGTCGCGCCGCTGTGGTGTCCGCCAGGTCCACGAAGGCGCATGCCAGGGGCTCCACGCCGCTGCCGTGCAGCTCCAGCAGGCGGCGCAGGGGCGCGGGGCCCACCACGGGCAGCGGCGGCGCGGCGGCTCCGCCCAGCGCCGCTCGACGCGCAGCCAGCAGGGAGAGCAGGCCCAGGTGGTGGTCCGCGTGGATGTGGCTGATCCAGGCGCAGCGCAGCGACCTGAGCGCCTCCCGCGTGCCTTCCTCGCCCAGGCGCCGCCGCAGCTGCCCCAGCGAACCCTCCCCGCAGTCCAGCAGCAGGCCGCCCGCCCCGGCGCTGCGGAACAGGATGCCGGACACGTTGCGATACTTTGAGGGAATGGCGGCGCCAGTGCCCAGGAAGAGCAGCTCGGGCGCCGCGGCGCGGTCCAGAGCCAGCGCAGCCACAGCGGGCGGCACCGCGCCGCCCGCGTGCTGCCCCGCCCAGTCGCGCTGGATGCCCTCCACCAGCGGCGCCAAGGACGGCGCGTCCGTGGCCACCTGCAGGCGCAGCGCGGCGGTGGCGAGCGGCAAGGGCACGGACGAGCGGTCCAGCCCCGCGCTGGCCAGCGGCCGCAGCTTCCAACGCAACAGATTCTCGCCGGCCACGTAGCCCTCCACGGGCACTGCCGCAGCCGGCTGCGGCTGCGTGTCGCCGTCCATGCGGATGGGCGGAAAGACCTGGGGCTGGATGAAGGAGAGGCGCGTGGCCACCGCCGCCGAGCTGCGGAAAATGAGCGGCCGCTGCGCGGCCTGGGGGTTGGCAAACACGTGTGTGGTGGCGGGTCCGCCCAGCGCTTGCGTCAGGGCTGCATAGGCTGGCGTGAGAGTGAGCGCGTGAGGCGACAAGTGCACCACCAGCGACGTGCGCTGCGCAGCCGCAGCGACGGCGGCGTCCTGGGGCAGCTTGGCCAGCGCCGCGTCCAGGTGTGCCTGGGTGGGCAGGTCCAGGATGATCAGCGCGGGGCCTGGGGTTGGCGGGCTGCACACGTCTGACGCTTCCACTGTGACCCCCCCAACCACCACGCTGTTGCCCTGACACAGCTGGCCGCGCATGGGTCCGCGAGGCACGCCCAGCGCCTCCGCCTTGGCAACGTCAAACTTGCCCGGCACGTCAGCCAGCACGGCCAAGTAGCACACACTTTCGCCGTCGGCGGCAGCAGCAGCCTCACGCGCCGCACCGCGCACGTACTCCCCGCCCTCCAGACGCAGACGCTTGGCGCCTTCATCTGGCGCGGGCGGCTCGCAGTCCGGCGACAGCAGCACGTGTGAGATGCGCACCGCTGCGTCCTGATACACGACGCTATCGCTGCCACTCCGCAGAGCCGTCGCAGTGACGCGGCAGTGTCGCGCGTTGCCCACCACGGTGCCGATGGCGCGCTGCAGCGCCTCGACGCGCGGAGGGCCGGTGAGGGCGATGTTCAGCGGAGGCTGCCCTGCGCCCGCCGCTACGTCGGCCATGGTCAGGAACAACCCCGGGAGTCCGTTGCTGCAGCCAACCTCTGCGCGCGTGAGGAAGATGTGCTGCAGGCGCGTCACGCGGAGCCTGTGCTCGACGCAGAAGCGCTGCGGAGTGGGGCGCGTGAGAGCAACCCTACGTAACTGAGCGCCTGGACGCGCCTGGAAGCCTTCGCCCGCATTGAACAGAAAGCGCGCCTTGTCGAACACCAGCAGCACGGAAGGCGTGCCGTCGCAGCCGTCCAGGCCCAGGCCCAGCAGCTGCACATGGGCCTCTGTGTTGACAGCGCCCGCGCCCGCGGACCCGGCGCCGCCAGCCTCGCGCATGGGCGTCGGCGCGGAGATGAGGGGCAGTTTGGCGGCGCGGCGGTCGCGAAGGTCGCGCACGGGGGAGGGGGTGGCGCGAGGAAGCGGAAGGGCGGATGCAGCTGGGGGTAAACGGAGGCTGCTGTGTGGCGGGCGCTGGGGGCGCGCCCGCGGCGCCTGCGCCCGCTCGCCGCTTGCGGGCCTGGGCGCGAGGGGGCGCGGCGGCGGGGGCGCAAGGGTGGAGAACAGCCGCGCCAGCGGAAACAGCAGCGCGCGCCGACGCAGCCCCGCCAGTCTGGCAGCCTGGCACGCGCAGGCGACGCAGCACACGATGGCGAGGGGGAGTCCCACGCGCCACCAAAGATGCAAAGAAAGCGCGCACGAACTTTGGTAGTACGGGTACGGTCTGCGCTCTCGCTCTGCATGCGTCGTGGTACCCGCTCGCTGCTGTCGCGCGCCTGCGCGCTGCGCTGCGTGGAGGTGCGCGTGCCGCCGGCAGCGCGCAGTGTCGCGACCGCGCGGCCCCTGCCGCCCCCGCCGCCGCCCTGCGCTGCTGCGCCCGCGTCTCACCTGGCTGCGGTGGTGGACGTCACTGACCAGCGCGTTCTGAGCGAGCTGGTCGCCTCCAGCAGCACCACTCCGCTGCTGCTGGCTCTCTACTCGGAGACGGATGCCGCCAGCAGCGCCCTCCTCACTACTCTGGCGCAGTTGGCGTCGGCGCCAGCCAGCGGCGTGCGCCTCGGCCTTGTGGAGGCGAACGAGCTGCCGCACGTGGCGCAAGCTCTCCGCGTGACTCGCCTCCCCTCCGTCGTCGCTATGCACCAGCAGCGGGTCGTGCAGAGCCTGGAGGCGCCCGCGGCGGGTGACGCGCGCACGCTGGGCGCCTTCGTGCGCCAGGTGTCCGCGCTGGGCTCGACGCAGCCTGCGCAAGACGGCGCCGCGGGAGCGGCTGGTGCTGCGGAGAGCTGGCTGCAGCAGGGCGCGGTGGCTGTGGCCAGGGCGCTGAGCTCCTCGGAGGAGGAAGCGAGGAAGAGCGCGAGCGCCGAAGCGGCTGCGGCTTTCGCGCAGGCCCTGCAGTCGTCCGACGGCGCCACTCGCGCCAAGGCTCTGGCGGGGCTCGCAAAGGCGGCCGCGTGCAGCGTTCCGCGCGACTTGAGCACCGCCAGGGAGCTCTCGGCGCAGGCGCGGGCAGCATGCGAGACGTCCGTGCCGTCAGAGGTTGCCTCTGCGGAAGCGCTGGTCGCCCTCGTTGAGCAAGCCGAGTCCGCCGCAGGCGACACCGAGCCTGCAGACACGCCCGATGCGGCTGCGGTGGCGGCGCACGCCCGAGCGCTGTCTCGCGTGCTGCAGGGCGACCTGCAGGGCGCCATAGACGACGCTTTGTGGCTGGTGCGTAAGCACCGAGAGTGGCAAGGCCAGGCTGGGCGTGCGTTGGCGGTGCGCTTGATCGAGGCGCTAGGGGAAGACGAGCGGGCGGGCAAGGCCAGGCGGCGCCTGTCGAGCCTGTGGTTCGCGTGAGGCGATAACACATCACAGCTTGCTAGCTCTAAGCATTCACGCCGCGGCGGTGGCGTTGCGCACGCCCGTCACCAGCGCCCACTGCCCCTCCGTGGACACCTCAAGGGCGTCGAAGTGGCGCGAGTACGCCTGCAGCACTCGGGGCGCCTGGCTCTCCAGCAAGCCAGACAGCGCGATGCGCCCGCCGCAGCGCGCATACCTGCCAGGCAAGGAGTGTCAGTCAAAAGGCTCCATCAGGCGACTAGGAGCGCCGTGTTCTCACCCTGCGAGTCGTGTCTCCAAGTCCAGCAACGGGCCCAACAGGATGTTCGCCACAACCAGGTCGAAGATGCCCTCGCCCGTGCCCTCCTGAAACACGGGCGCTGCGTCCTCTGCACAAGGCTCGCAGCGCACGCTCTGCAGCCTCGACTCGCAGCCGTTGAGCGCCGCGTTGGCGCACGCCGATCGCACCGCGCACGGGTCCGTGTCCGTCGCCACCGCGCGGGTTGCGCCCAGCAGCAGTGAGGCGACGGCCAGAATTCCGCTGCCGGCCCCGTAGTCCATCACGCGCTCCCCGCCACGCACCGACTCGGCCAGCCAGCGCAAGCACAGCCGTGTCGTGGGGTGCTCGCCGGTCCCGAAGGCGAGGCCTGGCTCAAGCATGATGTTGAGCGCCTGTGCGTCGGGCGGCGACTGCCACTGCGGAACAACCCAGATGCGAGGCGTGACCTGCAGCGCCTGGTACGACTGCCGCACAGCCGCCTGCCAGTCGTCGTCCAGCGCCTCGTCAAGCGCAACGTCGTGCAGCGAGCGCCCGAGCGCGCGCTCAGCCGCGGGGCGCGCAGCCTGCCAGGCGTCGTTGTCGCTGAAGAGCGCGGTGACCAGGCAGCGAGCCCAGGGCGAACCGGACGCCGCAGGCGAGCCAGGCACATGGTAGAAGGGCTCGGAATCTGAACCAGCGTCTGCGTCCTCAGTGCTTGAGCTCAGAGCACCGCTTCCAAGCAGCGCATCCTCTAGCGCGTCAACCTCGCGTCCGCCAGCCACGTCGCGGATGCGCACGCGAAGCAGAGCGGGAGGGGCAGCGGTGGAAGCGCAGCCTGCACGCGGGACGGCGCGAGCGGGCTGCACGCGCGCCGCACGCAATGCGCCAACGCAGCTCGCAGCAACACGCATATCAATAGACGAGCGGAGGTGCGACGTGTTGCAACCTGCGACCTCCAATCCTCCATTCGTCCGAATTCCGAGAAGAAAACCCAGAGGGTGTGGCTTGGCACACGGCTCTACGAGCCGAAAAACACTACGCACCGACCGACGGCGAAGATCTGTCACCGGCGGTCGATGGGTCCTCCTCCCGTGGACGTAGAGTGAATGGACGCCCGTCCGCCGCCCATCCACGCACCCAGGAGCCCCTGCAGCACCACGCACGTCTCGTTCTTGGCCATCCCGCCGTCGCGGCCGTGGCGGCCAGCCTGGGTGCAGGACGCGCAGCCAGTGGCGCAGGCGCAGCTCTCCAGCACGGCCAGGCACGTGCGCCACATCTGTTCCAGCTTGTCATACACCTGCTGGCAGAGCCCCACGCCGCCGAACGTGTCATAGATGTACACGCGCAGACTGGCGTCGCCGCCGTCGCCAGAGTCGCTGGGCAGCACGACGTGGCACCCAATGTCGCCCGGCTCGCAGGCTACGACTGAGGGGAGCAGCGCGAGCGCCAGGTTCCGCATGCCCGCGCACGCTTCGCGCAGCGCGCCGCTGGGCGTCAGGCGGTTCACAAGCTCTTTGGGCAGTTCAAACCAAACCCCGTCGGTCTGGAAGTCCAGAGCCTTGAGGCCCGGCGGCGGGAAGTTTTTTTCGAAGATGTTCTCGCCCTTGACCATGTTGATCTTGACAAAGCCAACGACGTGCGTCATCACGTGCAGCCGCCCCACCCAGGCCTGCGTGGCGCCGGCTGCGCGGCTGCGAAAGACGGTCACCTCCTGCACGGTGGAGCGGTCCCGCGCGGCGGTGTTGAGCGGCGAGTCGTGGATGAGCCGCGCGCGCGCCACCCGGCTGTTCAGGTCCAGGCTCACAACCTCGTAGACGCAGGCGCGGTGGTGGAAGATTGCGCCCTCGTGGATCTTGAAGAATGCGTGGGAAGCCTCCACAGCCTCAACCAGGGAGCTGGGCACAGCCTCGCCGCGCTCCATGCGCGCAATGTCGTGCAGCTGGTACGTCTCCCGGCTGGTTCCCCCGCGAATGCCGATTCCGACGGCTGGCGAATTCAGCAGGCAGCCGTAGGCGCGGATGCCGGGCTCGAAGGAGATCGCGCCCGCGTTGACGGCGCCCTGAATGGCCGCGGCAAAGAGCTGTTTGCCTCCGAAGAGGGGCGCGTCCTCTGTCACAAGCTTGAGCTCGAAGGCCGCCGCGCCCAGGTGCAGGATGAGCAGCGCCAGGTTCGCCGGGTCGATGAACGCAGCCTCAGGCTTACGCTCCTTTAGTTCCTCTGGCTTGTCCAGATAGAAGAGATCCAGCGGGCGCTCGGTGGCGATGATGAGAGCCAGCGACGCGCTGCCCCCGCGCCGCCCCGCGCGCCCAGCCTGCTGCCACTGCGCGGAGCCGGTGAGAGGCACTCCCACGTGCACGGTGGCGTCCAGCTCGCCCACGTCGATGCCCAGCTCCAGCGCGGAGGTTGTGACCAGTGCGCTGATGGAGCCGCCGCTCAGTCGCAACTCGAGCTCACGGCGATCCGCTGACGTGTAGCCCGCCCTGTAGGACTCAACGCCCGCCGCCGACGTGTGCAACGAGCGTGCCTTGAGGGCCACGCGCGCAGCGCTGGCCACGATTTCGGCGAGCTTGCGCGCGGCGACGAAGACCAGAGGGCGCAGGCCCGACGCAACCAGCTCAGCCACGGCTTCGCCAGTCTCCTGATACGCGCTTTTGTGCTGCGGCTTGGCGCTGTCGCCGGCGCCGCGGGGCGCGCCGCCGTGATCCGCGCACTCGGGGGGCTGCCAGAGCAGGATGGCCTTTGGCCCGCCGGGCGCCCCGTTCTCCGTGATGACCACCGGCGCGCGGCCGCACAGGCGCTGGATATGCTCCCCAGGGTTGGCCACCGTGGCAGAGCAGCATAGGAAGGCCGGGCTGCTTCCGTAGTTGGTGGTGATCCTCAGCAGCCGGCGTAGCACGAGCGCGGCGTGCGAGCCAAACACTCCCGCATACACGTGCGCCTCGTCCAGCACCACAGCCTTCAGGTTGGCCCAGAACAGCACAGGCCACTTGCGGTGGTTGGGCAGAATGCCCGTGTGCAGCATATCGATGTTGGTGAAGACTATCGAGACGCTCTTGCGAACCTCGGGCCTGCTCTGGTCATTGAGGTCGCCGTCGTATGTCTCCACGCTCAACGCCGCGATGCGTCGCAGCCGCGCAATGGTCGCGGCAGGCAGAGCCGGCGGGTGAGACACTTCAGCTGCATCTGCGCACTCTCCGGCCAGCACTAGCAGCGCGCGAGTTGCCCGCAGCTGGTCATTCGCCAAAGCCTTCAGAGGCATCAGCACCAGCGCGGTGCCACGCTTGACGTCAGAAAGCAAGTGAAGGAGGGGTGCTAAGTAGCAGATGCTCTTGCCCGAGGCCGTGGGCGTGCTGACAACAACGGAGTCTCCCGCTAGTGCAGCTGCGATGGCTTTCGACTGGTGGCTGTAGAGAGGCAGCGCACGCGCGCGGCCCAGGATTGCAGCCAGCTCTGGCGGCAGCTGGAAGCCGGGGGCTGGCGTGTAGTTGGCGGGGCGCCCGTCCACCCACGCGGCATGCTTCACCTGCGCCTTGGTCTGCTGAAGTCGCGCAACCACCGCGCGCACGTCCACGCTGGGGCGGCTGAGCGCCGGCGGCTGGGCCGGCGCCGGCAGCGGTGCAGCGAAGCCGGAGGAGTTGCGCACAGGCAGAGAGTGTAGAGCTAGAGCTGTCAGACGCCGGGAGTCAGTGCAGCGCTGGACGCGCCACGCTGCAGCCCTTGCCTGGGGCACGCTGCTGCGGCACCACAAAGTCGTCGTCGTCGTCCGCCAGCGCGGCAACAGTGGACGCAGCAGCCTCTCGAGGCGGCAGGAGAGACTTCTTGCGGCGCTTCACCGGCGGTGTTTTCTCGTCCATGCTGCGCTTTTCAACTGCGCAAGCGGAGAGCCGTAGACCTGCGGGGGTTCGAGCGGTGGAAGAACGGTCCCGGCGGACCACTATGGAACCATGCTGGCCCTGGTTCCATGGCACCACTACGAGTGTCGTACGCTTCTAGCGTCATTTTTCCTTCTTCGGCGGCGGCGGTCCCACCTAAAAAACTTACTGACACTCCAACGCTCGGCTGCTCGCTGATGAGCATGCGCTCGGTGGCTGCGCACGCGCCGATACACTGCGCTGTGTGTCGCCCGCGCGCCAGTCTGCGCTGCTGCACCGCCTCTGCTGCGTCGCGGCGCCAGCTGTTGTCTCTCACAGCCTCCCTGGCTCTGTCGCTGGCCTGGAAGGCGAGTGCGGACGGCGGACAGGGCGTGCTGGCGGCGCTGCAGGCGGAGGCGGCCAGCGCGTTTGCTGCGCAGGACTTCCCCACCGCTGATGCTGCTCTGACGAAGCTCATCCAGCTGCAGCCGTCCGCGTGCTGGCTGGAGGGACGCGCGCAGGTGCGCGTGGACGCCAAGGCGTTCAGCCTCGCTGTCTCAGACTATGAAGCTGCTCTCGCGATGCTGCCTGCTGAACTGGACGACGGCGGTGCCGTAGCCCGCCTGCGCAGTGGTCGCGCCCTGGCCTATGAGGGCGTCTCGCGCTGGTCGGACGCGCTGGCAGATTACGACGCTGCTCTGGACGCAGCAGCCCGCGGCGGCTTCAGTCCTGATCCTTACATCCTGAACAGCAGAGCAAACGTTCTCGCGTCGCTGCAGCGCTGGAGCGAGGCGCGCGAGGCGTACCAGCAGAGCGCAGCGATCTTCCAGAGCAGCTCCGGGTATCGGCGAGGCGCGTCCACAACCTCGCGTCTGGACGGTGCGATATACGCCGCGGCCAACGCCGCGCTGATGCGCTGCCAGTTGGGCGACGACGCGGGCGCCGCACAGGAGCTGTCCGCGGTTGCTCGGAGGGCGCCCAACAGCGCGGACGCGCGGGCGGCGCTGGCTGCGCTGAACTGGGCCCTGGGCAGGCCGGAGCAGGCGGAGGAGGCGTGGGAACGCGCCTGCACGCGCGCGGAGGGCTGCGCGCGCTACCGCGACGCCGACTACGTGACCCGCATCCGGCGCTGGCCGCCGCGGATGGTGCAGCTGTTGGGCAACTTCCTGCAACTGCGCACGCCAACGCCACCGTAGCAGCTGCCGGTTTGTGCAGCGTGCCGGGGCCGGAGGCCCGCACATGCCCGTCGTATATTTATAATTTAATTTAGGCCCAATAGAGGGTTCCTAAAACGCGATTCGCGTTAGGGTTTAGCGTTAGCCGAATCGGCTTAGCTATGCGAAATCTCGAATCTTAGGAAACCAGCGCCCTACTTT
>Ga0049083_10000664_pt1 | contig 12559 bp, 13 predicted proteins | sample GreLakmeMI27MSRF_FD_66719 | JGI IMG/M metagenome (GOLD analysis project Ga0049083, IMG submission 66719) | Freshwater lentic microbial communities from great Laurentian Lakes, MI, USA - Great Lakes metaG MI27MSRF | ecosystem: Environmental > Aquatic > Freshwater > Lake | place: Great Lakes...
GCCTTCGGCGAACAGCTTCTCAAATGCGCCTCAGTCATATCCATGAGCACGCAGCGACTCCACGCCTGGCCGGCTGGCGCGGGCGGCATGCCAGTAGGCGGCGCTGAGTCGTAGCGTGCGTACATGAAGGCGCTGCAGAGGCCGGCTAAAGCATGGCTTGCATTAGCTTGTGCATTCACATTGGCAGCGTTTTTGGCAGCGACTCTGTCAGCCGTCAAAGCAGAACAACGCGAGGCGCACTCCGACACGCTCAGGGTGTATAGCGCCTCAAGCTGGGTGTAGCTGGAGCAGCTCACGAGCGGCAAGTGCCAGAAGTACCAGACGACCGACGCAGGTCGTTCAGGAACGGTGAGTTCAACCCCCAGTGCGCGGCGCTGTAGCGGGGCCTCGGGTGCCAGCGGCGGAGGAGCAAGAGCGTCGCCACCCGCGCCGTACGCAACGGAGGTGGCAACTGGCGACTGCACTTTGTGGGCAGGCTCGCCACTTCCAGCCCCCACAACACGCGCAGAGGCTGCAGCCTGGACCAGCAGCACGCACAGGCACTTGCAGAGCAGCGGGCGGCGCCTCATGCCGGCGCCAGCCAGAAGCCAGCACAACTTCTGCCTGTTCTGTAGGGTTCAGCGTCACAGAAAAGCGGCCTCCACACGCATGCGGGCTGCACGCCTGGCCAACGCTCCCAGGGCCGCCAGCGCTGTGTGCTGAGGCGTTGCGAGCAGTGGGAGGCTCTCCTGCTCCTCCTGGGAGGAGAGGAGAGTATCGAGAGTTCGACTATTCGACAGTTCGAGCCGACGGCAGCCGAACAAACACGAGACGTCTACCGTGGCAACATGCGCTCCGCCTGGCACAGGGCACGGTTGCTATGCTTTGTCCCAAGCATTGGCGCGTCTCTGCTGGTCCCGCTCTCCCACCCGTTGACTCGTCTTCACTGGAACTTGGCATTGGAGAAGTCCATCTCCGGATGCGCCTCCATGAACTTCTTCAGCATCTCCTGCTTTTGCTGCTCCTCGCTGGTGGGCAGTCCCATCTGCTTCTGGCGCTGGTCGTACATCATCTTCTCCACAGTCTGACGCGTGTCACCATCTAAGTCGCACAGCTTGCTGTTCTCAGGCTCAACCTTGCGGGTGTTGATCTCCGGGTCGCCCTCGACCACGCGCGTCCACCACGACATGTTGCTCACCTTGTTCAGAGTGATCACCACTACGATGAGCGTCAGCTTTCCAGAACACACACAGCGCATCACGCCACAAGACTTCGCATCACTACGTACCCGTTTGCTTATCCTCCACCGTCCAGAAGCAATCCTCAGGTTTGATCTCCCCAAACAGTGTGCCTGGAGTGGCATTGAGCAGCCACGTCAGCACACGCGGAGGGTGATACAGTGCACATCATGCGCACCGTCCACGATGGGCGGCTGGCCCTTGATGCCGGCCTTGAGGTGCTGTCGCTTGATGGCTACGTCGAGCTGCTTGGCGGTCGTGCCGAACGGAATGGGCACGCGCAGCTCGCAGTCGGTGAGGCTCTGGGTCCAGGTGCCCCACTCGGCGTCTCCGCCGTTGCCGGCGTTTGGCTGTTGCTTGCCGAGCGCGTCGGCGGCCTCTTGCTCGTCCAGCGAGGGCTCAGGAGCGGTCTCGGGAGAAGGGCCCGGCTCATCCAGCTCAGTGAGCGTGCAGCTGGGCGGCGGCTGTGCGGCGGCGCGCAGGCGGGCCTTGCGCTGCTCATCCTCCTGCTCAGCAACCGCAGCAGCCGCAGCCTCGCGTGCGCCGCGCGCCGCGCGCGCGCTCTCCGCACGCGACGCGGCCGCAGCGTCAGCCTTGGCGCGCTCTGGTGGACGCAGGGCACAGCGGGTGGTCAGTGTCAGGCCAGGCAAGCGGCCGCCGCAGACGGCACGCCACGCGTACCCGCGGCCTCCTTGTTTGCAAGCGCAGTCTGCCGCTCCAACGCAGCCAACACCGCCTCTCTGGCGCGGCTACTCTCCGCGCCGCCGCTGTAGTGAGGAGCGTCAGGTGCCCGAGCGAGAGCGCACATCGGAGCGTCAGTCCCCATCCTCTTTTTAGCGCCTCTGCGCCTCTGCTGGCGTGCTGCGCGCCTGAAGAAGTCCGTCTTGCGGCGCAGGAAGCCAAAGTACAGGTCCAGCAGCGTGTCGATCGGGTTCTCGCCAGGCAGCGCGGCGGCGCTGATCTGCTGCGCCACGCCAAGCAACGCGGGGTCGTAGCGCTCCAGATCCCCCATGGAAGCTGAGCGGGAAGAGCGGAGAGAGAGATAGAGCAGCTTGGCTGTCTTTGGTGGCATATTTGATGACGGCAGATGGGCAGATGGCCTCCTCGCCACCTGCGCCTGTGCGGAGTGATGAGGCACCGAGTGCCTGAGGAGTGATGGCGGACGACTGGCTGGGAGCTGACAAGGCTGGGCACTTCACAGCGTGCTGTCTCTTCACGCTGCTCGCGTGGCGCCTGCAGAACGCAGCGACACTCAGGCGCAGGCGACTGGTGCGCGCGGCGGCAGTTGGCTTTGCAGTAGGAGTGGCGAAGGAGCTGATCGACGCAGCCGGGGTGCGCTACGCGGCAGTGTCTGTCCGTGTCTGTACGCGCTGACTGAAGCTCTGCGGTGCTTGCTCTGCTGTGCAGCTGTGGCCCACGGGAGGCGCATTCTCTGTGCGTGACTTGGTTGCGGACGTGGCTGGGTGTGCAGCAGCGTGCGGCGTGCTGCTCGCAGTCAGCCCAGCAACAAAGGCAGCGGAAGTGCGCGCCGCCGCCGACGCACACGTGTGAACGCAGTGCACATACATGTATGTTCCAGCGTCACACGCACTTGCTGCTCGCAAGTGCTCCCCGCGCCGTCTCCCAGGCAGTGAAGAAGACGACGGAGCCTGGCACGGTTGCCGCTAGGCGAGGCAGCAAGCCCTTGGCAAAGGCCCTGTGCCCCCCCAAGCGCATCAGCGCAGCCGCCGCCGCTCGCATGCTCAAAGCCGCACCGCCGCCGCTGCCGTGCAGACTGCACGCCACGCGCACCACATCCAGCGGGTGAGACGCCAGCGTGGCAGCGCATGCGGATGCGGCTGCGATGGCGGCGGCGGTAGTCACAGGAAGGGTGGCTGGGCCCTTGGCGCAGTGGTTCAATGCGCGGACGCGCAGGTGCTCGTAGGCGGCAAACTCGGCCGCTTCGTACACTGCGTGACGAAGCACGTACGGCGCCGCGCCGTGAAAGAGCGCGGCGCGCGAGGCGGAGGTGCACAGCGCGTGTTGTGCGACGACGGAGAACGGCAAGCCCCCAGACTTGACCCGAATGAAGAGCGCCTCCAGCGGCACCTCCACCAGGCTGGTTGCCAGCGTGGCACCCGTGGCAGCGCAAAGCACGGCCAGAAAGGGAGGGCAATCATGCAAGGCGTGCTTGATGGCGACGTACACGGGGAGATAGGCAGCGCCGTGGAGGAAGCGTGCGACGGCGGAGGGAGCCGCGCCGCTGTAGAGGGCCGCCACGCCGCCGGCGTAGGGACTGGCGCCAGCCTGCAGGCGCACCTGAGGGTGTTTGCAAGGTAGAGTGGTTTACGAAACATGAGAAGCTGACCAACACACCTTCAGCGTGTCTAAGGGGTACTGAAACGCGTCCTGTAACAAGCACGCCACAGCACCCGCGCCACTCTCAGCCAGGAGCGAGACTGTAGGAGGAGCCAAGTGGTCGAGCGACTGCGCAGCAGGCAACGGCGCTGACACGAGAGTGTCCCCCGCCGCAGAATCTAAGAAGGCAACAACAGCTTTGGCCACGCGTGCAGGCGCTCGTGCGCGACGGCGGACGAAGGGCGCATCCTGCGGGCGACGCACGCGGAGTCAGCAAGCGTGTCAGACTGTCAAAATCAGAGTACCCGCGCGGCACGCGCGCAGGCCGGCGTATACGGCCCACAAGCACGCACGGCCGCGGGTCACTGCCTCTCTGCGCGTGGCCGTTACGGGTGGCAGAGACGGGGTCACGCACCAGTCGTGTGCGGTTGGACCTCGGCAGCAAGGGCAGTTGTCCGCCAAGTGAGCTCATCGCACAGAGTACAGCGTACCGTGTAGGTGCAACTCAGGGCGGAGGGTCGCCGCAGGGAGGCTGCCCGCTGTGCATGCTGCTAGGAAGACGGAGTTTCAGTCCGCGCGGATTCACCACCAGACGCGATTCACGGCGCTACAGGATAGACAGCTTCTGACAGAGCAGGCGAGGGCGAGACGGATGGAGACAAACTGGAAAAGAAAAACCTGCGGCCTACCGGCCTTTTGCTTTATTTTCAAGCCCGCCGGCCGCCAGTCGCACGTCACACTCGTGCTGCCTCCGCCGCAGCGCGCACCACGCCCTTTGTAGCTCCATAGAGTTCTCTGTACGCCTGGTAGAAGGGCTCATACGCCGCGTGTCGCTCCATGTTGGGATTAACCACCCTTTCTGCGTGCACCATCGCCTCCGCTGCCTGCTCCACGTTCTCAAACGCCCCACACGCCACCGCCGCCAAAGCGGCACATCCCAACGCGGGCGCCTCGCCCTGGCGTGTGACGCACAGAGGCAGGCCGGTGACGTCGGCGTGTATCTGCAGCCAAAGGGGAGATCTTGCGGCACCGCCTGCGACGGTGATGCTCTCCGGCTGGAACCCCGCAGACCGCATTTGATCCAGAACCAGTCGCGTGCCGAACGCCACGCCCTCTAAGATGGCCCGAAACAGGTGGCCCCGCCCGTGGCGCAGCGTCAAGCCCACCAGCGCGCCGCGAGAAGCCGCGTCGGTGTGCGGCGTGCGGTTCCCCTGAAAGTGCTCCTGGCAGACGAGCCCTTCACACCCGGGAGGCACTGCGGCTGCCTCCGCATCCAACGCATTGTACGACACGAGCGCGTCCGTATCGGAGGACACCAGTCGTCGAAACCAGGACGCCACGCTGCCTGTGCTCGTCTGCCCGCCCTCCACGACAAATCGGCCACCCAGCGGCAACGCGCCCGCGTATGTGCCCCACACGCCTGCGCCGTGCACCTGCGACGCCGTCACGCCCAAGTGTAAATGGCTGGAGCCGGTCAACAACGCCAGTTGACCAGGTCGAAGCACGTTGAGGCCCAACATCCCAATGAAGGCGTCCGCGCCACCTTGAGCTACGACGAGTCCCTCCGGAAGACCTAAGTGCTTCGCTGCGGCAGCAGACAGACCCCGACCGATGGGCTGTCCTGGCTTGAGAGCCGACCGCGGCCACTTGGGCAGGAGGTCTTCCAGGTCTAGCGCTCTAAGCAGAGACGCGGGCGGCGTGGTGCCGTGTCGCCAGTGCCAGCGCACCGCCGCGTTGTTGCTGCTTGCGACGAGGGATCCCGTGAGCCGCAGGTTGATGAAATCCTGGTACTCGCACAGCGAGTGAGCGGCGGCGTACAGCTCTGGCTGGTTTTCTTTGAGCCAAAGCGCCTTTGGCACAAACCACTCAGCGCTGACAGGCCCAGAGCCGCCGCCGTTGACCAGGAGCGCCTCGTCACAGCAAGCTGCGACGCGCGCCGCCTGCGCAGCCGCACGCACGTCCATCCATAGCAGCGCCGGGCGCAGCGGATTCGCGGCCGCGTCCAGGGCTACCACTGTACAACATGTGGTGTCAACGCAGAGCGCCCCGATGTCCTGTGGAGCCACAGCGGCGCCAAGGCGTGCCACGGCGCCCTTCACCGCAGCGCCCAACGCGCTCCACCACTGCTCCGGATCCTGCTCCGCCCACCCAGGCTGAGGGTAACTGGTTGGGTAATGCGCAGAGCAGTAGGCGACTTCGCGGCCGTCATGGACCTCATACACGCCGCAACGTACGCCCTCGGTGCCGCCGTCCACACCCAACACGTAGCGCGCAGCGCTGCGGGCAGGCATGCGACCTGGCGAAAAGTGCGGGACGGGGCAGGCGGAGGGCGTTGCTTCCTTCCGATTTTCTTGCGTCGAGTGGATGCTTGGGCGCGCGCGCTCGACGCCCCCGTTGTTCTCTCATTCATCCAGCTGCGCAACCCGCGCGAGGAGAATGTGTTCCTTCTTCCTTGATAGATCTCGCAGCGCGATTGTGCACAGGTCGAGCAAGTGGCGTATCCACCTCGTTCCGGCCTCCATCTCCAGCCTTCTGCGGCGCCGATATCCGCTCACTCCTCCACACGCCGGCTGCGCTTGGCTGAGCGACGCAATGGCCTGAGTCGCGAGAGATGCACCGCACACGACGGAGAGCTCGCTGTACATCAACGAAGTTGCCGTGACTCGCTTCCTCTGCAGCGCTAACGCACCTTGACCCTGCTGCTCTGATTGCACGAGCCCGTGACGGAGGTCCAGCCTGCAAAGGAGTTCGTCAGGCAACAAGGGGGCGCCTCTTTCAGCGGGGTCGACTCGACCGCAGCGACCATGCCCCGCTCTCTCACGTGCCACGCACGTTGTGACCGTGGGCAGCGCCGCCAGCTGCTCGCTGAGGCTTGTGACGGGCGCGTCGTCGTTCAGCAGCAGGGCGCGAGCAGTGGCCTCGGAGGATGGAGACGACGGCGAGATTGGCGCACCGCTTGCTGTTGCGAACACGACAGCCGCCATCTCGCGAACGGTGAGGGCGGTGCCAAAACGCAAGATACTGCACGGCCGCGGCTGGTTCTGCCAGACGAATCGAACAGCCCGTCGAAGGCGACCATGCGACCAAAAGCCTGGGCGCCCTCCTGGGCCTCGTTTCGCTGTCGGTGCGCCCAGGCATGCATGGGTTGTTCTAGCAGCGCCGAGAGCTGCGAAGTGCAGAAGCCTGAGAGCATGCGGGGCGCAGTCAAACCACGCTCGGCCGACAAGCCTGCCATGCAGCCCCCCGCAGAGCGCGTGCACCACCCAGCCGCGCCGCCGCTGCGTGCGCCCACGGCGCGTGCGGGCAGCGGCGCGGGCGGTGGCAGCGACGGCGCTGGTACGCCCAAGCTTGCCGCGAGCGCGCACCCAATGCCGCCCGCGCACCCGCAGCAGCAGCAGCCGCCCGAGCACTTGCAGCGCCAGGCCGCTGTGGAGCCCGCACCCGTGTCTTCTTGCTCTTGGCGCGAGCTGAGCGCGCGAGACGAGGAGTTGGAACTGTCTGACCTGCGAAGACACGTTCCTCTGCCCCTGGACTGGCAACCGCCTCAACGCGCGCACGCACCACAGCCCTCGCCGCCGACGCACGAGCAGGCGGTGGTACAGGCGGGCGTGCGTCCTGTCTCCGTCGTCGCTGCAAGCTCAGCAGGCGCAGCAGACGCAGCGGATGCGGCTGAGGCTGCTTTGCAGCTGAAGGTGGAGAGAGCTCAGAGGGCCCAGAAGACTCCTACGACTCCACTCGGTGCGGAGGTGCTCGCCCGTGCGCAGCCGCCTCAGCCTGCGGCGGTGCTGCTCAGCGGCGCTGCTTCCCAGCTGGAGCCCCCCGCGCAACCCGCTCCTGTCGAGGCGCCGCTGGTGGGGGGGGCGCGTGATGTCACCTCGGGGGGTGGGCACGCAGCGTGGCCTATGGAAAAATATGCGCTGCAAGACGCGCTGGAGGATGCTCGCGGTGGAGGCGCCACACCTGCGGACGGCTCCGTTAGCACAGTAGGTACGGACGACACGCACGAAGAGCCGTGCGATGCGGCGGCGGAGGAGGTTGACGCGATTGTGGGCGTTGCGGACTCGGCGCTCGCCCGTGGCCGAGTACCACGGCCCAGCACCGCGCCGCTGCAGTCGTACGACATGCGCGGCGCCGGCGGCGAGGTTCGCCTGGCTGTGCGGCGCGCGCACGCCCGGATGAGCCACCCGGCACTGCCTGTTTGTGCGCCGCTGTCGGACAGCCACGCACAGGTGGCCCTCGCAGCCGTGGCGGCGCTCAAGTGCCGCCAGGAGGAGAAGCGCGCGCGCGGGCGGGCGAGCAGGGACTCGCCAGCGGAAGGCGCGTCGCCGCCGCTCGCTGCGGCGCCTGCTGCTGCTGCAGCGCAGCGCCTGGCAGCCCCGCCTCTCGGCGCGCCCTCGCTGCCGCCACCCAGCCAACCCACGGCGCCGCCCGTCGTTGACTCAGTCCCCGCCCCCGCCCCTGTCGCCGCTGCGCCCGCCGCCACTGCTCCAGTGGCGGCCATCGCTCCTCCCATCGCGCTCCCGCAGATCGGCATGGCGCCCACGTCGTCCACCGGCAACGCGTCGGCTGCGCGCGCCAAGCTGAGCGCACTGCGACGCAGCAGAGACTACACGCCCCAAAGCATCGTCGCGCCCACCGCCGCGCTTATACCTGTGCCATCAGCGCCGTCCCCGCCGCCGATGCTGCCCGTGGCCTCGTCGCCGCCAACGCGCGGCTTTTCGCGCGTCTCTGACTGCACGCCGCTGATGGCATCTGTGGCGTGGCCGAGCGGCCAGCTTGCCGCTGCAGCCGCCACGCCATCAGCTGCTGCTGTGCCGCCGGCGATGGTGCCGCCCGCATGGGTGTCGCCCGCGCGACCTGGCTCTGGAAGCGGCTCGCGCAGCGAAGCGCTGGCGAGGCTTCGTCGTTCCGCTGGAAACGGCTCTCTTGCTCAGCAGCTCCAGCCCGCGCCTGCGCCGGTGCCATCGCTGCCGCCATCGCTGCCATCGCTGATATCGCTGCCGCCGGCGCCGCCGGCGCCCCTGTCCGGGCAAGCGCTGTGTCGCTCAGCCACTGAGGTTGAGATGGTGTTCCGACTGGGCGCCCTCGCATCCGAACGTGACGTGGCAGATGCAGCAGCAGCCGCACGTCGCCTGCGTGCCATGCTGGCCGCTGTGGCTTCCACCGCGCGCATCGTGGCTACTGAGCCGCAGCACGTGTTTGCATACCTGGTGCGCCACATGCACGCCCTCACACCCGCATCCTCCTCGGCGGCGTCTAGCAGCGCATCCTGGGCTGGTCCTTCCGGACTGGTTGTGTCGCCCATCCGCGCGGCGCAGGCCGCACCGCCGAGCTGGGCGGCTGTTGACGCAGCGCTTGGCGGTCGCGCAGCTGAGTACGGCGCTGCCGTGGCTGAGCTGCGCCGCCTGGTGAGGATCAAGGTGCAGGACAACAACGATCTGGCGCTGGCGACTCGCTGCGTGTCGGACGCGTGCGCCTTCTTCGACGCGCTGCACGCGCACGCGCAGCTGGTGGGCAAGCCGCCAGCCGCAGCCTTGGCGGAGCTGCGCACGCTTTGAGCGCGACGTGGGATGGTGGGACACATACGCGTGGGCCATAGAGCTCTGCACTTGCGAGCAGGAGCCGCACACGACGGAACACGGAAGTGCGGACAAACCAAAACGGCAAGAAGTCTGCAGGTCTGGTCACCAACAACAAGTAATTAGCAAAAACCGAGCAGTCGCTTCGTCCCTCCCCTCCCCTGTTGTCGCCACTGACCGCGGGCCTGCTGGCGCGCGTGCGCCTTTGGGCAGCGCTGGCAGGACCGCGGGATGGGGTGCGCTGCCTCGAAGGCTGACGAGCCACGAGCAGCGGCGCCTGCCAAGCATGCGCAGCACGTGCACGCGGAGCCGCGCGCAGGGGTGCGTCTCGCTGCAGGGGTGCAGCCTTTGGCACTTTGTTCCAAACTCGCCTGACATGCTGGCCCCGGCCTGCGCCCCAAGGCCGCGCCTGTTTGCTCCACCTGCCGCAAAGGAGCGAGCAACAAGTGGGGTGACATGCAAGCCAACCAGCGTCGATACTGGCGCGTGGGCCCTCTGTTCAGGACGCTGCCTCGGGCGTGACCGTATACATCTCCCTTCCTCCCGCTCACCGCGTCCCCGCAGGGTGTGGGTGCCTGAGGATGGCCACTTCCTGTGCCGCGGCTGCCACCGGGTTGTCACGGAGGCGAAGAAAGCGAAGCAGGAGGCGTGTCACGGCGCCTGTTGTCCCTGTCTGCAGCCCCACTCACGCTCCAGCACCACACCGCCCCAGGAGAGGGATAAACTGCGCCTGGCCAAGATGATGAAGTTCGGAGACAAAGTCAGCAAGGCGCCCGCTCTGCGTCGCTTGGACAGCGGACGCGCCTGGGAGGGCTCCTTCAGCTTCACAGCCCCACTGGCGCTGAGCGAGGCTGTGGAGGTGAAGTTGCTGGTGTGGGAGATGTCACGCCAGGAGCGCGCTGCGGAGGGGAACGCAGGCTCGGTGCGCGCTCCAGGGGAGGGTGCGATGGCAGCAGCAGCTGCACCCAGGTCCCCGTCGCCAGAAGGCAGCACGGTGGGCGCTCCGGACGTTGCGCCTGCGGTGCCAGCAGATGCGCCGCTGCCCGTGTTTCCGAAGACGGCGGAGCAGCGGTCGCGGCTGGCGCAGGCGCTGTCAGGGGTGCTGCTGTTCAGAAAGCTCTCGCCGGTGCAGTACGAAGCCATGGTGGACGCCATGTTCGAGCGGCCCTTCATCGCGGGCGAGTCCATCATCCAGCAAGGAGACCTGGGCGACAACTTCTACGTGGTTGAGTCCGGCTCGCTGGACGTCTTTGTCGCCAAGCCCGGCGCGCCGCCACAGCTCGTCATGAGCTACGGCACCGCAGACACCTTCGGCGAGCTGGCGCTCCTCAACAACGCGCGCAGGGCGGCCACTGTGACAGCTCGCGGCTGCGGGGCGCTCTGGGCGCTGGGTCGCGTGGCCTTCGCCCGCGTGCTGGTGGATGTCACGCAGAGGCAGCGCGCAACCTACGAGCAGTTCCTGCAGGCTGTACCCTTGCTGGCGGGGCTGGACCCGTACGACCGCAGCGCAATGGCGGACTGCCTGGTGCCTGTCGCTTTCGCAGACGGAGAGACGGTCATCCGCCAGGGTGATCAGGGCGACGCCTTCTTTTTGGTGCTGGAGGGCGCAGCTGTTGCTTTGGTTGCCAGCGAGCACGCGCCGGGTGGGCAAAAGGAAGTGATGGCGTATCAGCAGGGCATGTACTTTGGAGAGGTTGCGCTGCTGCGCGACGAGCCGCGCAAGGCTACGGTGGCTGCGCGGGGTGAGTTGCGCGTGGCTCGCATGGAGGTTGACGCGTTCAGGCGCATCTTGGCCAGACCGCTCAAGGCAGCACTGGACAGGGCGGCCATGGCGTACTCGCGCCCGCACGACGAGAAGTTCGTGCGATGAGCGTCATACGGGACTTAGAATAGCTACACACATGGACGACACTGAGATGAGACGGCGAGCGGTTCGCCGGTTTGGCTTTGTCACGTCGCGCTTGGCAGCCCTAGGCCACTTTTGGGCGCCCTCGGACGCTGTGTGCTGCGCCCTGACGCGCGTGCGCAGCCCGTGCGCGCCATGAACCTGGGCGGCGAGCAGCAGCGGGCGCTGGGGCCGTCGTTTCCCTCCTTCGCGGGCGGCGGAGGCAGCCGCGCGACGCTGACGCGCACCACCACCCAGACGTTTGTGGCGGCCGGCGCAGGCGCAGGCGCGCCGGCGCTGTCTCAGTTCGCGGCGCTGCGCAACCTCGCAGCGAGCCTGGGCGCCGATCAGACGCGCCAGCTCGAGGCTGCGCGCGACGCCACCGACAAGGCCGCCAAGGCTGAGGAGGCGTGCAAGAAGGCTCACGCGGAGCTGGAGGAGGCGCAGCGCAAGGCGCGGCTTGGCGCTGCTGGGCGCGAGCACCCGATTCCCGCATTCCCCCTGCCCTGAGCGTTTCCTCTCTCCGCCCAGCTCTCGGCGCTGTCTGCGGAGAACGAGCGCCTGAAGAAGGAGGTCTGCGCCCTGGCCGCGAAGCAGACGGGCATGGGCACCGCGCTGGCGGGCCTGCAGAGCGTCTTCTCCGCCAATTCCAAGCTGGACACCACCTGTGCGCGCCCACGCGTCGCGCCGCATGCGCGCCTCTGCGCCGCGGCTGCTGCGCGCCGCAGGCGGGCGCTTGCGCTCGTCGCTCACGCTACGCGTGACGTGCTCGCCTCTCCTCACTCCGTCGCTCGCAGACCGCAACGAGAACGCCGTCCTGGAGCACAACAAGGCCGTCACCCACACCCAGCTGGCGCAGCTGACGCACGACCTGAAGGCGCTGGAGGCGCGCTACGGCGCAGCGGTGACTGCTGGTGCGCGGTTGACGCGCCACCCGTTGATGCGGTTTCGCCCCTCGCTCTTGCCCTCTGTCTGTCGCTCTCACCCCCACCATCGGCCCGCACCTCACCCCTCGCCCTGACGCGCCTCCCCCTGCACCCGCATCGACTGCCAGAGGTCAAGAAGTGCGACGCATTGCTTGCGCAGCTGCAGTCTGCAGAGTCTGCGGCGCGCGAGGCCCGTGGCGAGGCTCAGCGCGCCACGAGCGCGGCTGCTGCCTCCGCCAGCGCCGCCCAGAAGGCTGCGGACGCGCACGCGGCTGGCGAGGCGCAGCATGCGGCGGCGCTGAGTGCGGCGAAGGGCGAGGGCGCGGGCGCAGCTCGCGCGCTGGCCGAGGCCACGACGGCGCACGCTGCCGAGCTGGCGTCGTCCGCGGCGGCAGCGCGGCTGCTGGCGTCGGAGCGCGACGATGCGCTGGGGCTGCTGGCGGACGCGAAAAAGCAAGCAGATGCGGCGTCCGGCGCCGCCGGCAAGCTCACAGCGCTCAACGTCACCCTCCAAGAGCTCACCGAACTCAAGGCGCGTCATCTCGCATCGCACATCGCGCATCCGATGGGCGATGAGCCGTTTGAGCGCGCCCCCCCCCCCCCCCCCCCCCCCCC
>Ga0049083_10000668_pt1 | contig 12523 bp, 20 predicted proteins | sample GreLakmeMI27MSRF_FD_66719 | JGI IMG/M metagenome (GOLD analysis project Ga0049083, IMG submission 66719) | Freshwater lentic microbial communities from great Laurentian Lakes, MI, USA - Great Lakes metaG MI27MSRF | ecosystem: Environmental > Aquatic > Freshwater > Lake | place: Great Lakes...
TTAGCATGGTGCGCGCCCCCCCCCACGCGCGCCCATCGCTGCGCACTCGCTGACACGTGCTCCCCCCCCCTCACCCTGCAGGCGTTCACGAGCGACAACCTGCACCTGGTCCTCGCAGCCCCCTCCGGCGCAGTGCACCTGCTGGCACTCTCGCCAGACGGCGCCTCCTGCGTCTTCCGCAGCCACCTAACTGTGGGCCCGGAGCCGCCGGCGCAGCTGTCCGCGCGCCTGGTGCTGCCGCCGGTGACGCACGTGGTTGTGAGCCCGGACATGCAGTGGCTGGCAGTTGCGGTGGCGGCGCAGCACCAGGGCCCCTTCCGCGGCGCCGCGCGCACCAGCTGTGTCTGCATCTTTAGCCTGGAGGCGCAGCGCGCGCACGCGGTGCTGCCCATGCCGGCGGATGGGGATGTAGCCTCGCCCGTTGCAGCATTGGCCTTCGCGCCTGCGGGCGACAAGCTGCTGGCGGTGACGGCCAGCAAGGAGGTGCACGTGTTTGATCTGGAGTCTGGCGCGCGCGCCTGGACGGAGACGGGGCTGGGCGCCGCGTTGCCCGAGCGGCTGCGCCAGATGCCTGGCCACCTGCGCGCGCTGTCCATGGACCCGGTGGCGGGGCTGTCTGCGGTGCTGCTGCACACGCAGCACGCGCTGTGCCACGTGGACCTGGCGCGCCCGCTCACAGCCGCCCCGGGGCCTCCGCAGAAGCGGCGCCGCATTAACGGCCACGCGGGCGCCGCGGGCGTGGACGCAGCAGGCAGCAGCAACGGGCGCGTGGTACCGCTGGAGCAGCCCTGCCTGTTTGCAGCCTACTTCCGACCGGGCGCAGCGCTGCTTGTGGAGAGGCCGTGGGCGGAAATTGTGCGTGCGTTGCCCGCGCCGCTGCTGCGTAAGCGCTTTGGCGCGTAGGCGTGTCATTTCACGAGCTCGAGCACCTCTCCGCGCGTCCATGGCAGCGGCAGGCGAGCAAACCAGTCATCTCTGAGCGCCTCAGCCGTGCTCAGTCGCGCTGTGGCCGTGTAGGTCAGCATCCGGCCCAGCAGCAGCACAGGGCGCTGGGGCGCATCAGGCAGCGCGTCTGCGAGCGAGGCTGCGCGTGGCGGCGCGGAGAAGGAGACCTTGTGAAAGTCGGGCAGCGATGAGAGCCAGCCGCGCTCCTCCTCACTCGGCGCGCCCAGCAGCCAGTAAATCTGGACGCACGTGGAAAGTCAGCCACTGTCCAGGTGAGATGTGTGTGCGCACGCAGTCTCTCGCCACGCGCCTGCGCCAGCTGGTCGACGTCGCTCTCGCCCGGGAGCAGTGGGACACCGCCAAGCAGCTCCGCGAGCAAGCAGCCAGCTGACCACACATCCACGGCGCTGTCGTAGTCCCGGGAGCCGTAGAGCAGCTCTGGGGCACGATACCAGCTGCGAAGCACTCAGCGAACAGATGCGTGGGGCCCACTCTTGGGGGACGCACCGGGTGGTAGGGCCGGGCGTCAGCGGCGCCTCGGGCCTTGCGCACGCGTTGCCGAAGTCTGCAAGCTTCAGCCGGCCGTCCTGGCCGATGAGCAGGTTGGCGGGCTTCACGTCCTGAGCTTGGCAGAGTGAGGGAAAAGGCACTTCTGGCAAAGTCCAGGGCGACGCGCCCGGTGCAGAATGCCGCGCGCGTGGCAGGCGGCCAGGCCGTGCAGCAGGTCCTCGAAGAGAGCCTTTGTGGCAGCCTCGGGCAGCGGCTGGGTGCGACAACGCAGCACCTGCATTGACAACGGCATGAGATGGAGACGGGAGCTTTCGCCAGGCTCTGCGGACCTGCTCCAGGTCCGTGTCGCACCACTCCAGCACCAGTACGACGTTGGGGCCCTCCAGACGTACGTCCAGTAGTGCCACGACGTTTTGATGCTCGGCAAGACGCAGCAGCTCCGCCTCGCGGCAGACCGACTCTTCCAATGACGCCGCGCCAACACCAGCCGCTGGCTGGCGCTCAGGCTGGCGGACTGGGCGCAGGACCTGCTTGAAGCGGCGAGTCGGTGGAAGCAAACTAGTTAAGCAGGGAACGCCGCACCGTCTTCAGTGCCACAGCGCGTCCAGTCTGCGCGTCCCGGGACGACACCACCTCAGCGAATGCTCCCGTGCGCACCGCGAATATGGCTATGGCATCGCTAGAGCTGGCTGTCATAGGTCGCCGTGCATCGCGCAACACGGAACTGGAAGCTGTACACCAGTAGACAGGGGCACGCTTTGAGGTAGTCAACGCGCGGTCGCACGCGCGGCTCGGCACGTCATTCGGTCGCTCGCTCGGTCGATCGAAGCTGAATACTGCATCATCACGCCCCCGTATGGCCTATCCTGCTGATGGCAGCCTTCGACTTGTCGCAGTTCGATGTTTGTCTGGCCCTGCAGGGTGTGAGCGTGCCGAATGCGGGGGTGGCGGAGCTGTGTGCAGCACTGCGAGCGCGTGAGGCGCTCTTTGACCGACCGCGGCTGCGCACCGTGCTGCCTGACGAGACCAGCCCCGACGAGTTGAGGCTCGTGCTGCTGCGCGAGGACGCGGGCGAGGGTGTGAGGCGTGAGGCGAGTGACGGCTGCACACACACTCACACTCACTTGCTTGCAGACCTGAGCGGCCTCACGGAGGAGGCAAGAACTCTGCTGCGCGTGCGGGGACTGGAACCACGGCCCCACGCGCTGCATTTATCCTACGAGTACTGGACGGCGGAGCACGTGTTGCGAGTGCGCCACATGCGGCTGCTGCGCCCTGTCTCCGCTGACTGACTGACTGCTCTGCCCGCGCGCAGACGTTGCTGCCGCCCGGCATGGACGTGCCCACCTCGTTCGAGACAGTGGGCCACATCGCGCATCTGAATCTGCGCGACGAGCAGTTGCCATACAAGCTGCTTGTGGGTCGTGTGCTGCTGGAGAAGAACGCGGGCCGCATAAAGACGGTGCTCAACAAGGTATTGCGTCTGATCGCTGGCCCCGTTGCACCCCGCCTCACCTGGTCTCTGCAGGTTGGCACCATTGACAGCGAGTTCCGGGTACCAGAGTTCGAGGTCCTCGCGGGAGACACGTGCTTGGAGGCGCGCCATCCCGCGCGCGCAGCCTGGTGCAACACTGACGCGATGCGGGGCGCAGACGGAGGTGCGGCAGCATGGCAACATCTTCCGCCTCGACTATGGCCAAGTGTACTGGAACTCGCGGCTGGAGCACGAGCACAAGCGGTGCGTCTAGGCGGCGTTTGGGCACTTGCACGAGTGATGAGCATTCCACACAGGCTGGTGGACACGTTCAAGGCTGGGGAGGTTGTGTGCGACATGATGGCTGGCATAGGCCCCTTCGCCATCCCCGCCGCTCGCCGCCGCGTGACGGTGCACGCCAATGACCTGAATCCCCAGTGCGCTCACTACCTGCGACTCAACGCGCGCCTGAACAAGGTGCGCTGCGGCACGGCTTGGAGGTCCTCCACCTGACGGCAGCCTGGTTGCAGGTTGAGGACCGCGTGACCACCTATAACATGGTGCGGCAGGTCACGCGCGGCAGCTGCTGGCCAGCAGACTCGTGCTCATGTCTCCCAGGACGCGCGAGCGTTTGTGCGTGCGCTCGCAGGCGGCACACCAGACGTTGCCGTCCCCTCATGCTGCTTTGACCATGTCATCATGAACTTGCCCGCCTCCGCCGTGGAGTTTCTGGGTGCGAATCGACTCGACGGGGGTCTTATCTGTCGCTGTGCGTGACAACTGGCACCCTCCCTCGCAGACGCCCTGGCAGGCTCGTTCTCCGCGGAGCAGTGGGCCGACCGTGCCCTGCCCCGTGTGCACTGCTACGCTTTCTTGAAGGACAGCGAGACGGGCGCGGACATGCGGGCGGTGCGCGCTCTGCTGGTGGATACTGTCCGTGCGCCTGCCTGACGCCACACCGCATGCATCCAGCGCGTGGAATTGGCGATGGGGGGGGCCTTGTGCGAAGACTGGAGCATGACTGTGGTGCGAGACGTGGCTCCCCACAAAGAGATGGTGGTGGTCTCATTTCGCGTGCCGGACTGGTGCCGCGACGAGGTTGTGCCCAACAAGCGCGCGCGCGTGGAAACAGACGCCCGATAAATCGATAAATCTCATGCAGCTTTTGGCCGTGGCTTGTTCTTGAGAACGATTTGCTGCGTCAATCCCCCAAATACCAATAAGACGCCTGCCCACTGGCCCGGGCGCAGCGAGCTCTTGTTGTAGAACACAGACAGCAGCACGTTGAAGAACTGTGGCGGCACGCGTCAGGACATGCTCGGTCGCCAAAGAGGGGCGCACTTTTCTTGTCGTCGTAATCGTGATGTTGACCACCGAGCCGAAGCTGGAGATTGAGATGAAGATGAAGTTCTGCGCGCACGTGCGTTAGACCGCGCAGGCAGCGAGCTGATGCCCGTGAGTCGCGCCTGTCCGGCGGCTCCGCAGACGCAGTACAGCAGCACTTGCTCCAACGCCTCGGGGTATGCGCCCAAAAACTCAATCGCCTCCATTCCAGTGCCTGCGGTAGCACGATTAGCGAGGGTGCGATGCAGCGGCTGGCAGCGCCAGCGTGCACACCTGTCAGAGCAAACATGTAAACAGTGTAGTAGAGGCTGCACCAGAGGTTCATGTAGAACATGAACTGCTGCGGCGTGGTGCTGGGGTAGCGCTCCTTGATCTGCGCGCTCGCACAGGTCAGCACCCAGACGCTAGGCGAGAGCGGAGGTGCGCACCCGGTCCTGTGTCGCGTTCGTGTACGCATCCAAACCCAGGTTCAGGCTCACCAGCAGGTAGCCCACCGGCGCGTGCGGTGAGGCCAGCTTATTGAGCACCGCACCGCTGTTCTTGACCAGGGCAAACAGCACAATGCCGCCTTCCATGACTGTGAGTGGCAAGGGGACAGGGCAAGCGCGAAGCAGGCGCGCCTGCAATCAGCGCTGCTGCCAGATACTCGGCGGCGGAGTAGCGCTTGCCGTAGAGCAGCGTGCCCGCCACCATCACAGGGATGAGCTTGCACGACTTTGCGAGAACCTGTGCTGTGTAGCTGCACCGGGCCCGCTGTCAGCGCCAGCCTGGGGAGGCAACACAAGGCGTGCCTGATGTTCTTGAGCGCGATGATGCCGAGCGCAGGGCCCACAGCATTGCTGAGCGCCGGCAGCCAAAAGGTACGCGCTGGCGCGCTGTCCCTGGGCGACGGCCGCGCCGCCCTCCACAGTGCCGCCCAGCACAGGCACACCACCGTCTGCGCCAGGTTGAGGAAGACTATCTGGGTGAAGCGCCTCTGCTCTGGTCCGTAGCTGCACCGCAGAGCTCAGACTTGCAGCTTTGTGGGGAGGAAAGCGAGCGGCGCACCGGCGCGTGGACAGCTGCTCCTGCACCAGCCCCTGCGTGAGGTACGAGGCGTAGATGCCGCCGGTGCAGAACGCGAGCTTCGCAAGGCCAGGCGCCATCGAGCTTGAAGCCACCAAAAGCAACCAGCCCAGTCGCAACCTTCTGGAACGCACACAGGCTCACAGGGGAGGCGGAGGGAGGCGAGGATGCAAATTGGTGTTTTGCGCTGTTGTGCGCGCGGTTCTTCGTCGCTTGCTCGCTTCCTTCGCGCGCTTCGTTGTTCTTTGGTTTTCTGGTCGTACGATGTCGTACTACGGAGCCCCATTCCCGGCGCGCCCTCGTCGGCTCCTGAAGCAGTGCGCAGGTGGTAGGGGTGCTGAGAGAGGTGCTCTCTGGTGCTAGACGCGCACCCTGTCTACTCGGGCACCTCCAGGCAGCGGCGCTCAAACACGGCCTGCCAGCATGTCCGCCCCGCGCGGGCTGAAGAACTTTATCCGCGACATCCGTAACTGCGGCACGAAGGAAGAGGAGAAGAAGCGCGTGAACGTGGAACTGGCCAACATCCGCGTCAAGTTCAAGCAGTCGGACAAGCTCTCCCACTACGACCGCAAGAAGTGCGTCGCGCGTGCGGTGTCTGTGCGAGGGCGCGCGGCCTTGCGTGTGCCCGCTCGGCGCCCGCCCTAATGCAAACTCCTCGTCGCAGGTACGTCTGGAAGCTGCTGTACATCTACATGCTGGGCTACGACGTCGAGTTCGGACACATGGAGGCGCGCGGCGCCTCGGATACGGCGTCCCAGCGCCACGCTCTCTTCTGACGCACTCGGGCACAGGCAGTGGAGCTCATCTCCTCGCCAAAGTACGCAGAGAAGCAGGTGGGCTACATGGTCACCAGCGTGCTGCTGAACGAGGCGCGCCGCGCGCCGCGCCGTTCCCGCCGGGCTGCGCCTGACAACTCAACACAGCATCACGAGTTCCTTCGTCTCGTTATCAACTCCATCAAGATTGACATCACCAGTCGCAACGACACCTTCCAAGCGCTAGGCCTCGTGCTGGTTGCGAACGGTGCGCACGCACGCGAGTGGCTGCACCCACTCTGCAATGGCTAACTTGCTGCACACGCAGTCGGCGGCAAGGAGTTTGCGGAGTCGCTCGCCGCGGACGTGCAGCGCCTGTTGGTGAGCGGCACTGTGCGCCCCGTCATCCGCAAGAAGGCTGCACTGTGCCTGCTGCGCCTCTTTCGCCGCAACCCAGACGTGCTGAACAAGGACGAGTGGTGCGCTCACAGCGCCTTGCCAGCTACGCGGGGCTCACCCACGCCGCGCGCGCTGCAGGGCTGACTCTCTGCTGACGCTGCTTGACGAGCGCGACTTTGGGCTGCTCACCAGCGTGCTCTCCTTCCTGCACGGCCTGGTCATGACGGACAACTCCAGGTGCGCGACCTGCTCACAGTGCGCGCAACAGCGCACCTGACGCGGCTCCCAGCTTCCGAGCCTGCCTGCCAAAGGTGGTGCACCTCCTGGAGCGGCTGGTGAAGAACCAAGACGTGCCCGCCGACTACATGTACTACTCCCTCCCCTCCCCGTGGATGCAGATCAAGTGCATGCGCATCCTGCAGCAGTTCCCCATCGCAGACGACCCCAGCCTGGCGGGCGCCCTCGCAGAAGTGCTGCAGCGCGTGGTCTCGGTGCGCTCTCACGCGAACGCGGCTGTCACGGCGCGCGCTCACTGGGCTCACAGGCTGGCGGCGATGCGGTGAAGAACATCAACAAGAGCAATGCCATGCAAGCGGTACGTGTGCTCCCCCACTGCTGGTCGTGCGCTTGTGCTAAGCCCTTGCTGGACAGGTGTTGGTCGAGGCGGTGGGCTTGGTCATGCTGCTGGAGCGCGACGGGCTGGTGGACCAGTGTGCTGTGCAGCTGGGCAAGTTCATTTCGGCCAAGGAGCCCAACACGCGATACCTGGGCCTCGAGAACATGGGCCGCCTGTCTGCGCTGCCGCAGGTGGCCGCGGCAGTGAGACGCAACCAGCCGCAGATCGCAGAGTCGCTGCACGACCCGGACATTAGCATCCGCCGCCGCGCCCTCGACTTGCTTTACGGCATGTGCGACGCCAACAACGCGCAGGGCATCGTGCAGCAGCTGCTTGACTACCTGGTCGTCTCCGACTTTGCCATCCGGGAGGAGCTGGTGCTCAAGATAGCAATCCTGGCAGAGAAGTTTGCGCCCTCCGTGCAGCAGGCGCAGCGCTGGTACGTGGACGTCGTGCTGGCGCTCATCGACAAGGCAGGCGACTTTGTGAGCGACGACATCTGGTGCGCTTGTGCGCGTACGCTGCTAGTTAAGGAAGCAGCTTCCTTAACTTCTCCCTCCCTCCTCCCCTTGCTCCCGTGTCAGGCACCGGGTCGTGCAGATAGTCACAAACACCAGCGAGCTGCAGCACTACGCGGCCGAGCAAGTGCTCATCAAGCTGCGAGCAGGCAGCGCGCACGAGACAATGGTGAAGATTGCAGGTGTGTTGTGCCCGTGCAACCTGCCGGCTCGCTGCTGACGCCGCGCTCTCCGTCACAGGCTACATCCTGGGCGAGTTTGGTCATCTGCTGCACGTGCCCTGCGTCGAGTACTTTGCTCTGCTGCAGACCCGCTTTCCCTCCTGCAGCCTGCCCACAAAGGCGCTGCTGCTGTCCGCCTACGCCAAGCTGGTCACGCATACGACGGACCCCGCGTTTGCCGAACAGATCGCGACCGTCTTCCAGCGCTACCACGCTTTTGCGGACGTGGAGCTGCAGCAACGCTCCGTTGAGTACTTCTCGCTCACCCAGCTGCACCAGTCCACGCTGAAGGAGGTCCTGGTGCGTGGGCGCACCCCCCCGTGCCCGGAGAGCGTGCTGACCTCCGCGCGCTCTGACCAGGCGGAGATGCCCAAGTTCCCAGAGCGCGCGTCTGCGCTGGAGAGGCGAGTGGCTGGCGGCGACCAGGAAGTGCCGGAGAGTCAGCAGGACCTCAGCCGCCCCAGTATGCCTGAGGTGCTTGCACCGCAGCCAGCCGCGCTGCAAAGCTTGGTCGACTTGGGTGAGGTGTACGCTTCAACTGCGCCGGCGCCGCGCCCGGCTCCCATGAACGCGCTGGATCTGCTGAGCCAGCTGGAGGAGCCTCGCGCGCAGCCAGCTGCAGACCTGCTGGGAGGGCTGGACGACTTCCTGGGTGGCGGCAAAGTGGTGCCTGCGGCGCCTGCGACTGCGACGCCCGTGCTGCCGCTGCAGGACCCGCAGGCGTGGCTGAACAAGCTGGTCACCGCGGACAGCGGGGTGCTTTACGAGGACCCGTACGTGCAGCTGGGCGTGAAGAACGAGTGGCGGCAGAATCAGGGGCGCATCACCCTGTTCTTGGGCAACAAGTACACCTCGCCGCTGGCCAGCCTGCGGGCCGAGGTGCACCAAGTGGAGGGCCTGCGCGTGGACCTGTTCGCCCTGCCCGCGCTGGTAGGCGCTGGGCAGCAGGTCACTGTACAGCTGGCAGTGGCCTGCGTCGCCGCCTTCGCCGCGCCGCCCTCGCTGACACTGGCGTACACGCTGGCAGACACGCAGCAGCACGTGAGCTTCAGGCTGCGGCTCCCGGTCTTTGCAACCAAGTTTTTGGGGCCTGCGCCAGCCATGGAGAAGACGGCATTCTACGAAAGCTGGCGGACGCTGGCGGGCGCGCAGAAGCTAGAGAGCATTCTGCAGGTCAACGCGAGCCTGGCTAGCCTGCCCGCCTGGCACAGCCTCCTGAGGGCGCTCCGCCTCAGCGTGCTGCCCGACGTGGACCCCAACCCGCTAAACCTCTTCGCCGCCAGCACCCTGTGCGCCGAGAGCATGCCGCTCTGCATCGTGCGCCTCGAGTCGGACGCGAGAAACGCGGCGCAATTCAGGCTAACGGTCGCCTCACGCGACGCCGCGCTCGCGGCGGCCATCAAAGCTTGCATCCTGCCTCTGTGCGCGTGAATGAAACGCACTGCCTGCTGCGGTCCGTTATTTTTCTTGTGCTCCTGTCCTTGCCTGCTACTCTCACTCCGCTAAGCCCATCTCGAGAAGCGTTGCAAGCTCCACGTCCGCTACAACCACCACGCGGCTCCGCTCCAGCGCACGCGCGAACTGCGCGGCCAGCATGTGCTTGCACTGCGCAGCACAGTCAGTAGTGGCCAGCCTTTCGCGAGAGAACGCACGCTGAGTGCTCCACCCTTGGAGACGACGTCGAATAGGAAGGCGTGGCAACTGCAGAAATGGCCAGGGAAGCAGGTGTAGACCTCGCCAGGCTTGTGGCCTTTGACCTGACCGGGCGTGAGGGGGAGAGCGACGCAGGAGAGGAGCTGCGCAGCTCACTTGACACAGCGTCCTGCGGCTCGCCTCTGCCACCACGCAAGTCACGCCGCCCTGCCGAACGCAGCCGTGAGCGCTGGACACACACGCAAACACGCTCAGTGAGCTTGCCTGGTCCACCAACGCCAAAGCCTTCTGTAGCTGCTTCGGTGTGAACAGGTACAGCGCCTTGTTCAGCAGCTCATCAACCGCGTCGGCAGACGCGCTGTCAAACACGGCGTTCGCGACAGACGCGACAGACAAGCTGCCGCCGGAGCTATAGGCGAGCGGTGCCTGCGTCAACATTTGCTCAGCGCAGCACACTGAGAAGACCCGCAGAGAAGACACAGGAGAGGCGGAGACGCCGACATTAAGTTTACATATATGTCTGTTCGTTGTTGTTGTCGGTCTGCTGACCAGAGAGCTCGAAGCCAGAACTTCTAGACGGGTGACCGACCGGACGGGGAGCGCCGCTCAGTCAGCGCTCAGTTGGGTGTGTTTCTGTTTCAGATTGTATTTACTGACTGGCGTTTGAGCGACACCGCCTTGAAAGTTGCCAGCAAGTCCGCCTCAGCGCGACTCTCGTCGGACGGGGCGTGGATTTGGTGGAGCGTGGGCACGCACTGCAGCCGGGAGGAGAGGGTCGTCCAGGCGGATGACTGCACTGGGAGGAGCAGCAGCAAGCCGTACAGCGCCTTCAACAACGCCGGATGCAGGCCCGGCTCCAGCAGCTGCAGGCGCAGGTGCGTGAACACGGGCGTCTCCAGCAGCTGCACGAGCTGGTCCACCTGCACTAAAAGGTCCACCGAGATTGTCAGCTCGCCGAAGGAGCACACCACGCGACTGGCCTGCGAGTACGCCTGCGCCAGCAGGCAGAGGCTGACTGTCGCCACGGCGCTGTGGCACCAGGACGGGAAGAGCGCCTGGAAGAGTGCAGAGCCGCTGCCAGCGGTGTGCTTTAGCAGGGCGCGCAGGTCGGCGGTCTCGGTTGCGGTGAGCAGGATTAGGTTCAGTGCCTGCACCATGATGCCCGTGAACTGTAGGTCCTTCATTTCCGCCAGGATGGCCGCCAACTCTCTAAACACGCGCTCCGCGCCCAGCAAAACGCACAGCCGGCGGATGACCAGGCTGCCCCGGGACTCGAGGAGCGCTGGCTGCTCGCAGAACTGGCGCAGCAGCCGGTCCATGAGCATGCGGAAGTGCGGATCCTCACGAGACAGCGACGCCTGCACGTCCAGCGCCTGCAAAACGACCTGGTCGGACGCGTCCGCCAGGCTATCCAGCAGCGCAGGGCTGAGGTCGCCCTGGTGCGCAAGCACATCGCTGCGCGAGCCCACCAGCAGGACGGATATCCACTTCAAAGCAGCCAGCCGGGTGGGCTCTTTGCCTTCGGACACCTCCTGCTCAAGCACCGCAAGCACCGCACGCAGGTCGAAGCCGTCACTTGCCGTTGGGTGCAGAGCAAGCAGCGCGTCGTTTGTCCTGTGGCGAGGCACGGCCTCAAAGGCGGCGCTGGGGCGCAGGAGTGCGGCACGGCGCGCACCGAGAAGCCACGGCAACCACTCGCTCCTCTGAGTGCGCCAGGCAGGGAAGCACCGCCCCCAGGATGGCCGCAGAGTAAGGCATCATGCGGTCCCGCCCCAGCTCCACGAACTCATGTAGCCAGGTGATGGCGGTCAGCCTGCGAGCTGGGCTTAGAGCCTGCTAAAGCGACCTGGAGGAGGCTGCGCGGCGCACCTTGTGAACTCGTCCGGCGAGGCGGCCCTGCTCACCAGGATCTCAGTCAGGCGGCGGTAGTCGACAAACGAGGCGGACTTGACCTCGTGGAGGAACTCCGCCAGCGCGGTGTCAGCCTGCTGCCTGATCTCGCGATTGGGGTCACTCAGCATGTTCAGCATGCCGTCCAAAAAATCGGGCAGGAACTCCAGCATGTCAATGTCTGGCACGCTGTCCAGCACCGTGATCCAGCCGACGAGGCACTGGCGAACGTAGGGGTTGAGCACGGTGAGGCGCTCACGGAGTAGCGGGATGAACGCCTCCACGCTGTGGGGCGGGCGTAAGCTCGCAGCGCACTGGCGCAATGTGCTGCCGGAGCATGCGCACCTGAAGGAGGTGCTCTCAGTCACAATGTCCTTCACCAGACGGTCCAGCAGGTGAGCAGCGTTCTGGCGTGGGCGCAGCGTGTGAGTACCATAGCGCAGATGCGCGCTGCACACGCGCACCTGCACGTTAGGATCCGAATCGGCGCTTAGTTTGCACAGGGCGTCGAAGACGTCGTTGAAAAAGGGCACGATTCCGCCCCGTGCCACCTTGGCGATGTTGTATAGCGCCTCGCAGGCGTAGTAGCGCACACGACTGTCCTGGTCGATGAAGGAGTGCAGCACGGGTGGAACTATTTTCTGCGTGGCATTGAACTGTGTCAGCGAAGGTACAATGCGGGGCTCGTTGGCGGGCGGGCCTTAAGGAACATCTCGTGGTCCGCAGCCAGACCGACAGTGGCTGCCGCGAGGCCGATGAGGCCGCCCTTGCGGTGGTTGGCCTGCGGCGAGAGCGCGTACTCGTCGACAAGCAGGTCAATGAGCGCTCCCTGTACGGCAAGCGCACTCAGGCCAACCCAGCTACGGAGCGTGTTCCGCCGTGCGCACCACACTGATCAGGTCGCCCGCCGCGGCCAGTCCCTTGGTGGCCTGTGTGCGCGTAAGCCCACAGTCACACGAAAGAAGCGCCTCGGCCGAGGGCCCGAACCTGTTCAACCTCCAACGCCGCCGTCTTGCGCTTCTCATAGAGCTTGTCGGACAGGTTACGCAGCGTTGCGGGCGCGAGCCAGGGCGAAGACATGGACTCACAACTCTGCTCTGCTCTCCTCTCGCTGGTTGACAGGCGTTGTTACG
>Ga0049083_10000670_pt1 | contig 12517 bp, 15 predicted proteins | sample GreLakmeMI27MSRF_FD_66719 | JGI IMG/M metagenome (GOLD analysis project Ga0049083, IMG submission 66719) | Freshwater lentic microbial communities from great Laurentian Lakes, MI, USA - Great Lakes metaG MI27MSRF | ecosystem: Environmental > Aquatic > Freshwater > Lake | place: Great Lakes...
TCTATTTGTCCGTGTCTCCCGGCTGGTCTTCTTCGCTTTGCAGCTCCCAGTCGCTGTGCTCCAGCAGCCCGCTGAGCTTGGCCAGCGCCAGCTCGTAGTCTGGCCGCAGTGCGTCAACCTGGGCGCGAGCGGGCGCGCGCCGCGCCAGGATCTCAAGCAGGCAGCGCAGGAAGCGGGCGGTGCCTGCGTCGTTGCCTGCGCCCGGGTCGGCAAAGTGCACCTGCAGGCTCTCCACCTCTGCGCTCAGCTCCCGCGCGCCCCGCGAGTCGTCGTTCAACAGCACGCGCAGCATGCGGCTCAGCAGCTTGTTCAGCGCGAGCTTAAACTCTTGGTTGACGCCCCAGGGCGGCTCAGCGTCGCGCGACACGCCAGGATGCTCCGGCGCAACAGCTGCGAGTGACGCCAGACGCTCCAGCGCAGCGCGGCTCAGCTCCTCGTCGGCGGAGGAGCCGGAAGAGCTGCCCTTGCGCACCGCACGCAGCGCGAGAAGGACGCGTGGTGACGGCTGGCGTGCTTGACATGGAGGGGATGAAGCAAACTGCGGCCTCTCTCGCACTTGACGGGCCGCGTGCGAAGCAGGACGAGAGCAACTGGGTTGCACGCAATACGAGCATCCCATGGCGGCGAGGTCTGCTTGAGAGCACGCTCGCTGTACGACCACCACCAACTGCACAGTATTGCACCCGTCGCCTGCTGGTTGCCGCTCTGTGCGTGCAGGAGGTGGAGGGCGCGTGACAGCGCTGGTGCAGCACTTGAGCGTTCATTCAAATCGACAGCTCCTCATGGCGCAGCGCGACTGTCTGGGCTTTGAGTGCAGCACTACGGCCGCTTACCATGCAAGCATCGCTCAAGCCGAGGAGGCCTGGACTGCGCTGGTGCGCGAGCACGGTCTGTCAGTGTTGGAGCGTCCAGACTCTGCCCTGCTGCAGCAGCTGGCACGCGTGGGTGTTGGCTGCGCGCGAGCTCGTCGCACGCTGTGGGTGGCCTGGTGCGGCGGTTGCGAGAGCGTCGCGGCGTACGACGCTCTGTGTGAGCGCGCAGAGCGCTGCGGCGACCCCGCGCTGTTCGCCTCTCTGGCGCAGGTGGACTTGGACTTGGAGCGCACGTTTCCGGAGCACCCGGCTTTCAACGCTGGCGCCCACTGCGGCGCGCTGCCCTCGCTGCGCCGCGTGCTGCGGGCGCTCAGCGTGGAGGAGCCGTACGTGCAGGGCCAGAACTTCGTGGCCGCGTTCGCCCTGCTCGCGCTCGCAGCGCCCGCAGCGCCCGTAGACGCAGCGTCGCAGTGCCTTGGCTTCCGAGAGGCCGAGGGCGCGGCCTTCGCAGTGGCGCGCAGCCTGCTTCACAACCGTTTGCGTTCCCTATTCTACGCGCCAAGGCTCGCCACGCTCCGCTTTGACCTCGCCAGAGTGGCCGCCTCCTACGCCGCCAAACAGCCCGCTATCACTTTCACGTTGGCCGAGTGGAAGATGGACGTCTCTGCGTTCCTGCCGCGCTGGCTGCTCAGCGTCTTCGTAGGCTCTGCGCCTTCGGAAGCGGTGCTTAGGTTTTGGGACGTGATGATCGCCTCACCGCCGCAGATTGCGCGGCGCGCGTGTCGTCATGCGGCGATGCACCTGCTCATGGCTGCCTCAGTGGCACTCCAGACAGCGCAGGAGCCCGCGGCGGCTGCGGCGGCGTTACGCTGCGCCGGCGGACAGCTCTTGCGCGTCGCGGCGCTGGCAGAGGCTGTGTTCTCGACCGATGACGATGAGGCTGCTGCGTGCGGTGGTGACCTTCACAGCACGGCAGTCACGCCGCTGCGGGCGCGCAACGGCAGTCCTTCATCACAGCGCAAGCGCAAGGCCCCGACCGAGTGCGCTCCTTCTGACCCTTTGGGAGCGTTGATGTGCACCCCGTTTGGTGCTGCGCTGAAGCAGGTGTTGTCACTGGGCGATTGGGATGCGCGGCATCGCGCGAGTGTGGCGCCGCCGCCGCCGCCAAGCAGCGCCAAGCGCGCCCGGCGCAGCGAAGAAAGTGAGCTCTGGATGCAAGCGACGCCCGTTCGCGGCGCGGCACAGGCACCGCATGGCGGCGTGGCGGTAGAGCTGACGCTGCTTAAGCCGCGCAAGCTGTGATTTGGTTGATTGATTGAAGGTTAACACTCACGTAGCGTCTATAGGAGGGGGGCATCCGTCGCTGTCGTGCTCTCTCTGGCAGACGCACGACCGCCTCTGGATGCGCCATAGCGCACATCTGGCGCCTCTTCGGCCGGTCCCGCAGACACCACGGCGCAGGCGGCCGCGTAGTCCGCCGCCTGCCTGGCCCTGCGGGCTCGGTCTGCCAGTGATGTCGCCTCGGCGCTTGCTCGCGCAACACCCCCGGGCGAGTCCGCCTCCACGGCGCGGGCAGCTGCCGCGCGACAGCGCTGCGCAGCCTCGGCCGCCTGTGCTGCAGCCTCCGCCGCTCGGCGACTGTCCGCCTCCGCGGCGTCGGCGGCCGCGGCGGCGCCGCGGGCGTGACTCGCAGCCCAACGCTGCTGCGCCTCGCCGCGGCCCTGCAGGCGCGGCGGGCGGTATGGCAACCCAAAGGCCTCTGCAGCGGCTTTGCTCAACCGGTCCGGAGACGGACGATGCTGATGCTGATGCTGATGCTGATGCTGCTCGCTTTCGCTCCCTCGGCCGGACCGCTCGTCTGAAGGAAGCACCGCGCCCAGAGGCGCCTTGACTGTGAGGAAGAGCAGGATGAGGCTGCTGTGGGTGTGTCAGTGGCGGAGTGACAGCGCAGCGTCAGTGCACTTCATAGCAGGCGCACCCGGCTGCCACGCCGCTCAGGCCGCGCGACAGGCGTCGCAGCGTCCAGAAAGCGCCTGAGTTTGCGTGAAACAGTGCGCGTCAGCGGGCACAGAAGAGCACAAACGTGGTGCTCTCCAGGCGCCAGCCACGCACCTTGCTCAGTTGCGCCCGTCGCCTCGCCGCGCATGTCCGTGCCCCTCCAGGCGTAGCCCGTGTGTGTGGAGCCGGCCGGCTCGCGCCAGCCGCCCTGGCTGTGCTGCGTGGCACTCCGCCATTCGGAGGCACGCCAATCTGCCTGTGACCCTCCCTCCCGACGTCCGCTACCGCCTGCGCGTCGACGAGGGTCGCTGAGCAGCTGGTACGCTCGTGAGACCTGTAAAAAGAGTCTGTCCTCAGCAGAGCTCACATCTTCACAGTCGTGAGCAGTGGCCGCACCTCTCCAAACCGAAGGGTCGCGGCGTCCAGAGCACGCTGTCCTTCGCCAACGTGACGGTCTGGATGCCACCGCAGCGCCTCGCGGAAGTAAGCTGCGCGGATGGCTTCCTCTGACGCGTTCGGTGACACGCCCAATATGCGGCAGGCGTCCTCGCTCATCGCCCTCTTCTAAGGACCCGCATTGCAACGGATAGCGGCACAAGCTGGAGGGGAGGAAATGTCACTGACACACTGAGTCGAACAGTCGTCGAACACTCTCCACTCCGTGCTCCTCTTCCTCCTGATGCGCGCGCTTTCAACCCACGCCCTGCGGTGACACAACATGCTTACTGCGCGTCGCTGCGTGCGCTGCGTGCGTGCAGCGCGCCTGCATTCCTCGTTGGGCAACATCGGGCAGCCAACGCCAGAGACACATCCGCAGTTGATGGCCGCTGGCGAGGTCACTCCCGGCGTGAGCGCCCGTGAGTACGCCGCTAGGCGTGCTGCGCTGGCGTCATCCATGCCTGAGGGCAGCGTTGCTGTGTTGCTGTCGGCTCCGCCTTTACGCTATCACGGCACTGTGATTCCCGTACCCAGCGCGTATCGCCAAGACAGCGACCTGTTTTATTTGACCGGCGTGGCGCAGCCCGAGTGTGCCGCAGTGCTGGAGAAGCGAGGTGGAGGGGCGCACTTGACGCTCCTCACGCCGCCTGTGGATTCGGTCGACCGCACCTGGCACGGCCCGCGGGTGTGCGCGTCGGCGGGGCTGCACTTTTTCGGCGCTGACGAAACGGCAAACAGCGAAGCCTTGGGTGCTGTGTTAGACGCAGCACTACGCACTGCAAGAGGCGCTCTGCTCTGCGACCTGCCTCAACCCGGCACTAGCGTGATGCACGAGGCGCTGCGCTGCGCTGGCGCGCGACTGGCGGCTGGCTCCGTCTCTCCTCTGCGCCCTGTAGTTGCGAAGCTCCGATGGCGCAAGTCGCACGCAGAGCAGGCGCTCATGCGGGCCAGCGCCTTGGCTGCCGCCGGCGGACTTGCCGCTGCGGCTGGCGCCGCTCGCGCCGGACGCACAGAGGCTGCGCCCGCTTCCGCGTTTGAAGCGTTTGTGCGCAACGCGGGTGCTCAGCGGCTCGCCTACCCCTCCGTCTGTGGCGCAGGCGATGCCGCGTGCGCCGTCCATCATGGACGTTACGACGGCGCGTTGATTGGCGGCCAAACCATGTTGATGGACGCGGGATGTGAGCTGCATGGCTACGTGTCTGACGTCACACGCACCTGGCCCTTGTCGAGGCGCTTCACCAGACCGCAGCGGCTGTTGTACGATGCGGTGAGAGGCGCACACCGCGCGGCGTTGGAGGCTGTGCGTCCCGGCGCAACGCTGGCGCAGCTGCACGCAGCCAGCGTGGAGCATTTGTCAAGGGCTATCTCGGATTTGGGACTCATCCCAAATGCCAGTCACGCACAAGTAGCTCGCGGCGCCTATTTTCGGTTGTACCCGCACGCGCTGGGGCATTTCCTGGGCCTGGACACCCACGACACCCCTTCCATCCCGCTATCCACGCCCCTCCAGCCGGGTGTGGTGCTCACCATCGAGCCTGGGCTGTACGTGTGGCCCGATGCGCTGGACGTGCCCGCAGAGTTTAGAGGTCTCGGGGTGCGGATCGAAGATGACGTGCTGGTCATGCACGAAGGCTGCGAAGTGCTCAGCGCCGCCGCGCCCGTGGACGCGGAGGAGGTGGAGGACTGGGCGGAGGCGGCGCGGGAGTTGTGCGCAAGGCGCGACGCGCTGATGTGAGAAACTTGAGACCACAACTGAGTTATGAGTTCCACCTGCGAAGCACAGCTCTATCAGAGCGCGTCTCTTCCTCCGCGCTCACTGCGGCGGCTGCGGCTGCGTGAAGGGCACCATGCGGTCTCTCGTGGGCTCCGCTAGGAGCGCCTCTGGTAAGATGTAGGGGGGTGGCGGGCTTGCTTCGCGCTTGCCGTCGCCCTCCGCGAAGTACGCGCCGTCGTGCAGGAAGTCTGCGCCGAAGAGCCAGAAGGTGAGTGTGAATAGGAGCGAAAAGAGCGCCATGAAGGGCAAGAAAGGAAGGAAGAAGCCAAAGCCCAGGCGTAGGAGCTCCCAGCCGCGAGGCAACAACCCTTCCAGCCCCTCCGCCCCCAAGGCGCGGCTCTTGGCCAGCTGTTCCGGAGTCTCGCGGTCGGTGGCCCAGCGAGGAGGCCGCGGCGGGGCGGGCTCGTCACGTGCAGTTTCCCCTCCCGCTGCGTCGCCGCGGATGCCGCGGCGCTTCAGCTCGCGCTTGAACGCGTCGGCGGTGTCGTCGGAGCTGCTGGGCGCGTCTGGGCCGCGCAGCGTCGCTCAGTTGTGGCACGTGACGTGTTGCGAACGTGTCAACGCGCACCCTCCCGAGACTCTTCGTCGCTGGACCCACGCACGCGCACCGGGGCGCGTCGCCGCGAGCTGGACGCACAGGGGCGGGTGCGCGCCGACGACGCAAGCGGACGCGCGTGGCAGAGCGAAGCAGCGAAGCACACCCTCCCACTCGGTGCCCGCGCTTGCATGGCGGGCTGGGACGTGCGACAGCCACCACCACAGAGACTCTGCGCTGTGCACCAGCGTGCCAGGCGCTTGAGAATGATATCTCTTGGTCCCGCATCATCAGCAGACCGACGGCGCATGCAAATCAGTCGCTGGTGTATCGTCAGAGAGAGTGGTGGATTGCATTGCGGCTAGCCAATGGTGGTTCAAGCGCGCATGCGCAGCAGTGTGAGCGGCTGCGGTGTAGTCATCCAGCCCTTGTGGAGTGGTCGTGACTGCAGGAGCTCGTCTTCGTGCGTGCCCAGCTGTCTGGCTGAGTCATCCCTCAGGAATGCGCGCGCGGGGCGCTGCGCGTCTCTGATGGCCGCCAGGATGTTGTCGTACAAAGGCACGGCTGGGTCAAAGCTGCCTCCCAGCACGGGGGGCAACGCGGAAACGGGGAGCCCCTCTTTTTCCATAGCCTTGTGGAAATCCCCCGGCCCGCCGCACAGGCGCACCTTGGCCGCCGTGTCTGGGTGCAGCAGCGGCCTCAACGCCGCCCACATAAACCGCGCCGCTGGGCTGGTGTGCACCAAATAGCACCGCCACAGCGTCTCTGTGTAGTAGTCGCTGCACACCGCTGACATCGTCTTGATGACCCGCCTCGCCGCGCCGTTCAGAAACAGTCCAGGGCTTACCCCGCGGCAGTCCAGGATGTAGATGTGCTTGCGGTACAACCGCCCACAGGGGGCACAGGCGCGCTTGGCCGCTTCGAGCGCTTCCATGGCTTGCATGCGGTGGCGCACCAGCTGGTCGTACGAAAGGGCAGAAAGAGCTTCCACGTCAACGTCTTTCAGCGCCTCCAGCCACACTAGGTGGCCGTGCGCGTCCGTGCCGCACAGCACGCCGGGCCAGGCGGCGTGGAAGGCTGCGGCGCCGGGCAGGTGGCGGCTGAGCACCTGGACGAAAGAGGGAGAGAGTGGGAGCGTGAGCGGTCTGAGAACGAGGGAACCTTTTTTGGAATGAGCTGCGCCACTCGCGCCGACGCCAGCCCGGCCAACCGACCAGCCCCGAGGCTTGTTAGAGCTCAAGCAGCGGGGGAGCGGTCGCCGAGGCGCCAGGTGCGCCTCCCGCGCGTAGTTTGGGAGGGCATGCGTCGTACCGTGTCAGCCTCGTGAGCGTTGCGCCACGCCAGAGTGCTCTCCAGCGCTACGGCGACGCGCTTTGTTTCCCCGCGCACGCAGCGCGCAACCAGCGCGGCCAGCTCCGCCTGGTCGCCGTAGGCGTGGTCTCTCAGCTTGGAAGGGCAGCACGCGAGTGCTTCAGACCCCACACGCAACTCCTCCGCACTCAACGGCCGGTCTTCCTCCAGGCACGGCGCAGGCGTCGTCATGGAGGCTGCGAGAGGGCGTCCGCGATGGTTTCGTATGACTTTTTGGTGGTCGTACGTCGCTGTCGCGTCACGTCGTCGTCGTTTGTCCAAGCGAGGCAAGGCCCTCTCATCCTCGAAAACGTCGTGGTCAGTGTTTGTCGCGCGCTCACGCTCGCGCGACAAACGCCTTGCTGTGCCAGTCCTGTCGCCGCGCGCTCCACCATCTGGTGTGCGGAGCTTAGGAGAGACAGTCTGTCTCGAGGAGTGGAGCGTTCCGTTCAGGCGTTCAGCGTTGTGCATCGACCCGTCCGCCTATGGCTCCTCTCAGCGAGCATACGCCCCGCGCCTGGGCGGTGCCCACCATTTGGTCAGCGCCCTCGGACCTGGAATCTGACGATGGTGGTGAGGTTGAGGAGCGGTCGGCGCGGCTGGCTTCGGCGGAAGTGCGAGGGCCACCTTTGGATTTGTTGCATCCCCTACCAGCTCCCATCGGATGTGAGGCGCTCTTGGATCGCCTGGTGGGCGAGCTGGACACGCTGGGGGGCGCATGCACTCGCTTTCTGCGCCGCACTTTGACGCACGCCCCACATCAACCGACCTTCACTGCGCTCAACGTCGTTGTGTGCACCTCGCTCTTGCTTTGGATGTTCGAGCCCTTCCAGGGCATTTGGAGTAAAATTCCGCCAATCACGCTGTTCGTATGGGGCGGTCGCGCGGACGCTCGAGTTCTCGCTCAGGGCGAAGTCTGGCGCTTCTTCACCTCGCTGCTGCTGCACTCGTCGCTTCTGCATTGGCTGACCAACCTGTTCGCCTTCATCCCGCTGGCCATCTTGCTGGAGCGGCGACACGGCGCCCTTGTGCTGCTCGCCGTCTACGTGCTCTCTGGAGTGGGCGGCAACATATGGTCAGCAACCTTCGAGCAGTGCGAGGTTGTGGTGGGCGCCAGTGGCGCCATCTTGGGCATCACCGCCGCCACCGCAGTTGACGTGTGTCACGGCCATCGAAGCATGAGGCTCCTGACCACGCGCGCTTGCTTCGTGCTGGGCGCGCTGGTGGGCATCACCACAGCCGCGGCGAGAGGTAGCGTAGGAACGAGCCACTGGAGTCACTTGGGGGGGTCGCTGTGTGGTTTGGCCAGCGCACAACTGCTCTTGCCGCTGCTTACGCCTCACACCGTACGCATGCCGCCCATGCAGCTGGCGCCGCCCCAATGCGCCGCGCCTCGCTTCGTGTTGAGGATGACGCTTTCGTGTGCCGCAGCGGCTGTGATGATCCTTACCTTCTGCATCTTGCCAATCAACCTCATGGGCATGTTGCCTGCGGAAGCGTCCTTTGGAGGTCAGCAGCCCAAGATGTGCGCGCGTACGTGCACCGGCTGGTGCGCGTGCGATTGGGGGGCTGCGGATGTGGGGGCGCCCTGCTTGATGGCGAACCGCGCGTTCGGCGGCGCAGGCGGCAGCAGCAGCGGGGACGATTTGCTGTTGGCGCTGCGTGGATGAGCGCTGAACGGTGTGGTGAAGTGACCTGCGCGAGTCGTACAACAGTCGAGCACGCCTCGCAGGACGTCCAAAATAGGTCAGTCCTTCGCGCCTCGCCTTCTCCGTGGTCAACATGCACACCCTCGCCCAGCTGCCGGCTGCGCACGGCCGCGCCAGTGCAGGCGCAAGCACGGCGCGTGGGTCCGCGGAAGTCAGCACAGCGGGCGCCTGTGCGCGCTCAGCGCCGCACACACCTTCCGCGCACGTTTGCGCGCGGCGAGCGAGCGCGACTGAGCGCCTGCGTGAAGTGCGCGCGCGACTGTCCAACCCGGGTGCGTAGAACAGCAGGGCGCGTGCAGAGAAGGGTGCCTACCAGTCCCATGATGACTCACCACTGTGACTCGCTTATGCCCCCTCACAGGAGCCTCACCCGGGGCCAACGAGAACCTCGCACGAACAGTGGAGCAGGCGAGTGCCCCTGGCGCAGCCCTGGAGCTGCGCGGGCGGCTGGCCCAGTCCCAGGCGGCCTGCTCGTGAATGTCGTGAACTGTAGATCTAGAGGCCGACCTCTGACGGCCGTGCGCAGGCTATGACTGCCAAGCCGGTGACCTTCAAGGAGTCAGACGTTCTGCAGGAAGCGATGCGCACCCTGCTCAAGCGGCGCATCAGCGGGGCGCCCGTTGTCAACGCTGCTGGCCATCTGGTGGGCGTGTTGTCCGAGAGCGACGTGCTCTGGAAGGAAGCGGGCATGCCCGACGACGAGTGGATCATCCCGCCGCTGCTACTACCCATACTGGACCAAGTGGTCGCGTGGCGTGACAACGCAAAGTTCGCAGACGAGGTGCGCAAGGTGCTGGCGCGCACCGTGGGCGAGTCGATGACGAGAGGCGCCGACCTGGTCACCGTCGCGCCAAGCGCCACGCTGCAGGACGCGGCAAAGCTGATGTTGCGACGCAAGGTGAACCGGTTGCCAGTGGTGGATGCAACGGGGCGCCTGGTTGGCATTCTCACTCGCTCGGACGTGGTCAAAGCACTAGCAGACGCCCCTGGCAATTCAATTCCACCTGTGTGATGACTCTGCCGTCGAGCGTGGTGTCCGGCTGTCTGAATTACAGAGTTACCGTTGAGCGTGGTCGTACGTTTCGTTGCCACGTCATTCGCGTCTCGCTTCCTCGGCAAGCCCGTCTCTTGACATTTGTTGGTTCTGCGCAGCCTGTGCCTTCGAGCGCCCTCGTTCACAGAGCGAGGCTGCGCGAGCACACTCGCTTCTGGGCCTCCACCCGTCTACGCCTCCGCCCGCGCTCTCTCGCGGCGCCTGTGCGTGCAGTAGGGCTGCTGTGGTGCTCGGTGCTCTTCGCTGTGGACGCGCAGGCTATACGGGCCGAACTGAGTGCCAACCTCCGCCCTAGCCGCTCTCTCCGCCTCGCGCACGCCCTTGCGCCCTGCTGCGCTGCCACGCGACGCCTGTGCGAGGCACGCACCGCTGAACAAGAATGGATGAGGCTGAGATAGCCGAGTTTACGGCCGTCAACGCTCGCTGCGCTGCCTCTCCTCGCGCGGCGGCCCACTTCGCGGCAACACTGCGCACCATCACACACGCAGAGAAAGAAAGCATGCTCTTCAACAGCACGTTCTTGAACTACTCCACGCTGGTGCGACTCCTGCTCGCCGACGGCTTCTCTCCAAACACTGTCGACCCGGCACAGGGCAACACTTCTTTACTGCGCGTGGCCGCCCAACGCGGATCGATCGACGTGGTGCGCCTCTTGCTGGAGGCTGGTGCTCATGCAAAGAGCACAGACATCGTTTGAACCACGCCGTTGGGCACCGCAATCAACGAGGGTCAGCTTGCTTCCGCACGTGAGCTCATTCCGTACACGGACCTTCGCATCTTCAACGCCTCTGGCAACAACGTGCTACACGCCAGCATCATCGGCAACCAGCCTGAGATCTTCAAGCTGCTGCTGCCCCACTTTGCAGACGACATTGACGTGCGCACCATCAAGAAACGCGCCCCGGCTTACCCGGACGGTCCGTACAACGCCACGCCATTGTATCTCGCGTGCCATCGTGGACATCACGCCATGGTGAAGGCCTTGCTGGCTGCAGGGGCCTCACGCACAGCTTGCAACAGCACTTCGTTCTCCTGCCTCCACTTCGCCGCTCAACACGGGCACCTCGCCTGTGTGACGATGCTCATCGGGCGCCCTGACAACCAGAAGATGAGCGCCGCAGAGATCGACGCGCGAGACGATATGGGGCGCACACCGCTCTTCGTGGCTGCAATGAACGGTCACCGCTACTGCTGCGCCGCGCTCCTCGCTGCCGGCGCTGATCCTGCTGCCGACATACCGGATGGGCGCACGGCGCTAGATGCTGCGAAGGATTGCCACCCGGGCAACCAGGAGCTGATCGAGTTGCTGGAGTGCCGCGGCGGTGGCCCTGCTCCGCTCCTCTGCGCCGGCTGCGGCGCCTCCGACAAGCGCCTGCGCGCCTGCTCCGCCTGTGGGTCCGTGTCGTTCTGCACCAACGCCTGCCTGGCTCAGTTCTGGCCGGTGCACAAGGCAGAGTGCAAGCGCATCCAGGCGGCCAACGAGGAGAGGGCTCGCAGCCGCATCATCAACCACACAAACCTTACTGCGCCGCTCTAGACACTGCTGCGTGCAACCTACAACAGCGGCCTGCTTCATCCGCTGTGCTCACGCACAAGGACATCGATCATCGCTCCTAGTTTTAGCACGGTGGAGCGTAGTCCTAGGATAGATACTCAACCATTCCAGCTGACAATTGTAGCACATCATTCCTCTGCGAGTCCCCGGAGTGCTTCGCTGACCAGGTCAGCGACTGCAGCTCCATCCGTGGGCGCCGCGCCTGCGCCTGCATCCGCAGGCATCGACAGCATCGTCGTCGGCGGCGGCGGCGTTGCGTCAGCTTTCAGGCGCGCCAACAGGTCCGCCGCGTGTGCTCGCCACAACGTCTCCCTCTCTGCGGCCGGGCAGCGACCGAAGCGTGCGTCCGGTCGCAGCAGCTGCTGCGCCGCATGCCAGTCGCACAGCGGGCCGCCGCCTTGCAGCGCAGCCGCGGCCGCCTCCTCCCTAGGCATGCGGATGCGCTCGCTCAGCATGGTCACAAAGTCTGCGCAGCCCCGGGTCACCAGCGCCGCGACGTGCTCCCGGAACATGCCTTCCCGATCAGTGCGGGACAGTTCGGGGGGATCGCCCCGCCCTAGGGCGTCCCGCTCCAGGCGGGCCCCCCACTCCTCCCACCGGGCATCGCACTCCCTCACAGCCTCGGCAAGCAGCGTGGCGTACTCCCCCCGTGCCTCGCCCAGGCGCGCTCTCGCCCGCTCGCGGCTCAAATGCTCAGCCTCCTGAGCCTTGCGCTTGCGCACCGCAGCTTCGCGCGCCGCGCCTGGCGGCGGCGGCGCCGCCGCCGCCGCCGCGTCTGCGGCTTTTTCGATCCCGGCTGATGCCGCCACGGACGCGGCCCATGCTTGAAATGCGGCCTCGCGCGCACCTCGCGGCAGCGCCTCGTACCGGGGGTCCCTTCTCTCCACTCGCTCTTTCGCGCGGCTCCACTCCTCCTGAGCGCGCACCCCCCGCGTCGCGGCCATCAGCGCGCAGAAGCCAGCCACGGCCGCAGCGGCGGAGTGCGAAGGCACGCCCGCTGTCACGGCCGCCGCCACCGCTGCGTCTCGTAGCGTCGGCGCAATGCGCTCCGCAAAGATAGCGGCTCGCTGGTCAGCGCCCACGGCGGTCCATCGGACATCCGCGTGCTCCTCCGCAAACGCCTGCACGTGGCGCAGCGAGGCGTCCGGCGGGAAATCTCCCCTGGGGCCCCGCATCGCGCACTCTTCAAGCAGCGCTCGGAACGCCGGGGCGCCCGTGGTTGACCCTGCGGCGGCGGTGGATGGCTTTGATGCGGATGCGGATGCGCGTGCGCCACAGGCTTTGAGCTCCTT
>Ga0049083_10000672_pt1 | contig 12498 bp, 13 predicted proteins | sample GreLakmeMI27MSRF_FD_66719 | JGI IMG/M metagenome (GOLD analysis project Ga0049083, IMG submission 66719) | Freshwater lentic microbial communities from great Laurentian Lakes, MI, USA - Great Lakes metaG MI27MSRF | ecosystem: Environmental > Aquatic > Freshwater > Lake | place: Great Lakes...
AATAATATTTTAACACAGTTCTTTGAAAAGAAGGTATATTTTGATTGTTTAATGCTTGGAGGAAATATTCTTCAAGCAGTACCTACTGAATTACCGTATCTTAAAAAGGTATACGATGGTCAATGTTGTTCTTCTTATGTTGTTTCACGTCACTTTGCTCCACTACTATTACAACTATGGGAAGAAGCATCACGTCTGCTAGAAGAATATATTTCTAACAATAATAAAACATATCATTTTTATTGTCTTGATATAGCATGGAAACAACTACAGCCTCACAATCACTGGTTTGTTGTAGAACCTAAATTTGGCCTTCAACGAGAATCTTATTCAGACATTGAAAAGAAAATTGTCTTTCATAAAGTTTAACCCTTCTGATAGATTGATACTTCATTTGTATATTGTAACAGAGTTTCATTTACAAATGTTGGGTCTTCAGTATGTAAATGTTTTATATGAGAAAAGTTTTTTGTTTTCATATATTCCCTTAGAGTATAATTATTCCCAGTAACACCAATATACGAATCACCTACTTCAGCCTCTGCAGTTACAAATACTACTTTCTTTGTTATCCAATCACCTGCTCCTTTTAAAATATCTAAATCAGCCCCTTGCGCATCAATCTTTATAAAGTCAATATATTTAATTGAATCTGGTAACAACTCAAAGAAATCTGCCAATGTATAAACAGGAATATTTATAACTTCCTTTAAACGAAATCTTGTTTCTAATTCACTTGGCTTAAAAAAACTAGAATTTCCGCCATCACCGTCTGTTACATAAAATTTCATTGCTTCTTTCTTTTCTATTCCAAGAGCTACAGGAATAATATATGCTCGTGTGTTAATATGACGAAATTCTAAAACATCACCATTTTCTGCTTGCAATTTATGATTAAAAGGAGAACAAATTAAATTCACTGCTTCAGGATTACATTCAAATCCAAAGACTAGTGTATCGGGCTCTTTAGTAAGCCAAATTTGCGCATGAGGCGCATTATAAGCAAGTCCAATATCAAGTTTAATATGTTTAGCCCATGATGGAATAACTATTTTTCCACTAGAATCAAAAGGTACTCCACTTTTCTTTAAAATATCTGAAAAATTCATATATTCTAAATTAATTCATATTTACTTTAAATCTATAAGTTTTATCAGTCATGTTGAATCCATGAAGGAAGACCAAGATGTAAATGATTCCAATTACGATAATAAATTATTCCCTTTGAAAAAAACGCAGCAGTATAACTTAGACAACTATGAGATATTAAGAGAACATCAGCAAAAATAAAACCTAGATGTGATTTTATTAAATCTTCATTCAAGTGAAATATAATATCATTTCCTTTTAAAAAAGAAAAATCATCTTCCTTTCCAAGAGAATAAATATGGAAGCGTAAAGGCTTAGATCCTTTGTATTCATTTCGCATTTTTGTACAAAAATTACTATAATAAGAATCTGAAAAATCTGGATTTGCAGTTGAAATACCATTAATAACAAGTTGATATTTTTCAGTTCTACGGATATGTATCGCTACATTATAAAAATTATTATCATATGGACTAGTTTTATCATGTAAAAAAATTTTTCTATATCTTCTAAATGAATCACTTGTTTCCATTTCTAAAAATTCATCCACATATAGATGATAAAAATAAATAACATCTGGTAAAGTGTGAATCAGTGCCCCATCAGGTAAATCATCAAGCGTTAGATAAAATTTATTAACATTCATATAGTTTATAAGTTTAGAAAAGTATGTTGGATCTTCATCAGCATCTTGTACGGTCATACTATTTATACCAGTATCAACGAATGTATGCCCATTTACTTCTATAAACACAATAGCACGAATTAAATTAAGAAATTGTGCACCAAAACCATCATCTCTTTGAGGATTAGTTATATACATTAGATATTTTATCTAACATACTTATCTTTATATACAAATCTACTTACATATTTGTGCCAATTGGAATGTAAGTTATTTCATTTTTATTAACAGGGGTAAATCTACGATGGGGATCAATAATTACTGAGCCTACCGGAAATGTGAGATTTGTAAAGGCATCATGAGCACATGTAATGATATAAACCGCTGACTTAGAAAATACTTCAGTTGTACCATTACTTATAGGATCATAAGTAGTAAATTCCTGTTTTTTCTCTGTTAATAGATTACATAGAAGGATGGCACATGATCCAGTCTGAATTGCAGTGTTGGGTTTGAATGATAAACCAAGAACAACAATAGGAAGATCAGATTCATTTTTTTTCTGAATAACTAAGTCTGCTAGAAACTCAGTTTGTTTTTCCCGAGCCATCATAATATTGTCAAACCAATTAAAAGATAGTCCAAGTTTATTAGAAAGCCAAGAAAGAGCAATATTATCACGAGGATGGCATCCACCACCGTCGCCCATTCCTCCGCGCAAGTAAGCAGGTGAAATTAAACGATCTGATGCCAATGATAAAGCATCAATTACAGCATCACAATCTGTATTTGGTAAATTATGAGACAGCTCCATAATGGTATTCGCCAGTGCAATCTTTGTGCTAATAAATGTGTTATAACAAACCTTTATTAATTCCGCGTTTTCTAATGTTGTGACAAAAACCTGAGATGAGCATATAGTCTCATAAAATTCTTTAACCTTATTAGCAGCCTCGGTATTGTGGTTTCCTAAAAGAATAAATTCCGGATTCATACAATCGTATGCAACAGTTCCCATCGCAATAAAATACGGATTATAACAAAGATGAATATAAGGAGAAAGTGTAGGAAGAATCTCTCTACGGATTGTGCCGGGTAAAACAGTTGAGATGATAACAATAATTGTTTCCTTCTTAATTACATTACATACATCCGAAAGTTCTTGTAAAGACTGTTTCAAAAAAAAATAATCAAAATCGGCTCTTTCTGTAGGAATTCTAGTAATACCTTCATACATTTTTTGATGGGGTGTTTGAACAGCAACAAAAACAATGTCACTCGATGTTATTATCTCCTCCAGTGATTTTGTGTGTCTGTATTTTGATACAAGAGGGTTTTCAGAAAACCATTTTTGGAGTGAAATTTTCTTTTCAAGACAAAGTTCTTCAGGATAAAGTAAATTTACAGGATCTTCACCATCATAGAAGGAAGAATTTACATCATAACACAATAGATCATGCCCTTTAGAGCAATACATTAAACTAACTGGTAGACCTAATTTTCCAGTTCCAATAAAACCTATTCTCATTTGTTCTGTATGCGATAATATAGACAACATTTTACCGCATTATAATTCATTATACCAATTTTCATCAGTATACTTATCTAAATTAATACTTTTGTCTTCAATAAATTTATCAAAAAAAGGCTTCTTCATTAATAAAGCATTGTATTTTACATTCCACAATTCAAGTTGTTTCTTTGTATGTTCGTACCAATCTCTATCTGATACAGTTCCTCTTGCAGTCCAATAGATAATATTATAGTTTTTTTCATGTAAAGCGTTTAGTTTTGCAATTACATCCGTACGAGGTTTGCAATCCTCATATCCCTTTCCAGTAGTAATTGTATCATCAATATCTACAACAACTGTCTTATTATCTAAAAATAAGGTTTCTGTTGAATCAATTGATGGACAAATATATCTTTCCAACCATGATGTCATAATATTATTAGATTCTGCTTGAGAACAGTAAGGAGACATCTTAGGATTATACATTGTATCACATAGATCACGTACTATTATAACAGGAAATCCATATCTAATATACCACTTAATCCCATATGGTTTGTCAAGAACACACATATTTGTATGAGTACCAAAAACTAAAATACACTTGATTTTCTTAGTATGAAGATAATTCAAAATTTCTTTAGAGTATTCTGAAATACAGTCTTTTTCATAATCTACTGTTATTTTGGGATGAATGGTCACATTTTTTTTATTATACTCCATATTCTTATCACTCTTATCAAAACCACCATCACTATCATCAAAAGGAATTGGTGGAACATTTATTCCATAATCTTTCAATACTGCCATAGGCATACCCTTTATATTTTTCCGAAGTTGACTTTCTTCCCAATTACCAGTCTTACAACTATAATTAGAATAGGAACCCCCGTGAATAATATGACAGCCTTTATTCCTCATCTTTTCAATAAAAATATTAGCACGTTCAGCTAGATTATGAATTCGTTCAGTTGCTGAATAACATGAGTGACTACTCCAGATTCCAATTGAAAGAAGGGCTACTTCATCATAATTGTAATACTTAAAAAGATTAATCTTTTCAAAATCACTATTGGTAAATACCTGTGTCTGTTTTGTTAAAAGAAGTCCACACTTTTGCATTTACTGAATATTAATATATTTAATTGTATGTTTATATAGTATTTAAACATGCTTAAATGGTAAAATGTAATGAAATTATTTTGTCCCGGTCCAGTAAACTTAACAGATACAATTAAAAATGCAAAATATATAGAAATATCTCATAGGGGACAACAATTTCAAAATTTATTCAAAGAATCAACAGATTTGACATCATGTTTATTCTCAATAGAGAAAGAGCACATGCCTCTTTTTTTAACAGGTTCAGGAACTCTAGCAATAGAAAGTATTGTCTATAGTTATCTTAAAAAAAAGAAAACTCTTTTGTTACAAAACGGTCTTTTTTCAGAAAAATGGGAAGAACTATTAAAAAATCATGGTTGCTCTTACAAAATACAGAATTTTGGATGGTGTAATCCATATGATTACAATCTGCTAGAATCTCAACTAGTCGCAGGGGAAATAGATTGTATTTTTATGGTTCATCATGAAACATCAACCACGATGATAAATGACATATTTAAAATAAATGAATTGTGTACAAAATTTGGAATTGAGATAATAATAGATGCTGTTTCTTCTGCTGGAATATATAATATCAATTTAAATAATTTGAAGCAGATTAGTTTCCTTGGATTTTCAACAAATAAGGGAATTGGGTCATTTCCAGGTTTGGCTGTTGTTATTGGAAAAGTATGTCTTTTAGAAAAAATGACAAATGAGATATCGTATTTAAATCTTAAGAATTATTATGATTTTTCACTAAAGAAAGAAACACCATTTACACCATGCGTACAGAATTTTTATTATTACAATGAGGCAGTCTCTAATATTTTAGAAGAAGGACAAAATAGATTAAAATATTATGAGACACTATCAAGATATTTAATAGAACAGTTGGCTACAATTAATATTCATCCTATATTAAAAAGTAATCAGTGCTGCTGGGTATTAAATTTTTTTGCTAATAATCCATATAATCTATACGATAGATTATTAGAAAAGAATACTATTATTTATAAATGTAAAGGTCATCTAGAGCAGATTGCTATACAGATAGCAATTCTAAATAAAACAAAACATGATATTGATGAATTAATTAATAGTATCATCTCCCTAGAGATCCCCGACACATCCAGAATAGCATAAAGGTTGTCAAGCAGTTGACACCGATACTAACAAGTAGAATAGCCGCAACAGAAAGATTCTTTGCATAGATCTGGCTGATTCCATAAAGACCAGCGACTAGTTGAATTACTGCAAGAAAATAGAAGAAGTAGCAGTAGTCATAGGCCCAGGCAGGGGGTGTGCTAAGAGGCAACTGGTTCATTTCTATTCTTAATATTGACAAAAAAATATTATATTTTTATGTTAATGTTCTTTTATGTTATTGTTTTATGTTTTTGATATAACTAGGAAAGGAATTTACTTGGCACCGGCCTTCTTAGGCTGAGTAGCCTTCTTGGGCTGAGCCTTAGGGACGGGGACTGGCGCAACAACCTCAGCCTCATCATCGTCCTCATCCTCCTCCTGTGCGGGGGCAGGAGCAGAAGCCTTCTTGGGAAGAACAGCCGCAACCGCAGACTCCTCATCATCATCGTCCTCCAGCTGATTGAAGCGATTTGCATTCGCGGAAGGCTTCTGCTGAGCACCACCCGTGTTTGAACGACCAACTGAAGGACCATCATCTACGAAGCCAAAGCCACGGAGACGCTCGGGAAGAGACTCAACTGAGACCTGCTCAGCCTTCCAACTGGGACCAAACTTGGAGCCAGCAATCCAGATGCCCGTGCAGCGGATGATAGCACGGATACGGCTGCCGCGGACAAGAAGTTCCTCGACAGGAACACCCTCATAGCGCTTAGGAGCACCCTTGCTGTCTGTGGTATTCGGGTCATAGAACTCCGTAGTAAAGACGCCATCCTTCTGCTTGAGCGCAATCTTGGTCGTCGGAGGATACGGCTTGGGCTTGCCCTCCTTGTCAACCGGAACCTTGACCATCGGCGTGTAGAACGCACTGATGACCTCGCGGCTGGCGTTCGCAAGCTTGAACCAGGCCTGGGAGTTAGCCATTGCAAGCTCAATAAGACGCTCATCAAAGGCCTTAGCGAACTCATAGAAGGACTTGACCTTTGGGTCGGTCTCAGCATCACGGAAGGACAGGTCAACACTGTACTTCGGAGCCTTACCATCCTTGTCAAAGATATTCATGCCATACGGCAGCTGCGTCACAGGAGTCTGAACCATCCAGAGGCCACGACCGTCGAACTCTAGGTTCACGGCCTTACCACCATTGTCCAGTACCTTGAGCGGCTTCGCCGTCAGCTTTGCGGGATTAAAATTACTAGGAAGAATTGCAACAGTAGACATATTAGCAAACGATTATACCTTAACTATCCTGAAAAAAGGGTAGTCAAATTTTTTTGAAACCGGACAAAAAAGACTAAACGGTGGGATGTATCTGAGAAAGAAGAGCCATAACCCACTGTTGACTATCTATAGCAGACTCAAATAACCAGGGAAATGCTTCTGCTGCCTGTGGACAAACCTGTGTTAATGATGTTAGAATATACATTGCGCCTAGCACACGATCATTTCTATCTGTAGCAGAAGACACAAGTTTTTTCATAATATAACTGTTTGTTGTTCGAATTGTGGAAAGTTGTTGAATTGCCGTAATTCTTGATATACCCCAATGAAAGAGTTGTTGCGGAGAAGGAACAATTCGTTCACGGTCCGTCTGAGAAAGACCAGCACGATGATGCCAGATATCCAACAGATTTAGATAAAACCTTTTCTGGTCACCAAGGGAAAGCGCAATAAACCATTCGGGATCTGCTCCATACTGGAGTTCTTCCATTTGAACGAAGATTTCTACGACTTTCATTCTCCATCCCTGCTCGGGAGTAATATTAACAGTGGGAGTCCATTGAAGTTCCATCTTTCTAGCACGTCTCCACTCAATAAGAAGCTGCGCTTTCTGTATAACTTTAACGGGAATGATAGAACGAGTATAGGGATTTTTAGTGGGCTCATTCTTTTCAGTTGCTTTTAGTGAAAGCATGTTTAGACTCCGAATATCAAACGCATAGACTAAGTTTTCAGAAATATCCCTGTAACTAAAAAAAGAATTATTAGATATATCTTTTAGACCTTCAGTACTGAAAAAATCCTCTGAATTCACACAGGCTGCGCGATTATAGAAACCGATACCATGGAAGTGAATATTTCTATAAATCATTTTTTGTCTATACCATAATTGAATCTTGGAAACCTTTGGAGTCTTATCTTCAATTGAAACCCAGCGAATAGTATTTTTAAGATGAAGACCACAAAATTCCTTTTCTTCTTTTGCAAGATTTGGACACCTTTCTGAGTGGTTTTTCTTACTCTTAACAGAATTACATTGTATTGTAGATTGTGCGGGCATCCCAATTCTACTCATTCTCTAGTAGTTTTATTTAAGCAACATTCAGAAAATGTTTATGGACGACTTTGCTACAAAAAAGTTAGGCGGAATATCAAAAATGGCTCTTTTTTGTCCGGTTCAAATAAAATTTGATGCCCTTTTTTGCAGTAAATGTAGTCATTCCGCGTTCAAGTATGCCTTCTACTTCCTCTGACACTAGTAATAAGATGCCTGCCCCCTCTGTCTCTGTTTCTGCCTCCGCCCCTAAGAAGACCACCAAGGCCACCAAGGCCGCCCCTGCACCCGCCGCCCCTGTTGCTGTCCCTCCTCCCGCCCCGGTTGTCCAGCACACGGCCGCCGTCCACGCCAAGACCCCCGCCCCGGTTGCGGCCGCTGCACCGGTTGCCGTTGTCGCCCCTGTCGTAGCCGCTGAGGTTGTTGCGGATGCTGATGAGTCAGTTGTCACCAACTTCGCTGCTCTCCTCGTTAAGTTCAACGCCCTCCGTGTCTCCCTCAATGAGCTCGCGCCGGAGATGAAGAAGATGGAGAAGCAGGTCGCCCGCCTTGAGAAGAAGGCCGAGCGCCGCCGCCGCCGCAAGACTGGCGCTGTCGGCGCTGATGGCGAGAAGAAGTCCAACCCCACGACGGTCTTCACCAAGCCGGTTGAGATCACGAAGGATCTCTGCGTCTTCCTCGGCCTCGCCGCGGGCACTCAGGTCAGCCGCTCTGATGTCACGCGTGGCGTCATGAAGTATGCAAAGGATCACAAGCTTACGGACAAGCAGGCTATCAAGCCGGATGCCACGCTCCGCAAGCTCCTTGGCCTCACGGAGGCGGACAGCCTTACCATCCTCAACCTCCAGAAGTACCTCAAGGGTCACTACGTCAAGGCGGTTGTCCCCACGGTGTAAATGCTCTAATACTCTAATACTTAATAACCAATAACCAATAACCAATAAATCCAATATATTTTTTGTTATATCCCAAGGATGCAACAAAAAATTGAAGCCAAAATTCAAGTGATATTTACTTTAGTGAAGTTCTATCACAGTAATCAATGTCAGCAATTATGTCTGCCAGCAAAGTTGGAATTAAGGGCTCAGATGTGTATGAGACGACAGGTGACCCGCGGGTTGATTTGTCAGTAATGCTTGTCCGTGGTCTTACTGCCGAGAAGATACAGGTCGGCGTGGAGGCTGTCTTGGCGATGCCCTCAAAGGAAGCACTTGAAGACCTCTGTGTTCTTCTCTTTCAGACACGCAACATTCGCGGCGGCAAGGGTGAAAGGGCTCTAGCATACGATATGCTGGCTGCTCTGGATAAGAAGCAACACGCACTCAGTCTAGCCCTGCTTCCCCTCTTCTCCCACTATGGTTGCTGGAAGGACCTTTTCGTCTTGGGCCAAAATTTGGCATTCAAAGAGACTGTACTTGATCTTACAGTAAAGCAGTTTGCTGCCGATAATGCAGCAATCAAGACTGAGGGAGGAAAGATTTCTCTTCTAGCAAAGTGGGCTCCACGGGAGAAGAGTTTCAACGGTCTGCTGGCTAAGTGGCTGGCTAATCGTCTCTTTCCTAATTCTGCTATCCTTTCCGAGAGAATGAAGATGTATCGCAAGATGGTCTCTGCTCTTAACAAGCACATTGACACTGTGGAGGTAAAGATGTGCGATCGGCACTTTGCTGATATTGAGCCTAGTCATGTTCCGGGTCGTGCTCTTCAGAAGTATCGCAAGGCTTTCCTCAATGAGGCCAGCACTTTCAAGAATGGCCATCATGATAAGTTTGCTAAGGGTGAGAGAAGCACAGAGTATGACCGCGTGGAGGCGGCAATTCATTTCTCGGAGCACTTTGCTGCTGGAGCCAAGGGGGAAGTAATCCTTAAGGGGGCTGACACAGTCTATCCGCATGAGGTCGTAGAGGCTGTCTATAATGGGGCCAGCTCGGAGGCTGAGCGGAACCTGCGACTTGGACAGTGGTTGGCTTTCGTGGCTAAAGCTAAGGAGGGCGGGGCTCTTAAGAACTGTGTGGCCATGTGCGACTTTAGTGGCTCTATGAGTGGCCAGCCCTTGATGGTATCTCTTGCACTGGGTCTTCTCATTGCTGAGGTCTCGGGGGCCAACAAGATTCTGACCTTTGATTCAGAGCCTCAGTGGCATACCTTTGATCCAAAGCAAGATCTTTATCAGAAGGTCGCTTCTATCCGCGATATCGGTCAAGGTGTCAGCACAGACTTTCAGAAGGCAATGGACCTCGTCCTCGCAGACATCAAGGAGCGTCGCTGTAGACCCGAAGATGTTCACAAGGATCTCATTGTCTTCACAGACATGGGTTGGGACCATGCCTGCTCGTCATCTGAGCAGTCTCCATGGACAGGCAACTCATACAGGCACAATACTAAGACTGAGCAATGGCAGACCCACATTCAGATGATTCGGGAGAACTTCAAGCGCGCAGGAGAGGATATGTGGGGTGTCCCCTTCGTGCCTCCGCGTATCGTAATCTGGAATCTGCGTGCGGCCTATGATGATTTCCATGCTCGAGCCGATGAGGAGGGTGTAGTCATGCTGAGTGGCTGGAGCCCAGCACTCTTCAAGGTTCTGCAGGAGAAGGGAGTAGAGGTTCTAACTCCCTATGCGGCTCTTCGTCTTCAGTTGGACGATCCAATGTATCAGCCTGTTCGTGACCTTGTTCAGGCGCACATGAATGCTAACAAGGGTATCTTTTCCCACTTGTCATAAACTTATTTAAAGTAAAAAATACAAAAATATTAATGCTTATTCCAACCGAAAAATTCTTAAGTATTTTACTTAAGAATAAAATAACGATTAATGGTGTTTTACATATTGGAGCCCATGATTGTGAAGAATTGCCTTTTTATAATGAAATATGTAACACTGAATCAATTATATGGATTGATGCTCTTGAATTTAAAGTAAATGAACAAAAAGCCAAGGGTGTTAAGAATATTTTTTGTGCTGTAATTTCTGATAAAGATAATGAGGATGTAAATTTTAATGTATCAAATAATTACGCATCATCTAGTATTTTGCCACTCGGAACACATACTGTAGAACATCCTCATATTCATTATATTGGACATATTTCAACTAAAACAGTTACAGTTGACACTTTCTTGCAGAGAAACAATTTTGACCCGAGTAAATATAATGTATGGAATATTGATATTCAAGGCGCTGATCTACTTGCTCTGAAGGGAGGTGTAAACGCGCTTAAATATGCCGATGTTCTTTATCTAGAAGTAAACGAGAAGGAACTATACAAGGGTTGTCCAAATGTAAAAGAGATTGATGATTTTGTATCTCAATATAGATTTACACGCGTTCTAACAGAAATGACTAAACATGGATGGGGTGATGCCATTTATATTAAAAATTGACTTATGCTGGTTATCTATTAGCAGGCAGAAAATGTCTAAGTGTGAAGCCCGAATTTATGTTGCTCATCCAGCAACCTGTACTTTCCGAGCAGTACAATGTCGTTATACGGCAAAAACGGACTTTCACGCAGTCCCTATTTGTGGTATTCATAGACGCAGGCTTATTTCAGGTAAGAAGTGGTTTGGTTTTGTATTTCAGCCGGAGCCGAAGATTACAGTGACCCATAAGATGTGTGATGAGCATAATTATTGGGGAGCAGCCATGTATTGGGAGCCTAAACCGGAATAATAAAATGAGCCTTTGCTTTGTATAGTGCGGGTAGATATTTAACAAGGAAATCTTTATAGGATTTGTCATGAAGACGCCAATTAATACTGGCTTCTAGCATAATCGCCTCAAAACGACTAATATTTATCTTTTCATTATCTTTTTTATAGTGTAGATTAGATATTTTATATTCATTAATTAAATCTAGTATCTTACTTTGAATCTGCTTTCTATATTTTTCATGCTGGTCCTCTTCTATTTGCTTTTTAAGTTTTTCCGTATTTTGAATGATTGTCTTTTGCTCGGCATCTAAATCAATTACTTTATCATAAATCTTATCTAAGAGTTCTTTTGAATTATTATATGAGTCAATAACTAACCAGCATTTTTTTCCATTTTCATGAACTTCTTTACATACTGGAATAAAATCGGAGTCATTTGAGCAGATAATAAAGGTTTCTATTGCTGGATTTTTAAGAAGGTCTCTCATAAGTTCAATAACAAGAGTAATATCTGCGCTATTTTTATCCCTAGTAACAGGTCGGGGGCAAACAATAAAACGATGTTTAAGACGGGTAAGTTCATCTAATTTTGCTATTTCACGGATTCCAGCAAAAATCTTATAATATAGAACCTTAGTGTGTTTAAGAAGATGTTTTTCTAAAATATCTTCATACTTTTGATACGGCATGTTTTCATTATCAACATAAACAATTGCGGGCATTATGGAATTATACTATAATAATATGAATGAAGTTTTAAGCAGGCGTCTCAGCGACAGGTTCCGTGGCGACAGGTTCTGAGGCGACAGGTTCCGTAACGACAGGTTCTGAGGCGACTTCAACTACAGCGGGTACTTCCGGTGTCGGTTCCGGTGCGACGACTGCCGGTTGTTCTGAGACAACTTCCGGTGTCGGTTCGGGTGTCGGTTCAGGAACGACAGGAGCAGGCTCGGGAACAGGTTCAACAGGGGCTTCTACAGGCGCGGGAGCAGGTTCAGCTACGGGTTCAATAGGGGCTTCTACAGGCGCGGGAGCAGGCTCGGGAACAGGTTCAACGGGGGCTTCTACAGGCGCGGGAGCAGGCTCAGCGAC
>Ga0049083_10000674_pt1 | contig 12494 bp, 7 predicted proteins | sample GreLakmeMI27MSRF_FD_66719 | JGI IMG/M metagenome (GOLD analysis project Ga0049083, IMG submission 66719) | Freshwater lentic microbial communities from great Laurentian Lakes, MI, USA - Great Lakes metaG MI27MSRF | ecosystem: Environmental > Aquatic > Freshwater > Lake | place: Great Lakes...
CCTTTAATTCCTCCTACACCGGCATCTCCTCGGACATTAAATCTTAATAATATTAATTTCATTCACAATACTTTTTACAATTGTGGTGACATAGATTTAGGAGGGAATGGGGCAACAAGCAATACTTGGGCAAATAATATTTTCAAAAAAAGTTCAGGTGATATTTTTAATAATGCAAATTCAGGAACTTCATGGGCTGGAAATATTTATCAAGGAACTTTAGGTATTTCTATTCCTTCTGGAATGAATAATACAAATCCATTTTTAGCTCTAAATTCCGAGGGTTATTTCGGATTGTCATCGAGTAGCCCAATAAATAATGCCAGTGCAAGTTATCCTGCTATTTTAAATATTACCAATATCGATGATGATTCCACTTTATTGTTTGATATTAGTGGACAAGCACGTCCTTCAACCGTTACTTCAAAAGATGTTGGTTGCGATGAATATACAACTGGAACAACTTCGAACCTTCCTTTGACTTTAGCGGAAGTCGGTCCTTCTTATTTGTTAGTTCCATTAGCAAATACAATTGATTTATCAGATGAAAAAACGATTATTTTTCCAAATCCAGTGAAAAATAATTTAACTATTCAATTTCCAAACACTATTGATTCGGATACAGAAGTAACAATTATTTCTATAAATGGTCAAGTCGTAAAAAAACAAACTATTTCTCAAAATGAGCTAATTGACAATCAAAAACAAATTGACGTTAACGATTTGAAAAACGGAATTTATCTACTACAATTGCACTCAAATAATTACTCTAAAACACTAAAAATAGTAGTTCTTAAATAACAAATCGCATTAAACCTTTTTCAAATAATTTTATGTTATTTACAAACAAATCAAAATGAGAAACTACCCGGATTTCCTTAAAGCAATAAAAATCGTTTTTATATTTCTGTTTTTTTCCTTTATGTCTGCGCAAGAAAAAACAAAACCGAATATTCTATTTATAGCTATTGACGATTTAAAACCTATTTTAGGATGTTATGGAAATACGCTAATTAAAACACCAAACATAGATCGATTGGCAAAAATGGGAACGGTTTTCATGAGTAATTACTGTCAACAAGCCGTTTGCGGACCAACAAGAGCTAGCATAATGACAGGAAAACGCCCTGATTATACAAAGGTTTGGGATTTAAAAACCAAAATGCGTGACATTAATCCAGAAATTTTGAGTTTGCCACAACATTTAATTACGCAAGGATATTCTACTCAAGGAATTGGAAAAATTTATGATTCTCGTTGTGTTGATAAGCAAATGGATAGCCCTTCTTGGAGCGTTCCATATTATAATTATTTCAAAACAGAAGAACAGTATTATTCAAAAGAAACAGGAATGCCAGTACTTGGAGCCTATCAATTGCCTGCAACAAAAGAATTGGCTACTAAATATACCAAAGAAGCACAAGATAAAGGTTTATCCAACAAAGAATTGGACGATTATGTTTCAAAATTGGTAAAACCATCTGTTGAATGTGCCGATGTTCCTGATAATGCCTATAATGATGGAGCAAATGCTTTACGTGCTTTAGAAATTTTAGATAAATTAAAAACAGATACAAAACCTTTCTTTTTTGCAGTAGGATTTTCAAAACCTCATTTGCCATTTGTGGCTCCAAAAAAATATTGGGATTTATACAAACGAGAAGACATGCCATTGGCTGCTTTTCAAGAGAAATCTAAAAATAATGTTGATGTTGCCTATCATAATTCAGGTGAAATGAGGGGGTATTCGGACATTCCACCTTTAGTTTCTTTTACCGATCAAAAGGATTTTGGATTGACTTTACCAATCGACAAACAACAAGAATTAATTCACGGGTACTACGCTGCAGTTTCCTATACCGATGCTCAAGTAGGGAAATTATTAGATAAATTAGATGCTTTAGGGTTGACCAAAAATACAATAATTATACTTTGGGGCGATCATGGATGGCATTTAGGGGATCATAATATTTGGTGTAAACACACTAATTTTGAACAAGCAACTCGAACGCCAATGATCATTTCTGCACCAGGAATTCCGGCTTCAACTACCAAGGCTTCAACAGAATTTGTTGATATTTTTCCAACATTATGTGATTTAGCTGGTGTGAAAATACCTGAAGTTTTAGATGGGAAAAGTCTTAAGCCATTAATGAAAAAATCGAAAAAATCAGTTAAAGACTATTCAATAAGTCAATATCCACGTAGCGGAACTAAAAGTGAAACAGAACGTCAAGGCTATGCTTCTTCTAAAGTAATGGGCTATTCATTGAGAGATAAAAGATACCGATATACGATTTGGATGACCAATGATTTTAGAAGTACTCAAGTTTTCAATCCCGATTTAATAGTAGGAACCGAATTATATGATTACGATAAAGATCCAAATGAAACGATAAATGTGGTTGATGAAAAGAAATACAAATCGGTTGCCAAAGATCTAAAAAGAAAAATGATTGCCTTTTTTGCATCGCAAACAAAATAGCTATTTTGAGTAAAATTATTTAAACTAATTTTTAAATTTAGGTTCTCAATAAAAAGATTTAAAATCATAGAATGAAAAACAATATTTTATTTATTTTTTTAATATTAAGTTTATTTACAACTGCTCCTTATAAAATAGCTGCTCAACAAACACCTATTAAAAAAGAAAAAGCTGTAAAAAAGACAAAGAATACAAAATCGTGTTGCACTGCGGCTATTCCGAATCGTTTTGCTGTGAAAACAAAATCTAATTTCACAGAAGTTAAAACGGTTACGAATTCCAATATAAAAACCCCAGAAGGAATGGTTTGGATTCCTGCAGGAACATTTAGCATGGGTGGCGATAATGACCAAGCACGGCAAGATGAATTTCCAAAACATCAAGTGAAATTGAATGGTTTTTTCATTGATATCAATGAAGTAACCAATGCTCAATTTGCAAAATTTGTAGCGGCAACGGGTTATGTTACTACCGCTGAAAAAGATATTAATTGGGAAGATTTAAAAAAACAATTGCCATCAGATACTCCAGTACCTGATCCTGAAACTTTGAAAGCTGCCTCATTGGTATTTGTGCCAACGGAAGGCGAAGTGAGTTTGCAAGATTACAGTCAGTGGTGGAGTTGGTCCCATGGAGCCAATTGGAATCATCCAAAAGGAAAAGATAGTGATATAGTTGGAAAAGAGAATTTACCTGTGGTTCATATTAGCTGGGATGACGCTAATGCCTATTGCAAATGGGCGGGAAAACGATTGCCAACAGAAGCGGAATGGGAATATGCTGCTAGAGGCGGTTTACTGAAAAATGTATACACTTGGGGCAATGAAAAAGTAGATGAAGGAAAAATTCATTGCAATTACTTTCAAGGAAATTTTCCCTATAAAAATGAAAGTACCGATGGTTTTATGGGGTCAGCTCCAGTGAAATCTTTTGCGCCAAATGGGTATGGATTATATGATATGGCAGGAAATGTTTGGGAATGGTGTTCCGATAAATACAATAATACCTATTATGATTCATTCAAAAACGTGAAGGTTACTTTAAATCCAAAAGGTGCATCAAAAAGTTTTGATCCTGATGAGCCTTTAATTGAAAAAAGAGTGATGCGTGGCGGTTCATTTTTATGTAACGAATCCTATTGTAGTGGCTATCGTGTTTCGGCAAGAATGAAAAGTTCGGCTGATTCTTCTATGGAACATTTAGGATTTAGATGTGTATCCAATTAACAAAAATCTAATGAAATTTTATTTTTTATTTTTTATTGTGTTAACTGCTCAAATATCGGTTGCAAATAGCAATTCGATTTCAAATATATATTTAAAAAATTTCGCTATTGCAAATAAAGATTCGGTTGCTTTAGACAATGCCTTTGTGAGAGTGCTTCGAGATGAAGCGGCTTGTACTATAGCAAACACACCTAATTTTGGCACTAGGATTATTGTAGCATTAGATAAAGTGAAATTTAAAAGTAATCGCGGTACAATAAAAATAAAAAGGGGACAAATTGCCGTTTTTTTGGAAAATGAATATTATGATTTGCCTAGAGGCTCTTATTTTGAAATTGCATTAAAGAAAGACCATCCGCCTTTAACAAAACCTTCCGAATGGGTAGAACCTTTAAAGAATAAAATAATATATGAGAATACTGAATTTCGAGTTTTTGAAGAAAGACTAGATCCAGGAGATACTAGAGAATTGCACAGTCACGCACAAAGAGTGGTGGTTAGACTGAATCAAGTGCAATTGACAGATCCTCGAAACTCTCCAAATGGAAAACCTGGAACTGGCATTCAAGTTGCAAATACAGTTAAATTTGCTGAACCGGTGGTGCATGTAACCAAAAATCTCAGTAAAATTCCATTGTTTAATATCGTCATTGAATATAAAATTTAGTATAAAATTTGACAATGAGAAATCTAGTAAATAAAGTGTTTTTTGCTATCCTACTTTTGATAACTTTTAAAAGTTTTACTCAAGAGATAAGCAAGGGTAAATTGCTTTATGATAATTCTTTGTCGACTTCTGAAAAGGTAAACGATTGGATTTTAGAGGGCCCGGCAAAAATTGAATTTAAAAATAATTGGATGCATATTTTTTCTCCAAATGAAGAAGGACATCACGTTTTTTGGTGCCCTATCGATTTTCCTGGGAATTTCATAGCCGAATGGGAAGCAAAAAATCAGGAAATTGATGCGGGTTTATGCATTATATTTTTCGCAGCCAAAGGATTGAAAGGCGAAAGTATTTTTGATGCTTCTATGCCAAAAAGAACGCTTGGAACCTTTACAGATTATACCAAAGGCAGCATGAATGACTATCATATTTCCTATTATGCTAATGGTCGGGATAATCCAAATCGGGAAACTGCCAATTTGAGAAAAAACAAAGGATTTAATTTGGTGCAAACTGGAGAAATTGGAATTCCAGTGCAATCAACTGGCATCCATAAAATGAAATTAGTCAAACAGGAAGGTAAAATCCTAATGTATATTGATGATAGAAAAATAATTGACTGGATTGACGATGGAATAAAATATGGGAAAATATTACAAGACGGTAAAATCGGATTCCGACAAATGCAATGGACTCATTTTGCCTATAGAAATTTTAAGGTATGGGAAAACTTAACTATAACAGCAACAAATAAATAACTAAGATTAAATAATTCTACATGAAAAATAAATTGCTATTGCTAATTGGTTTTGCAAGTTTAGTTCTAATTACAGCCTCGTCTTTTCAACTTTCGAATTTTAGTTTAGAGAAAAATAAGATTGTTAAAAAAACAAAATATTTTGAAAAAGATTTCGCAACTGCTTTATCTGAAATAGGTGCTAATAAACCAATGGTAGGTTCACTATCAAAACAAGGCATAGTAATAAAACAAGGCGGAGATATTAAAAAACCTGATATTTTATTATTTATTGCCGATGATATGACTTCCATTGATTGTGAACCTTATGGAAATAAAGATGTTCGTACTCCCAATTTAGCTAAATTGGCAAAAGAAGGTTTAACTTTTGATAATATGAATAATGCTACAGCAATGTGTGGTCCAACGCGTCAGAGTTTATACACTGGTTTATTTCCAGTAAAAAACGGAAGTTATCCTAATCATGCGCAGGTATATGACAACATTATTTCTGTTGTTCAGCATTTCAAGAAAATTGGATATCGCGTTGCTTTAATAGGAAAACAACATTATGCACCAATGGCCAATTTCCCTTTTGAATATTTAGGCGGAAGAAATAGTGACAATGGAAAAGGACCAGACGTTGAATTAGCAGATGCTGAAAAATGGATTAACAAAGACACATCAAAACCCTATTTATTGATTGTTGCTTCAAACCAGCCGCATGGCCCTTGGAATAGAGGCGATGTAAAACAATATGATGCAAGCAAAATTTCAGTTCCTCCTTATATGGTTGATACTCAAGAAACCAGAGAGAGCTTGATTAAATACTACGCTGAAATTACTTATATGGATAGCCTTGTGGGAACGTGTACTAAAATTGTTGAAAAACAGAAAAACAAAGATAATACGCTGTTTCTTTTTGCAAGTGAACACGGAAATTCTATGCCATTTGCAAAATGGACGTGTTATAATATGGGATTAAAAGCAGCATTTATAGCGCGTTGGCCGAAGGTTATCAAACCAGATACAAGAACAGATATTTTAGCACAATATATTGATGTTGTTCCAACTCTATATGAGGTAGCAGGTGGAAATCCAGAAACATTAAGAGGAGATAAAGAAGGCAAAATAAAATTGGACGGAAAGAGTTTTTATGCTACTTTGAACGGAAAACCGAAAGAAGTTCGTGACTATGTGTATGGTGTTCATACTACAAGAGGAATTAAAAATGGTTCTGATAATTATCCTGTTCGTTCCATTCAAGATCATGACTATAAATTAATTTGGAATTTAAGTTTTAACGAACCCTTTTTATCTTCTGGTTCGCAGCCCAAAAACAAGTTATATAACAGTTGGTTAAAAGCAACAAATACAACGCCAAAACAAGCAGCACATGCAAAGTTATATAGAAACCGACCAGAATTTGAATTGTACAACATCAAAAAAGATGTTTATGAATTGGATAATTTAGCAGATGATAAAGCGTTGACTTCCATAAAAATTAAATTGGTTTCTGAATTAAAAAAATGGATGTTAGACCAAGGCGATAAAGGGATTAAAACAGAATCCGAAGCATTGCGACGATTAAAAGGAGATACTTTAGATTGGAAAACATCCGGAGATTAGTAACTTGCAATTAATTACATTAATACTTATAATTTTAAGATGGTTAAACTAATAAAATGCATATCGTTACTTTTTGTAATTTCAATTGTAAGTTGTGTTTCTGCGCAAATTAAAACAGAAGTAGCAAGTAGTTTTCCAAAAACGCTCGCTATTGATGGAAAAGCTCTACAAAAAAATTATAATTTAATTATTGCGAATGATGTTGATAAAGTTAGAGCACTAAAATTACTTTTGATAAAAGCAGATAAATTGCTAAAAGAATCAAAATTATATTCAGTAATAGATAAAAAGCAAATGCCTCCGAGTGGTGACAAGCACGATTATATGAGCCGGGGTCCTTATTGGTGGCCAGATCCGTCAAAGCCCGATGGATTACCTTATATCAAAAAAGACGGACAAAGAAATCCAACGTATTATGACATTTCCGATTCTCAAGAAATAAATAAAGTTGAAGATGGTGCATTGACATTAGCGTTAGCATACTATTTCACCCATGAAAATAAATATGCAAACTTTGCATCAAAATTAATTAAAACCTGGTTTTTAAATCCTGAAACACGACAAAATCCACACCTCAATTTTGGACAAGGAATCCCAGGTTTAAATACGGGACGTGGGACAGGTATAATAGAAACCCGTGATTTGTTTCGAGTTGGAGATGCCGCAATTTTAATTCAAAATACACCTAATTGGAATACCAAAGACCACGAAGAATTAAAAAAATGGTTTTCTGATTATTTAACTTGGATGCTTGAAAGCCCAATTGGCAAAGATGAAGCTGATTCAAAAAACAACCATGGAACTTTTTATAGTGAACAAGTAATTGCATTTGCACTATTTACAAATAGATTAGATATTGCTAATAGTGAAATTGAAGTTTTTAAAAATAGAATGGAAAGCCAATTAAAGTCAGATGGAAGTCAGCCTTTTGAATTGGCAAGAACCAAGTCATGGGACTATGTTAACATGAATTTATACGGTTATTTTTTAATTGCAATACTAGCTGAAAATATCAATATTTCGCTTTGGAACTATCAAATTAGTGAGGGTAAAAATATGAAATCTGCCCTAGATTGGATTGTTTCTTATTTAAAAAATGAAAAAGTTTGGGACTATGAGCAAATTCAAAAAATTAGTTTTGGAGAAACAATTAAGATTTTAAAACTGGCGGCCAATAAATATTCCAACCCTGAATATGAAACATTGGCAATAAAAACGGATATGAAAACATACCAATCTGACATCATTGAATTGACATATTAATATTATTATAATCATGAATAAATTATTTTTCTCACTTGTATTTGTGGCATTTGGAACTATTTTAAATGTTTCTGCTCAAAGTAAAAAAGTTAAAACGAGTACTTCAAAACCAAACATTATTTATATTCTTGCGGATGATTTGGGTATCGGTGATGTTAGTTGCTACGGTTCGGACAACAATAAAACACCTATAATTGACAAGCTTGCGCAAGGTGGAATTCGTTTCACACATGGATATACTGCTCCTTTATGTGGCCCTTCAAGAGCTATGATATTGACTGGTCGTTATCCATTTAGGACTGGTGCTGTTAACCAAGACATGGTTGAACAAATAAAACCCGAGAATGAAGTTTTGATTCCATCTGTATTAAAAACAGCTGGCTATACTAGTGCGATGGTAGGGAAGTGGAGTCAGTTTGGTTTAACACCTAAAGATTTTGGTTTTGATGACTACATTACTTTTCAAGGAAGTGGCGATTATTGGGCTACTGAAAAAAAGAAATCAGAAAATTATATAGAAAATGGGGTTAATAAAAAGTTAGATACTTTAACATACATGCCAGACTTAATGCACCAGCATTTGGTTGATTTTATTACAACAAACAAGGACAACCCTTTTTTCTTATATTATTCTATGGTTCACGTTCATTCATTAATTCAGCGAACGCCAGACAGTAAACCCGGAAGTGATTTATATGCTGATAATACAGCATATATGGACAAGTTAGTAGGAAAACTTTTAAGCGTACTAGATGATTTAAAATTAAAAGAAAATACTCTAATTGTTTTTATGGGTGATAATGGAACCGCAAGTATTTACTCAGAAAGAGGTACAATAGGAGGAAAGGCACTTTCAGGTAAGAAAGGATCTATGCTGGAATGTGGCAGTTTAGTTCCAACAATCGCTAGTTGGCCAGGAGTTATTGAACCGGGAAATGTTAGTGATTTATTAATTGATTCTAGTGATATTTTGCCTACTTTTGCTGATTTGGCAGGAGCAAAGTTACCAACAAAGAATGTTATAGATGGTAGAAGTTTTTTACCTCAGTTAATGGGAAAGAAAGGAAATCCGAGAGAATGGATTTTTATTGAATTAGGAAACAAATGGTATGTTCGTAATGATAAATGGAAACTAAATAGAGAAGGAGAATTATTTGACATGAGCAACGCACCATTTCAAGAAAAATTAGTTTCTAATTATGCCGAAAATAAAGAAGCTAGTGCGGCATATTATCATTTACAAGCAGCATTAAAATCATTAAGTCCTGAAAAAGGAATTTTGGATAATGCAGACGGAAGCGGAAGACATGCAAGTAATGTGAAAAAGAAAAAGGAAAAAGTAGAAGATTAATTAGGTATAGATAGTTTTGTTCCTAACTTAATAATAAAAATAACCCATTAGTTGAAATTATTTTTATGGCTAATTTATACTAGATTGTCACATTGAGCTCAGCTTGTACTGACATTTTTGTCCTGATTGAATATAAATTGCCAACAAAAAAATCATTAATAAAGTATTTTGATTAATTACACCCAACGGGTTAAAAATAGTATTCTAAAGAGTTTCTTTATTATAAAATTATTTGGTAGTATTTAAAATAAATATTTTACAAATCATTATAAACAAATACATATAACTTTGTAAACTTTCTTTTTTTTATGAAAACTAAAAAAAAGTAAATTAATAAATATAAGATGTACAATTTTTATCCCATTAACGGATTTTCATTAAATCTAAAACCTATAGTTTTACTCTTCAATTTTTTTTGTCATAAAGCAATATTCATTATAACTTTTAAACAAAAAATAAATTAATTAACCTTAATTATGAAAAAACCACTTTTATTATTTTTATTAATTTTCACCTCAATTATCTACAGTCAAACTGATCCAAAAAAGATTTCAGGAACTGTTGTTGATAATAAAGATTTACCAATTCCAGGTGTTACAGTTACATTTGAAGATAAAGACACTGTAACTGATTTGGATGGAAAATATACTATTGAAGTAAAAAATTCTAAATCTATTTTGCGATTTTCTTTCTTAGGATTTGCACCCCAAATTGTAGTTGTTGGAAAAAATAAAGAAATTAATATTACGCTCCTTGAAGAAAAAAATCAACTAGACGAAGTTGTTGTTATTGGATATGGAACTCAAAAAAGGTCTAATGTGACGGGTGCTATTTCAAAATATAAAAATGAGAAATTGGATGAAATCGCGGTTTCAAGACTTGATCAGGCTTTGCAAGGAAAAATTGCGGGTGTTCAAGTTCAGAATATTTCTTCTGAAGCAGGTGCCGATGCAAAAATTACTGTCCGTGGAATTAGTTCCATTAATGCTGGAGCAAATCCTTTAGTTGTTGTTGATGGACAACCAATTCCTGATGGTTTGGGTACAATTAATATGGCAGATGTAGCCTCTGTTGAGGTTCTAAAAGATGCAGCCTCTGCTGCAATTTATGGTTCTCGTGGCGCAAGTGGAGTTATATTAATTACCACTAAAAGCGGAAAATCAGATAAGGTAAAATATGCATTTAAATACAGTACTGGATTTAAAAGTGCTTATAAAAAATATGATCTTTTATCAACTTCTGAATATACGGATTTGCTCTACAGAGAACAGGCTATTAGAAATACCGATCCAGCAATTCAAGCGGAAGGTTTAATCAATCCAAATGCCTTAAATATTTATTATCAGGGTAGTCCTACCAAAGTGAATAACTTACTTGCAGCTTACATAGTAGAACAAACAATGCTTGGAGGCAAAGGATACAACTATCAGGATGAAGTTTTAAGAACTGCCGAATTCAAAAACATCCAATTTAGTGCTGCTGGAGGAACAAAGAGTCTAAAATATTATGTTTCTGGAGGGTATCAAGGTGACGAGGGTATTATGTTGAAGAGTAATTTCCAAAAATTCAATTTCAGAACTAAATTTGATATCGATTTAAGCAAAAGAGTTAAATTATCTGTGAATATCAACCCGTCTTACACTAGAAAAGAATCTCCTTCTGAAAACTTGACTAATTTTTGGCGTTATCCAACATGGCTTGCCTATAAACACAATGATTTAACTGCAGCTTTTGTAAACCAAAACCCACAGTGGGCAAGTATTCAACCGGGTGATTATGCCCACCCTAGACACTTTATCGGATTAACATATAATGGAACATATCCTGACGGATCTCAATTGATTTTGCCAGACGGCACAACTTTTACTCCTGCAACTGGTTCTCCTTCTAACTCTGCTCAAAATAATCCAATGGCTTCTTTATTAAGCCATGATATTAATGCAAAATCGTATGGATTGCAAAGTGGCGCTACGTTAAATATCAATTTACTTCCCGGATTAGATTTCAAAACAATGAATACGGTGTATATGAAATATGATACAAAGTTGGATTGGTCTAATAGAAATGCAGATGGTGATGGAATTGTAAACAAAGGTATATACTATGATAATACATATCTTGATTTATTAACTGAAAATACATTTAATTATAAAAAAGAATTTGAAAATAATTCCTTAGAATTCTTAGCAGGATTTACGGCACAACAAACCAAGAGTACGAATACTCAAACTACAGGATTAGATTATCCAAGTGACAATATTACCACATTAAACAATGCTCTATTTATTGATAAATCAGGTACTTTTGGATCTAAAAATCAAGTTGGATTGTTGTCTTATTTAGGTAGGGTAAACTATGCATATAAAAGCAAATACCTACTCTCTGCGAGTTATCGTACTGATGGTAGTTCCTATTTTGGACCAGGAAGAAAATGGGGAAGTTTCCCAGCGGCTTCTGTCGGATGGATTGTCAATAAAGAATCGTTCTTAAACAAAGTAGATTGGCTTAATAAATTGGCTTTTAGAGCTAGTTATGGTGTTTCTGGAAATAATAGAATTTTGAATTATGGTTTTCAAAATTTGTTGTCATCCGCCAATTATTCATTTGGACCTGGAACAGGAACTCAAACTGGTGGTCAAGTAGGAAATCCTAACATAAATGCTAATGAAGACATTACATGGGAAAGTACTTATCAAACTAATTTTGGAGTTGATTTAGCATTATTGAACAATAGAATTAGTTTGTCAGTAGATGTTTATAATTCTGTAACAGACAAATTACTTTTGCAACAATCAACAATGGCTTTTTCAGGCGTTCCTTTATCTTGGAATAATATCGGAAGCTTATATAACAAAGGATTTGAATTTGAATTAGCCACAACAAATGTAAAAGCCAAAAACTTTAAATGGTTAACATCTTCCAATTTATCACATACAAAAAATGAAATTAAAGAATTAGGCAATGAAGCGTATTTGCTTAATTATGGTGAAAGAAATGAAATTTACAAAAGCGTTGTTGGTGGTCCTTTAGTTCAATTTTTCGGATACAAAACAGACGGCGTTTGGATTTCTCAAGCCCAAATTGACGCTTCCGGATTAACTTCAGAATTACCAGCTGTTTTTAAACCAGGTGGATTA
>Ga0049083_10000677_pt1 | contig 12462 bp, 6 predicted proteins | sample GreLakmeMI27MSRF_FD_66719 | JGI IMG/M metagenome (GOLD analysis project Ga0049083, IMG submission 66719) | Freshwater lentic microbial communities from great Laurentian Lakes, MI, USA - Great Lakes metaG MI27MSRF | ecosystem: Environmental > Aquatic > Freshwater > Lake | place: Great Lakes...
GGCGTGCTGTACGACTGCCCGAACGAGGACGGCCAGCCCATCGGACTGGCGCTGTGCGCACTTGACAACGCGCAGAGTCTGGCAGAGGAGTCTGCGGAGGTGGCCTTCGGTGACGGCGCCTTCAGCGTCTACTTTGACGCGGTTTTCCAGGCGGCCGACCCGCAGACAGCTGCAGCTGCGTTGCCGCGCTCCTCTGTCGTGCTGCGAGCGTTGCCTGCGGCCCACGTCTGCTCCGCGCCCTACAAGCCACCCTCGCGCGTGCCGCCCACCGCTGCGCAGCCCCGCCAACCGCCGCAGCCGCTGGCAGCGGCGGTGCGCGCAGCGCCACCCTCGTTGGTCACTCCCGCCTTTCCAGCTGTCGACGTGACGCCCTCGCTCCCCGGACCAGCAGCCAGGTTCTCAGCCTCCGCGCAGCCGCCTGCAGCTGCGCCGCGACTGCTGTCGAGGGCGGAGCTGCTTGCGAGCTTCGACGAGGAGGAGGACGACGAGCCAGTGCCCCCTCCTGTGCCTGAAGCGCCGCCCTTGCAGCAGCAGGCGTACGACCAGGCCGCCATGCCCTACAAACGCATGTGCCTGCCGAAAACGCATGCGCGCGTGCCTGCGCTGCTGCCCGAGGAGCCTGCTGCGCCACCCGCCCCGCCCCACGCTGCCATGCGGCCAGCCGCCCCGTCTTCCAGAGGCCGCCAGCAGGCGCAGCTCTCCGGGCCCTCCATGCACGCCTCGGGTGTGCGGTTCCTCTTTCCCGGGCCGCACCTGCTGCGTGCGGACGGCGCCAAGCAGAGCGAGCGGCTCTGCTCCATCAGCAACACGTTCCCAAACGCACAGTCATACGCGCGCGCCCTCATCGCGGCGGTGGCGGAGGAGCTGCAGCTGCGGCTGTGCTACGAGGACGGCGGTGCGCAGAAGTTTCACGCGGCGCTGCAGCGAGCAGGGCTGCACGCAGACGCCCCTGCTGCTGCGATGGCCGCCGCATGCAGGCGCGCGGGACTGGGCTACTACGCGCGCGCGGAGCTGTCTGCGTGGGTGTCGGATGCAGAGTACGGCGCCGGCAGGGGCGGCGGCTCCTCGCGGCGCGTACGAGAGGCAGAGGAGGATGAGGATGGCAGCCTCGCAGCCAAGGCGAGCGATGCCGCCTTCACGCTGCACATCCAGGACTGCGAGAAGGAAGCTTCCAAGAGCTACAGCAAGGGTGACCTTTGGGTGCTCTCCACCTGGCCCTCTCTATCGCAGGCGGCTGAGGGCGGCGCTGACGGCTGGACCGTGGTCGCCTGCAGCACCTACCACGCGCCCAATCCCAATGGCGCGTTGGGGCTAGCGCTGCTGGGCCCGCGCCCGCCAGGGTTGGGCGGCAGCAAGCGGCGGGTGGCGGTGCATGCGCTGCACTGCCTGAACGCGGCTGGCGAGATTGACCAGTTGGCCACCCTGGCCATGTTGCTACAGCCCGCCACAGCATCCGCGCTGCCTCTCCTCCCGGCGCTGCTGGGCCAGCAGCCATCCGCGCCTCCGCAGCGTGTCACAACGCTTGACATGTGCGCCGTGCAGCTCATGGACCGCTTCGGACTGAACGAAGACCAGGCGAGCGTGGTGCAAGCCGCGGCAGGGTGGACTGCGCCCGCCACCGCGCGCTCCTCGCCGCCGGTGTTACTTGTGCACGGCCCCTTCGGGTGCGGCAAGACGAAGACACTGGCGGCGGTGGTGCGCAACCTATGTGCCGCCCTCGTCCAGGCGAAGAGCGGCGACCGCATCCTGCTGGCGGGCTTCACCAACGCCTCTGTGGACCGTCTGCTGTCCGCGCTGGTGGAGGGCGAGTTCACGGACTTCATTCGCGTGGGCTCGCTGCGCCGCATCGCGCCGCACCTGCTACCCTACGCGCTGGGCTGCGCGGGCGCCGACAAGTCGCGCGCCAAGGACAGCGAGCGCGACCTGCGCGCCGCGCTGGCCGAGGCGTGCAGCCCCGTGGCGCGCGCCTACATCACCGCCGAGCTGGAGGGGCTGAGCACGGGGCGCACCGCGGCGCGCATGCGGCGCCTGGCCACCTGCCGCGTGGTGGCGACAACCACGGCATCGTGCGCCTCCGCTGCGCTGGCAGGCCAGACGTTTGCCTACGTGCTCCTGGACGAGGCGAGCCAGCTGACGGAGGCGCAGGCTCTGCTGCCGCTCATCAAATTCAAGGCGCGCCACGCCATCCTAGTGGGCGACCCCAAGCAGCTGCCGCCGATGGCCGTGGGACGCGCCGCCGCCGTCGCTGCGCCGCGCACGGGCGACATCGTGCGCCCACTCTTCGTGCGGCTTGCGGATGCGGGAACGGCGCCCGTTCTGCTGCGCACCCAGTACCGCTGCCACCCGGCGCTGTCTGCGGTGCCAAACGCTGCCTTCTACGCCGGCCGCCTGGTGGATGGTGTCTCGGAGACGCAGCGCCCTCCGCTGCTGCCGCACTTGCCACATTTGCTGTTCCTAGACGTGGCGTGCGGCGAGGCGCAGGCGGGGCCGGATCGGTCGCGGTACCATGACGCGGAGGCTGTGGTTGTGGCGCGCGTGGTGCGCATGCTGCTCGCTGCAGGCGTTAGCAGATCGGACCTCGGCGTCTGCACGTTTTACTTACGCCAGCGGGATGCTGTGAAACGCCATTTGGCACAGCTGGCGCCGGCTGAGGGCGGCGGGGACGAGGGCGAGCTGGTAGTGTCCACGGTTGATGCCTTCCAGGGGCAAGAGAAGGAGGTCATCCTGCTGAGCCTCTGCGGGCCCCCGCGCGGTTTCACCACAGAGGAGCGGGTGAACGTGGCGCTCACTCGCGCGCGCAGCCACCTCTTCGTGGTTGGCCGCGCAACCGCGCTGCGCGGGGAGCCCTGGTGGGACGCGCTGCTGCAGAGCGTGCGACGTGTGCCCACCGCCTATCTCCCCATCCGAGACACGCGCGCGCCGCTGCCGGCCTGGGACGCGCCAGCCTCCGCGCCTGCGGAGGATGTGGCGATGGAGCAGGAGCCTGCAGATGGAGAGGCGAGCGTAGACCCCCAGCCTGTGGCTGCGGCTGACTGGAACTGCGCCTGGGGCAGCGCGGCATCCTGGTCCAGCAAGAGCGCAGCCGCGGTGGACGAGGGCGAGCCTGAGCAGAGCGGCCCCCCGCTGCGCGCAGCGGACGAGCGGGAGAGTGAGACAGCTGAGGACGCATTCGCAGAGGCGGCCTTCGGCACATCGGAGCTGTGGACCGCCTACAAAGCGTACCAGTTGTACCTGTACAACAACAAGAAGGCCGAGGACCGCACCGCCTTCCTGGCCACCACTTTCGGCCGCATCCTGCAGAGAATCTACCCAGCGGGCCGCAAGCGCCTGCTGCAGCGCTCGTTCACCAACCTCTACCAGAAAGCTGAGCTGTTCGTCAGTCGTGCGCACGGCGACCACGCCACGCGCCTGGCGTCGCTCATCGCGGCGCACGAGGACTTGCCCGCTCTGCGCGCCGCCTGCCCCGCGTTCGCGTCCCATCTGGAGCAAGACGCGGCGGAGGAGGATGCCATCGATGCGCATTTGGACCACCACTTGCTGAGCTCCGCCGCGCGAGGCCAGCCTCGGCGCCGCAGCGAGGTGGATGAGGAGGAGGAGCAGGAGCAGCAACAGGGGGGAGGCGCAGAGCCGGCCATTTCTTCGGAGGATTACCTGTTCTGAAAGGAAAGGAACGCAATAGGAGCGCAAGAGAGCTAGAGAGGCGCTTCAGCCGATCTTTGACAGCTTCACACACTCAATTTGTCTTCAGCCTAGCACGTCCCGCAGTGTCAGCTCCAGATGACGCAACAGCGCCCCGTAGCGTCCCTGCGCCGCCTGGGTGATCCGCGCGGCTGCGGCCTGCACCGCCTGCGCTCCGGCCAGCAGCGCAGCGTGTGCCTGGGGACAGCTGGCGATCGCAGCGATCGCAGCCAGGCCGTGCTGCGTCAGCGCTGCATCCTCCGCCGCCGCCTGCGCCAGCTGGGCGGCGAGCGGCGCTGCGAGCGCGTGGCAGAGTGCGAGTACGCGCGCGGCTGGCGCGGACTGGGGGTCCTCCGCGTCAGCGCAGCGCGCCAGCAGCGCCGGCGGCGACGCAAGAGCCCCTTCCTTGGAGCTGGCCAGCAGGTAGGCTGCGAGCAGGGGCGGCAGAGCTTGCAGGATGTGCTGCTGCGGCTCTGCTGCGCAGGCGAGCGCGTCGCCCGCAGCCTCCAGCAGCGCGCAAGCTGCGTGGCGGGGCAGCTGCGCGGCGTGAAGGGGCCACACGTCCGCCAGCGCCTGCCACAGCCCGCCGGGCAGGCCTGGCGCGAGCGCGGCGAGGCCAGAGCGCGCGGCGCGGGACAGAGCCAGTCGCCGGCCCCAGCTCAGCCAGCCTTGGGCGCCGGCAGCCTCGCCGCGCGCCGCAGTCGCCGCGCCGCCGTCGGCACTGCCGCCGCCGGGCGGCAGGGCCAGCCCCGTCTCGCCCGCCTCGTCGCAGCCGAGGAGCAGCGTGGCGAGGAAGCGAGCGCGTTGCGCGGCGCCCGCCCCCGCCGCGTGCGCCACCGCCTCCGCCGCCTGCGCGGCGCAGTCCGCGTGCGCGCCCGGGGAGAGGACGCAGAGCGCGGCGGCGCGCAGGGTGGCGGGGCTGAGCGAGGGCAGCGCTGAGAGGAGCGCCAGCGCGTGGCTCTGCGCCTCCGGGGGCAGTCGCAGGAAGGGCCCCGCCCGGGCGCCCCGCGCCCCCGCGCCCCCAGGCAGCGCGAAGAAGGGCGCCAGCTGCGGCTCCAGCGCCACCAGCGCCGCGGACAGGGGCGCCCCGGGCGCGCCGCCCCCAGCCCCGCAGGCGGCGCGACGCAGCAGCCCCAGCGCCGCGCAGCTGCCCCGTGGCGCTGTGTGGCGCAGCTCGAAGAGCAGGCGTGGCATGGCGGCCAGCCAGCGCTGCGCCAGCTGGGGCGGCGCAAAGGCACCACCCCGGGCAAGCAGCCGCGCCAGCAGGCCCAGGCAGGCCGCCTTCTCCGCCGAGCGCGCCGGCGACGCCTCCCACAGCGCCGTGAGCGCGTCCAGGAGCGGGAAGCGCTGCGGCGGGGGCGCGCAGGGCTCACCGCGAGCGTCCTCCAGCAGCAGCACTGCACCCGCCAGCCGCAGCAGCTCCGGGTATGCCTCGCGCGGCGTGCGCACCGCATCGTCGCCCACGGCACCCCCCGGCGCGCTCTCGCCGCGCAGCGCAGCGCAGAGGTGGGCCAGCGCGGCTGCACGCGCGTGCGCCTCAGCCTCCCTCTCCTTGGCGCTCCAGCCCTCCCCGGCGCCGCCCTCCTCCAGCAGCAGCGCCGCCGCTGCAAGGTTGAGCTGCGCCACCAGCGCGCGGCCGTCCTGGGTGCGCGGCGCGCAGGCTGCGCCCACCGGGAAGGAGCGGCGCAGCAGCGGCAGCAGCTCCGTGCGCGCAGCGGCGGCGGCGGCGGCGCCCGGCGGCGTCGCGCGCGCGGCGTCGCGCGCGGGCGATGCGGCGGCCGCCGCGGCCGCTGCGCGGCAGGCGGAGACGGCGGTCAGGGCCAGGAGCACAGAGGTGAGGCACTGCAGGGTGGGCCCGTCCGCGCCGCCGGGCTCGCCCAGGGAGGGCGCCATCTGGGCCGCCACGGCGCCCAGGCGCGGGGCCAGCTCGCCCAGCGCCTGCGCAGCGTCGGCGGCGGCTGCGGCGGCTGCGGCGGGGCGCTCAGTGGCGCAGCCCGCGCCCCAGCCCCGCGCCGCGAGCAGCGGCGGCGGGGCGGGCGCGCCGTCGCGCCACTGCCACTGCCGCACAGCGCCGTCCTCCCCCTCCTCGCCCGGCGGCGCCTCGGGCTCGGGCAGCGAGCCCAGCTGCGGCCGCAGTGCGCCCAGGAACCCGCGCAGCGTGCCCACAACCTCCAGCAGGTGCCCGGGTCGCCAGCGCACGCCGCCCGCGCCGCCAGCCTGCAGCAGGTTGTCGAAGTGTCGCAGCGTCTCGCTGGGCGCGGCGCCCACAGCCGCCCCCGGCGCAGACTGCAGCAGCAGCTCCAGCACGCCCAGCGCGTCGCGCCGCACGCGCTCGTCCATGTGCGTCATGGCGCCCGCCGTGTGCAGCGCCAGCAGCGGCGCAAAGGGGGCAAGCGCACCCGCAGGCAGCAGGGGCAGCGCAACCTCCTGAAGCAGCTGCCGCAGCGCCAAGCGCACCTCCCTGTCCGCGTCGCTCACCAGCGGCGCGAGCGCGGCGAAGAGGCGCGCGGCGTGCAGCGGGAGGAGCCTGCGAGCGTGCTCACGTCAGCCGCCGCTCTCACCCCGCGCGGGCCGGGAACCCTGGTGCCGAGCTGCGCACCAGGGGTTGGCCCCAAGCAGCTCGTGCAGCCCCGCCAGCGCCTCCTTGCGCACGCGAGGCGCGTAGTGGACCAGTTGCCCAAGCAGCTCCTCGATGGCCAGGCCGCGCGACGTGAGAGCGCGCTCGCTGCGGTCAGCGCCCAGCGTCTGGCCTGTGGGCGTGGCAGTGTCGCAGGGCGTGAGAACGGCGCTGGACGCGTGCTCCGTGCGCCAGAGGAGGAGGAGGAGGGCGCCTCTACGTCTCTGCGTCTCTGCGCACCGGCGAGGACGATGCGCTTGGACTTGACTGTTGTGTTGGTCGCGTTCACAGCCTGAGGCACCTTGCGGCCGACCTTGTGGCGCACTTTGGCGAAGTCGCTCTGCCGCGCAGCCTTCTTGACAGCCGCGCCCGATTTGTTCTTATTCCCCTTCGGCATTCTCGCGGCGCGCGAGAGCACGGGATAAGGCTACGACCAAGCGCGAAACGCCATTAGGCAGCGCCGAGGGCTGCGCGATTCATGTGTCGTACAGTCAGGCAGGCAGGCCAGGTGCGGGCGGGGCTAGCCCAGAGCCCCGCATTTTCAGCCTTTTCCGGCGCTCCGCGAGCTGTTGGACAGGCATCGTCAAGATGCCGTCCACCTCCTTCTACCGCAACTACGGGAAGAGCTACAAGAAGCCCCGGCGCCCTTTCGGTGCGCAGCCGCGTGCTCTCGCTTCACGCTCGCGCTTCGCTCACCTTCGGCCTTCGCCGCACGCGTGCAGAGAAGGAGCGCCTCGATGCGGAGATGAAGACTCTGGGCGAGTTTGGTCTGAGGTGCGTGAGGGAGCGCGCTGAGAGAGCCCTGCGCCGGCTGCCTGCGCTGCCTGCGCTTGCCTCCTGTCTCCCTCAGTCTCTCACTCTCTGCTCTTCCTCAAACAGAGCGAAGCGTGAGGTCCGTCCACGCAGCACGCGGTCGCGGGGGCGCAGGAGTGGGTTGGCTGCGCCCAACCCTAGCAGCAGCCGGCTTGGCACCTCCCTGGCGGCCTCAGCGCCGCTTCGCCTCTGCGGTTGCCTTCTGCACAGCTCTCCGCCACGCGTCTCACCCCGGTTCGCCGCCACAGATCTGGCGCGTGCAGATGTCTCTGTCCAAGATCCGCACCGCCGCGCGCATGCTGCTTACCATGGACGAGAAGGACCCCAAGCGCATCTTCGAGGGCGAGGCGCTGCTGCGCCGCATGTACCGCTACGGCCTGCTGGTGCGCCGCGGGCCCGGTCGCAGGCCGCGGCGGTGGGGGCTGAGCGATCGAGAGGGTGTAGGGTTTTCGGTCTCTGGCCGCTGCCTACGCCTCCAGGCCGCTGCTGCGCCTCCGCGATGCGCCCCTGCGCCGCCCACGCGGCTGGCTAGCGGCCACGCTGGCGGCGTCGCAAGCGGCTGCACGCGCGACGCTCCTCCGGCCAGCCAGCTCTCCGGTCTGACGCCGCCCGCCCGCGTGCCGTGCAGGACGAGACTCAGGACAAGCTGGATTACGTGCTCACTCTGACTGTGGAGAACTTCCTGGAGCGCCGCCTGCAGACGCTCGTCTTCAAGCTGGGCCTGGCCAAGAGTATGCACCACGCCCGCGTGCTCATCCGCCAGCGCCACATCCGGTGCGTGCGGGGAAGGACAGACCGCCGCTGCGCATCGCCGCTGACGCGCCAGCCCTCTCCCCTCCCTCAGCGTTGGCAAGCAGATTGTGAACGTCCCCTCGTTCATGGTGCGCGTCGACTCCCAGAAGCACATCGACTTCGCGCTCAACAGCCCCTTCGGCGGCGGCCGCCCGGGCCGCGTGAAGCGCCGCAACCAGAAGGTGTGTGTTAATGCAGCCCCGCTGCATGCGGGTTGTGTGCTTGTTCTTACCTGCCCATTCTTCGCGCCCAAACAGAACGCTTCCAAGAAGGAGGAGGGCGGCGGCGAGGAGGAGGAGGAGGAGTAAAGCGTGGAGCGACACGCTGCAGAGCGCCCACGCCTGCAATTCTCACTCTCTTGCGGGGCACACGGCGCGCGTCTCGGACTGCGCCTCTACGCACTGCGTCATAACCCACCACGCGCGTGATGCGCAACTGCAACGAGCGCGAGCGCAGAGGTCGAGAGGTGCCAGTCTGCGGCGCTCCGTCCTCGCCTGTCCCGTGCTCCGAGCGTGCTCATGGCGCTGTCTGCACACCTCGCGCGCTCCAGCTCATCTCCCGGCGCGCTGCCCCCGCGGCCGTGGCCCAATGAGGTTGCGCTGGAGTGGCGGGTGCTGCAGGACAGTCGCGCGGCTGCCTGTGCCGTGGCGGACGCGCTGCAGGCGCGAGAGCACGAGCAGGCGGCGCTATGTGGCAGCTGGCCGTTGCCGTGGGCGGAGTTGCGCGCTGTGCAAGGGCCCGGGGGGCTGGCGGCGGAGCTGCTGGAGGACTCCACCGACAGCGTGGGCCCCGGCGGACGAGACGCACGCGGAAACCTGCTGCCCGAGCAGCTGGTGGCGGTACGCGGCGGCGAGTGCTTGCGCGTCTCACGTCAGCAGCGCCGTGCGACGCCCCAAGGCTCACGCACGCCCCTCGCGGCTCGCAGGCGTGTCGCGAGCAGCTGCGCCAGAGCATCCTCCTCTGGCTGCAGAGCGAGGCGCTGGAGGCTGGCGGCGAGGAGGAGAGCTCGGGGGAGGATGAGCTGCAAGATGCTTTGGAAGAGGCACGGGACGCTCCCGCCAACGAGCACCTCAAGCAGCAGGCAAACAAGGGCGTGGCCCTCATGCTCCAGATGCTCAGTGCGTGCACGGCCCTGGCACGCGGAGGCGTGACTCACTCCACCTCTTGACCTCATGCCTCTGCCCAGGCCAGCTACAGCACGAGACGGAGCAAGCCGCGCAGGCCCCGCTGGTCGCGTTGATGTCACCGCCAGCCGCGCATGCCGCCGGGGCGCAGGGGGCGTGAGGGCCGTTGGCACACATGCGCAACTTGTGACGAAGTGCAACGCTGCACAACGGACGCAATGCTATGCACATAGTCTGGTGGAATTGGAAACCACCGGCGTGCACGCTGCTCACTCACAATAGCTTATGCCGTGGGTGCTCTCGGCGGCGGCAGCGAAGATGAAGAAGAAGTGAAGACTTCACGCTCGCCTGCCTGCGCCGCCTCTCACTTGATCGCCAGCTGCACGCCCACCTTGGGCGCTGCGGTGGGGTTGAAGGCGTCCACCTGGAGGCACAGGGTGGCGGTGGCCTTGTTGGGCTGCACGTCCCGAGCGTACAGCAGCGAGACGATGCCCTTCTGGGTCACGTGCGCCTTTGCGGAGGCGCTGGCCATCTTGAAGCTGGAGCCCATCGCCACACTGGTGTCGCCCGTCTTGAGCGAGTGGGTCGCCTCCAGGCCGCCGTTGACGGTGGCGCTGCACTTGTGCACGTACGACACGCGCAGCGTCTGCGCCTTGTCCACCAGCAGGGCGGCGGCGGTGCCGCCGTTGCTGAGGGACGCCTGCGCGCCCAGGGTGTACTTGCTCACCGCGCCCTTGGAGTTGTCGTACTCAGCCTCGCCGCCCAGCGTCAGGCTGCCCTGCGCCCAGCCGGCGCTGCCGACAAGCTTGCCAGCCTTGGCGCCGGACAGGCCCAGGTCGCAGGTGGCGCCCAGCTTGCCGCCCACCAGCGGCGCAGTCGCCCAGCTGTAGCCCAGCGCCAGGCTGGCGTCGTTGCTGCCGCCCGCCAGCACGGCCGTGAGCTTCGCCTTGAGGCCCTTGGCCAGGTCGTCCTTGACCAGCACAGCCGTCACCTTGCCCTTGTCCGTGACGCTCGCCTCCAGGCTGCTCGCGCTGCCCAGCTTGTAAGTGCCCTTCGCCTCCACAGGCACGCTGCCGTCCTTGACCACGTAGGTGGCGCTGCCGGACAGCGCACCGAAGCCCGTCTTGGTGCTCCACGCAGCCTTGTGGTCGTAGACAAAGCCGCTGCTCACATCCTTGTACGCCTTTCCAATGTCCGCGAACGCCATCGGGGCCGGGAGAATGCTGTCGGGGCTGGGACTGCGGAGACGCGCGCGAAGCGGGCTGCGGTGGTAGTGGGACTGCGAGGGCGGTAGTTAGGGTTGGTGGCGCACGCAATATGAGGTCGCAGCGCGTCTGTCAGTGGCGCGGGAGGCGCACGAAGCGCGAGACAGCAGCGACTCTCACCTGCGAGCGCACGAGGCAGCGGGGGGAGTAGCGTTGTGCTTGCCACTGCCACGCCACGTCACATGACGTCATGCATCGATGACGTGGCATGGGCAAGTGGTGGAAGAAAGCCTCCCGCCTCCGCCAAGGCGCTGTTGCGGCGGTGGTCTGTCGCGCTCGGTCAATTTGGCTAGCCCCAAATGCAGCGCTGCCAGCCCGGCCCGGCTGCGGCACAGCTTCCGCTTCCGCTGAGGCGTCGCCCCTGCACCGCCCGCCGCCCGCGCTGCTGCGCCCAGCGCGAGGCTCTCGACGAGGCGCTCACGGAAGTGGCGTCGGCTGTGTCCGCCGCGCGCGAGGCTGGGGCCCTGGACGAGGAGACAGCGGATGAGCCCCAGACTGAGCAGTGCGCAGACCTGGGAGCGGAGGTGGCTAAGCGGCGCTGCTTTGCCATCATCAGCCACCCCGACGCCGGCAAGACGACGCTGACTGAGAAGCTGCTGCTTTACGGCGGCGCCATCCACGAGGCTGGCGAGGTGAGGGCGCGTCGCGGCGCGCGCAACGCCACGTCCGACTGGATGGCCATCGAAAAGGAGCGCGGGATCAGCATCAGCAGCACGGCCATGAGCTTCAACTACCAGGGCATGGTGCTGAACCTGCTGGACACGCCGGGGCACGCAGACTTCTCTGAGGATACATACCGCACGCTGAGCGCGGCTGACAACGCGCTGATGCTGATTGACGGCGGCAAGGGTCTGGAGCCACAGACGCGCAAGTTGTTTGAGGTGTGCCGCCTGAACGGGCTGCCCATCTTCACCTTCATCAACAAGTTCGACCGCCCCGCGCTTGCGCCGCTGGAGCTGCTTGACGAGGTTGAGAAGGAGTTTGGACTGGCTACATATGCTGTGAACTGGCCGGTGGGCGCCGGCGACCGCTTCAGGGGCGTCTACCACCGGCTGACTCGCACGCTGCACCTGTTTACAAAGGTAGCCAGCGGAAGCAAGGAGGCTGCGGTGAGCCAGATGGCGCTGGACGACCCGCGCGTGGCGCAGCTGCTGGACCCGGAGCTGCACGCGCAGCTGCTTGAGGACGTGGCGCTGCTGGACGAGCTGGGCGGCGAGCTGGACATGGAAGCCGTGTGGGCGCAACGCCTGACGCCCGTCTTCTTCGGCAGCGCAGCCAACAACTTCGGCGTGCAGCTCTTCCTGGACACCTTCCTCCAGTGCGCAGCACAGCCGCGCTCCATGGCGCTCGCCCCGCCGGCGCACGGCGGCGCGGCGCAGCGGGTTGCGCCCACGGACGCCCACTTCACTGGCTTCATCTTCAAACTTCAAGCCAACATGGACCCCCGCCACCGCGACAAGGTGGCCTTCGTGCGCGTGGTGAGCGGCGAGTTTCGGCGGGGCATGAAGGTCAGCCACACGCGCACGGGGCGCACCGTGGCGCTCACGCGCCCGCAGAAGCTGTTCGGCCAGGAGCGGGAGACGACTGATGTGGCCTACGCTGGTGATGTCATTGGGCTCAACAATCCGGGCGTGTTTGCCGTTGGGGACACCATCTGCACCGGCGCCTCCGTCGCCTTCCCCCAGATCCCCAGCTTCAGCCCCGAGCTGTTCGCCACGCTGCGCAACCCGAACACGGGCAAGTACAAGCAGTTCAACAAGGGCATCGCGGAGCTGCTGGGCGAGGGGGCAGTGCAGGCGCTGTACGGCCTGGACAACTGGCAGGCGGGGGCGCCCATCCTGGCGGCGGTGGGCCAGCTCCAGTTTGAGGTGGTCACCGAGCGCCTGCGCGCAGAGTACGGCGTGGAGACCATTCTGGAGCCGCTGCCGTGGACCGTGGCGCGCTGGGTGCGCGGCGGGTGGGCGGCGGTGGACCAGGCGGGCCGCATCTTCAACGCGCAGACGGTGAAGGATGTGTATGGCCGACCCGTGCTCCTCTTCAAAAACCAGTGGAACGTAGACGCGCTGCTTTCGGAGCAGCCGGAGCTGGGGGAGCTCTCGCCTATAGGCCTCCCGCCCACAGCTGCCGAGCTGGCCGCCGTGGCTGCTGCGAACAGATGATTGGTTGGTTACTA
>Ga0049083_10000678_pt1 | contig 12456 bp, 12 predicted proteins | sample GreLakmeMI27MSRF_FD_66719 | JGI IMG/M metagenome (GOLD analysis project Ga0049083, IMG submission 66719) | Freshwater lentic microbial communities from great Laurentian Lakes, MI, USA - Great Lakes metaG MI27MSRF | ecosystem: Environmental > Aquatic > Freshwater > Lake | place: Great Lakes...
GCGGCAAGCGACGCGGAACGCTGCGTTCAACCCCACCCCGACCCGAGCCCCGAACCCGAGCCCGAACCCCTAAACCCTAAACCCTAAACCCTAAACCCTGAACCCAAAACACCACAAATGGGTTTCCGCCCTAAACCCATAAACCCTAAACCCTAAACCCATCAGCCGCCCGTCCTCTTGACCCACTCTCACGCCCTCCGCCCAACTTGTGACTGCGACGCCTGCTTTTTGCACGATGAACTACCTCGGCGCCGCTCTGTGATGGTATGGCCAGGCCAGGACTTCGCCGCGTTTGCAGTGCCGCCCAGCCTTTGCTCCTTCGCGAGTACCTGCACAACAAGCTGTACCACCCGCACACTGGATACTTCACCCGGCGGAGCGTTGCCAGTCCTGTGGGCGAGCTGTCTGCGCCCATCCCGTTTGCACACCTCCTGAGTCGCAGCGAGTACGGGGCGCACGTGGAAGCCGCTTATCTGCGCTCAGGCTGCAGTTGGTTCACTCCCGTCGAGCTGTTGCGGCCCTGGTGCGCGCCGCTGCGGTGCTCCGTTCCTTCGCCTCTCACTCGTGCTTGTCCAGGTACGGCCGCGCACTGGCCAGCCACATCCTTCGCAAGCACCAGCCGGCTCTTGGCCCGCTGCGCATCTACGAGCTGGGCGGGGGCACGGGGAGAGCGGCCTACGACGTTCTCAGCGCTATCGCTGTCAGCAACCCCGCCGTCTATGCCAGCCTTTCCTACGTCTCGGTTGAGATCTCGGCTGAGCTGGCCGCCAAGCAAGCCGCCACCTGCCGGCCGCACGCCGCCCGCTTCCGCGTGGAGCACCGTGACGCTAGCACTGAGTGGACGCCAGACGCTACCCCGTGCTTTGTGCTTGGACTGGAGGTGCTGGACAACCTCCCGCACGACCGCGTGGTGCGCGTTGATGGCCAGTGGCACGAAACGCGCGTGCTGGACAACTTTGAGGAGTGCCTCAGCCCAGTTGCAGACCCGCTCATCGCGCGGTGCCTCTCGCACTACCGGCCCTCCTTCCTCGCGTCGCGGTCAGGCATTGTATTCCTGCCCACCACCGCGTTGCGATTGCTGGAGGCTCTGCAGCTGGCTCGGCCCAATGCGCACCTCCTCTTTGCCGACTTTGACTATCTGCCTGGCATCCGCATCCCAGGCGTCTATGCACCGCTGGTGGCCTCACAGCGCGGCGGAGGGACCACGACGGACCACGACAGTTACCTGGGCAGCGAGCCTGCCGATGTCTTCTTCCCCACAGACTTCAGTATGCTCCAAAGAATGGCTGGTGCACGGGGCAACGTCCGCAAATCCGCCCAGTTCTTCGAGGAGACGCTGACTGGTGAGGAGCTGCGGCAATGCAGCACCGCGTCTGGCTTCAACCCGCTGTTGGACGACTTCCCAAACACGCGCTTTTTCACAACATAGTGCTCCCCTCTCCTCTTGCTTGCGCCGTGCTACTGCCACGCCGCTGGCGCTCATCGTGCAGCTGTTTTCCATGCTGGCGACTTGCTGGCTTCTGAGGGCAACCGCGCGGCATCGCTGCCGAGTCTCGATCTGCTGGCGCGCGCTCGGGTGGTCGCTGTTGTGCTGGAGGCTGAGCAGACACCCACTGCATCAGCCAAAACAAATCGCACGATGCGACGAAATAGATAGATATACGAACGGGAGGTTCATACAGCCGTCGCGACGTGTGTAGCAGCCAGCTGATAGATCATCAGTCTCGCCGCCTGCGCGCGCAGAGCATCCGCCGCAGCCTGGGCGGACAGCAGACGGGCGTGATGTGCCTTTGCCTTGGAGCGCACCCGCGCGGCTGGCTCCACCAAGCCGGCGTCGTCCAGGAGGCCCACCACGCGCGCCAGGGCAGCCGCGAACAGCTCGAGCAGTCGCTGCGTGTCCGCCTCGACGCAGGCGATGCAGGCGGCAACAAGGTGCGCCTTGTTGAGCGTGCTGGCGGGCCACGGCAAGCCCCCCGAGGCTGGCCACGTCGCCTCCCCCGCCGCCAAGCTGGCTGCCATCGATTGCAGCTGGCTCAGAACGCGCGAGGCCGCCTCGCCCAGGCGACGCAGTCCTCTGCTGTGCAACCGCTCCAGCGCGAGCGCGACGACGCCCTCGCACCCCTGCCAGCGCTGCGAGTCCTCCGCACGCGCCACCGTCGGGACGCTGCATGCACCGGCGCCCTCCACCTCAGCGGCGGCGAGCTCGGCGGCGAACGAATGCGCGCAGCCGGATACTAGGGAGGCGGCGCATGAGGCAGCCTCAGAGAGGAGCGGTGTGAGGGCATCGCATGCCTTTGGCTGCTCTGCGTGTGCGCCGGGCGAAGATGCGCTGGGGGGCGGAAGGGGCGCCGCATGCATCACGGGCAGCTCCGCCTGGTCTCCTCGCGTGCGCAGCGCTTCGCGAACACCCTCCAGCATTGCGTCATATCCGCCTCGGTCAGCTTCGGACATGCAGGCGCGCGTTCGAATGGCCGCCTGCGCAGCCGCCGTGGACAGCACGTCCAGCGCCTCCAGGCAGATGTGACCGCCGCTCGCTCTCATGATTCGCTCAAAGCTGGGCGGCTCCCCGGCTGCTGCTGCCCCGCCGCTCGCCAGCCGCTCCTCTTCTTCCTCCTCCTCCTCCCAGGCGTCGCTGGCGTATATGCTGCGCACCAAGCTGCTGCTAACGGGCAGCGGGCAGGGGCACTGAGGCGCAAACAGGCTCATGGCCATGCCGCCCACAGCCTCAAGCAGCGATGCCTCCTTCGCGCCAGATTGCGAAGGCGTGCCCACCTCCTCCACCGCATCGCCCTCTGCAGTGAGGGAGATGGACGCCATGTCCTCCCCGACCGGCGAGCCCTCAGCCGCGCCGTGCAACAGCGTCCCAGCAGTAGGCAACAGGGGTGCCGCCTCCTGACAGCGACGGAGAGTGAGCAACAATGAACAGCCCGCCTTCTGCAGCCGCGCACCTCTCTGCGACGCGGTGGCGTGCCGGGCGGCGGCATGGTGCAGTCGTTCCAGGACCAACCAGCCTGCGCGGGTGGGAGGTGTGAGCCCTGGGAAGAACGCTGTCCGACCTCACACGCTCACCGACCAGGCCCCGCCACCGGCCAGCAGGCTCGAGAGGCTGGAGGAGAACTTGGCGCTAATGTCTTGGAACGAGGTGCTCGACCTGGGTTCGCGCTCGTCCTCGCTGCTGCCCTCCGGCCCCTCGTCCTCTGTCGCGTGCGCGCTGGAGCCGTCGCTCTCGTCGCCTCGCTCGTCCGCGCAGGGCGCAGGTGTGGCAACAGCCTCGCCGCCGCTGGCCAGCAGTGCCAAGTCAGTCGCAAGGCTCCGCAGGTCCTGGCGCATAGCAGCACGGGCGGCGTTGCGTGCAGACGGCTCCCTCACTGCCGCCTCGTCCGCCATTGCGGTGCTCTACAGCGCAGATTGGGCGACAACGTGTACTCCTAGTCCGTACGTCCGTACCGTACTGCGTACTCCAGCGTCCCGCCTGCTGTCGTCGTCCTGACACCTGACTAAAAAAGGTGCTGTTCTCACCCAACGTACGTCCTCCGCTTTCACTATGACTATGTCGGGTGAGACGGTGGTGGTTGACAAGAAGCGGCGCTACGACCGCCAACTGCGCATCTGGGGTGAGGCTGGGCAGGTGCGGCTGGAGTCGGCGCGCGTGTGCCTGCTCAACTGCGGCCCCACGGGCACGGAGGCGCTCAAGAACCTGGTGTTGGGCGGCATCTCAGCCTTCACGCTGGTTGACGGTGCCAAGGTCACGTCCGGTGACCTGGGCAACAAGTGCGCACACGTCGCCTGTTTGCCTCGCCTTTCGCCTGACGCCTCCTGCTGCAGCTTCCTGGTGGAAGCCTCCGCGATGGGCACCTCCCGCGCCGCGTGCGTGGCGGGCCTGCTGAAGGAGCTGAACGACGCGGTGGCGGGTGCGTTTGTGGAGGAAGAGCCGGCGCAGCTCATCGCCTCCGACCCCTCCTTCTTCAAAGACTTCACGCTCGTCATCGCCACCCAGGCGCGCGCAACTGTGCCCACTGCGCGCGCAGTCTCTGAGCGTGCCCGCAGATGCGCGAGGACGACCTGCTCGCCCTCGACGCAGCCTGCCGCGAGCACGGCGTGCAGCTTGTGGTCGCCCGCTCCTACGGCCTGGTCGGCCACGTGCGCATCAGCGTGCCGGTGCGCACCGGCACAGGGTGGCTGCGTCAGCCAGTCACTCACTCGCTGCTCTGCGCCCAGGAGCACACGGTGGTGGAGTCCAAGCCCGACAACGTGCCCGACGACCTGCGCGTCGCCGCGCCCTGGCCGGAGCTGCTGGATTTTTGCGCCGGCTTCCAGTTGGCCGCGTGTGACGACGTGACGCACAAGCACGTCCCCTACCTCGTGTTGCTCGTCAGGGCGCTCGCCGACTGGCGCGCCGCGCACGACGGCGCCTCGCCCGGCAGCTCCGCGGAGCGCTCGGCGTTCAAGGAGGCGCTGCGTGCGATGGCGCGCTCGCACGACCAGGAGAACGTGCGCGAGGCGCTCTCAGCTGCGCACAAGGCCTGGGCGCCCGCAGGCGTGCCAGCCGACATCGACCAGCTGCTGAACGACCCAGCCGTGGCGGCTGCGGCCGCTGCGCCTGCGGGCGCGCCTGACTTCTGGCTCCTCGCAGCCGCACTCAAGGCGTTCATTGCCGCTGAGGGCGCCGGCGCGCTGCCGCTGGAGGGCCACATCCCGGACATGACGTCCACCACAGACGCGTACGTGCACCTGCAGCGCCTGTACGCGGCGCGTGCGGCTGCCGACGCCACGGCACTGGAGGCGCACCTGGCACCGCTGCTTCGCGCCGGCGGCCGCGCGCCCGGTGCTGTGTCGCGCGACGCGGTGCGCACGTTCTGCAAGAACGCGGGCAACCTGGCGGTGCTGCGCTACGCGCCCCTGGCCCAGGAGGTTGGCGCCTTTGAGGCAGTGGCGGCCTGCAGCAGCTCCTTCGCGCACTCGCACGCGGCGCGCGGCGCAGCGCTCGCGCGCGCGCTGGCGGCAGAGGACGCGCAGCGCGCCAACGCTGTGATGTACTTGCTGCTGCGCGCTGCGGACCGCTTCGCTCAGCAGTATGGCCGCTATCCGGGCATCTATGACAGGCACGCGCGCGCCCTGGCACCCCTCCTGCTTGTGCCCCTTAACTCGTACCCTGTCGCGCCCCCGCAGCGAGCTGGATGAGGACGTGTCGCGGCTGAAGACCTGCGCCAGCGCCCTGCTGGCTGAGTACGGCCCCTGCGTCTCCGGCGCCTCGCTGCCGGACGACCTGGTGTCCGAGATGTGCCGCTTCGGCGCCGCGGAGCTGCACTGCGTTGCGGCGGTGGTGGGCGGCATTGCGTCACAGGAGGCGATTAAGCTGATCACCCACCAGTTCGTGCCCCTCGCCGCGCCCCTCATCTACAACGCCATCGAGTCCACCACAAGCACGCTGGCGCTGGTGTGATGCAGAGGCCCTATCAGAGACACTTGCCGCACACAATGAATGGAAGGGAGTAGGAGGCGTTGCATTGAGAGCCACACACCCTCACGCAGCCGTCACGGCTGCACAGAGCACGAAGCAGGGCAGGTATGCGCCGCAGAGGAAGGGCAGCAGGAGGGTGTCCCACTCCTCCGTGTGCGCCGCCAGGCGCCAGAACACCTGCTGCGGCCTGCAACCCAACCCGGCGGCAGCCAGGGCGAGCACGGCGGGCGGCGAGGCGGCGGCAAGCAGCGCCCAACGCAGGAGACGTGCGGCGTGGGAGCGCAGCGTGCGACGCTGCGAGTCGCTGGGCCGTGCGGCGAGGCAGGCGGGGGCCAGCAGGAGCGCGCTAGGCAGCGCCAGTCCGTAGCTGACCACCATCGCGCGCGCGACCCAGATGCAAGTAGATATGAGCGCAAGCGACTTGAGCGGCACCCAGGGACCGTCGCGCAGCGGGCGGGCGTTGCTGAGCAGCAGCGTGGGCGCTCGCAGGCCCACCGCGCACGCAGTCGCCACGCACGCCCCCCAGGCGAACAGGTGCCAGTCGCATCCTTCGCCTGCGTCGCCGCGCGGCAGCGCCAGCAGCGCGGCCTGTGCGCCTGCCCCAGCCACGATCACCCCAACCGCCGCAGCTGCCGCGTGCGCCCAGTCCCCCAACGCTGGCGCCCCGGGCCAGCGCGCGCCCGCGCCCCGCGTGGCGAGCGCGCAGGCGCAGAGCAGCGGGCCGGCCATGAGCAAGCCCAGCTGCGGCATGTAGGCTGGGGGGCTCAGCAGGCGCGCGGGGCTGAGGAGGATGTAGAAGGCGCTGTTGTGGTGCAGCCGCTCCAGCACGTTGCTCAGACTGCGGAAACTGCCCTCCAGCATTCGTCCCAGCCTCAGCGCCGCGAGGTCGCCGTGGAGGGAGACGGGGGAGCCAGGTGTGCGCACAGCCTGGACCGTGGCAGCCTCCACCCAGGCGTCCAGGAACGCGCCATGCACCCTGGGGGCGCGGGGTGGGGTGAGCGACACGGGGCGGCGCTGGCGGGGGGTGGGCGCACCCGTCCGGCTCGCCTGCAGCCTGGCGTGCCAGGAAGCGCGCCGCCGCACGCAGGCTCGCCGCGTACTGCGCCCAGTCCGCCGTGCCGCCCCCCTGCAGCACGCCCGGCGCGTCGCCGGCCAGCGCGAGCGGCGCCGCGGCTGTGGAGTGTGCAAGCGAGACAAGGTCCAGGTTGGGAAGCGCACCCTGGCGCCCTTGCACCCGCAGCTGCAGCGCATCAAAGCCCCCCCCCGGCGCATCCACCACCAGCGCCGCGGAGAGGGCGCCGCCCCTGAGGAAGCGCCAGGGCGGCTGAGGGGCAGCCCCGTCCAGCCCCCCCAGCCCCTGGTACTCAGCCAGCCACGCCTCCGCCGCCGCGTGCGCGCCCCCCGCGCAGCCCTCGTCCGCCGCCAGCCACAGCAGGTCTCGCGCCAGCCAGCCGGCGTGCGACAGGTGGCGCAGCAGCGCGAGGGCGACGCCTAGAGCCAGCGCACTCTGCGGGCCCAGCGGCGTCACCAACACCAGCGCCTCCTTGCTGTCCCCGCGCCCCGCGCGCGCCACGGACACGACGCTGCGACCGCGGGAGCGCAGCGTGCTCCCGCGCTGGCGGCGGGGTGCCACGGCAAACGAGTGCGCCTCCGCAGCCAGGCCCGACGCGCGCAGCTCACGCAGCACCCAGTCGCCCAACGCCCTGCACCTGGCGCGTCAGAGGGCGTACAGCGCAGCTGCTGTTCGAACAGCCTTAGGCGCGCACTCGTGTGGGTCGGCTCCGCGTTGAAGCGCCTCCTCCGCGAGCGCCGCTGCAGCCTCTGCGTACAGCGCAGCCTCCCGCGCCTGCTCCTCGCCGAAGCCGGGCGCGGCAGAGCCTGCAACATGCTAAGCTCGCAGTGTCACGCCCTGCGCAGGGGCGCATCTCACCAATCAAGAGCGCGTTCTCGTCGGTGTATGTGTTGCGCGCCAGGAACGGCGCGTACAGCAGGCCCGCCACGCCCGCCAGGTAGGCGAGGACGCTGGAGTTAGCAGCACGCGTCAGTGGCAACAAAGCTGCGCAGCGTCAGGCGGCGCACCTGACAGCCACGCTGTAAGTCACGACAAAGTTGAGCAGCCTCAGGGCCGCGCGCTTGCGCGGCGCCATGAGGCGCGACGAGAGGAATGACGGACTCAGCGGAGGGCCGCAATTGTCAAACATTTGTTACACTACAGCAGAAGAACCAGAGAGCGACCACCACAGAGTCCCTAGAGTCTAGAAAGGGCTGCGACCGTCCTTCTCCTCAGACGCCGGCAGCGGCGGCGGCGGCCACTTCGGGGGCGGGTCTTGGCCGCGCCGGCCCGTGTAGTCAGTGATGTTTTCGGGCGTCCGATCGGTGCTGGGATGGTGAAGCGCACGGCCACAGTCAGTCGTGCGCGTGAGCGTTTGCACGCAGAGGGACGCACAGCCACAGTGCGGCGCCATCCGACTTGCGCTTGAAGTCCGGCCGCTTGCTGCCCGCGTTTGCAGCACCCGCGTTGCCTTCACGGTTGTCGAACCAGTTGTCCGGGTTATACACCACGTCGCTCCACATTTCCTGCGCACGCGCACAGCCTGTAAATGCGCTGTCGACACGGAAGGAAGAGGGGCGAAGGCTTGCGCACCATCTGCTCCAGTGGTAACGTCTTACCGGCAGGTGCATAAGCGCGGTCCGGCTTCGCAGTGGCTGGCGCGGCATCAACCCGTGCCGCTGCCGGCGCAGCCGTTGCCATGGGCTTGCTCGCCGCGCCCGTGTTCATCCTGTGCGCCCCAGAGTCAGTCAGGGCGGGACGAGCAAACAGCAGGCACGCCTCGCGCCTACTCTGCACAGCCGCCACCTTTGCGGCGCGCACGACCACCTTTGAGCGCTTGCTCTGGGTGCTCTTGTCCGTCCAGCTGCGTGCGAGCCGCGGCTCTCAGCGCTTGTTTTGCACGAGGCACAAAGAACGCAGCGACGCACGTCTGCTCGTCCAGCCGGCCCGTCACCAGCAGCTGCTCGCCCACCGTCACGTTCGCCGCCTCTTCCGCCACAGTTTCCCAGCACTCCACGTCAAACCTGGCGCGATAAGGTGCACGTGAGAGGGAAATAGACAGGACAGGGCAACAACCCTACAACTGCAGGCAATGCGGCTCCTCCTGCGCGCGTCCTGCGGCGACGGCGGGCGGCGAAGAGACCTGGTGTAGACGCGCAAGACCGCGCGCGCTGCGCTGCAGCAGAGGACGCACCAGGAGCTCTCAGAGGCCTCCTCCCCGCGCTTCGGCGGCTTCTTCACTGCCAGGCGCAGCTTCACCAACGCCACGCCGTTCGGCAGCTGCTGCTCTTGCTTGGACCCTACAGTGCCGATGAGGCTCACCGAGTTGGCCAGCTCCTTGGTCCACTCCACTGTTTCCATCCTCCCGCTCGCGCGGGTTGCCACGGATCGCACCCCGAGCCTGGCGGCATCGTAGCGTGAGGGAGCCTGCTGGCGAGCGACCACGGGCGTGCTCTGGCTGCCCGCAGCAAAAGCCGCGGAGCGCCCGAGCTGGGGAACGCCGGAGAGGAGGGGAACGCGCAGCATCATCGCTCTTCTGAGCGCCGACGCCAGCATATGTTGCACGTTAGCACCACCACGCGGAGCGACGCGTATAGGGATAATCGAACGGATTCGAACAGACGCAGGCCTCGTCAGCTCATCAGCAATGCCCAATGCGCAGGCTTCACTTCAATCGCCTCCGCGCATCTCGTTGCGCAGTGCATGAGCGGCGTCAAGCCTGGGGGTCGGCTCGCTGCGCGTAAGGCTGCAAAACGCGAGGCGGCAGCAGGGGCGACCCCGGAGAAAGTGGAGGCAAGCAGGAGAGGGCGCACAGTGTTTCCGTCCTCGCTCAGCGCCTCACAGCGCGCAAGGCTGCACGAGGCTGCGGAGAGTGCGGGCATAGCGCACGCGAGCAGGGGCGAGGGCGAGCAACGCTGCATAGTGCTCGGGCCAGATGACGGTGTCGAGACGGTGCTGCAACACGAGGGCGCCGTGCCCGAGGAGCTGCTCTCTTCCTGGGCGCGGCTGCACCTGGAAATGGTGGTGCCACCGCCAAACACAGTCGCGGTGCCGCCTGCCTGCAGAAGAGCAGCGCCGTCTCAGCCGAGCGTGGTGGCGTTCGTGGCCGCCACGCTGCCGCTGTTGGAGCTGGAGCACGCGGCGGAGGTGAGTGCGGGCGAGTCCCTGCTCGCCAGCTCTGTTGTGGAGGCTGCCCGGCGGGGTGACATCCTGCTGGCGCTGCGCGTGGTTGACATATCGCCCGGCTTCCTGGGCCGCACAGTGCTCACGCTCTCGCGTGGCGAGGGCGCGCTGTTACCCGACCATCGGCTGGGCACGCACGACTTGGTGGCTCTGCGCGCGTCACGAGGCGGCCACGAGTCGCCGCTGCTCGCGCGTGGCGTGGTGAGCCGCGTGACCGAGACGACGCTGGCCGTGGCGCTGGACGAGGCGCCTGAGGAGCAGCTGGACGGGCTGCTGCGCGTCGAGAGGCTGGCGAACGATGTCACGCATGCGAGGCTCAAGGCGGCCCTGGCCTCGCTGTCCGCGGTGGGTGCAGGATCCGCTCGCCCGCCCGGTGCGCCCCTCGTGGATCTGCTGTTTGGACGATGCGCGCCCCGCCCCCCCTCTGCGCCATCCGCGCGCCCGGTGGCGCTCCTGAATGCGGCGCTGGACGCCAGCCAAGAGGCTGCTGTTCGCTTTGCACTCACCTCGCCAGAGCTGGTGCTCATCCACGGCCCGCCGGGCACTGGGAAGACGACGGCGGTGGTGGAGGCCATCCTCCAGTTCGTTGCGCGCGGCGAGCGAGTTCTCGCATGTGCATCCTCCAACATCGCGGTGGACAACCTGCTGGAGCGCCTGCGCAGCGCAGCGCCGTCGTCGCTGCGGTGCGTGCGTCTTGGTCATCCGGCGCGCCTGTCGCCCACGGTGCTGGACGCCTGCCTGGAGGCGGTGGTGGCGCGCGCAGACTCGACCGCGCTGGCGGCGGACGTGCGGCGGGAGATGCGCACCCTCACCCAGCGCCTCTCCAAGCTCGGCCCGCGTGAGCGTGCGGAGCGACGGGACGCGCGCCGCCAGCTGAGCCAGCTGGCGCGCGAGGAGCGAACGCGCGAGAAGGCGGCCGTGCGTGAGGTGCTGGCTGGCTGCACGGTGGTTGCCGCCACGCTGACAGGCTCTCTGTCGCGCACGCTGAAGGACGCGGCGCGCGAGCGACCATTTGACGTGGTCGTCATCGATGAGGCTGCGCAATCGCTGGAGGCTGCCGCCTGGGGCGCGCTGCTCATGGGGCGCCGCGCGGTGCTTGCGGGTGACCATCTGCAGTTACCGCCGACGGTGCTGAGCGACGCGGCCGCGCAGGGGGGCTTGTCCCGCACGCTCTTCGAGCGCGCCCACGCGGCGCACGGCACGCTGTGCCGCATGCTGACCGTGCAGTACCGCATGCACGCACGCATCGCAGACTGGGCCAGCGGCGAGCTGTACGACGGCCGACTGAGCGCGCCAGAATCTGTGGCAACGCGCACGCTTGCCCACTTCAATGCGGACTTTCCCGTCCTGTTGCACATTGACACGGCCGGATGTGACTTGGAGGAGTCTGATGGGGACGGCGCAGAATCAAAGTCGAACGAGGGGGAGGCGCGCACTGCGCTAGCCCACGTATCGCGCCTGCTGGCTGCGGGCGTGCCCGCGCAGGGCATCGGCGTCATCACGCCCTACCGCGCCCAAGTTACGTTGCTGCGTGAGCTGCGCGCCGCCGGCGGCCCCGCGCTGGAAGCCGTGGAGATCAGCACCGTAGACGGGTTCCAGGGACGCGAGAAGGAGGCGATTGTCATCTCCTGCGTGCGCAGCAACGCAGCAGGCGCAGTGGGCTTTCTCTCCGACCGACGGCGCTTCAACGTCGCCGTGACGCGCGCCCGCCGCCACGTGGCGCTCGTGGGCGACAGCGAGACGCTGCGCCGCGACGCCTTTTTGGGCCGCCTGTGCGACTGGTTTGGGCAGCACGGCGAGATTGCCAGCGCTGCAGAGTACGTGCAATGAACGGGCAAACGAATAACACACTCGCGGGCCTCAGTGTGACGCCTCCCCCGCGCTGCTGGGCGTGGAGGGCACGGGGAGGTCGCCGCTGTGGAGCTTACGCTTGAACAGGTCAGCAGTCATGCGGTAGCACGACAGCGCCAGCTCCCCGTCGTAGCGCGGCCCCTCGTCACGCATGAAGGCATGCTGCCCGTTGAACTCGTGCCTGCGCGAGCACGTCAGCACAGAGAGCGCGCCACTGCCAGGGCACACGCCATGTGAAGTTCACACCAGCCTCCGCCAGCGCGGCGTGGATTTTGACACGCCCCTCCACCGGCACGTGCGGATCCTGGCGCCCCCAGATCATCATCATCTCGGTGCCCGCCGCGGCCAGCTCGCCAAGGCGCTGCAGGGAGTTGTCGCCCCCCTTGCCCAGCGCCCCTTTGTGCAGGTCCGTGGCGTAGAAGCAGGCGGCGGCGCGCACGCCGGCGTTCATGGCGGCGCGGAAGGCGAGGTGGCCGCCAATGCAGAAGCCGGCCACACCCAGCGCACCCGTGCAGTCGGGGTGCTTCGCCAGCCAGGCCAACACCGCGGCGCTGTCGCTGTCGTAGGCGGCGCAGGTCTTTGTCACCTTCAGCTCGTTGCCGCGCTCCACGCCAGCCTTGCCTTCGTAGCTGAACGCAACACCTGGTGCCTCGAACTCGTGGTAGATCTCAGGCATGGCAACCACGAAGCCGTGGCACGCCAGCAGCTGCGCGGAGCGACGGATGGGACCCGTCACCTGCGGGGGGACGCGTGTGAGAAGAGGATAGACGACCACGACGTCGGATAGAGCACCCTGAAAAAGGCCATAGACTTGGGTTGAGGACCCCGGTCGACAGCGGTGCGCATCCCGCTTGCTCGCCCTGCTGCGCAAGCACTGACACTACCTTTTGCGCTACCATTTGCATTTTTG
>Ga0049083_10000679_pt1 | contig 12446 bp, 11 predicted proteins | sample GreLakmeMI27MSRF_FD_66719 | JGI IMG/M metagenome (GOLD analysis project Ga0049083, IMG submission 66719) | Freshwater lentic microbial communities from great Laurentian Lakes, MI, USA - Great Lakes metaG MI27MSRF | ecosystem: Environmental > Aquatic > Freshwater > Lake | place: Great Lakes...
AGCCCCGGGATGCCCGCCCCAGAACCCAGATCCGCCACAGACTCCGCATCGTCGGGAAGTGCGGCCACAAAACCCCGGGCGTGGGCCAACACCTCGGCAATCGGTCGAGCTCCCAATACCCCTTGGGCCTGGGCACGCTCCAATATGGCAGTGAGCGTTACCTCAGATGGGGTGGTGGTCACCACCCCAGCGTAGATGCACCCGAGGGTTACGCCGCTGGGGCGCGCGAGACCACCACTCGACGGAATGGATCATCACCCTCAGAGTGCGTGACCACACCTTCAACAGTGGACAACGTGTCGTGCACGATCTTGCGATCTGCAGAGTTCATTGGCTCCAAAATGCGTGGGGTACCGGTTTCGACCACGTCGTTGGCGACCTTGACGGCAAACCGCCCCAAAGCATCCTTGCGCCGCTGGCGATAGCCGCCGACATCCACCCGCAGGCGTGTGTCGTGGTCGCCCAGGCGCCGCTGGCTCACCACTCGTGTGATGTCTTGCAGCTGTGTCAATGTCATCCCGCGGGCTCCGACAAATGTGGTCAAATCCTCACCCTGCACGGCTATCTCAATGTCGTCGCCATTGATGGTCGACTCCACACGCACCGGCAGCGACGCAGCGGCGAAGAAACCTTCAAGGAAAGTAGTCGCTGCATCACGCACTGTGGTTGGTGGCACCTTGGGGCCGTCATTGCGGCGGGGCGAATCACCCTCGCCACCGCGGTCTGCTTCACTGCGTCGCGCTCGCGGGGCACGCGACGAACTGCTGTCACGAGCACCATCCCGGGCACCATCACGAGCACCGTCACGACTCCGGCCGCGTGGACGCTCTGGCCTGTCCGAGCGTCGCGCTGAACGTTCTCCGCCGCGCTCGCGTCGCGATGTATCGCGCACCGATGTTGGTCGCACACGCGCGCGCACAATAGCTTCGCCGCGCAAGCGGCCAAAGAGTCCAGGTTTTGGTTCTTCAACTACTTCGATTTCGGCGTCTTCACCTGCGACTCCCAGTTGATCGAGTGCCAATGATTTTGCATCTTCCACTGTTGCAGCGGTGATTGTTACCCATTCCATGTTGTGTTCTCCTTCGTGAGAATTTCTATAAAATTTTGTGGGGCAGTTGTGGTATCTAGTGTGTTGTGGTATTAACGCTGTGGTGGCTTGGGTCGTTTGGGTGGAGTGGTGGCGCCCGATGGCGTGGGTCGAACCTGGTTGACTGGTTTGTTTTTTGGCGGGGTCACCCGTTTGCTCGAGAAATCTTCGTTTTTGCCTGATTTCTCTTGCTTTTTTGGCTTCTTGGCATCGGCGTCGCTGATCTCGCGCGCTCTGGCGCTGGCTTGCTGGGCTTGGCGACCAATTGATTCATCACCACCATAGAAACGTTTCGTAATATAACTTTGTTGGCCGATACGCACGATGGCCTGCACGAAGTAGTACACAATCAACCCGGTGGGCAAAACGACCTGAAACACGGCAAATGCAACCGGTAGGTATTGCATCAATTTTTGTTGGGTGGGAGACATCGTCGGGCTTACCGTGCGCGACGCCACCATCCGTTGTTGCACGAAGTACAACGCTGCTAACCCGGCTACCAATCCGGCATAAATCAATCCGCGAAGGAAATCTTCACGCATCACATCCAGGGGCTGAACAGCAAGATCCAACCCAATTGATCGCATTTCGGTTTGGCCAACCAACGATTGATACATCTCTGATGATTCGGCCAAATGTTTCGGAGCGAACCCAGCTTCGGGGCTGGGGCGATACGTCAATCCGGTCAACAAGCGAAACATCAAGATAAACACCGGCATCTGAGCCAATAACGGCAGACAAGAGGCCAGTGGGTTGACCTTGTGTTCCTGGTACAGCTTCATCATGGCTTCGTTCAAGCCCTGGCGATCGCCTTTATGTTCGATCTGTAATTTGCGCAGTTCTGGCTGCAAACGCTGCATATTAAGCATTCCTCGGGTGCTCTTCAGGGTGAGTGGTGTAATCACCAACATGACAACGATCGCCATCGCCCCGATGGCAATGGAGTAATCGTTGCTCCACGAATAAATCCAGGCAATCAACCACCCAACGCCATCAAAAATTGGGTCCAACCAATCAAACACCGGCTGCCTCGCTCTCGTTGCAACACAAAGGCACCGGGTCGTAACCCGATGGACCAAACGGACGACAGCGACAGAGCCGTTTAGCCGTCAAAACCCCACCTCGCCATGCACCGTGCTGGTCGATTGCCTCATAGGCATAACTCGAACATGAAGGGAAAAATCGACAGGGCGAAAGTACCCCTTGGCGCAGCTGTTGATACCACACGATGGCGCGCAGCATTCGCTGCTGTACGGCCGTGCGGGTTATCCCCACACTGTGGGAAACTTTCAACTGGGGTGTGACCATGGTCACTACAGCACCTCGTTTACGAGATGATGAGACGGTGTCTGATGTTTGGCTCGTTGGACGGCCCGCGGCAATGCTGTTGCCAACAAACCTGAAAGTTGTCCCCAGCTGTTATCCACAGGTGGGGCTTCGATCCCGATCAAGTACCAGCCGCGCGGCAGTGTGGCGGCCTGGGCTCGCATCAACGCTCGCACCTGGCGGCGCACACGATTACGCACCACTGCCGGGCCAATTCGCTTTGGTGTAGCGAACGCGACATGCACGCCTACGGCAGAAGAATCAGGCACCATTCGCACGGTCAAAATCCCCTCCCGTATCGGTCGAACGCCCTGAAAACGGGCGAAACCGAGACGCCGAGGAATCCGGCTGATCACGCCGAAAGACGTGCGCGACCCTTAGAGCGTCGCGACTTAAGAATGGCCCGACCAGAGCGGGTCTTCATTCGCTTGCGAAAACCGTGTTTTTTTGCACGACGACGCTTGCTGGGTTGAAATGTACGTTTCACGCCTCTCTCCTGACGTCACTTTCAAGGCATTCGGAAGCAACGCCTTTCAGGCTAGGGCGGGCTGCCGATGCTCACAACACCATTTCGCAGGAACCCAAACACCCTTCGTGTGATTCGTCATTTTGACCCCTGTGGAAAACGTGCTACGTTCCCTCTCCCCGCACGAGCACTCAGCGTCGGCACACAGTCTTGCGAAGTTACATCTCTGGGATTCTCCACACCATGTGGGGGGCCTGTGGATGAAGGAGGAACCCCACATGGACATACACACCGAGATCACTGACCCCGCAGCTGAGGCGCCGAACGCGTTGTGGGAGCGAGCAGCTGCAGTATTGCGCCAACAGGTGTCAGAGGCCGTGTGGTTCTCTACGTTCAGCGACATCGTGGTCGAACACGAACCTGTCGTCAAAGTTGGTGGAACCATGAGTTTGAAGTTGCATGTTCCTAACACTTTCGTGCGTGACCGGGTAATGACTCGCTACATGTCATTGGTCCGCGACGCCTTGAATGAAGCAGGTGGCGCCGCCCATGATTTGAGCGTTGATGTGCGAGCCCTACCGGCAGCCCCCACAGCCGTACCGAACCGCGGCGAGCCGATTGCCAACCGAGAAGCAGGGTCAACTGAAGCAAGTGGTACCACAAGCGCCACACGGGCCAAACGTGGTGCGGCCATCGGGCTCAACCCGCGATACACCTTTGACACTTTTGTGAAAGGTGCTTCCAACCAATTTGCGCTTGCTGCGGCCCAACGTGTGGCCGAAACGCCCGGTCGTTCTTACAACCCACTTTTCATCTACGGCTCAGCTGGGCTCGGAAAAACCCACCTATTGCATGCAATTGGCTCATATGTACACGAGCACTATCCCAACTACGAAGTGCGATACGTATCCACCGAAAGCTTTCTCAACGAATACGTGGATGGAATCCGCAACAACACCATCAGTGCGTTTAAACGTCGTTATCGCGAAGTTGACGTGTTGTTGATCGACGACGTGCAGTTCATGGAAGGCAAAGAAGGCCTTCAAGAAGAGTTCTTTCACACGTTCAACTCGTTGCATGGCTCAAGCAAACAGATCGTGATTTCCAGTGACCGTGTTCCTGATGCAATCCCCACACTTGAAGACCGCCTTCGCGGGCGCTTTCGTTGGGGTCTTATCACTGATATCCAGCCCCCTGATGTAGAAACTCGGTTGGCAATTCTGCGCAACAAGGCCGAACGTGAACGCCTCGATGCCTCCCCAGATGTACTGGAGTTCATCGCTTCGAGCGTCACCACAAACATCCGCGAATTAGAAGGCGCACTGGTCCGGGTGGCTGCTTATGCGTCGCTCAATCGCACGCATATCGATATCGAATTGGCTCGCCAACTATTGGTGGATTTGGTGACCCGCCGGGTTGGCAAACAGCGTCCAGCTGACCAATTGCTGCGTGACATCTGTGATTATCTCGGAGTCACTCATGAGGCCATCTGTAGCCAAAGTCGACAGCGACCCCTGGTAACTGCCCGTCAAACTGCGATGTATGTCATTCGCGAGCTCACCGAATTGTCGTATCCAGCCATCGGCCGCTTGTTTGGCAATCGTGACCACACGACAGTCATTCACGCGGTGGCCAAAACCCAGCATGTAATGAAAGACCGCCAGCGCGTCTTTGATCAGGTGAATGAGCTGCTGCGAATGTTCAAGGTTGCGTGACCGTGAAACTTGCTGTTGGGCACCAGTGGATGTCGTGTGGACAATCTGTGGGAATTTCCCAAGTTATCCAACCTCCGCAAACCACACGCCTGCAAGGTGTGCACGCCGAAGGACTCCCTGTGCGGACTACAACCCTTGTCTACGCTGGGAAACGTCGCCTTTATCCACAATCCACAGCACTTATTACTGATATCAGCTTCTATACATCTGATCGTTGTAACCACTACCCACGAGCGAGGCCAAAGTTGTGAAATTTCGAGTTGAACGCCAAGAACTCACCGAAGCCTTAGCCGATGTAAGCCGCGTGGCAACTGCTCGCACAAGCGCGATGCCAGCATTGGCTGGTGTTGAGTTGGCAGTGTCAGGCGAGACACTCACTTTGTCGTGCACCGACAAAGAGATTTCCATCCAAGCCACCCTTGCTGTTGGTGGACAAAAAGATGGTGTGGCTGTACCGAGTGCCCGAGTGCTTACCGACTTGGTGCGCGGTCTGCCAGATGGCAAAGTGCAAATCGCGCTTGAAGCAGAATCTTTGGTGGTCGAAGCCGCACGCAATCGTTCTTCGGTCATGTGTTATTCAGCTGCAGATTTTCCCAAGATCATTCAGGCAAGTGCAGCCGAAGGAACCGTTTCAGCAAGTTTGTTCGGCGAGGCCTTGCGTCAAGTGGTGCGCGCTGCAAGTGCTGATCTCAGCCGACTTGCTCTTACTGGAGTGCTCATCAGTAATCAAGCCGAGGGTCTCACCTTTGTGGCCACCGACAGCTACCGCCTGGCCGTGTGCCAAATTGCAGGCACCTCGTTGGCCGGTGAAAGCACGGTCATCATCCCAGCGCGGGCCTTGGGCGAGTTGCTTCGGTTAATCAAAGATCACGAAACGATTACCTATCGCTTGGCAGCCGATCGAGCCACGTTCAGTGTCGGTAACACCACGCTGTCCACTTCGTTGTTGGCTGTTCAGTTTCCGAACTATAAACAATTGATTCAACCTTCGTATCCGAACAAACTCGGCGTCAATCGGGAAGCCTTGTTGGATGCGGTGCGTCGCTCGAAGGTGTTTGCTCGTGACACGATCCCAGTTCGACTCACGCAATCGACGGGTGCACTTAAATTGTCGGTGCACACCAACGACACCGGTGAAACCATTGAAGAACTCGACGCCGACTACAAAGGCCCAGAAATCATGATCGGGTTCAATCCCGACTATTTGCTGCAAGGCATCGAGGCTTGTGTGGGTGAAACGATCACCATCGAATCGAGTGACCCGATTAAACCGGCGGTGCTGCGCGGGTCAACAAATGACGGCTATCTCTATCTGGTGATGCCGCAACGACTCACGTCGTGATTGTTCGCTCGTTGCAGCTCACTGATTTTCGCAACTATTCGTCGCTACAGCTTGAACTTGGTGCAGGCGTTCATGCCTTGATTGGCGACAATGCCCAAGGAAAAACCAATTTGGTTGAGGCACTCGTAGTGCTTTCTACGATGAAATCGTTTCGTGGGGTTGCCAACGATGCAGCCGTACGTAAAGGCGCTACGAGTGCTTTTATTCGTGCAGACATTGTGCATGATGACAACCGAGAATTTTTGGTGGAAATCGAATTCAAGTCAGCTGGGCGTTCAGTTGCCCAAGTAAACCGCAAGCGAATCACGCGCACTCGCGACCTTCTCGGTGTGTTGCGCACGACGGTATTCATGCCAGACGATCGCAATTTGGTGCACGGTGGGGCGAGCGAGCGGCGTGCGTTGTTAGACGATGCAGTGGTGGCTGTGGAGCCGAGCCGACTCGACTTGGTGAGCGAACTCGAACGTGTAGTGCGCCAACGCAATGCGCTACTTAAAGATGCGGGCTACAGACCGTCAAGTGCAGTGCTGGCAGCACTCGATGCTTGGGATGAAAAACTTGCAGCGTTGGGCGATGAAGTCGGTGCAGCACGGGCTGCACTTTTGGCAGAAATGACACCATACGTGCAATCGTCTTATGCCGCATTGGCTGGCGAAGCGCGCGAAGTGTGTCTTGCCTACAACGCCGATTGGCGGGGTGGTGGTTTGGCTAATGCGCTGGTGGAATCGCGCGAAAATGATTTGCGTCGAGGCACCACAACGGTGGGGCCACATCGCGATGATGTTGTGGTGCTACTCGACGATTTTGCATCACGCACCCAAGGTTCTCATGGCGAACAACACTCGTTGGGTATCGCTTTGCGAATGGCGGTGCATCAGGTGGTGACCAAGCGGTGGTCAAGCCCGCCGGTTGTGGTGCTTGATGATGTGTTGTCGGCCCTGGACAACAAGCGAGCAGCAGCCCTGTTTGAGCGGTTGTTGGTGGCTCTACCGCATCGCCAAGTGCTCGTGACCAGTGCCCATCCGTTGCCGGCGTCACCACAGATCACCCGCTGGCTACAAGTAGAGGCCGGAACGATAACTCCCGTCACACAGGCCCCATGATGAACAACACCAATCCCGATAACCCACTCAGCCTGCAAAGTCAGCTAACACGTCTATTGACCTCACTGGGTTCTGATGATGCCGCCAGTGTGAAAGGAGTTTTTGGTGCTTGGAGCAATTTAGTTGGCGAAGCAGTTGCGGCCCATGTACAACCAGTGAAGCTGGTTGACTCAACGCTCATTGTCGAAGTCGATGATCCACATTGGGCGACTGAAATGCGCTTCTTGGAAGCGTCATTGTGTAAAAAAATCTCGCAACTCACCACGACTCCGGTCACTTCACTCGAGGTGCGGGTAAAACGCCGATAATTCTGGTGTTTTTCCCGACAATGTTCCCTGTTTCTGAACCACCAAAAAGGTAGAATCATGAGGCTGTTTATGAATCATTTGTGCATCTCAAGCTCACACCATTGTCAGGGCAGTACATGGCAGTAAATAGCTCCAGTGACGCCACAGAAGGCACCGTTCGCAAGGCCGCAGGCACCTACGGCGCCAAAGATATTCAGGTACTCGAGGGCCTCGACCCGGTGCGTCGTCGTCCAGGCATGTACATCGGCTCAACGGGTTTGGCTGGCTTGCACCACCTCATCTGGGAAGTGGTCGACAACTCCGTAGACGAAGCCATGGCGGGTTTTTGCGACAAGATCACGGTTACGTTGCACGATGATGGCGCTTGCGAAGTAGTTGACAACGGTCGCGGTATTCCAGTTGACCCATATCCTTCTGGCCCACACAAAGGCAAGAGCGCACTCGAAGTGGTGCTCACTGTGTTGCATGCCGGAGGCAAGTTCGGTGGCGAGGGTTACAAAGTTTCTGGTGGTCTGCACGGCGTGGGTGTCAGCGTGGTCAACGCATTGTCACAGCGGGTGTTGGTAGAGGTGCATCGCGAAGGAACTCATTTTCGCCAGGAGTTTGTCGATGGTGGCAAACCGAAAGGCAAACTACAAAAAGTTGGTGCATCACCCACCAAAAATGCTCGCGGTACATCTATTCGCTTTTGGCCCGACCCTGAAATTTTCCAGGCTGAAGGCACGGAGTTTGTAGCACGAACAGTTACCGAGCGACTACAGACCATTGCCTTTCTCAACAAGAACCTAGAAGTGGCCTTTGTTGATGATCGTGGTGACAAGAAACAAAAAGTCACCTATCAATACAAAGGCGGCATCATCGATTTCGTCAAGCACCTCAACCAATCGCGTGAGGCGCTATTCACCAAGGTGGGCCACTATGAAGCTGCCGAGGATGACCAGACGCTCGATATCGCCATGCAGTGGAACACTGGGTATTACGAAGGTATTTATGGCTATGCCAATGGCATTTCCACCGTTGAAGGTGGTATGCACGTCGAAGGTTTCAAAACTGCGCTCACCTCGGTGGTCAACAAGTATGCGCGCGCATCTGGTGGCCTGAAAGAAAAAGATGAGAACCTGCTTGGTGAAGACATTCGTGAAGGCTTAACGGCAGTGGTGTCGGTAAAGCTGCGCGAGCCGCAATTTGAAGGACAAACCAAAGCAAAACTCGGCAACGTCGCAATGCGGTCGTTTGTGCAAAAAGAAACCAACGTAAAACTCGAAGAATGGCTGCAAGAAAACCCCACCGAGGCCAACCGTGTGGTGAAAAAAGCAGTGGCTGCGGCCCAAGCTCGCATCGCGGCAAAGAATGCACGCAATGCAATTCGTCGCAAAACCGCTCTTTCTGGCGCTGGGATGCCCGACAAGTTGAAAGACTGTGGAAGCGGAGACCCGGCCGAAAGCGAGTTGTTCATCGTTGAAGGTGACTCAGCAGGTGGCACCGCCGTGGATGCTCGTGATCCGCGCACGCAGGCGATTCTGCCGATTCGCGGCAAAATCTTGAATGTTGAGCGGGCGCGGTTGGACAAGATGTTGAAAAATAACGAGATTCAAGCACTCATCACCGCCATCGGTGGTGGCGTCGGTAATGACGAGTTCAATGTTGAAAAAGCGCGGTATCACAAAGTGATCATCTTGGCCGACGCCGACGTTGACGGCAGCCATATTCGCACGCTGCTTCTGACGTTCTTTTATCGCCAGATGCGCCCGATGGTAGAGAGCGGTTACATCTACATCGCCCAGCCGCCACTGTTTTCTACCGAGATTGGCAAAGAAAAGACCTATCTGAAAGACGAAGCAGCACGGCAGGTATTTTTGGCTGAGCACCCCAACCACAAAAAAGAGTTCCAGCGTCTTAAAGGCCTTGGCGAAATGGACTGGCAGGAACTGAAGGGCACCACGATGGACTCCGCCACTCGTACGTTGCTGCAAGTCAATGTCGACGAAGCAGCTGAGGCCGAGACCATGATGAGCACCCTCATGGGCGACGACGTAGAAGTGCGCAAGAATTTCATCACCAGCAACGCACGCGACGTGCGCAATCTGGATTTCTAGGAACGACAAGTAGGAACGTTTATGGCCAAAAAGAAACCCGACGCAACACCCAAGGCGACACCACGCAAAGCAAGTGGCGGCGCGGGTGATGGTGACGGCTCGTCACGTCTGCCGCTTTCCAGTGGCGACTCGGTGCAACCAGTGCAACTCAAAGCCGAAATGGAACGGTCGTTCCTTGACTATGCGATCAACACGATCGTGGCGCGGGCGCTGCCTGACGTGCGTGACGGCTTAAAGCCCGTGCATCGTCGCATCATCTGGGACATGGATCAACAAGGTTTCCGCCCGGACCGCCCGTACGTGAAGTGCGCCCGTGTTACTGGCGACACCATGGCGCGCTATCACCCCCATGGCGACGGGGCAATTTATGACGCCCTCGTACGCATGGCGCAACCATTTTCGCTGCGCCATCCGTTGATTGATTTCCACGGCAATTACGGCTCGCCCGACTTTGGCCCGGCTGCCAGCCGTTACACCGAAGCCCGTTTGCATCCGTTGGCGATGCAGTTGTTGGCCGATATCGAAGAAAACACCGTCGACTTGATGCCGAACTATGACGGCACCACCGAAGAACCAACGGTGCTTCCGGCTCGGTTTCCCAACTTGTTGGTCAACGGCTCACAAGGCATTGCCGTCGGTATGGCAACCAGTATTCCGCCGCACAACTTGGGTGAAATCATCGACGCCACGTTGCATTTGGTGGAAAACCCGGATGCCACCGTGAAGGATCTGATGAAGTTCGTGAAGGGCCCCGACTTTCCTACCGGTGGATTGATCTTGGGCCGAGACGGATTGACCGAGGCCTACAAGACCGGTCGCGGCAGCATCAAGATGCGTGCCAAAGTGACGATCGAAGAAGGCCAGCGTGGGCAGATGCGCATCGTCGTAACCGAACTGCCATATCAAGCGAGCTGTTCGGCAATCGCCGGACGCATTCAAGAGCTCGTCGACAACGACGGCCTCGACGGCATTGCCGATGTGAACGACAATTCAGCTGGCGGCAAAACCAACCTGATTATCACTCTGAAGCGTGATGCCAATGCCAATGTGGTGATGAACAACTTGTTCAAAAACACGCAACTGCAAAGCCAGTTTCCCGTCAACATGGTGGCGTTGGTTGACGGTGTCCCACGCACGCTCAACCTGCGCGATGCCATTACTGGATACATCTCACATCAAATCGAAGTCATCACCCGTCGCAGCCAATACCGACTCGACAAGGCCAACGAACGCAACCATATTCTGGAAGGCCGCCTCAAGGCGCTCAATGTCATTGATGAAATCATCAAGGTGATTCGCGCCAGTGAAGATGCCGCTGCTGCCAAAGAAGCATTGATGGGCAAGAAGTTCGGTTTCACCGAGCGCCAAGCCATCGACATCCTCGACATGCAGTTGCGACAACTCACCAAACTGTCGCGAATCGACTTGGAATCCGAGCAAAAAGAAATTCAAGAAAAGATCAAAGAACTCACCGCCATTTTGCGCGACGACAAGAAACTACGTGCAGTAATCTCAGGCGAACTCACCAAGGTCAAGACCATGTTTGCCACGCCCCGTGTGTGCCAAATTGCCGCCGACGTGAGCGAGATGGGCGTCGAAGACCTCGTCGAAGACAAAGAGCTCGTCATTGTCATGACCCAGGAGCAGTACATCAAGGCTGTATCTGCTGATTCCTTCCGCACCCAGGGTCGTGGTGGCCGCGGTGTGAGCGGTGCGCGGATGAAAAGCGACGACATCGTGCGCAACATCATTTTCACCACAGCGCACGCATATCTGTTGTTTTTCTCCAACCGGGGTCGGGTCTATCGTTTGCGGGCGCTCGAAGTGCCCGAGCGCGAGCGCACGGCCAAGGGCATCCCCATTGTCAACTTGTTGCCGCTGCAGCAAGGCGAAACGATTCAAGCAATTATCGACACCCGTGATTTCCCAGGGGAGCGCAACTTGTTCTTTGTGACCAAGCAGGGTCAAGTGAAAAAAACCAAGTTTGACGAATACGACTCGAGTCGTCGCGATGGTTTGATTGCCCTGAAGTTGCGGCCCAAGGACGAACTCGTTCGAGTGATCGAAACAAACGGAACCGATGATGTGTTTATGGTGACGCGTAGCGGTCAGACAATTCGGTTCAGCGAAAAGTTGGTGCGCCCGATGGGGCGGTCGGCTGCTGGCGTGCGTGGCATGAAGATGCGTACCGGTGACGAAGTGGTGGCAGTTGACGTGGCGAGCGACGAGGCCTCGATTCTCATGATCACCGAGTCGGGTTATGGCAAGCGCACACAGATCTCCAACTTTGCGCGCAAGGGGCGTGGCGGCATGGGCATGATCGGCATCAAACTCACCGGCAAAAAAGGTCGCGTAGTTGCTGCGTTCATGGTGGGTCTAGAAGATCAAATCGTCGTCGTGGCTACTGGTGGCACCACTATTCGCATGCCCGTACGCGAAATTTCAAGCCAGGGGCGTGCAGCCACTGGTGTGCGCGTAATGACATTGGAAGCCGGACAAGTGGTGGCCTCAGTGGCACCCATCTTCGCCGGTGACGATGCTTAGTCATCACGAATGCCGTTTGCCCTAGCAATTGTCGCCGTTTCATCGATGGTGTTGCTGTCGTTGTCACACAGTTCGGCTCAACTCATTCAGTTTCAGCGAGCGACAACGGCAGCTGATGCATTGGTTTTGGCCGTGGCAAGCGATCGAGGTGTGGCACAGGTGATTGCCCGGCACAACATTGATGACTACGTAGTACATATCAACGATGCCAACATGGTGACCGTGAGCATTGTTCGCAATGGGGTAGCAGCCACCGCAATAGCCCATCGTCATACACTTACAAGCGAACAATGAGCAAGACACCAGCACAGTCAGCACCGATTGACCGGCGCCCGCGCATGCGACGCGTTACTCGCGTGGTGCGTGACATTGATGTGTGGAGCGTGTTTAAAGTCGGCATCGTTTTCCACCTCGTGGTGTTCGTCATCGCGCTGGTGGCAATGGCACTGTTGTGGAGTG
>Ga0049083_10000681_pt1 | contig 12420 bp, 11 predicted proteins | sample GreLakmeMI27MSRF_FD_66719 | JGI IMG/M metagenome (GOLD analysis project Ga0049083, IMG submission 66719) | Freshwater lentic microbial communities from great Laurentian Lakes, MI, USA - Great Lakes metaG MI27MSRF | ecosystem: Environmental > Aquatic > Freshwater > Lake | place: Great Lakes...
GAAGCTGGTGCTCGCCGCGCTACAGGTGATGGTGAGCTTACCCTGGCGCATGGCGCCGTTGGGGCAGGGGCCAGCACCGCCAGTGACGGGCACAGTGAAGACGTTGAGGTTCTCGGTTGCTCGGTCTCGGTTGTTGGTCATCATAGTGCCGATGAAGTACTGCGTGCCCACGTTGTACACGCTGCCGGTGGAGAAGGAGAGGGTGTAGGGAGAGTTGGGCACGTTCGTGCCCTGGTAGTTGCTGAAATAGCTGACAGGCGCGTTGGTGGGGCCCAGCAGCGCAAGTTTGGGCGGCGGAGGAGAGGCGGGCGGCGGCGGCAGGGCGCTGCCCGGCGGGCACTGCTGCGTAGTAGAGTATTACATCGCGTAGGTGCACATCGGGTTCTCGTTGACGCTGAAGCTGGTGCTCTTAGCACCGCACGTGATGGTGAGCTTGCCGGAGCGCATGGCGCCGTTGGGGCAGGGGCCAGCACCGCCAGTGACGGGCACAGTGAAGACGTTGTTGTTCTCCGTTGCGCTCATCATGTTGCCGATGAAGTACTGCGTGCCCACGTTGTACACCTTGCCGGTGGAGAAGGAGAGGGTGTAAGGAGTGTTCGCCACGCCGTATCCCTGGTAATTGCTGAAATAGCTGACAGGATAGCTGGTGGGGCCCAGCATCGCCGCGAGGAGGTTGCGTGCGTCCACGCGCGCCTGCGAGCAAAGGGGAATCAGTGGTGCCTGGCGTTCGCTGGTACCACAGAACAGATCAGGAGCGCAAGCTCGGACTTTGGGCACAACTCAGCTCCGGCCCTCCCAGCCCTGCACGCCACTGGCGTGCGGGCACGCTGCACGTCGCGGGAAGGTGCGGTAGGGGGGAGGGCGCGGGCAGAGCCGACATGCACACAGGGGTGTTCGAGCCCGGCTCGCAGCCTGCAGAGCCGCGCGCGGGCGGTGCGCGGCTGGCAGAAGCAGATGCGGCGCCTGGGGCCAGCGCACGCGGCTGAGGCGGCGTATCCGGCGGCGACGGCAAGCAGTTCGTGGAACCGACAGAGTGCTCGGCAAACAGGGGGCTGGGCGCATACCGGCACGGCGAGCAGGAGCGCGGCAGCGGCTGCCTTGGCGAACGACATTGCGCCGAGCTGTAGTGGCCCAGGCAACAGACGCACGGAGGGAAGTGGGGTGTTGACTGTTGAGCACTTGAGCTCGAGCGAACACGGCGGATGGATCGGAGGAGCTAGTACAGTTCGAAGGGCGGTTCGACAGTTCGTACAACTCATCAGGAGTCCCTCCCGCGACCACCCTGACCTCCGCCCGGTGCGCGCGCGTGGCGCGTCTCCGCCATGGCGCGCGGCAAGGCGCTCAAGGCGAAGAACCCGACGGCCGCAGCGCCAGAGAGCGAGGCGCCCACAACCTCACACGCGCCCGCCAAGGCGCAGCCCAGCCGCGCGGCGCTGGCAATCAGCGCAGGCAAGGAGAACGCGGTGCGTGTGCGTTCGGTGACAGCGCAGACACAACACGTTTCGGTGCTTTACAGTTTTCACGCCGTTGACGCGCCACGTGCCCCGCAGAGCGCCGCGCTGGCTGGCGTGATGAAGGTCTTCCACCGCGCAACCAAGCCGGTGCGTGCGGAGGCCTTTGCGTGAGGGTTTCTCGGCGCGTGAGAGCAGGGGGTGTGCGCTTCAGCTGTCGTGCCCGCGCCGCTTGCGCTGCCCGCTCTGTGCGCCCACAGCCTCTCCCGGGCGTCCCTCTCGCGCCACGCTGAGCCCTCCGCGACGCCGCGCGCAGGCCGCTGCAGCGTGCGATGACGTGGGCGTTGCGGCAGCGTCGGCGACGTTTGAAAGCAGCGCAGTGCCGGAGACGCCTCAGGCTTCCCCCTCTGGCGCCCAGTCGCGGCTGGACAGCGGCGCACAGTGGGTGCGCGCCGCAGCGTCGTCCGTACGTCGCGCAAGCGGGGTCTCTGCTTCCTTCGAGGCTGTGCCTGTCGCGCCTCCCGCGCCCGCTCCGGGCCGCGCCGCCGCCGCCCGCCGCGCCGCGCAGCACGCGGCTGTGCAGGTGGGCACCAATGCGTCTCGCCTGGCCGCGCAAGCAAAGGCTGCGGCCCTGGCTGCGCTTTCTGAGCGTCGCGCCTACTTTGAGTCGCTGGATGCAGAGTCGCTGCTCTGCGAGTCGTCCGCGGGAGGCACCCCCGCCAGCGTGGTCCACCTCGCAGACAACCCTCCCCCTTCGCCAGCCCCTTCAATCTCCGCTCTCCTCGCGCGCGCGGCGCCACAGCAGCCCACGCAGCCCACGCAGATCCTGGAGAAGCTGCGCGCAATCTGCTCGCAAAAGAGCGGCCAGACGCCCGCGCGCGCAGCCATGCGCACGCACGCGTGGGTGCGGGGCATCCCGGAGGGCGAAGATGCGGGACCGCCTGAAGATGCCGCCGCGTCTCTGGAGCCGGCGCCGCAGCCCCTGCCAGCCATGCGCAACAGCCTGGGCCTCTCGCGCCGCGCGTCGCTGGGATTCGCAGCGCCGGGCGCTGGAGCGCTGAACCGCCGGATTTCCTCATTGGGTCTGGATGACGCAGCCGGCGTCTCTGCGATGCCGCAGGGCCGCACTTCTTTGACGCACGTGCGTCGCATTTCGCTGGTTGAGGCGCCCGCATCGTCCACGGCTGCGATGGCGATGCCTTCGTCGCGGCGAAGCAGCGTCGCTGCGCCCGGGCGTGCCAGCGTGGCACCCGGCGCTGGGGCGGGCCTGGCTCCTTTCGCGCCCATCGCTGAAGCGGAGGCGGACGAGGCCGCAGAGGCGACGGAGGAGCTTGAGGATGCTGAGGAAGTGCCCTCGTGCGACGACCAGGGTGCTGTGGCGCAGAAGGCGCTGCTCGGCGACGGCGACATTCAGGAGCAGATGCAGCGCCAGGAGTCCCTTTCTGACGCAGAGTCGGATGTGGAGTCACAGCCCTGGTTCGCTGAGGACGATGACGTGGACGCCTTGGGCGAGCTCACTCAAGAGGAGGCTGCGCAGGCGCTCTCCCCGCTCGCCGCGCTGCTGCACACCTGCGGTCAGCGCGTGGACGCGGTGCTCCCCATGGCACAGGCGCTGCGGCCGTGGCTGCAGGGCGGCGCTCAGGCGCGGGGCACGCAGGGCGGGGTGAAGAAGATCGGGGAGGGCACCTTCGGGGAGGCCTTCAAGTGCCCGGGCGCGGGCGTCGTGCTCAAGGTGCGCTGGCACACACACGCACGCTCATACATATATGTGCGGCGCCAACTGCCGCTGCTCGCAGGTGGTGCCCTTTGGTGGCGACGTGCTCATCAACGGCGATCCGCAAAAGGAGGCTGAGAGCATGCGCGCCGAGGCGGTGCGCCCCCCCCCTCCCTCCATCACCCCCGTGTCGTACGGCCACGCTGACGTTGCCACACGCGCAGGCACTTCAGTTCCAGCTGTCTCGCCTGCGCGACGGGCTGACTCCGGGCAGTGCGGACTTGCGCGCACAGCGCAACGCCACGGCCGGTTTCGTGGAGACGAGCGCGGTGCTGGTGACTCGAGGGCCGTACGCGCCGCAGCTGCTGTCCGCGTGGCGCGCGTACGAGGAAGACAAGGGCTCCCAAAACCAGTGGCCGGGCGACCTGCCTGACGGCCAGCTGTTCGCCGTCTTCGTGCTCGCCGACGGCGGGTTCGACCTGGAGGGCTTCCAGCTGCGGGACGCCCAGGAGGCCAAGGCTGTGCTCCTGCAGGTGGCCGCTACCCTGGCAGTCGCCGAGGACAGCTGTCAGTTTGAACACCGAGACCTGCACTGGGGCAACGTGCTGGTCAACAGAACGCCGGGCATCCCTCCCGCAAAGCACACCCTTCGCGGCGTACAGTGCACCGCTGACACCGAAGGGCTCAGCGTCATCGTCATCGACTTTACCCTCTCACGCATGCAACCCAGCGGCGGCGGCGCGGTGCTGTGCTGCGATTTGGAGGCTGACCCGGCCATCTTTGAGGGTCCCAACGGGGATACTCAGTTTGACACGTACCGCCGCATGCGCAAGGCTGTGCGCCGTGATTGGAGCGTTTACGCGCCCCGCACCAACGCGCTGTGGCTGCACTATCTGGCGGACTGCATGCTTGAGAAGAAGAGCTGGGCGGGAAGCAAGGCTGACAAGCAGGCGATGCGCGCCTTCCGCGCTCGCTGCGCAAAGTACGCGTCGGCGCAAGAAGCGGTGCTGGATGAGCTCTTTGTTGGCATGTGGAACACGGGGAGGGGGTAGACCTGTAGAGTGCGTGTGTGTGCAAAGGATCGCGAAGCGAAAGGGCTTGAGGCGTCCCTCCACGCTGGTCCCCTCCTAGGTCCCAAAGTGTCGGCAGGGTATCAGGGAGCTCGCGCCACCCCGCCCGCACCCCGCCGGTTGCGCCCGCCGCCCGCCCGCCCGCCCTGCGCGCCCATGCACGCGTACCTGGGGCTGGGCGACTTGCCGAGCGCGTGTCTGGGGGGTGACTATGGGGCGCACGTCGGGTGGGAGTTGGAGAGCTCCGCAGTGGGCAGCCTGAGCCTGGAGTGGGCGCTGGAGGAGAAGGAGGCGCAAACGAAGCTCCTACACAGCGCAGAGGCGTTGGCGGACGCGCCGCGGGCAGCAGAAGCGCAGACGGGTGACGACCGCCAGAGCCCAAAGGTGCATGCGCCTCCCCTGAACCCCTGGCCGCCGTCCTTTGCGCCCGGCGCGCCGCGCTGCCTGGACGCCACGCACGCAGGGCCGTGCAGCCGGTGCGTTTTTTGCGAGGCGTCGCGTGCGCTGTCGAGAGCGTCTAACATAGCGTCAGGTGCACGCCCGCGCCCCCGCGAGACCAGTTGCCATACTACGCCCTGGTGGGAGACCTGGGCCGCAAGAACGGAGAGAAGAAGCTGGCACGCCCCCCCTTTGGCGTCCCTCTGTTTGGCTGCGGCGCTCACGCGCTCGTCTGCCGTGCGCCCAGAAGCACCAGCTGCTGCGCTGCAGCGAGTGGGCCTGCCCGCAAGCCCGCGCCGCGCTGGCTGCCAACTGCGACGCGGAGGGTCTCACTGCGCTCGCGCTGGTGCTGCGTCGAGAAGCAACCTCAGCGGCGCTTCGCAAGGACCACTTTTTCCACATTGCGCGGTTTTGGGGCTACTCCTCCGACATCTGGTGCGTGCACGCCCTCTGCACGCGTCCAGGCGACGAGCAGAAACTGACTGCTCTCTGACCGCCTTGCGCGGTACCAAGGAAGCCGAGACCGCGGCTGCAGGAGCAAAGGCCTGCTACAAAGCGACCCCGCACGAGCGCCGGATAGACTCGCATGCGCCAATGTAAATAGATGAACGGGGAGGAGGTGTTCGACCGTGATGCGTCGCAACCCGTCGCTTCGGCACTCGATGCTCGCCCGCTCGCTGGTCTCGTCTCCGCGCCTCGTTCGCGCCTGCAGCCTGCGCGCTCGCCGCGCGTCCGTGCAGTGCACCATGGGCTTCGAGAAAGAGCTCCTGGCCGCCGGCAGCGGCGCAAAGCCAACGCGCGGACAGACGGTGACGGTGCACTGCACCGGCTACGGCAAGAACCGCGACCTGGCGGTCCCGTTCTGGAGGTGCGCTTGGCTGCGTGAGGCCGCGTGAGTCCAAGGGAGGGCGCTTTGGAACGTTGCTGGGACATGCTCTCGCTCACAGCCTCTTCTCGCAGCACCAAGGATGCGGGCCAAAAGCCCTTTACCTTCCAGATTGGTCTGGGCTCCGTCATCAAGGCACGGCGCAACGCCGCAGTGCCAACGTGCAAACGTGCCCGGGACTCACGCCTCACGCAGGCGTGGGACGAGGGGGTCGCCACCATGCAGCTCGGCGAGCGCGCGAAGATCACAGCGACGCCAGACTATGCGGTGCGTTAGTCGCGGAGAGCAGACGACAACGCGTTTGCCCTAACAACTTCCTCGCAGTATGGCGCGGGTGGCTTCCCGGCCTGGGGCATCATGCCCAACAGTACGTTGATCTTCGAGATTGAGGTGCTTTCAATCCAGTAGCTGTAAGCATCAGTGGTTCAGTCCCTCCGTTTGGCCAAAGGCTTCTCTGCGAAGCGCACGCCCTCCCATCCCTGCGCCCTGAATGCCCGGATGTTCTTGTGTGAACTGCCTGCGGGCGTGGCCAACACCTCCTGGTAGTGCTGCGCGAACAGACAGAGGGTTTCGTCCACGTTTAACCCGTGCAGCGCGGCAAAGGCGAGCACGCGGCAGGCGCCCTCGTTTGCGCCCGCAGGGTTCAGCTGCGGCGAGGCGGACCCCACGCCGGTGCTATATTCCGTGGAGGTGAAGGTGTAGCAGTCGGAGATCAGCGCTAGCAGCTCCTCAAAGACCAGACCCGCAGGGGGGACCGTCTGGCCACGCACACGCGCCAGCATCGCGTCCACTCGAGCGCGACGAGCAGCCGCTGCGGCGTTGGTGGGCGCAAAGGCCGGCGGCGGCGGCGGCGGCTCGCTGGAAGGAGGTCCAGCCCTGGAAGAGAGCAGGGAGTCGGCCACACGCTCCTTCCAGTCTGAGGACGCGCCGGTGTCGCCCTCTGTTGCGCCTTTGGCCTTGTTGACGATGCCGAGGACGCTCTTGCCTAACACCAGAGCGGTGACAACGTCGGCCGCCACCAGAATGCCTCCCAGCTTGGCCACTTTCGCAAACAGGGGCTGCTCCGCCGCCTCGCTCACCGGCTCTGCAGAAGCTGGCTGCGCGCGCGCCACCAGCAGCGCGGGCAGCGTCAGCAGAGCGACGCGTCGTGCGGTGGACCCGCGCTGCGACTCTGCTGGCGCCTGCGCCTGCGCGCGAGCTGGATGCACACGCACACGCTCGCGCGTAACGCCCACACGCGACTGCGCGGCACAGAGCAGCGCCATTGTACAGCGCAGCGGAGGAGTGCACGCAGAGAGGGCCCAAAAAGCGCAGCAAACAAAAAGCGCTGGGCAGTCCCCCCGCGACCAGCCTTTTCGCGCCCTCCAAAGGCGCATGGCGGCGCCGACGTCCCCCGCGTTTGCCAGCGCCGACGGCGGCGGTTTCACAGCCGCTGGTCGTCCCATTTGGGGGCTGACGTCGTGGCCTTTTCGCTTCCTGTTCCACCACGCCAGCAGACTGGTGAGCGCAGGCAACCTTCGTCGGTTGGAGCCCAGCGACTTGTATGACGCGACAGAGCTGGACGTGGGCAAGGTGCGACCGGTTGGAGCGGCAGGCACCACGGTAGCACCACCGTGTGGGCGGTGTGTGGCCGCCGGCTGGGCACCTCAGCCCCTCTGACGCGCCTGCTGCACGCGGCCGCACGCTCGCCGCCGCGTGCTTTGCGCCTGGGTCTCCTCCTGGCGCGCGGCGCCGCGTTGTGCGCTCTCGCGCGCCCTCATGACATCGCAAGGCTCACAACGCTTTCACCCCACCCTCAGCTTGCCGCCGAGTTTGACCGCGACTGGGCACACCAACAGACCCTGCCCAACCCCAGCCTGTGGGCGGCACTCGCCCCGGGCTCTGCCCGAGTGCTGACGCTCACTGGCGGGCTGCACCTCATCTCGGTGGCAGCGCAGTTCGCCTCCCCGCTGCTCCTGCAGGAGATCGTCGCCGGACTGGCCTGCGTGCCCTCCGCCAGCAGCAGCTGCCCGGACGTGAGCGTGTTGTACGGCTACGCCGCGCTGCTGGCCGCTGCGTCCGTGGTGTACAACATCGTGGCTTCACACGAGCGCATCCTGCTCGCCGTCTTCGCGCTGCGCTTCAGAGGCAAGCTCATGGCGGCGGTGTACCGCAAGACGCTGCGCCTGTCCAGCGGCGCGCTTGCGGAGGAGAGCGCCGGTCGGATTGTGACGCTCATGAGCAACGACGCGCAGAAGCTGCAGGAGTTTTTCCCAACCATCCACGAAATATGGGCGGCGCCCCTCCTCATCGCCGCCGCCATTTGGTTGCTTTACCGGGTTTTGGCTTGGAGCACCTTCATCGGCCTCGCCGTCATATTCCTCCTGGTACCTCTCACCGGATTCACCGCGGGCAAGCTGTTCGGCCTGCGCCGCGGCCTGGTGGCGCTGGCGGACAAGCGCGTGAGCCTCATCAGCGAGGTGATCAACGGCATGCGGGTCATCAAGTTTTACGCCTGGGAAACCTCCTTCGCGGAGCGCATTGCAGCCATCCGGGCGGAAGAGATCAACACCGTGTGGCGCGTGGCCAAGATCAGCGCCCTTTTTGGCGTGTTGCTCTTTGCCGCACCCGTTCTCATCGGCGTCGCCGCAATCGGAACATACTCGCTGACGGAAGGCACGCTCACCGCGGCGCGACTGTACACGGCATTGAGCTGCTTCAACCTGATTCGCTTTCCGCTGGTGTTTCTGCCGTTCATCATCATCAGCTTTTTGAACGCCAAAGTGGCGCTGGAGCGTCTCACCGAGTTTCTGGTGGCCGACGAGGCGGAGGCGGAGGAGAGCGGCGACGGCGGCGCCCAGGCGGCTGGCGAGCGGGGGCGGATCGTGGTGTCTGGACCTGCGGAGTTCCACTATCCGCAGCCCAAGCCCAAGAAGGAGGACCCCGCCAAGGAGGCAAAACCGGGTGCCAAACCGGATGCCGCAACGCCGGATGCCAAGACGGCCGCCCCTGCCGAGTCGCCCTCGCGCGCCGACGCGCTGGCACATTCTTCAGCGGACGGGCTTGCTGACGCCGCCTCCGTGGACATGGACTCTCCCAGCGCCCCCTTCCGCCTGGTCAACGTGTCGCTGGACATTCCCCCGGGCTCGCTGGTGATGGTCATTGGCCCCGTCGGCTCTGGGAAATCCACCCTCCTGGCTGCTCTCAACCGCTACCTCATCCGCGACGCTGGGGACGTCACCGTCATCGGAAGCGTGGCGTATGTGGCTCAGACCGCCTGGATCCTCAACGCGACGGTGGAGGCGAACATCCTGTTCGGACTTGCCATGGACAAGCCGCGCTACGCCGCCGCACTCGCCGCCGCGCAGCTGAGGCCGGACCTGGCCATCCTTTCGTTCGGTGACCAGACGGAGATCGGGGAGCGGGGTGTCACGCTCTCTGGCGGCCAAAAGCAGCGGATCAGCATCGCGCGCCTCATCTACGCCCAAGCGGATGTCAACCTGCTGGACGACCCGCTGAGTGCGGTGGATGCGCACGTGGGTGGCGCGCTGTTCGAGCAGTGCTTGAAGGGGTGTTTGGCTGCCAAAACGCGAGTGCTCGTCACCAACGCGCTGCAGTATCTGCCCCAAGCTGACCTCATCGTCGTCATGGAGGCCGGGGCTGTGCGCGAGGTGGGCACCTTCGCGCAGCTGCGCGAAAAGGGCACCGACTTCGATGCCCTCTGTGCTGCGCATGAGATTGACGCCGACGACGAGGAGCCCGCTGCTGCTACCGACGCCGGCAAGAAGGCTGGCGCCTCTGCGCGGGTCAGCTTGGATGGGCGGCGCGCAAGCATGGACGGGCGGCGCGCAAGCATGGATAAGAGGACCAGCCTGGACAAGAAGGCTCCTGTGGTTGATGGCGCAAAGAAGGGTTCCGACAACAACTTGACTGGCGATGAGAGCCGCTCTGAGGGGCGCATCAGCACAGAGGTATATGTGACATATGCGCGCGCGGCAGGCAGCGCTGCGGTGCTGGGGGTGGTCGCCTTTTCCTTCTGCTGCGAATACGGCAGCAAGAGCTTTCTGGATGCCTGGCTGGGCTTCTGGGCGGCTGACCGCTACCAGTGGACCCGAGACAACGACACAAACTTCTACCTGCTGGTCTACGCCTGCCTGTTCCTGGCCAACTCACTCTTCACCTACGTCCGCTCACTCCTCTTCTACTTCTTCAGCATGCGCGCCTGCCGCAACCTGCACGCGCACATGCTGGCCACGGTGATGCGCCTGCCGCAGTCCTTCTTCGACAGCACACCCTCCGGACGCATCATCAACCGCTTCAGCCGCGACACCGAGGTGCTGGACGGCCTGCTGCCCATGGTGCTCATCCAGATGACGGGCTGCCTGTTCAACATCCTGACCACGTTCGTCATCATCAGCGTGGCTTCGCAGTGGTTCATCATCGCGTTGGTGCCAATCTTCTGGGCCTACCTCAAGCTCCAGCGCTTCTACATCCCAACAGCCATCGAGCTGCAGCGCATCGAGAGCACCACGCGCAGCCCCATTTACAGCGACCTGGGCGAGGCTGTGGCTGGCGTGGCAACCATCCGCGCGTACCGCCGCGGCGCGCACTTTACCTGCGCCGCGGACAAGCAGATCTACAAGAACGGCAACGCCATCGTGACGCAGCGCTTTGCGTCTGAGTGGCTCAACGTGCGCCTGCGCTTCCTGGGCACTGCAGTGAGCACGCTCGCAGCTTTCCTGGTCATCTCCGGCGGCGTGCCTGCCGGATTAGCGGGACTCACCCTGGTGTATGCGCTGGATGTGACCAAGTACATGGAGCACGGCACGGCGCAAGCCAGCGAGGCTGAGACGAAGATGAACAGCGTGGAGCGCATGCTCGAGTACGACGCGCAACCCAAAGAAGCCCCTCTGGATACCCCTCTGGTTGTGGCTGCTGCTCTGCCGCAGGGGTGGCCCCTCACGGGCGACCTCAGCGTGGAGAAGCTGGTGTTGCGCTACCGCCCAGAGCTGCCCGACGTGCTGTGCGGGGTTTCCTTCTCCGTATCCTCCGGCCAAAAGATCGGCATCGTGGGCCGAACGGGCTCCGGCAAGTCCTCCCTCTTCATGGCGCTCTTCCGCATGGTTGAGCCCGTGAGTGGCCGGGTGCTGCTGAGCGGGCAGGACACCAGCCTTCTAGGTCTCCACGCGCTGCGCCGCGAAATGGCCATGATCCCCCAAGACCCATTCATGTTCGGGGGCAGCATTCGTCTGAACTTGGATCCGTTCGGAGAGCACAAAGACGAGGCGCTGTGGGAGGCGCTGGAGCGGGTTGGTCTGAAGACGACGGTAGAGGCGGACCCTAAGAAGCTGGAGATGGCTGTGGTGGACAACGGCGCAAACTTCAGCCTGGGCCAGCGTCAGCTGCTGTGCATGAGCCGCGCGCTACTTCGCAACGTGCGCATCTTGATGATGGACGAGGCCACCGCCAGCGTTGACCTGGATACGGACGTGCTCATCCAGCGCACTGTGCGCGACAACTTCGCCGCGTGCACGGTGCTCACCATCGCGCACCGGCTGAACACCATCATGGACAGCGACCGCGTTTTGGTGCTTGACGCTGGGGCGGTCAGGGAGTACGGACTCCCCTCGGAGCTGCTCAGCAAGGCAGGCGGCGACTTTGCGGGGCTGGTGGAGGGCACGGGGCGTAAGAACGCGGAACACTTGAGGAGACTGGCATCCTCTGGTGACCTCGCGCGACAGGAGGCGGCCTGAATGGTTTAATATAGATTCTCTGCTTGCTCCAGCGCCGGCAGCGCTGCCACCAGCCGCTGAATACAGGCAGTCTCTCAGGGCACAAGCACAAGCCGCCGATGACAGATGACAACATCGTTCCGGACAAAATTGTGCACTTTTGTGTCGCCCTCGGCTTCTATTTGCGCCTCCTGCGCGTGTATCCATGCCTCCGCGTCGCAGCGCGCGCCTGGTGGCGCTGGCCAAACCGCACTTCCAGCTCCCGTTCCCGCCCAACGTCGTCGCGCGCCTCTTCCGCTGCTGCCCCTGGACGCACGTCTGCGCGCGCGCGAGGTGTGCCGCGGCTGGCGGTTCTTCCTGAAGGGCGCCTGCTTCTGGCAGTTCCTGTTTTTCTCTGAGGCAGCGGCGGAAAGCCTGACGGTTGACCTAACCTGGGGACTCGTGCGCGCGGCCATCGCTCGCGCAAAGGGCACGCTGCACACGCTGAATCTGTCTGCCGTGCGTGACGTTCTTCTCTCGGCGCTGGGAGTGCTGGTGGCTGAGAACGGCGAGAGCCTGCGCTGGCTCAAGACGCCTAAAGCTCTCTTTCTCGGGGCAGAGAACGTGGCTCGCCTGCGTCAGGCAGCGCCGCTGTGCAAGCTGCTTTGCAACGTCGTGTGCGTTGGTGCCGAGGCTGTGGCTCTGCTGGGCTGCGAGCTGGTCTGCCCCTTCGATCTGCAAGTTGACGAGCTCGACACTGAGCAGCAGCAGACCGACTTCGCCGCTGCACTTGCAACGCGCAATGGGATCAGGGAGCTTTATCTAACTGGTGGGAATCTCGCAGGCGGTGCCGCACTTATGGATCTGGCACGCGCTATTGTTGCTGCTGGCGTTGGAAAAAGCGTCTTCTTCGAGAGCGGACTCACGCAGCTGGCGCTGCCCGCGCTGCCCCTGCTGCTTAGATCGAACGTCTTATGGCATTTTGGCATAAGCAACGATGGTGTTCCCCTCTTCACTGGCCCCGACCTCCTCGCCTTCTGCGACGCACTCCGAAGCAACTCCATCCCAGACGAGATCTTTCTACATAACTGCGATCTTTGGGCTAACCCGGCTGATGCGGGCATGGTGCTGGCGGCACTGGCAGCGCGCATTGAACTTGAACCCCACATTG
>Ga0049083_10000684_pt1 | contig 12399 bp, 14 predicted proteins | sample GreLakmeMI27MSRF_FD_66719 | JGI IMG/M metagenome (GOLD analysis project Ga0049083, IMG submission 66719) | Freshwater lentic microbial communities from great Laurentian Lakes, MI, USA - Great Lakes metaG MI27MSRF | ecosystem: Environmental > Aquatic > Freshwater > Lake | place: Great Lakes...
GCGCAGCCGGCTGCGCGGAAAGACTCGGGGAGGGCGCGGAAGACTTTGAAAGTCTTAGAAAGTCTTTCCCAAAGTCTTTGCTTCAAAGTCTTTCGTACAGATTCCTGGTTCGCACGCACGACATTCGTCGTCGCGTCGTCACGTTCGTGTCACACGGGACTACCTCTTCCTCCGCCGCTGGAGTACCATGCTGCTGTCTGCGGGGCGGTGGCCTTGCTGCACAGCGCCCGCAGCACCCGCGGCCCTGCACTCGCGACGTGCAGGCCCGTCTGGGCCTCCACCGTCCGCTCCGCGCCTCGCCTGCACCGCCTCGCTGGCCAGCGGCGGCGGCGCGGCTGTGCGGCGGGCGCTGGCGGTGCTGGGCCGGGCCGGTCTGGGTCCCTTGGCTGCTGCTGCCTTAGCGCCTCCAACAGACTTCGTACTCGAGGCTACAGAGGAGCAGCCCGCGCCCAAGGTGCTGCGCTTTCGCACGCTCTTTCTCAGCGACATACACTTGGTGCGCCGGCGGCCGGCGGCGTCGTCTGCGCTGCGCTGCAGGGCCACCGTGGGCGCGCTATATATTCCCTGGGCGCTCGCGCGAAAACTGCGCCCTCTCGGCGCGCGCAAATCGCGCACCGCGCCTATTCACAACCGCAGCTGCTCGCGGCGCGCCGAGTGCGCGGCCCCTGGGCACTCAGAAAGGGGCTACTCGCTTGCGCTGCTCCTCGGGTCTCCTTGTGAGTGAGTCCTCTCGTGTTTAACCCTCAACGCCGGCCTCGCAGGGCACAGCCGGGTGCAACGCGGAGCAGCTGCTTGACTTTCTGCGCTGCGTCAGCGCGGAACGCATCTATTTGGTGGGCGACATAGTAGACGGCTGGGAGCTGTCAAGCGGGCGCGTGCACTGGCCTCAGGCGCACAGTGACGTCATCCAGAAGCTGCTCAAGAAGGCGCGCAAGGGCACCAAGATGGTGTATTGCCCCGGCAACCACGATGAGGCGCTGCGCGACTTCTTGCAAGACAGCACCATCGAGCTGGGTGAGAACGTGTCCGTTCAGCAGGAGGCCACGCACATCACCGCCGACGGGCGACGATTCCTGGTGCTACACGGTGACCGCTGCGACCTCACGCCGCACGTGCGCACGGAGCTGAACTACATCGTCAAGAACCTCATCTACCGAGCTTTCCAGGCATTCAACCGAGTGGTCAAGTGGGTGCGCAACCTGTTCGGCCTGCCCTACTGGTCACTCGCCTCCAAGGTGAACAGCAGCGTCAAGGCTGCCGCCAAGCTCATCTCCAACTACGAGGAGGCGCTCGCGGCGGAGGCGCGCTATCAGCGCATGGACGGGGTTGTGTGTGGGCACATCCACCACGCGCAGCTGCGTCAGATTGAGGGGGTCACGTACGCCAACACGGGAGACTGGGTAGACTCGCTCACGGCGCTTGTGGAGCACTCGGATGGGCGCCTCGAAGTGCTGCGCTGGCTCGAGGTGCGCGAGAAGCTGCTAGGCAAGCGGCGCACGCGTAAGGAGCCCAAGAGCGCGGCCATGGACTTCCTGGACGACGAGGAGCGCATAGAGCTCGAGGCGGAGGCGGCGTAAAGTAAACTAGGTAGGCCTCGCTGCCGCGCGGGTAAACATACGACGAATTAGACGATGCGCTGTCGCTCGATGCGCCTCACGCCAAAAAAGTGTGCCTCTTGCGCATCGCATTGGCATCGACAACTGCTCCACTGCTCCACTGTGGTCCCAGATACCGTATATGGTCCCAGAGTCGGTCCGGCCGCCCCGGCCGCCGCACGTGGTGCGTCCCACTACTGTCATCGTAGTGGGTAGTGGGTAAGCGGGTAGTGGGACCGAACAAAACACACGTCCCAGGTGCCACACCAGGTCCCACTACTCTCATCGCGGCGCTCCCCCCCCCGTCATGGCGGCGTCGGCCGAGGCGTTTGCCGTGGACGTCCATGACTGGTCGCTGGAGGACTGGTTATGGGATCCAGAGGCGCTGGAAGCGCTGCCTGGCCAAGCCAAGCCGAGCACGGGCTGCGACAGCAGGCGGCCCTTGCCGCAGCTGGAGGCAAACGGCCAGATCAAGTCCCGTCAGAAGCCGTCGCGTGCGCGTCTGGAGGCAGAGCGGGTCCTGCGCCAGGTTGGGCGTACGAGACAATCCCTCTCAGGGTGTCATTCGCGCCTCGCTCCTCCGCCAAGCCTATCGCCGTTGGTCAAGGCCTTCCAAAAACACCTACTCCGGCTGAACAGCAGCACTCAGCTCTGTCGCGTCACATGCGTGCCCTTCTGCTTTCCGCTGTATACGCTGGAGCGATGGCGTTATCGCACCCAAAGCCGGCACTCTCTACCGCGCCGCTGGTGGTGCCGCACAAGCTCCTCATGGGGCCCGGACCGAGCACGGCGAACCCGCGTGTGCTGGCCTGCGGCTCGCTACCCATGGTGCGGAAAGGCCAACGGCACACGCTGAAGGGTTGCGCCCTCTGCTGACACAGCCGGCTATGGCCTGCTATAGCTGGGCCACATGCACCCGGAGTTCACCAAGATTCTGCAGGGCGCGTGCGCGCGGCCACAGCTGCGTCTGTTATTGACGAGGCAACTCCAGCTCACTCCTCTCCTCCTCACCTCTCCTCCTCCTCCTCCTCCTCTCTGCGCAGACACGGGCGACTGGCTGCGCTACGCCTTCCAAACGAGCAACAATCTGACGGTGGCGGTCTCTGGCACCGGCCACGCGGGCATGGAGGCGGCCATTGCAAACGTGGTGGAGCCGGGCGACGTCGTGCTTGTGGGCGTCAACGGGTTATGGGGCGAACGCGTGGCCGACCTGACTGAGCGCTACGGCGGAATCGTGCGCACGCTGCACGCGCCAGCCGGCTCGGTCTTCTCTCTGCTCCAGCTGGAGGCGGCTTTTGACGCCAACCCAGATGCGAGAGTGCTCTTTCTCACACACGGCGAGAGTAGCACAGGCACGCTGCAGCCATTGGATGGCGTCGGCGCGCTGTGCGCTGCGCGGGGAGCCATTTTCATCCTGGACACGGTGTGCAGCCTCGGCGGCGTTCCGCTCTATCTGGACCAGTCTGGGGTGGATGTGACGTACAGTGGCAGTCAGAAGTGTCTTGGCGCGCCTCCGGGCTCCGCCCCGTTCAGCATGTCTCAGCGCGCGCGTGACAAGCTCGCCGCCCGCAAAAGCAAGGTGCAGAGTTACTACTTCGATGCGAACCTGTTTGCTGCCGGCTGGGGCGTGGACGGAAAGCCGCGCTGGTATCACGCCACGGCGCCCATCAACTCCTTCTACCAGCTGCGCGAATCGCTGGCCATGCTGGCCGAGGAAGGCTTGGAAGCTGCCTGGGCGCGACACGCTGCGGCTGCGCAGCAGTTGTACGCTGGCTTGGAGCGCCTGGGCCTCAAGCTCTACGTCAAGGACCCCGTGCACAGACTGGCCACAGTGACCACCGTGGAGGTGCCTGAAGGCGTGCTGTGGAGTGACGTCACAGCCTTCATCATGCACAAGTACCAGCTGGAGATCGCGGGCGGACTGGGCCCATCAGTTGGCAAAGTGTGGCGCATCGGAATCATGGGCCATGTGGCCCGCCCCGGCAATGTCGCACTCGTGCTGGCCGCGCTGGAGGATGCGCTCACACACCTGGGCTGGCTGAAGCCTGGGGCGATGCACGCGCACATCGACCTTTGAAGTGACTTGACGACATAGACCCTCCAAACTTGGGCACTCAGTCTTGTGGGAACTCTTACAGTCTTAGGTGCCCTGCCGCCCATTCAGACACTCCGGTGGCGCGCGCCTACTCTGCAGCTGGGCGCAGCTGCGATGGCCTCCCCCCGCGCGCGCATCCTGCTGCTGCTCTTTGTGGCGACGCTGACCCCGTCGGCGGCGCTCCTGCCGCACGACCTGTCCAACTTCCAGGGCAAGTGGCAGTGCGACAACAGCGTGCTGATGGGCAAGCCCAAGGCGCGGCGCGGCGGCGGGCGCTGCGCGCAGCAGCGGCGAGCTGCGAGCTGTGCTGACGTGACTCCCGACCTCGTGCCATCGGACGCCTCCTGACGCGACCCGCGCCTCGCGCCTTCTCGCGCCTCGCGCTCGTAGACGGTGGCTGACGTGCAGCTGCTGGTTGCCAACGCCAAGCTCGTGAAGGGCGTGGGCGCCGGCCACTCCTGGTGGGCGGAGCAGTTCTGCGCCGGCTCGGGCGACGACGCGGTGGATGTCATCCTGACCGAAATCGCGGACAAGCGCATCGTGGTTGACGAAATCGGTGCGCGCAGCCACCAGGCTCCTGCGCCGTCGCCGACCCGCCTGTTTGGCCCCACCGTCGCCCTGCGCGCCATCGCCGCCTGTCAACTCTGCACGACTCACACTCTCTCCGCAGCGCACACGGCGAAGGTTGACGCGGGCATCGTGACCCATGACTTTCTGGACTACCTCTCCAAATATGGGCGCGGCTGGGCGCTGGGGAACCACCCCTGGTTTACCTTCCAGACCATCGGCGGCGCCGTGGCCACCGGATCGCACGGCTCGTCCATGACGTACGGCTCCCTGTCCAGCGACGATCAGCTGCTGGCGCTGGATGTGGTGCTTGCCAACGGCACGCTGGCGCAGTTCAGCAAGGCGTCTCACCCCTTCCTCTGGAAGGCGCTGCAGGTGAGCGTGGGGCGGTTGGGCATCATCACGGCGCTCACGTTCAAGATCGTGCCCAACGAGCCGATGTACCGCTGGAAGGTGGACACGCGCATCGAAACCTTTCTGGCGCAGATGAAGCGTCTGCAGGACGGCTACATACGCGATGGCGACAATGCGCCGGAGGTTGAGGAGGTTGACGGTGTCCAGTACTGCGCCTTCTACACGCGCCGCAAGACCTCGGACGCTGCATTGTGGCGTTCACGCGCCAATTGGGTGGGCAAAGCGCCGCGTGCGCCCGCAGCCTGGTCGCAGCCGCCGGTGCAGGTCCCGGTGGCTGACGCCCTGAGCGATGCGCAGCTCGCAGCCAAGCTGGCCAGCGGCGCGCCATCCGCGCTGTTCCGCCAGCCACGCACGGTGACGCAGCGCGGCTCGCCGCTCGGGTTCCTGCTCCCCTTTGTGGGCCTTCCGCGCTCCTTTGGCGACGGCACTGCGCTCAGCATGGCGCCGCTCTTCGAGAATGGCACCTATCCCGCACGCACAGCCATCATCGCCGAGTCGCTGAGCGTATACACCGGCCAGACGGACGGCGTTGCGTACGACCAATATGAGGCGTCCGTTCCCATGTCGCGCGTGCACACCTGCTTCAGCGCGCTGAACGAGAAGATGTACGGCCCGGAGCAGCGCTGGCGTGGACTTCGCGCGCCTGGCCTCATTCGTTTCGTCAAGAAGGAGACCGGCTTGCTGTCCCACACCACCGACGGCAGCCGGGTGTACCTGAACATCGAGGACTACGTCAAGTATCAGTCCTATGACGCCGTCAACCAGGATTTCCAGGCGGCGTGGGCGGTGCTGCGCTCGCCAGCCTGCCAGGGCCGCATGCACTGGGGCAAAACCGGGTGGCCCGAGTCTGGCTTTGTGGGTGCGCGCGAGTACCCCACCACCTGGTGCGACTTTGGCTGCGCCGTGCGCGAGCTCGACCCCAACAACAAGTTCCGCAGCGCATCACACATCTGGGATTGGAGCGCCAACGATATGCAGCGCTGCTGCATCCAAGGACAGGGGTTCAACCACGACGCCTGCACCTGCAAGTGAGCGAAGATGGACGGCATCAAAGAAGTTGCAAGCATCCACCGAAGACGCACAGAAGCGCTTCCCTATCTGACCTATAGAGCGTTCAATCGATCATTGTCCTGCACAGATGGCGGTTCTTGTCGTCTCATTGGCGCTGGGCACGCTGCCTGATGCTGAGCGCAGTCCTCGCGCGCCACTGTGCGCCGCCAGCGGCCGCCTGCGCTGCTCCCGTCCGCCCTGCTCAAGACTGCGCTGCGTGTCGCGCGTCGAGGCGGCTGTTGGTGAGCGCGAGGAAGGCGGGCGACTCTTCAGCTTTGGCGTCGGATACACGACACAGGCGCTGCTGCGCACGCTCAAGCCCCTGGGCTGGCACCTCTCCTGCGCCTGCCGCGGCGAGGAGAAGGCTGCTGCGCTGCGCAGCGCGGGCGTGGAGGCGCACGCGTGGAGCCCAGACGACGGCGTTGGGCTCAGCTCCGACGGGCTCCTGGCACTGCACAACGCCACGCACGTGGTCACCTGCGTACCCCCCTGCGGCGACTTCAACTGCGACCCTGTGCTGGCTCTGCACGGCGGTGAGCTGGCCGGCCTGGCCTCCAGCTCCAGCAGCTTCCGCTGGCTGGGCTACCTCAGCAGCACGGGCGTGTATGGGGAACACCACGGCAGCTGGGTCACGGAGGAGTCGCCGCTGCACCTGAGCGCCGACTCCGACAAAGCCTCCCACCGCGCCCGTGCAGAGGCGGAGTGGCTGCGCCTGTATGAGCGGCACCAACTCCCTGTTCACATCTTCCGCTTAGGCGGCATCTACGGCCCGGGACGCAGCATGCTGGACACAGTGCAGAGGCGCGGCGCGCCCAGCGCAGCGCAGCGCTTGCGCGTGGAGAAGCGCTACATCTCGAGATGTCACGTTGCGGACATAGTGAGCGTGCTGCGAGCGAGCATGGCTGCCCCCCGCCCTGGTCGTGTGTACAACGTCGTTGACGATGACCCCGCGCCGCGCTCTGAAGTGGCCGCCTACGCGCGCGCGCTGCTGAGCGGCGCAGAGCCCGCCGAGCCGCACAGCGGTGCAGCTGCCACGCTGAGCGCTCCTGAGGAGAAGCGCGTGCGCAACCAGCGCGTCAAGGAAGAGCTGGGCGTGACATTTCGCTATCCCTCTTACCGCGAGGGACTGCGCGCGCTCAACCAAGGAGACAATACACCTTTTGCTTAGAGCTCTAGCTTTACAGCGCTGTGTTGTGGCCGGTGCTATGTGAGCCGTTCCAGGATACCTCCACTTTCCTGCGCCTCCAGCTTTTCCAGCTCCTCCATGCGCTCGAGGATCACCTTTTTGCTCGTCTCCTGAATTTCGCCGCCCAGGATGAACTCGTCTAGGATCATGTACACCTTGTGGAAGTGCCACACCAGGTCCAGCTCGCACACGTGCTCGAAGTAGGTGTCCAGCACCTCCACGAACAGGTGAATGGCCTCCAGGCAGGCAAGCTCGTTCTCTGGGACACGCAAAACAGAGCGTTCAGTGCAGAGCAGTCCAGCCGGGCGCGCGCGAGGGCACGCACCTCCCACGTCTACACACATGGAGAAGAAGAGGCCGGCGTAGCGGCGGTAAATCACCTTGTGGGTACGGAACTGCACCCAAGGGACGCACATGCTTAGGGTTGCTTGCCAGCCCGCACAAGGCCCGCGGCGCTGCGGCGGGCGCCGGCAGGCGCTTGCGCGGGCGGGGCGGGACGGGCGCAGAGAAAGACATACCTCCAGGAAGTTAGTGTTCTTCGGGTCGCGGTTCACTACCAGCCGGTGGATGTCAACCTCCAGCTTGCGCTTCTCCTGGTCATCCAGCGGCACGTAGTACTTGGCCAGACGCGTGCGGCCCTGGCGGTTCTGCAGCAGGATGAAGCGAATCTGGGCGCGCACACGGCGCTCTCAGCACGCAGACAACGTTCTCGCACGCAGCGCGCCAGAGGCGCACCATCGCTGCGCGCCGCGCGGCTGCGCCTCCTCAGGCGCTGCGAGGAAGTTCGAGGCGCGGGAAGGGAGAAAGCTCCGCACGTTCAGCCGCGCGGCTCAAAGCACTGTCGCTGCTCCCAAGGCGCACGATTAAAGAGGAGGCGGAGGAGGCACAGACTTCCGCGCGAATGGCGAACAACGGCGAATCGAACATTCGACGACGGTGGCACTCGAACATCGACCTACATCCGCTGACGCTGCCGCCCCGCCCCTGCGCGCACCGCTTTGTGCCCGCAATGTCGAGCGTGCGTGAGCTGGAGGCTGAGGAGGAGGCGCTGTGCGAGGTGCTGGAGGCCGCTGAGGAGTTGCTCAGGCGCGTCAATCACCGCTTGCCTAACTGCGCACCACCGACTCGACACGCGCCGACGCAGGGCCAAGACGCTGCTGCAGGCGTCGCTGAAGGAGGTGCGCGCGCCAGCGCAGCCAGCGAGGACGCTCAGTGTGCAACCGACTCACAACGCCCTTCTCGCGATACAGGGCTGGTTCAACCTGACGCGGGCGCGATACCACATGGGCTCTGGCTCCGTGGGACAGCTGCAGTACGACCACAACATGGTGGCTAGCGTGCGTCTGAGCGCTTCCGGTGCGAGACGCTTGCTCACTGTTCAGTGGCCATGGTAACACATGCACCCGCCCGCGCAGAGGCGAGCGAGGCGTCGAGCAGTGCGCCGCGCGCGTGGTCGCTGCAGCGCGTGGAGGAGCCGTCCAGCGGGTCGGGCCTGCGCCGGCGAGTGGGCGAGAGTGTGGGCGAGAGCGGGCGGAGCAAACGTGCTTCGACAGAGGGTGACACGGCGGAGCAGCAGCCGCGCGCCGCGCGCACGGGCTTGCCTGTCGCGCCGCTGCGCTGGTTCGCGGGGGCGCTGCCTCCGCCGCCTCTCCGCGCGGCGCAGCAACACTTCTGGAGAGGTGCGAGTGCTTGCTGTGACGCTCGCGGCCCCTCATCACGCCTCTGACGTGGCACACGGACAGCGTTGGAGTGCGTGGTGGACGCCGCCAACGCGCAGGCGCGGCTTAGGGACCTTCCAGCTCGGCGCGCAAGCGCGGCTGTCCTCCACGCGGCACAATCCAGCGCAGAGACGGAAGAGCTGGAGGGTAGCGCGCGCACGGGGGGCGATGAGGTGAGCAGCATCCTGGAGAAGCTGGGCATCGAGGACGCGGACGTGGATGGGTCCCCGAGCACTTACTCCGAAGGCGCTGCAATCCTGCGCGTGGCATTGCCACTAGGCTAGAGACATAGGACAACATGGCCTTATGCATGTGTCCATGTGACGCAGTTCTCGAACTTCCATCGCTTTTCTTCAGTTCATCCCCTTCATCGTCAGAATCGCTCCTTTGGTGCCACTTTGCGTTACCTTCGCGTATCTGATGGAGGCTGAGCCGCACATGCTGGAGGAGTGCCCCTGTCTGCGCGCTTTGGGCGCGTTCGACAGGCCGCTGTTGAGCCAGGGCGCCGAGGGGGTGCGTGGCTGCCTGGAGTGTACGCCCTCGCTCTCCCTGGCTCTCATGCTCCGTCCGGCGCCCCGCCCAGCGCGTCTTCCGCCTCACCTTCCTGCAGCACGACTGCGTGGCCAAGCAGCGCTTCGCAAAGCGCTACAGACACCCAGACCTGGACGCTCGCCTCACTAAGGCCAGGCTGCAAGGGGTGCGCCTTCGGCCCACACGCACACGCGGGCGCGCAAGCTCACGCGGGGCGCAGGAGGCGCGCACGCTGCTCAAGGCGCGCAAGCTGGGCGTTTTAGCCCCTGTGTTGGTCCACGTGGACACCACCGCCTCTGTGCTCTACATGCAGTTCGTGCCCGGCCCCGCCGTCAAGCAGAGACTGTTCGACGGACTGGAGCAGACGGGTGCGTCTCGACTTCGCCCGCCGCGCGCTCGCGCTCACGCGCCGAGGCTGCGCAGAGCTGGCGGCGCTGGCGCAGAAGATTGGACGCGCAGTGGCAACACTGCACGACGGAGGCGTCGTGCACGGTGACCTGACTACCAGCAACATGCTTGCGCGCGAGGGCGACGGCGCGCTGGTATGCGAGCCGAGCCGGTTCAGCGCATGCACGTCATCGCCCTAACCTCTCCTGTTCGCCTGTGCAGGTGTTGATCGACTTTGGGCTGGCGTATAACACGAACCTGGCTGAGGACAAGGCTGTTGATTTGTACGTTTTGGAGCGAGCAATCACGAGCGCTCACTCCACGCTCACCGGCCTGGTGCGTGTGGCGTGCCGGGGCGCGCATGGGCGGTGTGGAGTGACGCGGCGTGAGTTGCGCAGTTCGAGGCTATAGTAGATGAATACCGGCGCACGTCAAAGGGGTGGAGCAGCACACTCTCCAAGTTTGCGGAAGGCGCGTCGCACACCGCGGTGCATGCTCGCCGCGATTCTGATGCGCGCGCGAGCAGTGCGCATGAGAGGACGCAAACGCTCCATGGCGGGGTGACCGCTGCTGCGGGGAATCCGGACGTGGGTGCTGCTGCTGAGACGCTCAACATCCTGTGCACCGCACATGCGCACATGCATGCTCGCGTCTTTCCCTGTTGCGTTGAGCGACCCGCGCGTCGTCGTGACGTCGTTCGCTAGCAAAAAAGAACTTTGTCGTTTGTCGGCAGCGGCCCGCAGCACGGAGCAGCAAGCAAGCATCTTCAGTCCCTCGCCTTTCCCGTGCACGTGTGCCGCTGCTTGCCAGCTGTTGTTTTCTAGGGGTGTGTTGCGTATGGCCGCTCTTCCCGAGCTGTGCGCGGGCGAGGTTTCTGTGAGCGAGGCCTATGCGTTTGGCCGCGTGGGCTGCGTGGGCGCACACTCCGAGAGCGCGCTGGCTGCGTGCAGCCCGCCCAGCGGCAACGCGGCGCTGGTGGTCGCCTCCTCCCGCTACGGGCTGGTGTTCTTCGCGGATGCGCTGGGCGTGTGCGCGCTGCGCACCGAGGAGCTGCTGGCCCAGGCGGCCGCGCCCCCGGCCGACGCCGAGGACAGGTGCGCCACCGCGGCTGCCTGCGACGCGTGTTGCAGCGTGCTGGCCGCTGCGCAGGCACTGACGCACTAGGGTTGCTTGCGCCCTCGCCTCCTCTGCCCAGCGAGCCGCTGCTCCCTGAGACCGTCGGCCACCGCCTCAGCGTGCGGGTGCGTGCCGTGCGCCGCCGAAGGGGGAGCCACAGCACCGCAGGCGCTGAGCTTGACGCGCACGGCGTCCAGGGCACCTTCGAGCTTGCCCTCTCCTCAGACGACACCCTGCTTGCGGTCCACCACCCCGGAGGCGTGGACGTGCACCACGTCACGCGCTTGATGAGCGGCTGCAGCAACGCGCTGCACAGTCTGTGCGCGGGCGCTGCGCTGCGCCACTTTGCATGGTGCGCCCTCAGCCCTCTCGCTGGCCCTCTCTCTCTCCCTCTCGCCGCCGCCGGTGGAACCCTCTCTGAGTCGCTGAAACGCAGGCGGCCCCGCCACGCGCGCGAGTACCTCACGCTGTCCCGCGACGGCGCTCTGCGCACGCGGTCGTTGGGCGGTGGCTGTGCTGTCCACTCGTCGCTCAACGAACAGGGCGTCACCGCGGCCTGCTGGAGCCCCTGCGGTGCGTCGCATCGCGCGGGCCGCACGCAGTGGGACGCGATGGCGCTCACTCGTGGCGTCGCTTCCGCGCTTAGGCAGCTGCTTGGCGCTCGCAGTGGCGGACAAGATCCTGGTGTGCAGCGCCGCCGGGGAGCGCCTGGGCGCCTACGCGCTGCCGCCCGACGCGCCCGCCTGGCGCGGCCGCGCCGTGAGCGTGCACACGCTGGCATGGTGCGCGGACGGCGAGGAGGAGGCGGAGGAGGGTGGTGTGCAAGGGGCGCCGCCTCGCGGCTGCCTGCTGGCCGCGCTCAGCGTCGCCCCGCCCCCCGACGCCGACGCCGACGACGCCGGCGACGCGTCCGAGAGCGACGAGGCGCCCCTGTTGGCCCTGCGCTGGTCGGGCGCGCCCGGCGGGGAAAGGGCTCCCTGCGAACCCGAGTGCGCACAGCTCTTCCAGGATGCGTGCCTGGCCGTGGATCCCCAGGCGGCGCCCCCCGGCGGCGGGCCCTACCTGCGTCTGGCCAGCCTGCCGGCCTGGGGGCTGGCGCTGGCGGCGCACCGCAAGGCGTCAGACGAGCAGCTGTGCTGCCTCAGCCTCGCAGGCGGCTCGCCCGGGTCGCGCACGGCGCAGCAGCTGGACTTCATGGACGAGGCGGAGAAGCTGCGGCTGCCCCTGCGGTTAGACGAGGGCGACAATTACGTCACGGGGCTGGCGATGTGTTGCAGCCAGCACACCGCTGCCGGCCCGCCCAACCGGCGCACGCCGGATCAAGGGGCGCTGCAGGCGGGACCCCTGGCGTTGGTGAGCACCTCGGACGGCAAGCTACGCCTTTTCGTCGCCGCCAGCTACGAACCAGAGCGCTATTCCGCCAGCCTGTTGGTCGCGCCTCAGCCCCTGCCCCCGCCACCGCTGCCGCAGGAGGCTGAGCAGCCCGTGGCACAGCCGCCGCCAGCGCATGCGCGGGCCGCCCCGACGGCGCCCGCTGTCGCTGCAGCGCCGGCGCCGCTGCCGCCGGCGGTCCTTTTCGCGCCTCCGCCGCCACCCGCGGCCGCCGCCATCGCGCTCCAGGCGGCCGCCGCCCCTCCCATCGTGTCGATGGGCTCCTTTTTGCTGGCTTCTCCCCCCCCCCCGGCGGGCCCCCCCCCCCCCCCCCCCCCCCCCCCCCCCCCCCCCCCCCCCCCCCCCCCC
>Ga0049083_10000691_pt1 | contig 12354 bp, 16 predicted proteins | sample GreLakmeMI27MSRF_FD_66719 | JGI IMG/M metagenome (GOLD analysis project Ga0049083, IMG submission 66719) | Freshwater lentic microbial communities from great Laurentian Lakes, MI, USA - Great Lakes metaG MI27MSRF | ecosystem: Environmental > Aquatic > Freshwater > Lake | place: Great Lakes...
CAGGGGTCCGCCGCCGCTCCGGAGGGGGCTCAACTTCTTAAAATTTGCTCCGGCGCTGCGCGCCGGACGCTGGCTGACTTCTTAAGGGTGGAACTTCTTAAGGGTGGGCCCCCCCTGTATGGAACAACGGCGGCGGGAGAGTAGGCGGGAGGACCCGGGTCCGCGTGCGCGCACTCCGAGCCACCGCCCTCCTCTTCTGTCGTCCGACAACAACTCGTTTTCTCCGCGCTCCGGTGGCTCCATCGCCCGTATGGCGAAGTTGCACCTGTATGACGATATCATGCAGGTTGTTGAGGTGGACGCAGATGGCAAACGCTTTGACAAAGGTGCGCAGCTGCGTGATGCGGCTGCACTGTACTCGCGCTGAGCCGCTCTTCCTGCTCTGTGCGGCTGTGCAGTGTCGCGCCTGAGGTGCCGTGGAGAGAACACGGAGGCTGATTGCACGCTGGACGTCAATGTGGAAATCTACCCTCTCAAGACAAACGACAAGTTCATGTTCGCGCTCAGCGCCACGCTTGCAGAGGACGGCACGCCAGACGACGGCAACTTTGACCAGGCGCGTCCTAGAGAGGGCCGGAGAGCAGCAGGCTGGAATGGACGACGGCTGACGCCCCGCTCTTGCTTCTTCTTGGCTTGCAGAGCCGCAACAAAAAGTCGCTACTTGACAAGTTCGAGTACGTCATGTACGGTGCGTGCGAAGGAAGGCTGGAGTGCGGCGTGCAGCCTCAAGCGCCGGCGCTTCACAGGCAAAATCTACAAAATAGCGGAGGACCGCTCCAGCGCACCGCCCAAGACGGAGGTGTACGCCTCATTCGGAGGCCTGCTCATGCTGCTAAAGGCGAGCGCAGCAGGCTCGCTCTCTTGCTTGGGGGCTCTGACGGGCCGTTCTGCCACGCAGGGCGAGCCGAGTGCGCTGAAGGACTTGGAGGTTGACAAGCGCGTCTACCTGCTGGCGAGACGGGTTTAGTGTGGGTCTGGCTGGCCAGCACTCGCAACCTGCGCGCAAGAGAGTGTGGACGCCTTGCAATACAGAATAACAACGCGTGCCCCTGGTGCCATCATTACAAGTACAGCTGTATGAGCTCGTCTGAGACGGCGGAGGGTGTGAGGACGCCCAGGTCGGTGAACAGCATTGTGATGAGGTGCGGCGGCGTGTAGTCGCGGGACGGATTGAGGATGGTCACCGCCTCTGGCACCGCCTGCGCGAACTCAACCGCCTTGGTCTCCGCGGGCAGATCCCGCTGGTTCAGGGGAAAGAGGCGCGCAAACTTGTAGCTCTCAGCCGCCACGTAGAATGGCTTGCCGAACGCCTTGGCCACGGTCGCAATCTGGGGGCAGCGGCAACATGTTCAGCGTGGGCGCACAGCGCAGCGATACGCGCCCTGCGCGCCTGGAAGGTGCCCAGCTTGTTTATCATCCCGCCACTCTCAACCACACCCTCTGCGCCCACGAGCACCTGCCCCATGAGCGGGGTGGTGAGTGACACTTCCCATTGCCAATGCGCATGTGATGGGCGCACCAAGTCCACGCGCTCCATCATGAAGGCTGCAGCTGAGTCCAGCACTAACGTCACCTGGGCAAGGCACGCTGAGCTTGCGCGGCACATCGCGCTCGTCGCCGCGGCCGCACCGGCACGCCCGCGTCGACAAGTAGCCGCGCCGTGTGCGGGCCCGTGCTGTCAGGGCGGCCCTCCGTCACCTGCGGGGGCTGGTGAGCTGCAGCAGCAGTGGCCAGGGGCAAGGAAGGGCTCACCACCACGCTGAAGTGCTTTCCCTGCGCCACAGCTCGCTTAAGGAGGGCGAGGACGACGCGGGAATGGCCGTGTGTGAGCACAACGCTGCCATCACGGATGAAGCACTCGCCCAGCTCGGCAATCTTGGCGCGCGCTTTCAAGGACGTCTCCGCGAAGGTGTTGCCCCTGTCTATCAGCCACGCCTTGGACTGCACCAGGTCCGCGTGATCCAGGGAGGCGGTGCGAGTGACGTAGCTGCACGCTCGCGGCACGCTCGCTCAGGACAGGCAACACAGCGCCCACGCGCGCGGAGGCGGCGGCAGCGGCGGCGCACCGCATGAACAGCTCGCAGCCCGCTGACAGCGAGATGGAAGTTGGGTTGCAGCGCCGCAGCATGCCTGCTGCACGCGACAGCTCTATTTCCAGGCCCATCAGCGTCGCAGCCTTGCTGTTCTCAATAACGCTCGTCAACGCCTTGATAGCGGCCACGGCCACGGCCAGCTGGCCGTCACCCGCCAGCGCGCGCTGGAAGACATCGACCACGGCTGAACGAGACGTGGTAGTGATGAGTGTGGAACGCGCTGTCGCAGCACGCGTAGACGCACCGCGGTCAGAGTCCTCCAGCGCCGGCTGCCGAGACGCCGCGTGGAGCTCCATCGCAAGGAAAAGGTCCTGCTGGACGCGTACTCTGTGCTGGAGGGTGATGGTGCAGGCGTGTAGTATGCCTATGGCACAACAGGCAATAGCAGGGAGTCACAGAGGGCGCAGGGCAGCAGAGAGTGACAATGAGCGTTCGACCGACGCTTCGACCTTTGAACTTCATTCTAAAGATCTAATCTTCAGCGGCCGCTCGAACACGCGTGTGCTCCATGTTTCCCCACCAGCGCGTAGACCGGTAGTACTAGTACACCCAGCAGTACGGGCGCAGGATGCGAAGAAGTATATATAGTACTATCCTTTCCGTACGTCTGCGTCTGGTGCCCTCACACCAAGCAGACACTCTCCTCCTCCACAAAGCGGGCGATTGGTCTATATCTGATGACGAGCAGCTCATCCGCCTTCAAATCAACGTTGTTCTCGTCTCTGAGAAAGCACAGGATGCGCATCAGTCGCCTGTGCAAAGTGAATTGCATGTGGCGCTGGTGCGGGCGCACTCGTCGATTTCAACGTTGCCCTTGTCCTCCTTCACGCGGCAGAAGACGTGACTGTTCAGGTTCGGCTCCGGAACTGCGGGTAGGGGGTGGGCGGGTGAGCGGCTGGGGGTGGGGCTGAGTACCTGAGCAGGGGTGTGAACTGCAGACGCACTCATGTCGTAGCTGGTGCCCTCATCGCCATCCTCTATTTGCTTCACAATCGAGTCGTACTGGGCGGGCAGCGCGTGCAGGACGCTTGCCCGGAAGTGCTCCTCCACAGCATCTGTATAGCTGGAGGCAATCCCGTGAGCTCTCGTTTCGCAATCGCCATTGCACCGCGTCGCTGAGGCGCGCACCCTTTCGCGAATTCCTGCTCCTGCGGCGAGAGGCGCGCCAGCAGGCTGCCGCCCTCGCTGGCGATGATGTGCAAGACGTGCTCCTCGATCTGCAGCGCGGGACGCCGTGTAAGCACAGCAGCAGCACGGCAACAGCACGGCAAGTGGCACCGCGGCGCTACCTTTGCAAGCCTGACGCGCAGGTAGGCGCGTAGCAAGAACTTGACTCTATTCAGGTCCATCCTGCGACAGCTGCGCTCAGCGCGAGCGACAAGGCTGCAGGGCGGTAGACGCACCAGTACAAGTTGGCGGTGGTGATGTCGTGGGCGTCCTTCACCTGTGCGTCGAGCAGACGCTCCTACGCAGTTGCGCCACTGTCAGTCTATTCCTCACAGCTGCTGGTAGCGGCGGGCGGCACCTGGTGCTGCACGAGGTGCATCAGCCGGTCTACCACGTCCAGCTTGTACCTGCCCGTCCGGTGCGGGTTAGCCTGTGAGCGCTCAAACAGCGCACCAACGCACTGCAGAATTTCCGGCGCAGCCTTCTCGTTCACCCACGCGCGCCGCAACTCCGCCAGGTCGCCACTGTCGCTGCCCCCAGCCCCAGTCTGCCTCAGCGGGTCTTCTTCCATCGGCAGTGTGGCGCTACGAGCGCTCGCCGTAAGTCAAATTCGCTGATTCAACTGCACGCCTGCGCACGGCGTGAGCACAGGTCAACGGAGAGAGCGGAGGAGGGAGCGCTTGGGTCTGCTCCTCTTTCCGTCTCTCCCGAACTGCCCCGAATCTGGCCCGAACATCCTGCTGGCCCACCTGGCGAACATTTCTCCTTTGTCCCCCCGGCAGCTCTGTGCTGTGGCGGAGGTGTGAGGGGGCAGCATGGTTCTCAAGTGCGTGCCCTTGCCTGGCAGCATTGCGCGCTGGAGAGCAGATGAGGAATCGGGTCTCTCTCTGTTGCTGAACGCACGCACGCGACGGCTCGCCGGCCGGCCTGTCGTGCTGTGCAACGGCACTGTCTGCCGCAGTACTGTTTGGCGGGTGGAGAGCGGCGCGGCGGCGCGCGCTTCGGAGGGCGAAAGCCCTAACCCTACTGGCCGGTCGCGGCGCACCAACTCTGGCCCACCGGCCGCCTCGCCTGCTGGCGGTGGGCTCAGCACCAGACTGGCTGCATCGCATGCCGGAGTGGCGCTGAGTACAGCGGCGGGGAGCCGGCTCTGACGCATTGCCCGTGTTTGCGCTCACAGGACGGAGACCTGCCGCTTCAGCGGCCTGAAGATTTACCCCGGAAGAGTGCGTGCCGCGTGGTGCTGTGTTGTCGGGGACGGGGCTTACTGCTGCCGCCGCGGCTGCGCAGGGGATCAAGCTGGCGCGCACCGACGGCCAGGTTTTCCTGTTCCTGAACGCCAAGTGCAAGCGCCTCTTCAACAACAAGCTCAAGGCGTCCAAGCTGGCCTGGACGGCACTGTACCGCAAGGCGCACAAGAAGGACCAGTCCACGGAGTCTGCCCGCCGCAAGCGCCGCTCTACCAAGGTCACCGCCACCCGCTCCATCGTCGGCGCCTCGCTCGAGGTGCGCCCTGCAGTGATGGCGGAAGGGCAGTGCAGCGCAGGCTGACCCGCCGCATCCACAGCTCATCCAGAAGCGCCGCAACGAGAAGTCTGACGTCCGCGCCGCTGCCCGCGAGAACGCCCTGCGGTGCGCTTTCCAGGCAGCTTCGCGCACACGGGCGGCTCTGACGCGTAGTCTCTTGCAGCGAGATCAAGGACCGCGCCAAGTCGGTCAAGGAGGAGAAGGCCAAGGCGAAGAAGGTGAGCGATGCCTCCAAGCCTAAGTCCGCTGCCCCCAAGGCGGCCGGCGGCCTTGCCAAGGGCCAGAAGAGCGGCGGCAAGCGCTAAACGGTGCAGTACACTGTTGGTTTTGCAGCCGTCCATCGTCCAAACGTATGTACGATGGTTGTACGCGCGCCACACGGCACATTTTCCCCGACCCCGCCTCCCCTGTCGTAGTAGTCTAAACTCTCCCCAGCTCTGCGCACACTTGCGGCCATGACCAAGTTCGTGGGAGTTGCTAAGGGCAGTCGCCACAGTCGGCCGGCGAGCACGGGCGCAGACCGGCGCGTGGCGCTGGCCATGTTCCAGCTCACAGGCGAAACGCCAGCGGAGGAGGCAGACGCCCTGCCCGCCGCCGTGGACGAGGCTGCGCGCACGCAGGCGCACTTCCAGTTTGCAGCCGACGGCGTGCCCTTCGGCCAGCCTGTGGTGGTTGAGCTGTTTGACGACCGAGCGCCCGCCTCGGCGCAGGAGTTCCGGGTGCGCTCGCTGGGCGCGCAGTCGCGCCTGGGCGCCGTGGTGGCCTACGAGGGCGCGCCTGTTGTGCGCCTGGCAGCGGGCTCCTACGTGCACATAGGCGAGGCCACGGCGGGTCACAAGGCGGCGCTGGAGGACGACAGCCTTCGCCACGACGCCCCCGGCCTCGTCTCTTTCGCCCTGGGCCCCTTGCCACGGTTCAGCATCACCCTGTGCGCCTGTCCGTCGCTGGACGGGCGACAGCAGGTGGTTGGGCGCGTCGTGTCGGGCCTGTCGACGGTGGAGGAGCTGTCCAGGCTCCAGGCGGAGGACGGGCGGCCCAAGCAGAGCCTGCTGGTCTGCGCGTGCGGCACGTTAGCCAGCGGCAGCGCAGCTGGGGCGGTGAGCGGGCTGGCGCTGTCCGCAGAAGCCAAGGCCAAGGCTGCGGCCAAGACGGCGGCAGAGCGCTCGGAGTCGGCCCAGCAGACGCGAAGCCGGCTGGAGCAAGAGTCTGAGCGCGCCCGCAGCGCGCTCAGCCTCACCGTCAGGGAGGCGCTGAACAGCAACAAGCGGCAAAAGACGGGAGAGGGTGGACCACGAGGCGCGGGTGGTATGCTCAGCGCGCTTTTGGGAGGTTCCAGCAGCGACGAGAGCGGCAGCGACGGCCCCGATTAGCTTTGCTACTTAGTAGACTCATTGCCTTGCAGGGCAGAGCATCAGGATCTGCGAGCGATAGATGTCCCGCGCCTCAGATAGGTCCAGCGTGAGCTCCTCGGCCTGCTGAGTGCGCTCACCCAGCAGCTCCAGGCACTTTTGGTGCCTCAGTTTCAGCTCCCCCAGCTCCCGGATGGCGCGCTCCGACTCCAGCGCAGCACGCTGGGCGGCGAGGGCGCGCGTTTCGGCTTCAAGGAGCAGCTCCGAGTCGCGCGCCCGCTCAGCCTCGAGCCGCGACACACGACGCTGCATCTCAGCCAGCTCGCCAGGCAAAGCCTCGCGCGAGGACAGGCTCACGGGGCTGCTTCTGGAGGATGCCTCGGATGCCGCAGCGGTGGCGCGCTCCAGCCCCGTCTGCAGCTCGGAAACGCCCTGCAAGAGCTGCGCCTCGCGAGCTCTCCAGGCTCTCTGGGCCTCCGCGAAGGAGCGCGCCGCCCGCTCAGCGTCCTCTCTGGCGGTCTGCGCGCGGCTGTCGGCTGTGGCCTGGGCGGAGACAGCGGCATCGCGCAGCTGATGGTTGCGAGTCGAGTGAGTGCATGCAATGCAGGAGGAGAGCCCGCAACGCACCGCAGCCATTTCCTGCAGATCCTGGAGTGCAGCGGCAACGCTGTCCTGCTCTGCGGTGAGCCTGGGTCTCAAGCCCGCGAGCTCCTTCGTAAGGTAGGCCGCGTGAGACGCCCTCTCCCGCGCAGTCTCGTCAGCAGCAGCAGCCCGGGCCCTCGCCGCGCGCTCCGCGCTCTGCGCTTCGCTGGCCGCCGCCTCCGCCGCCTGCGCCCGCGCCAGCAGACGGGCCTCCGTCTCCGAGGCTGCCTCGCCCGCCTCGTGGGCTGAGCGAGACAGCTCCTCCAGCTGGCGCAGGAGAGGCACCGCCGCATAGGAGCTCTGTGCAGCCGCATCGTCACGGGACGCCTCCAGCTGCATGCACGCCCGTTGAAGCCTGGACACCTCCCCACGCAGCGCATCCTCACGCTCCGCCGCGAGCGCCTCCGCCGAGGCCAGGCTCGCCTGCAGCTGCCTCACCACGGCTCCCAGAACGGACTTACGTTCGGAGGAGTCCTCCCTGGCGCGCCTGCTTGCCACCAGCGAGTCCACTGCAGTGCTCTCCTCCTGCAACCTGCGGGCAGCTGCCGCACGCGCAGCCTCCTGCAGGACGTCGCGCTCGGCCTCGCAGTCCCGCAGCGCCTGGCGCAGCCAGCTATGCTTGTGAGACAGCGCCTCACCCTCGGCTTGAAGCGCGTCCAGCGCCCGCTGCTTCTCCGCTAGCGTCACAGCCCTCGTGTCGCTCTCCCTCCTGGCCGCGTCCAGGCGCTTGGTGAGCGCCTCTCGCTCTGTGCGCAGCAGTATGATGGTCTTCTCGGCCATCCCGATGCGGTCCTCGCACTCGCGCTTGAGGTCCTCAAGCTCCTCCTGCGAGCGCTGTCAGGAAGCGGCATTAGCCGGAGTGAAGCTCGCGCACCGCCAGCTCGCCAGCATCTGAGTCCTGCAGCTGTCTCCGAAGCGTCTCGTTCTCGCTTGCGAGCGCGTCGCGCACGGCGCTCAGCGCAAACAGACGCTTCGCCAGCTCCTCTGGCGCGCCGGCCTCTGGCTTCGCCATCGCGCCACTGCCAAACGTCCACCGGGCGTTGGTCTATGGAGCCATCCTTGCTCGGGTGCCCACGGAGTCGATAGCGAAGGCGGAGGTGGCGCATTTGCCAGTTTGCAGGCGCCAGGTGGCTGCACGCACGACGTAGCCAGGCAGTAGCAGGGGGTCAGCTGGGGCGGGACTCCCGCCGGGGCGGTCCTCCGAATTCGCGCTCGCCCCGACTCCGGGGTCCCATCATCCTGCTGAGCTCGGAGTCGCGCAGCAAGAGCGTGTGAACGGTATACAGTGGTGGACCGCAAGCCTCCCGGGCGCTGCTCCAATGGAGGAGCAGCCTTCGCGGCTGCTTGACCTGGAGTGGAAGGCGTGTTAGAAGGCGCCTGGTTGCGTGCAAACGGTTTGGCTGAGGTGTTTCGCACGCCACAGTTCGGCGTGGTGGCCAGCAGTGACGAGCAGGACGCGGTGGGCAGCACCTTCGTGCAACTGAAGCTCGCGCTGCAGCATGCAGACAGGTGCGTTGCGGCAACAGCGGCGTCACGCCGCGCCGCTGACTTGCCATTCGAGCCGCTTGGAGCAGGTGCAATTCGAGCTCACGGTGCCCCAATTTTACGACCTGCTGGCAGCACTAGAGACGGCGCAGCACGCGGTGTGAGGCGTGCAGCACGCGGTGTGAGGCAGAGGGCGTGCGTCGTGTCACTCGAGCTAAGTCACTCGAGCTAAGAGTCTGTAATAGCCGCGTCTCCTATTTCTCCTCCTCCGGCGGCGGCCGCTGCTGCCGCCTGCGCTTGCCACCGCACGGCCAGGCTGTTCACCAGCGCGCCCATTGGCGCCAGCCCGTCCACCAGCAGCGGCGAGACGGGGTCCTCAAGGCCACGCTGTGTCGGGTGCTGCTCCGTGGGCAGCAGCGCCAGCTGCGTCGGCTGCTGCAGCAGTTGCGAGAATGCTGGCTGCAACTCGTAGCACTGCGAGAAGAGGGACTGCCTGCCAAACACGTACAGCCCCAGTCGCGCGCGCGACATGGCCACCACCAGGCGCCGCACGTCGCGTAGGTGGCCCACCAAGCGACTACGTACTAGCGAAAGCAGCACGTAGTCGTTCTGCTGACCCTGGTACTTGTCCACTGTGGTGATGTCTGCTGGGGTGCCAAAGAGCGGGTGCGCGGCGCAGCGGCGGGCGACCACGTCGCGGATGAGATGCTTCTGACCGCGGTAGGTGGTGAGGATGCTGATCTTGCTGGCCGGGTAGCCCAGCAGGCGCATGTACTGGAAGACGCTGACCACGTACTCCGCCTCGCCCAGGTTCTGCACAAAGTGGGGCGTCGGTTCGCTCTCGCCGCGGCCCTCAAAGTCGGGCACGTCCACAAATTGGGCAGCGTGAGCGAAGCCCGCGTTGGCGCGCGTGTACGCCCCCTGCGACACGCAGGGCAGGTCGCCAAGGCCCTGGTAGCGCCAGTTGTATAGCCGCGCGATGCTGGGCCGGGCGCGGCCCTGGCCGTTGAGCTCGATGCTGGGGGTGCCCAAGCGGATGAAGCGCGTGAAGAGGCTCTGGTCCATATGGCAGTACTTCTGGAAGGCAAGGTTCTTGACCACAGGCGGTAATTGGTGGTGGTCGCCCAGAAGCACGACGCGCTTGAGGCGCGAGGCGCCGTCGTCGGTGCGCTGCAGCAGCATGGGGATGAAGGTTTCAATCTCCAAAATCTGCGCGCTCTCCTCCATCACCAGGTTGTCAAACTTGAAGCCCAGGCGCACAAAATCCTTGCGCTTCAGAGCCGCGTGCGTGCAGGTCATGGCCACAACCTTGGCCTGGCGGGTGAGCAGGTAGTTGCCCCGGTCAGCCTGGCCCTTGAGCAGCTCAAAGGCACGGCACTCCTCCAGCTCCGTGAACACGGTGCGCAGGTGGCGGAAGCAGCCGCGCGCGCGGCGCATGTCTGCCGCCGCTTCGACGCCCTGGAACAGGGGCTGTGGCGCGTTTGCGAAGAAGGCTGTGAATGGGAAGCGGCCAGCCACCAGCGCGTGGTCCTGCTCCCCCGAGCGCGCCACCGCCGCGGAGAAGGCCTCCCAGCGCGCCAGCACGTGCAGCAACCAGAAGTGGGCCGCCGTCTCGCAGGTGTAGGCCACGTCGTCAGGCACGCCTAGCGTGCGCGCCAGGCGTTCAACCTCCGTCAGCAGCTCCAGGCGGCGCGCCAGCATGGCGTTCACCCGCCCCTGCCGCGAGAAGTCCAGCTCTGTGTCCAGCTCAGCCTCGCCCATACCCAGGCGCAGCAGGTAGCGAGAGGGCACGTCACGCTCCATCAGCTTCTGGAACAAGTCATTCAGCGCCGCGTTGCTGTGCGTGATGACCAGCGTGCGCTGGTTGGGAAAGTTGTGGAAGAGCGTGTGCAGGATCTGGACTGCCGTGTCCGTCTTGCCCGTGCCGGGCGGGCCAACCAGCATCGTCAGCCCCGGCTGCAGCCCCGACAGCACCGCCTGCACCTGCACGGGCGTGAATCGCACCGAGTTGTGGCGGGGCTGGTCCTCGGGGTAGGGCCCAGGGTCGGGCGGCACATACGCCTGCAAGCGAAGGGCACGTCAGTGAGGGCTGCGGGCGCAAGCACACCAGCGCAGCGGGGCGCGCGTCGCCGGGCTAGCTTCAGTGGCTTTCAGTACAGGTTGTTTCCGCTTCGGCGTGAGCCTCAGGAACTTTGCTTAACATCGCAAGCCGGCCTCGGGTGAGCGGTGCAGAAGCGCGGGGAGCGCAGAGAGGTGGGGGCTGAGTGCGTGTGGGCGCGCACTTCGACCTGTAGTGGCTCCTGGCCGCAGGGCTCATCCTCGTCGCCAGCCTTACGCTTGGCTGAGGCAGTCGCATCTTCGCGGCGCTGCAGTTCCGGGAAGGTGATCCGGAAGGGCGGCGCAGGCACCTCGCCCACCCGCACATTAGTGAAGACCAGCGGGCGGCCCGGGAAGCTCGCCTCCAGGTGCGCCGCGTCCAGGAAGGTGTCCTTGAAGTCCACCGTCGGCACAGCCTCCGCCAGGTTGCAGTACTGCGCCGCCGCCGGGTCGCCGTAGCCCAAAAATATGTCGTGCAGCCACTCGGGCACGGCGGTGTGCTCGTTCATCAGGTCGCGGATGCACTCCAGGATAGCCTTGAAGTTGTTCTCCTTTGGCTTGCGCCGAACAAGCAGGTTCAGGCCCGCGTACACGTCCGCCCCGCCAGCCTCAACCTGGCGGGTCACGTCCATCTGGTACTGCGCCGTGTCCAGCGCCACCACCAGGGTGCGCTGCGTGCCCCTGGGGGGCGCCCATTGCTCGCGCTGCGCCCGCCCGCCCGGGTCGTTCATCGGCTTGCCGTCCGCGTCGCGCAGCTCGATGACCTCGCAGCCGCGCACGTGTTGCAGGCCGGCGCGCTCGGCCACCGAGCCGGCAGCCTGCGCAGTCGTGGGAGGTTTGACGCCCAGCAGGAAGAGGACGTCGTGCTGTCGCAGCTCGTCCCACTCCGCACGCACGGGTCCCCTGAGAGAGGCGAGGTCAAACTTGATCTCCACCGTGACGGCGGCAGGCTTGGCCTCGCCCACATTTGGCTTGCGCACGTCCGCCACGGCGACGGAGAGGGGCGGGATGGCCATGCGCGCCCACCCGCTGAACAGCACGCGACCCTCAGCCTCCGGGTGGGGCACGGGTGCTACGCGCGCCAGCACGTCCGCCAAGTCCTCCCGGATCTCGTAGGTGGCCTCCAAACGGAAGAGGTTGAAGTTGCGCAGCAGGTAGTCGTGGAGGGTGAGAAACTGCAGGTTGAGCTTGGGCAGCGCCAGGCAGCCCTCGCCAGTGTATGCGATGGAGGGGACCAGGTTCTCGTCCCACAGCACCTCCTCGTTGGGGTACAGGGGCATCTCGGAGATGGCCTGCCGCTGGCTGCGCCGCTTCTCAAAGGCTGAGACCAGGAGCTCCAGCAGGAAGCGAGGGTCAGCGGCCCAGGGGTCATCAGGGGAGACGAGGCGCAGCTGGCGGCCCGCCAGCAGCGCCAGCTGCTGCGGCGACAACGCCTGCAGGTGGCGGGTGAGGGCGGCGCGCTTCTCAATGGCGCCGCAGCTGGAGAGGGCCAGCTCACGCAGCTCGGGGATGTGCTTGAAGGCGAGGCGCTGCAGCTGCTGCAGGCGCTCGTAATGGGCGGAGGCCATCTCATCGTCGCTCAGCTGCGAGCCGGTGTGGTCGTCAATTTCGAAGCCCTGGTAGAAGCGGAAGAGGTCCACCAGCTGGCTGAAAAGCCGACCCCGTGGGTGCGCACCCAGCGCGGCCAGGCGGCACTTCACCAGCACCGCCCGGTCCTCCAGCAGCGTTCGCACGAAGCGGCGGGTGGGTAGCTGAGACAGGAGATCTATGAGGAGCTCCACAAAGCGCTCGCAGTAGGCGGCTGAGGGCCCGTCAGCCTCGCCGCCGGGCGCAACTGCCGCCTGCAGCGTGGCCAGGAACTCGTCCAGCAGGGCAGGCAGGAATGTGACCTGTGGCGTGCGCGCCACAGCCACGTGGCCTGGGCTCTTGCTCGCCTTGGCCTCCTTGCGCTGCTGGTGGCGCCAGTGCTTCTCCAGCTGCGGGTGGCGCGCCAG
>Ga0049083_10000692_pt1 | contig 12337 bp, 13 predicted proteins | sample GreLakmeMI27MSRF_FD_66719 | JGI IMG/M metagenome (GOLD analysis project Ga0049083, IMG submission 66719) | Freshwater lentic microbial communities from great Laurentian Lakes, MI, USA - Great Lakes metaG MI27MSRF | ecosystem: Environmental > Aquatic > Freshwater > Lake | place: Great Lakes...
ACTCGTCAAAGGGCAGTTCGCGCGCCTCGCGCAGCCCTGCCTCGCCGGCGGTGGTCACAGCGCGCGCCGCCACCGACGCGGCTGAGATGAGCTTGGAGGCGGCGCAGGCTGCAGCGCAGGTGGCCTGGTGGTCACGTGAACGCAAAGACGCGTGGTCTGCTACCTCTGACAGGTCGAACGCCAAAGCCAGGCACAGCGTGCTGCTGCCCCAAGGAAGGTCCTGCATCAGGGCGGCGGGCGCACGAGTTTGTCGACCTCAGCGTTTCAGTTTGTCGGACGATGACGCAGCAGAAGACGCGACCGACGCGCGCGCCGACGCGACATGTCATTCTGCAGCGCCTTCCGCTGGTCAGTCTCGCCGGTCCCGCCACCCAGCGAGTTGTAGGGCACGATACGTGATGGGCGAGGGTGACGGCGAGCTGCTGAAGCGCTGGGCGACGCTAGAGTCGCGCGTGAGCTCCTTGGGCGCGCTGGTGCGCGGCGTCGGCCCCGCTGGTGCGCTGCTGGAGGGCGTGCGGCACCTGAAGGCGAACCTGCGCGCGGTCGAGCGAGCGCTCCCTTCACCGGCCGCGCCAGAGCTGGTGGTTCTTGACGGCGAGGCGCCGCCACCCAAGCGACAACGTGGTATACAGAGCGAGGCGCAGGGCGAGGTGATATGCATCGACGGAGACGAGGGTGCGGCTTCCACTGCAGACTGCCCGGTTTGCTTATGCCCCTACGAGTCCCACGAGCTGCGCGTCTTCAGCTGCGGGCACTGGCTGTGCCACGAGTGCGCCCTGCGCTACGTCTCGGCCGCCGTCGCTGAAGGCAAGGTCGGTCCGAGACTGCTCTGCCCCCATGCAGAGCCGCAGGCGTGCACTCGCCCACTGGTGCCGCAGGAGGTGAAGACGTGCTTGGGACAAGAAGCTGAGTCGCGGGCGCTGTACCGCAAATACGAGGCTTTCTGTTTGGACGCCGCAGTTGCTGCTGCACCTGGCCGTGTGCCCCTCTCCCGGCTGTGACTACAAGTTCGCCTGGGACAAAGGCAACCGCAAGCTGCAGTGCCCGCTGTGCTCCCAGTCCTACTGTCTGGTGTGCCAGCTGAGTCCCTGGCACACGGGGGTGCGCTGCGAGGCGCGAACAGGGCAGGGCGCAGATGACGCTTTCGCAGCCTACGCTGCCGCGAAAGGGAAGAAACTCAAAGCATGCCCCAGCTGTCGCGCCTTTGTGGAAAAGGTGAGCGGCTGTGACCACATCTCGTGTCGCTGCGGAGCGCATTGGTGTTTCCGATGCAGCGGAGATCTCAGCACCAAGTGGGGCTGCGAGTGCATGCAGCGCGCCGCGCGAGGATATGCGGGCGGCGGGCGGGGCATGGCGGGGCACCTGGCGAACCTGGCGGCGCACGGACACCGCCTGGGGCAGTGAAGAGACGCGGAACAGACAGCTATTGCATTGCGCGCTGGCAATACTGGTCCCAACCGCCGGCTTTTGGTCCGCTCCTATAGTGCGTCAGTCAGCAGCCTGCGTTGGGCAGTTTATTATAGTATAGCCTATTGTTCATGTAAGTGCTTCTCAGCGCTCTGGCGTGCGTGGCGGCCCCGGCACGCCCACGGCGAGCGCAGCAACAAGGGGCGCGGCAGGCGTGGTGGGCGTTGACGCGTTCGCAGGCGCCTCTTGCGCAGCTGTGCGGCGCTGCGTGCGCAAGGTGGCCACCAGCTTGCAGAGGCGGCACTGGCTGTGCTCTGCGCGAGTGTCTGCAACCAAACGCTGATACCCCTCCCCCAAGCTCTCCAGCGGCGCGCGACGCCAAGCAAAGCACGCCTCGTACGCCGCTTGGTCGTGCATCAGCCGCTGAATCTCTGCTGCCAACGCTTCCGGAGTGCCTCCAAGCCGCTTGTAGTCAATCACCGCATTGGGCGCAGGCAAATGCTCCTGGATGTTGGGCGCCCCCAGGTAGATTGGAAGGCAGCCTGCTGACAGTCCGTCCCACATCTTTTCGGTGACGTAGTCGACGCCAATGCTGTTCTCAATGGTTGCGCAGAACTTGTAGAGGCGCATGGCGTCCGACTTGGACTGCTCCCGAGGCACCAGCGGCGCGTTGTTCAGGCACGTTCCCCGGGCGTGCACGCTCACGCCCAGCTCCATGAGACGAGTCATAATGCCGTCCCGACCGCTGGAGGCGCCGCAGTTGGACTGGATGTAGACCACCGAGTCCAGTTTGGCGGCGAAATCCAGAGTGGGCTTGCCAAATGCCTCCACATGGTCAGAACGCAGGTACGGGATCGGAATGTGGCTGGTCAACCGGTACGTCATCTCAACGTCAAAGGAGCGAATGTAGGCTGGGTTGTCTAGGCAGGCGTAGTTTACGCCGCTCTCCATGGACATGACGACTGCAACCTGGTCAGGATAAGCCCTCTCGGGCTGCGTCTCGCAGGCGCTGGGCGCGTGGTACCAGATCGCGTCCGCGCCGGGTGCCGGTCCGTCGCGAAACACGCAGGCGACGTGGCAGTCGGGCACGGTGCGCGCGTAAGACCCGAAATAGTGACCCGTCTTCAGCTCAACCAGCACAGACTCGCCGGGCGGCCAGGGCGGCGGCGGCGGCGGCGACGCGGCGCCGCTGAGCGGGTAGCGGAACACGGGCGCCTGGGGGGACGCGGGCGGCAGAGGCGGAGAGGGCGGTAAAGGCGCAGGCGGGGCACCCGGAGCTCTCGGAGGTACTGCGGGTGCGGGCGGCGGACGGGGCGACCCCGGCGGCGATGGAGGTGGTGCCGCAGCGGACGTGCGCCAGGAGCCCCTCCCGCGCAGACTGTTGGAGGTGCTGGGCTGATCTGCAGTCGCGTGCATCAGCCCCGCGTGACCACGACCCACCACCGCCAGCTGCACCATCAAGAAGGCTGCAAGCAGCGCGCGCGGCAGCGTCAGGGTGAACCAGGCGGGCCGTGAGGCTGTGTCGAGGGCGGGGCCGCGTTGCGGGGGCGCGCGAGCCGTGAGGCGTGGACGCATGGCAGTAGAGCTCCAAAGGTTTCGGCGCAAGCAGCGCTGTCTCACTCACGTCCTGCGCGTTTCACCGTCACGGGCTGCGCGCAGCTACGCGCAGCAGTGCGGAGGCGCCGCGCGCTGCAGCGACGCGAGCCTCGCCTCAGCGCATTCAGCAGGCGCAGGTGCGCTTCCTAGGTGCTGCGCAGGCGCGATACGCGCGGATCAGGAGGGCACTAAGCTGAGGTGGCCCCGCCACGACGCTCGGTCGCTCGCTCATAACTCTTAACGTACACACATAGTTGTACCTCGCCCTCCTTCTCGTCGTACGACTAGCCACATCCGGCCGCGCTACGCTTCTCTGTCTCGCCTATCTGCGCGCGTCTTCTGCGCGGCGCTGCCGCGCGGCGTCTGAAGGAGGAAAGGGACGTTAGAGACGCCCACGAGGATAGAGTCAACTCTGCACCTCTTTCTGCGCACGCTGCGTTTGCAGGCACGGGGCGGGCGCAGAGATGCGGGACAGATGCTGGACGCAAAGGCGCGGCCCCGCTTTGGTGTGGGTGCTGCTAGCCACGGCTGCTGCACGCTGCGAAGCCATTCCACAGACTCCTTCTCCGCCACCACCGTCGCCGCCGTCGCCGCCGTCGCCCCCGCCGAGCTGTGCTGCGGGCGCCTTTCTGAACGCCACTTCGCTCGCGTGTCAGAACTGCTCGGCGGGCACCTTCAGCCCCAGCGGCGACGCAACCGAGTGCGTCGCCTGCACTAACGGCACCTACGCGGCGTATTCTGGCGCCTCAGAGTGCACGCTGTGCTCGCCCGGCACGTTCAACAACCGAACGGGGTACATCACCTGCATGTACTGCCCACCCTCGACTTACACGAACACAAGCGGGGCAACCTCCTGCGCTACGTGTCCTGCGGGGACCACCACCACCTCCGGCATCGCGTTTTACAACGTCAGCGGCGGCGGCGTCGAGCTGGGCTGGCACGGCGCAAGCAACTGCACCGCCATCAGTTGCGACCCGGGCTCAGTCGTCAACGGAGCGGGATGCTTGCCCTGCGGGCCGGGCACCTTCAGCCCCGGCGGCAACGCCACGGAGTGCGCGGCCTGCAATTACGGCACTTATAGCGACACGCTGGGCGCGGCGACGTGCTCGGAGTGTCCGCCAGGCTCCTTCGCGAACTTCACGGGCGCTCACCTATGCAGCGCCTGCGAGCCTGGTACATACGCGCCGTTCAACCGCACGGCGATCTGCCTCAGCTGCGCGCCGTCAACCTACACCAATCACAGCGGGGCGTCCGAGTGCGAGCGCTGTCCTGCCGGATACGTCACCACCAACCTGAGCGCCACATCCTGCGTGGTTGGCCAGTGCGCGGCGGGGCAGTTCGTCAACATCAGCGGCCTCGACCACACCTGCTCAGACTGCCGCCAGGGCCTGTATTCCCTGGGCGGCAACAACACCTCCTGCGAGCCCTGTCAACCGGGCACCGTCGCACTCTACCCGGGCAGCGACCAGTGCCTGCCTTGCCCTGTTGGCTTATGGAACAACGCGTCGGCGCAGATGGCGTGCAGGGTGTGCGACGGCGACAGCTTCAGTAACACCAGCGGATCCACGGGCCCGTGCGAGCCCTGTCCTGCGGGCACCCGCGCGCTCCAGCTCCTGGTCAACGGCAGCGCCTTTGGGACCTACCCCGCCAAGACGGGCTGCGTCACCTCCAGCTGTGCGCCGGGCTTCGTGTTGAATGGCACCGTCTGTGACCCCTGTGCACCTGGGTATTTCAGCTCGGGGGGCACCCAAAGCGAGTGCAGCCCCTGCAACCTGGCTACCTTCGCGGCGCTGCCAAACTCCTCTTCTTGTGACCTCTGCCCGGTGGGCACCTACGGCTGGAATGTGGCTTCGCCGGACTGCATCCCTTGCCCCGCTGGCAGCTACAACGACCGGCTCGGGCAGGCCATCCAGTGCTTGTTTTGCCCCGCATCAGCCTACACCAACGTCACGGGCGCAGCCATGTGCGACCCCTGTCCTACCGGTTTCGTGACTGCGAGCTACGGCGCCACCGAGTGTGTACCTGGCCTGTGCCCCGCTGGGTCCTTTGTGAGCACCTTGAGCGGCGATCTGCACATCTGCGCCGCCTGCCCCGCGGGCAGCGCGTCGCTGGGGGGCAACAACAGCGCGTGTGTTTCGTGCGGCGCAGGCTCGTTTGCACCCAGCGCCAACTCGACGGAGTGCATACCGTGTGCGTACGGCACCGCGTCTGGCGACACCAACCGCACCGCCGCCTGCGACGCCTGCCCGGTGGGCGCCTTTGCCAACGCCACGGGGCTGAGCAGCTGCCATTTGAGCGCCCCTGGGCAGTACAACTCTCTGCCTGGCTCTGCGCTGCCCCAACTCTGTCCCCTCAACACCTTCAGCAGCGCCTGGGGCACGGCTCGGTGCAGCCTCTGCCCTTCCGGGTCAATGGCGCCATCTTACGGTTCTTCACAGTGCATCTCCGCCGCCGATCGGGTGCCCATCTTCTTCAGCCTCGCGCTGGCGGGCGTCCCTCCCGCCACCCTGCTCACTGACAGCCCGGGGTCCGAGTTCAACCAGCCCGCGCTGGCAGCCGCACTGGCTGCAGTCTTGGGCGTGCAAGAGTTTGAGCTGCAGCTGCTCTCAGTTGCCACGACAAACCAGGAGCAGACGCCTGCGCGCGCCCTCGCCGCATCGCCAGAGCTTGCGTTCGTGCTCACCTCCGCCAACAGCGTCGAGGCGGCAACCAGGCTGAGCACGCTGCGCAGCACGCTTGCGGCGCCTGCGACTGCAGCGGTTGCGGCGATCAAGGCGCCGCTATCCGGCATCGCACAAGGCATTCTCCCCTTCGCTGGGCTGAGCGGCATCGTGGTGACGCGTGCACCGGCACTATCTGCATCGCCAACGGCGCAAAGCCCACAACCGCTGCCGCCGCCACTGCCGCCACTGCCGCCGCCCATCGCTGTTGCGATGCCGCCGCCAGAGGCTAGCACTGGCGCCGTGCAGGGCCAGCCCGACGCATCGCCCCAGCCGCCGCCGCCGTACAGCGCGCCCATCCTGGGCAACACGCTGGCTGCCCACGGCGGCGGCGGTGGCAGCGACTCGGCTGCAATCGGCGGCAGTGTGGGCGCCTTGGTCGGCTCGCTGCTGCTCGCCGTCGGCATCTACGTCCTCTTCCGGCGCCATCGCTTGCACCAGCGCGACGCAGATGCGGCATCACGCCACAGCGACGGCGGCGGCGAGCACCCTCCAGGCTTGACGAGCGTCAATCTGCGCCGCACCAGTCTTCGCGCCTTAGGCGCATCCGCGTCTGGCTTTGAAGATTTTGAGCCGCTGAACACGCCCCGGAGCAGCGGGCGGGCTTTGTCGCCTCTGAAGCGCTCCCGCTCCAGCACATTGCGGGACCCCTCCTTCGGCAGCTCCTTCGGGCGCAGCTCGCTGGTGAAGCGCACCTCCATCTACGTGGAGCTGGATGGCGCGGAGCCGGCAAGCGGCGGCGAAGACACAGAGCACGGAGCCACAAGCAGCATTGAAGGCTGGTTGAACTCCTGAGCGGCCCTTTTTTTTTTCTATGAGCTCCTTTTGTGTCTGCGGGCGCCTCACTGGCGGATGTGCGGGTACGCCTCCTCCAGCCAGCGCGCAGTCAGGCGCAGGCCCTCCCCAATCGGCGTGAACTCAAAGTCGGGCAGCAGCTGCTGCAGCTTGGCGCAGCTGGCCGTCTTCTTGTGCTGCCCGTCCGCCAGGCTGGCGTCAAAGACCAGGGGCTCCTCCAAACCCACAGCCTCAGCCACCATCGCCGCCGCATCCGCGATTGACACCTCGCAGCTCTCAGGCACGCTGAGTATGAGGGGCTCAGCGCTGCTGTAGAAGCGCAGCACCCAGAGCAGCAGGCGCGCGAGGTCTGGCGCGAAGCTGCGGGTTCGTTCAAACAAGCGACGATGCGGAAAAAGGGAGTGACGTCAGAACTGTGAGACGAGCGGAGGCGGGTGCGGGGCGCGAGGGCGCGACACTCCGCAGGCGCGCGCACATGAACTGGCGCAGGGGCGTGCCGGTGCCGGCCACGGTGAGCCGGGCGCGATTGTTCTTGGCGAGGAGCGCTTTGTGGAGGAGCCCCGGCAGCACGTGCGAGGTGGAGAGCGAGAAGTTGTCGTGGGGGCCGTACACGTTGGTGGGCACCACCGTCACGAAGTCGCACCCCGTCTGGCTGCGGCTCAGGCGGGACTGAACCTCCAGCATGCGCTTGGCATACGCGTAACCTTCGTTGGAGGGATGCGGGGCGCCCGCGTGGATCATATCGGAAGTGATGGGCGAACCCGGGGGCTTGTCCGGAAAGATACAGGTGGAGAGGCAGGAGACCAACTTTACGCCTGCGTGTGTCCGTGTGAGAGCGAGATAAGATTTAGTCTATGAGGAAGTTGTGCCGGCAGGCCACTCGCGGGGCGCACGGTGCTTGATGCAGCTCTGCAGCACGTTGTCGTTCCTGTGCACGCGGCGCGCAGGCGCGTGGTGAGCGTTGGGGTCGTGGGTCTGTCGAAGTGAGAAAGACGCCTCGCCGGCACCCCTCCGCCGCGCGACGCACATGCGCAGGTTGTCGCGCAGGAAGTCCAGGTTGCTGCTCATGTTGGCGAACAGGCCTCCCACGCGCGCAGCCAGGTGGATCACGTGCGTCGGCGCGTGCTTCGCAAACACGCTCTCCGTCGCCGTCCAATCGCACAGGTCGCCGTCGGCGCTGCCGAGGAACACCCAGCGACCCAGCTCGCCGCCGCCCTCCTTCACCCCCTCTTTCTCCACCAGGTTTTGAAGCGCCTTGCCCACCAAACCAGTGCCCCCCGTAACCAGCACTACGCAGCCTCGCAGCGAGCTCGCATCGCACGTCATCGCGTGTATCGCAGCAAGGAGGGAGGATGCAATCCACAGGAGAGACGGAAAGACGGAAGGAGCGTCGCAGATGGCACTTCCGTCGCGCGGCGTCGTACAATGGCCAGGACCACGTCACTCGCGCCCACTGGCGTGCTTGGTGGTTGGAAGTCGCGTGCGCGCGTGTGCGCCAGACGCCGCTATGTTGCCGCCGGAGAGCGTGGGAGGTGTGAGGGACTTGGCGACGGTGACGCCGCTGGTGGTGATTGGCGCCGGTCGCGCGGCGCTGGCGCTGGTGAGCCGCCTACCTGAGGCGCAGCTGGCGGGCTGTCTGGGTGCGTGCTGCGCGGCGTGCGCGCGGCGTGGCGAGGCGTAACGCTGGGCTCACTCCGGTTCGGTCCCGTCCCGTCCCGTCGCGCCTTGAACAGTGCTGGACAGCGGCGGCGAGTGGCTGGGCGCCTGGGCCGCCCGCCTGCGTCGCTGCGGGGCGGAGCACGTGCGCAGCCCCTGCACGGGCGGGCCGCTGGCGAACCCGCTGGCACTGGGAGCCTTTGCCAGCACTCGCGGCCGGACAGCCGAGCTCCTCCCCTCCTCCGCGCGCGCCGTGCCCGTGCCCTCCGCACAGCTCTGCGCCGACTTCCTGGCGCACGCGCTGCCGAGCTCGCCGGCGGCGCGCGCGAGGCTCCGAAAGGCGACCGTGACCGGCCTGGTGGGTGCCCAACCTCTCCTCCTCCCCTCTCTCCGCTCACCCCTCCTCCTCCTCCCCGCAGAGCCTGCTCGAGCCGGAGGAGCGCGCGCGGCTGCGGCTGCCTGCGGGAGGCCTGCGCGTGCACCTGTCTGACGGAGGCTCCCTGGTTGCGGCCCAGGTGGTGCTGTCTTGTGCCCACACCCAGCCCGCGCCTCTCCCGCCCGCCCTGGCCGCAGGGGGGCCCTCCAGCTCGCTGCTGCAGGGCCCCGCGGCGTGCGACGCGGACGCGGTGACGCTGCAGGGCGCGCGGGTGGCGGTGGTGGGCGGGGGCACCTCGGCAGCCACCCTGGCGCTTTGTGCGCTCCACCGCGGCGCGACGCAGGTGCGCCCCGCCCACGCTGTCAATTCGAAAATCTCCCCTCACGCTCGCCCTCGCAGGTGACCCTCCTGGCGCGCAGCTCTCTGCGCAAGCGAGAGCAGGACGTGGAGTCCTCCTGGATGGGTGCAGCCTCCCTGCGCGCCTTCCAGGCGCTCACAGAGCCACTGGAACGACTGGCTGCCGCACGCGCCGCGCGCGGCGGAGGAAGCGTGAACGCTCGCACCTGGCGCGCGCTGAGAGCGGCCCTGAAGCTGGGCACGCTGCGCATCGAGGAACGATGCGCAGTGTCGCACGCAGCGCACGACGGCGCCGCGTGGACGCTGTCGCTGCGTGATCTCTCTGTTTCTGTCGAGGCGAATGCGGGCGAGGCTGGCCAGTCGCAGGCGGGCACTGCGCTGGCGAATGTGGAGGCGAAGGTGCTGTGGTGCGCCTGCGGCACTGGCTGCGACGCTGCGCACGACCCGGTGCTGCGGGAGCTGCTGGCACCCGGCAGCGCGGCACCTGCGCGTGTGCTGGGCGGATACCCGGTGCTGGACGGGGGGTGCCGCTGGCCGGGTGCCCCCCTGTACTGCGTGGGCGCCTACGCCACCCTTTCGGTGGGCCCCGCCGCGCCACTCCTGGGAGGCCACCGCCTGGCGGCAGAGGCGGTGCTGCCCGCGCTGCTGTCAGACGGTGCCGCCGCGGCGGCTGGTCAGCTTCCGTACGACCACCCCGCCGGGGCGCTGCCCCTGCACATGCTGTACGACGCGGAGGAGGACATGGCGATGAGCGGCCCCTTCGATGCGCTGCCGGGCGGGCCGCTAAAGCAGGCGGTGCCCGCCGGCGCTTCCCCAGGGCTTGTGGACGTGTCTGACCTGTCGCCGCTGCTGGCGCGCATCAACCTCGCCTCCTACGCCTGGCACGACGCGGGCGCTGACGAGGACGAGGCTGGCACGCTCAGCGACGCGGCGCTGCTGTTGAGCGTCACCGCGCAGCTGCCCGAGCGCTGCACGCAGCCGCTGCGGTGCGCCTTCGCCGCGTCCAGCGTGGACGTGTGGGCCATCGCAGAGAGGGCGGCGTACCGGCTGCACCTGCCCAAGCTGTACCGCGGCGTGACGCCGAAGCAGTGCACCGCGAGACTCTCGCGAGACGGCACCCGCCTCTTGGTCACGCTACGCAAGCGAGAGAGCACGCCCTGGCGCTACCTCAAAGGCTGAGACTGTTCATTGGAATGACACGCATTACTACTCCTTCATGCGGCGAGCGAACACGACGTACATAGGGTCGCTCTTGCCCCGCGCGGGCGAGATGTCAACCGCTTGGGGGGCCTCGAAGCCGCCCGCAAAGTGAAAGTACGACCCCACGATCCAGATGTGGTCCAGGTCGCCCGTGCTGGTCCAGATTGCAATAGCTTTTGTGGGAAAGCAGCGGTTGGAGAAGCTCATCACCGCGAGGCCGCCCGGCTTGAGCACCCGCCGAACTTCTTTCATCACCTCTAGCGGTCTGGTCAAATAGTCCACGCTGACCGCGTTGGTGACCACGTCAAACGTCGCATCCGGATACGGCAGAACTGGATCCACGTTCAGGTCCTTCACCTCGTAGTCTGTCAGCGTCTTGTTGCGCTGCAGCTCGCTCGCGTTCATGCCCAGCCCGGAGATGCGCCCAGCCGTATAGCCAGCCGGGTAGTGGGAGATCCAACTGCTGCAGATGTCCAGCAGCGCGGCGTCTCGGGACCCACTGGGGGGGAACACGGAGGCATAGTAGGCTGTGAGCGCGCGGATGGCCGCGTCATCGATGTGTGTCACGAAACGAGGCTGCGCGTAGAACGCTGTGTCAACCTCTTCGTCGTAGCGACCGAGCTCAGCGACCCCGAAAGGAAAGGCGGGCGGCCAGTCCGGCTTCAGCAGGATGTCCGCGGCACCGGGCGTCTTGGCGGCTGCGGCAAAGGCTGCGGAGGTTGGCAGCATGGACAGCGGAAGGGAGAGGCCGAGACCGCCGGCTAGCAGCTCTCGTCGCGCAGCTGAGAGCGGGCGCACAACCCTGGACCGCCCTGCAGAGAGAAGCGAGTCAGCCAGAGGGTGGTGAACGTGCAGGCTTGGGTGGCAACTGGACCAGCGGCGCAAGAACGTAGCGCAGCTTGCAGGCAAGGGGGCGTGTGGCACGCCGTGAGAGCAAGAGAGGGACCAAGCACGCACCGCAGAGCGCTGTTGCGCGCAGGCTGCTGCGAAGAGGTGCCTGAGCTGCTCGAAGCACGCTCATCCTCCGGAGCGACGGCGGGCGGACGTCGAGAGGGCATCGACTGACCAATAAAGACTGCGTGCTGCGCTCTGGACAGAAAAGGCGCGCACAGCTGCACATGCTGGCGCTGCCGCATATCCCGTGTTTGCGTGAGAGCCGCGCGCGCACCATGCGCTCTGCGCGGCTGTTGCTTCTGCTGTGTTTTGCAGCGGCGTTGCCCGGCATGGACGCTGCAGGCAACGCCAGTGACCTATTGCCGTACTTGAGTCCTCTCAGCGCGTCGCTGCTTATTGCTAACAGCACCATGAAGGCGTCTTTCCTGGCATTGAGCGCGCACTTGGTGTCACAGGCAAGAGAAGGACTCGATCTCCACACCGCTTCCGCTCACAGTGCTCACCACTGCTCTCGCTTGGCAGAACACTCAGACCTTCTGCAGCGTCGCCGCCGCCGTCACGGTGCTCAATGCGCTCACCACACAGGGCCTGCCGGGTGCGTTGCGCACTGGGCGCGCAGCGAGTGTCGCGCAGCGAGTGTGTGTGTGTGTGGCACTCACACACTCCACACTCACGCACTCCATCACACACCGCACTCCCGCACTCACACTCGCTGCACTAGCGCCGGTGGCGGCGGCGTACGCGCCGTACCCCTACTACACTCAGGAGAACATTTGGCAGTTCCCGTGTGTGAGCAACGTCACCACACACCTTGGCGGCAAGCTCAGCGCACGCTTCGTAGCCGCCGCCGGTGCCACCCTGGCCGAGTGGGCCTCCTACGTGAACTGTTTCGCGCCCACGCAGCGCACGCACGCAGCAGACAGTTCTCTGGCAGCCTTTCGCTCGCAGCTGGTGGGCGCCTTCAACGCAACCCCGACGCGCTTTGTTGCGCTCAACTACCTCCGGAGCGAGGTTGGGCAGCTTGGGGGAGGCCACATGTCCCCTTTGGCTGCGTACGACCGCCTCGGCGACCGCGCGCTGGTGCTGGACGTGGCGCGCTATCGCTACGCGCCCGTGTGGGTGCCCCTTCAGACGCTCTTCCAGGCGATGCGGGGCGTAGACAGCGACTCGGGCTTGTCGCGAGGCTGGATCGAGGTACGACTCCAGTCTACGGCGGTGCTCCCTGCTGGTCCAGCGCCGCCCGCAGCCGTCAATTTCACCTCATCGCGCGCGTGTCTGGCGTCGCTGCCCACCGCTGCTGACGTGGATGCCGTGGTCGCGTGTATGCGCTCCGGCG
>Ga0049083_10000693_pt1 | contig 12337 bp, 16 predicted proteins | sample GreLakmeMI27MSRF_FD_66719 | JGI IMG/M metagenome (GOLD analysis project Ga0049083, IMG submission 66719) | Freshwater lentic microbial communities from great Laurentian Lakes, MI, USA - Great Lakes metaG MI27MSRF | ecosystem: Environmental > Aquatic > Freshwater > Lake | place: Great Lakes...
GGCAACGTCGGCATCGGGACGACGAGTCCTGGACAGACGCTTGAAATCGGTTGTAATAATGCGACGGGTCAACATCCACTTCGTTTAAGCAATTACAACACAGGCTTAAACGCCACAAAATACATTGGCATGGAGTTTAGAGGAACGGATTCAGTGGGAACTTTAAAAGATTGTGGACAAATTCGAGTAAACCCACTTAATCAAGATTGGAGCACTGGAGCTACAATGTCATTTCTTGTACGTTCGGGAGACACCGTTTCTACAGAACGAATGACCATCTTAGGCACATCCGGCAACGTCGGCATCGGGACGACGAGTCCTGGGTTCCCTCTCGAGATTGGAACAGTGGTTACAAACAACTTTGCATCATCTTATGGGTTCTATAGTGGTTCTGGTCTCACTACAGGTGTCACCGGAGCTCAATCTGTAGGTGCGAAAATTTCAGGATACGTCTGGTCCACGAATGGGTTTCTGGCCACGTCAGATGCTCGTATCAAGATTGTAAACCCAGAACCTATCTCAAATTGTCTGGACGCCGTCAATAAACTCCGTGTGTGTAAATACGAGTACATTGATAAAATTACCGACAAGAGCAACAAACTTGGCTTTATTGCTCAAGAAGTTCAGAAAGCCATTCCAGAATCCGTGACCATGTCGGAGTCCATCGTACCGAACATTTTTAAAATGTCCGAGAGTGTTCAGTCAAACGTCATTACAATCGCGGAACACGGACTCGTGGTGGGTGACACTGTAAAACTGGTGTACGGAAGTGGTGCGGTTGAAACGAATGTGTGTGTCGTTCGGGACACGAGCACTTTCCAGGTGGAGGCTGAAATCAAAGACGAAAGTGTGTTTGTATACGGTAAAAAGGTGAACGACTTCTTGACACTCGACCATACCCAAGTATTCACTTGTGCGATTGGGGCCATCCAGGAACTCTCGGCCGAAAACACGGCTCTGAAGTCCCGCCTCGACTCGCTCGAAGCCCGACTCGCCGCTGCAGGCCTTTAAATTTCCCAACCTAATTCAGGAGGAGAGAAGATGCAATCCACCCGTCTGCTCTTCGCAGACTCCGCCAACCGTGACGTGCAGTTGTACCCTTCAGGGAACTCTTACACTCTGCACCTCACGAGCCCCATAAAGAACGTTGAACGCGTGGACCTCGTGAGCGCACGTGTCCCGAATACTATGTACAATCTCACGACCGGCTCGAACGTCGTCTCGGTCAGTTCCTCCAACGTTTCTTTGAACGAGGGGTTCTACAGCGTCTACGGACTCGCAGCAGCCCTCACCACCGCCACCCTGACCCTTGAGTATTTAGTGGACGAAGGCCACTTTCTCTTCAGCTCCACCACCTCATTCACAATCTTCATACATTCCCAGGAGCTCTCCACCATGCTCGGCATTGCCAAAAGCACTCTCCTCACGTCAGCCCTCGCCGGACCTACAGACCCTGCCTACGCGACCAAGTACATCCTTCGTTCCAGCACCCTCGTGAACATGAGCCTCAACGAATACGTCTTTCTGGACATTGATGAACTCCGTACACCTAGCCACGTCGACACTGGTGCAATCACCGGCTCGCTCGGCACCATCACAGGGTCGAACACGAACCGGAGTTTCGCACCGGTCATGATGGATGTCGGTTCAGCCTGTATCAAAAACTTCCACGAGTGCAAGGATTACTCCGTGTCCGTGACGTACCCTGAACCCATCGCAAGCCTCCAGCGCCTGACGGTCCGGTGGGTCGACAAGTCCGGAGCCCCCTTGAATTTCAGAGGCTGGGAAACCAATGCATTTGTGCTTCGTCTTCACATTCGGGAAAGAGAATCTGAAGAGGAGCAGCAGGACCTGGGCAACCGTGTTGCTCAATTGGAGCTGCAGCGCATCCTGGACGAGCAGACGCTCGCGCCCGTCAAGGAGGAGCCTAAGAAAAAGACCCCCTTTGGAAAGTGGACCGTGCTGGTGGTCCTCGTGTTGCTCGCCCTGGGTTACGGGGCTTACAAGACGTTTATCGCGTCACGGCAAATGCAGTAGACGGCTTCTGGATGGTCACGTTGCGTGCAACCGCCTTGATGAGCATGTAGCCCACGACGGCCAGGAGGGTCGTCATCAGAGCCGTCACGGTGAAGAACATGTTGGTGTTCTTGGGCACCTGGATCAGGGAGGAGATCAGGCTGCGCACCATGTCCAGGGTTGCGAGCCCTGAGCACAGGAACAGAGAGTTCACAATTGCGTTGAGAGCGACAGTCTCAACCTCGACAGCGGTGGAGATGATCGTGCTGGCCATTTTTATAATATAAAGTTAGAAAATTTATTCGAGTTCAAAGTCGCTCTCGTCGTCCGCCTGGATGAACGACCAGTGTTGGAAGAGCTCCTCTTCAGAGTCTGAAACATAAAAGATACTAAATTCAGTCTTTGAAAAGGGTACTGGGTCCGTGATTGGTACCCATAACGCGTGGTCCCGAGGGTCCCACCCATCCATACAATTTCAATCGGAATCATTCAAGGCTCTGGAACGCAACCCACCGAGTCCACTGCGTTCTTGAGTGCAAACTCTGCTGGCGTCTCTGGCTCCCACGAGTCCCACTCGTCCGCACACTTGTTGACGAGCACGAGCCGCTCGTCATCCCCTTCGTAGCGCGTCCACTCGTCCTCCTCGTCCTCCTCGTCCTCCTCGTCCTCCTCGTCCTCCTCGTCCTCCTCGTCCTCCTCGTCCTCCTCGTCCTCCTCGTAAGCCTCTGGGAACATAGTCCCAATCTGTTTTCCCAGCACGTGCCTGGCTGCAAACATCAGCCCGTACCGAACATCCTGAGAAACCACCGTGTCCCGCCCGCACGACTTGGCGTAGTGCCCCGCTATGACCATCGCCGTCTCCATGCACGGAAGAAAGAGCTCCATAGCCGCCTTTTCCATTCTGAGACGTGCCGAGTTTGATTTTCTACGATAAAATCGCACTCGTTCCATTCTCGCCTGTATTGTCAAACAGAACCCTGAGCGTCTTGAATCCATTCACCTCGAGAAACTGGTAGTACCGTGCCCAAATGGTGACGACTCTGGCTGACGTTCCTGGGTTCATAAAGAAATCAAAGTATTGATTCTTGATTCTTCCAAAATTTACCGCCCCCGAGGGTGTCGCCCCCTCTGGGTCGAGCGAGAACGAGTACATGTAGAAGGGTCTGGATGGAACGCGGGTATGATACTCTAAGAATTGTTGAGATCCGAGAAACAGATACGTCCCTATGACTGGGTCGAGACGCTGAGCCTCGTTGAAATACATCGCCATGGACTGGAGCTGGCTGGGCGTATAGTCCGTCCCGCCCGTTCCTTGATTCTGGATCGTCATGAACAGCTCCTTGACGGGATGGAGAAACTCAGTCACGCACCGAATGTTTGACGAGCCGACCGGTGCGAGAAATCGCGCCCTTTGGACGCTCTCGCTCAGGTGTATGACGGGCCCGCGGTTCTGAATCATCGTCCGTTCACTCTCGCTCAGAAACACAAATTCAGAAAGAAATTTAAAAGAAAGATTAGGCGTCCCAGCTCCGGTTGATTGGAAAACAGACGAGGGGTTAAGGATGATTCGAAACTTGAGCCCGGGGACGACGGGGAGGCCTTTCCGGAGACACTTGAACCCGAGCGGAACCGTGTACCTGTTCAGCGGCGCGTTGGCTCCTGCGAGGGCCGTCCCCCCCACGATGCTGACGAGTCCCGGCTGCTGACCGGCAGAAATTTCACAATCGTTCGTGAGCGTCATAAACTCGCCCCAGAGTCGCTCGATGAGGTCGTTCCCAGAGTACAGCTCGACTCGTTCAATCATGAGGTTCCCGGCCGAGTCGAACATGGCTGTGCCCGGTGGGAACGTCACGTCGAAGCGAGCGTACATGGCTGTGATGAGGTCTCCGTTCATCGGAATCTCGACGGTGTTGTCTGACCCGTAGACGGGCTCGTTCTCAAAGGATACGCGAATGACCCGAGACGCAAAGAGTCCCTGAGCTTTGTATTGTTCTAAAAAGAATGTAATTTCAGGCTGTCCTGAAAGAATGACGTCGGCACGGCCTAGGGCTGCGAGGACTTGGCGACCGGCCATCTACTAATAGGAAGCTCGGTTTTTAGTCGTAGAGCAGACCCGCGAGCCCGTCCGACACGCGAAGGACGTTGTATGAAGTGGCCAGGATTCTGAGCTGTTTCGTGGCGAGCGACGGCGTTCCGGGAAGATTCATCTGGAAGCGCTTCTGCCTGATTCTGCTCATGTTGATGGAGCCGGACGGTCTGGGGTCCTGGGGCCTTCTCGCAAAAGAGTACAGGTAGACCACCCTGTTTGGCTGACGCGTGTGCTTTTCGAGCGGGTTGATGATGTGCATAAACTGAAAGTCGACAGTTCCGGGGTCGAAAAAGTCTTCACCGTTGAAGGAGAGCGAGGCGGACATGCCCGGGTCGGAGACGTAGACGTACGGGGTGGCGGCCGAATCCTGGACGACGCACGCGAGCTCACGGACAGGTCCATGAAAGTCGAGGTCGACGATCGTGCTCTCGCCGAGATTAAACCTCGCGTACTGCGTCTGAGTAATCACATAGTCGAGGACGTGCTTGGACATCCATTCAACCTCGGGGTTTGACAAGTACGCGTACTCTACTATGACTGTCGCCTGGACGGTCGTCTGAGTCACGAGGGAACTCGTCGCAATCAATGACGAAAATGGTTTGAATGTTATGTAAATCTCCATGTCCTGACGAGGCAGCGCGCAGATTGGCACGGAGAGTTCAGCCGCGTCGTAGAAGAAGAACGGGAGGTTGACGTAGTACATGCGGTCCGTCGTCGACTGACTCGTGTCGAGCTTGCCCGTGAGGAGCGTGAGACCTGGCTGATTTTCCTGAGGAACCGTGAGGTCGTTGAAAATCTCGATGGCTTCGCCCGTCAGGGTCTGTATGAGTTGACCGCCAATCTTGAGTTCGGCGCGCTCCACGAGATATGTGCCGACCGAGTCTACGTACTGGTACGAGTTGGGCGTCGGGGCAGTCACGCCCACGACCGTGATGAAGGCGTTTGACGTGATGTTGGAGAGTCCGGCCGGGCTGATGGTTTGAATATCCATGAAGAACACGTTGGCCAGGTCGTTGCACTGAGCCACGACGTCGATGGTGTACGGTCCGATTGTGCCGATGTTCAAAGGGCTCGAGACTTGGTAAAGGGGCGTGGCTGGGCGGGTGTCTCCGTTGTTTGACTGGAAGAGGGACACGGAGGTGACGTAGGCGTTGGCCGTCTCGAAATACGCCTGGAATTTGTACGCACCTACGTTTGAAAATTGAATGTTTCCACCGTTCGTGACGCTGATGTGCCTAGACGTTCCAGACGCCAAGACGGTTTGTTTAAAATTTACCGGAGTCAGACCGGTTGAAACTTGAGCGAACGTGTTGGCGGTGAATAAAAATCCATTCTTTTTGAAACTGTTTGGTTGTAGGGTGGTTCCCGTCGGGACGCCGATCTGTTCGACTGCAAACCAGGACTGGGCCGTGAGAGTCGCGGGGTTGTCCGTGCGGAGGCTTATACGGTACTGGTCAGTCAGACTCGTCACCTGGACGGGGAGGGTGAAGTTTATGGTTGGGCTGCGGCTCTGGGTCGTGTTCCATGTGAGGATGTTTGGAACCGTGGCGTTGCTCAGAGTCACGGAGAAGATGTTCGACCCAGAGGTGACGAGCGTCCCACGAATGTTGTAAATTCCAGTCGTCAAAAAGGTGAATGCGTTCGAGACGCTCACTGGGGCAATCTGGGTGAAAAACCCCGTGGATGACCAGTTGGTCCCTATGTTGATTGTGTCTAGGACGAGGGTCTGGTTGGTCGGGAGGGCGAGATATTGATTGACGTCTGTAATCTGAATCTCCGTGCCGAGCGTGCCGTCACCGATGACGAGGGGGGCGTTCGTCTGAGTCTCGAGGTCGATGTAATAGTACTGTGTAATGTCGGTGACGTTGATGGGCAGGACCACCATGGGCATGAGGGGCGCCGGCGCCACCAGGTATGAATAGGCGTAGTCGTTCCAGGCCCACTGACCGACACCTGGCGTGCCCGTGACGAAAGCACCGGATGGGTGACCGTCCTGCGCCCAGTGCCCGACGCCCACGCGAGCCACGGGGGCTGAGACGTTCAGCGCCAGAATAAACACGTACGATCCCGTGAAGTTAAACTTGATGGACCCGCCCGCTGTGACGCTAAAGAGGGTTGTGAATCCGAGGGCGGTTCCGAATCGACTCAAATCGACAAACTGTGCGATGAATCCACCCGACGTGGGATTTTGAGTCGTGAGGGTGACTGCCGCGGAGACGTTCATGAGGAGAGATTCGGTGATGTTTGGAGTTGTGGCGCTGGATGTGCTTTGCCAGCCCGACTGACTCAGGGTGAAATCGGCGACGGGACCTGGCGACCCCCCGGGGCTCACGTCCCACTGGACGGTGTTGGAGGTTGGGAGGATTGAGAAATTGTGAGGGTCTAGACCGAAAAAGACCGCCGTGGTTGCCACGTCCGCCGTGTTGAGCGTGACGTTTGAGCAGTTTGCAAATGCAAACTTTGAGAGTCCTGAATTGTAGGACACGTAGGCGTTGAGGGATGCAGCGGGTCCGAGCCATTGGTTGATGGTGGAGGTTGAGTACGTGTCGAGAACGCCGATGGAGACAGTCTTTGGAGTGGAGTAATTCCCGTCGATTATGAGGTACGGGATGGGTCTCTGGAGGGCGACGGACACTGGCCACGTAAAGTCAACCGTGACGGGCGACAGAGCGGGAAGGGTGACGGCGAGGGTCGTGCCTCTCACGAGGTCGCCTTTGTAAGGCACACGGCACACCGCTTGAGACCCCCACTGAATTTGCTGACCCTGGAAAGGAATGCTGAAAGCCTGTAGGGAAAAGGGTGTGTGCCTCCTGTAGACGCCGTTGAAATACGAGACGGACGGAGACCCCGTGAGATATGCGTCTTGTTGTCCGATTGCGGCAAGTTGTACTGCCCCTGCGGACATCTCTACTAAAGTAAAAGATTGTTTTCCGGTGTGCGCTACACACCGCTCACGAATCTCCGCGCACCTCCCAGGGATGAATATCCAGTTGAAAAAGTTCGACCCCAGCAAAATGGCGGATGACAAGGTGTGCGTGTTCATCGGCAAGCGTGGGACGGGCAAGTCGACGCTCGTCACGGACATTCTGTGGCACAAGCGCAGCATTCCAGCGGGAATCGCCATGTCCGGAACCGAGGAGGGCAACGGACACTACAAGCAGTTCATCCCAGACCTCTTTGTCTACGGCGACTACAACAAGGGGGCGGTTGAGAAGATTATTGAACGTCAGAAGAAGAACCTCGCGGCTGGAAGATGCCAGCCCGTCTTTATACTTATGGATGACTGCATGTACGACCGGGCGTTTATGCGTGACCCGTGCATCCGTCAGCTCTTTATGAACGGGCGACACTGGAAGATTTTCTACATGATGACGACTCAGTACTGCATGGATATGACGCCTATGATTCGGACGAATGTCGATTACGTGTTTGTCCTTCGAGACAACGTTCGTCAGAATCGGGAAAATCTTTACAAAGCTTTTTTCGGGGTTTTTCCAACCTTTGACCAGTTTTGCCAGGTGATGGATGCATGCACGGAGAATTACGAGTGTCTGGTTCTCGACAACACGTCCAAGAGCAACGACGTCACAAACTGCGTGTTTTGGTACAAGGCGGCGCTCAGGAAAAACTTCAGGTGCGGAAGTCCAGCACTTTGGCAGTTTCATCAGAGGCACTACAATCCCAGGGCGCTTGCACAGGGCACGGGAGGTGTTCCACTCGCACGCAAGCCCGGGACGTCGTCCGTGACGGTCAAGAAGCTCGGGGCTGCGCCAGCTCAGACGGCAAAGAAACCGGGTGGATACTAACAGATGGAATCTTTCGACACGAACGGTTCCAGTGACATTACGTCTTCCATTCCTCAGGGGTTAATTGAGCCTGAAAAAAACATTGACGAATCTCAAATGGCTGAGTTCTCCACTCCGCTTGATGATGTCATTCCCCAGCAGAACGAGATGGCGTTCGGTCAGCCGCAGCAGGTTCAGCAGCAGCAGCAGCAGGCTCAGCCTCAGACGAACCTCCGGAAGATTCCTTTCGGTCTGACCATGGAGCAGTACATGGCTGTTCTGGCGGGTCTGGCGGCGGTCGTGGCAACGTCCAAGCCCGTGCAGGAGCGCGTGGGTCAGTTTTTCCCGAGCGTCGAGACGGGGTCTATGAGCGCCATGGGTCTGACGGCGATCCTGGCCGCCATCGTGTTTTTCCTCGCTCACCGGTTCTTGAACTAGGGTCGTATCTTCTCCCCGCAAAACGGCCCGACGTCACCGGGTGTGTAAAGGCCCGCCTTTTCACAATACTTTTTAAAATCTTTGAAATTTTTCCAAAATGAATCTGAATGTTCATACTCCCGAACTGTCGAATGGGCCAGTTCGTGAATAAGCACATGCATGGCTGTATTGATTCGCGTCTCGTCTGAGAGTTTGTCGGACCCGTCGAGGCATATGTACACCTCGTACCCCTTGTTGACGTTGTAGGCTATGGCCCCGTTTGACTTGTCCCATTTGCACATGCCCGTGAGAATCACGCGCTTCTTCACGGGTTCCCATCTCGGGTCGAGGTCCGGGTCGTTCTCGAGCGTTTTGAGAAGTTGGTCGTATCTATGACGCACCTGAACAAACAAGTCTGGTGGACGGTTCAAAAGTATAATGACCGTGATGAGAACGAGTCCCACGAGCCACAGCATCCTGTTCTAGTCTTAGATTTTTTTGAAAACAAAGTTGGAATATAAATCCGACACGAGTCGGTTGGGCTGTGGAAGCATGGGTTCCCAGACGAGCATGCGAAACCCGCGCTCCTTGAGTTGGTCGATGAGTCGTCCCGCGTCCAAGAGCGGTTCGGCCCGTGGGCCATCTGCATAGAACGGCCCGTCGACGAGTCGAACGAGGAGTTGGTCCCCCGTGATTTCGAGCGTGTTTCCCAGGGCGTCCTGAAACTTCCCACCCGCCGTGAGGGACTCGGCCCGTGCCCTTTCCGGCACGACGCCCATGAGCAAGCCACCTGGTCGGACCGCTTTGGTCAGGGCGTCGAGAGATTCTTTCAAAATGATTTCATTTTCAAAAATGTAGTGAAGTGAAAAGTTGTAACAGACGACGTCAAAGGGGCCGGATGAGGCGGCTGTGCGAATGTCCCCGGGGCCGAGAAACCACACGCCGAAATCCAGATCGAGCGCGCGGGACTCGGCCTCCTTGAGCGACTCGGGGTCGGGGTCGGTCGCCGCGACACGTGCACAGATCGCCTTCCATTTGTGCCAGTCGCCGCCTCGGCCACATCCACAGTCGAGGACGAACGCACCAGGCGTGACCCACTTGAGGATGAGATTTCGTTTCATTTGATTGTGGAGTTTGCGAACCGCGTCCATTCGCTTAAAAAAGAAGGAGCCTTTACTTTTATATGGGCTCTCTCGAGGCTGATTACATCACAGTCCCAGGACAGGTTTTTGCGTGCATTTCTTTCGTTGGTCCGGACCTCCCCCAGAAGAATGAGAAGCTTGGTATGAAGATTCGTGGGTGCTTTGCGACTCGTGACGACGCGGCCAATCACGCCAAGCGCCTTCAGAAGGAGGATGGTCTGGTGGACATTTACGTCGTTGACATGTACAAGTGGCTCTTGATTCCCCCGGACCGTGACCAGATTGACGACACGCACTATGCCAACGACAAGCTGGAGGAGATTATGGTCAAGTATCGCAAGAATCAGTCCGAGGCGGCGGCGATGTTCGAGAAGCGCAAGCGTGACATGACGGCCAAGCCTCTCGAGGGCTCGGACACTCCGTACATCGACCCGTCGGACGAGAACAGCAAGTACTACACCAAGCCGGACGTGCCCCCTATTCCCCACCCTGCGGAGATTCTCGAGCGTCTCCAGGTGGAGTGGCCTGACCGCGCCATCGAGGAGCTCGTGAAGATGGCAGACGACGAGGTGTGCGCGGAGATTGCGCGGCGCAAGGCGGCGAACCCCAGCCTGGCTGAGTTTGTCGACGCCGACGGCAATGTTATCGAGACCAAGACTCTCGAGTAAAAATCACACGTATAAATAAATGGCGATGATTCTCACAATCATCGCGCTCCTTATGGTCCTTTGGTTGATCGCAAAGGCCTATCAGGTTATTCCCATGCTGAAGCCCCCTTCGTGGGAGTCTTCAGCGGCACGTCCGCCGTACTATGATGCGGATTTCTTTAAGGAAGTGGACAGTCAGCGCCGCGAGGGTGCTTGGGTCGGGTTCCTTCAAGAGGATGTGTATTCTAAAAAGACGGGGTCTCTTGGAGATTTTGTGGGGAATGACTCCCCGAGCGGACACGCTCCTTTGTATTTTATAACTTAGGCGCCTTTTGCCGTCTGTATAACGATGGGGCGCATGGTCATGAGAACGACGCCGATGATAATGCCAATTGCGAGAATTGCGAGAGGATTCTGAGCGAGCTCCTCGATCCGGCTACTTTTTGGCGGCGGACTTGCGTACTGGAGCCACGGTTGGACGTTTTGGTCCTGCTGCTGCTGGTCCTCTTCCTGCGTCTCCATTATCATCCTCGTCACTCTCGCTTTTATCTTGAACAATAAAGTCATCCATCTCCGAATCGTCGTCCTCGTCCTCACCCTCGAGCTCCGAATCGCTGTAGGCAACGCCTGAACCCACCTCGGACTCAATCTCGTCGTACTCGTCGCTGGCGTAGTCGTCCTCAACCTTTTCAACTGGCTCGTAGCGAACTGGGGGCTTGGACACGCGCCCTGAACGCGTCCTATTGCCCGTGAGAACGGGGGTCTGGGAATCCACGACCGATGGCTGCTCCGACACGGAAGTCATCTAATGGTGCTTTAGAGATTATATCGTTTAAGTACTTTGGCGTCTTGACTTTGGCGACCAACTCTCCTTCGTATCCTAGACGGTCGGAGATTTCGTTGATTGCTTCCGTGTAGTTTGTATTCATGAGCCCGAGGTTGCGCAAGTGGTCTATGGCTGCGTAGAGGTGCACCGTCTTGCTCGGGTCGGCGTCAAAAGCATTCAATTCAGTCAGGAACAACTTCCATTCGTGGGGGTCCAGCCCCGAATACGGGTGGGCTTCCAGAACGAAAGTCTTGAAACGACCCACGCCAGGCCTTGGGAAGAAGGTCAACAGCACTAGGACGAGGAGAATCATCCATATGAGGATGTTCATTACTACTAGGTAATACGATATTATGTTCTCGGCCCTTGAACCCAGTGCACTCTTCGTCTAGACACATCTGCCGTATTTTACCGCCAAGCATCCAGAACCACACGTGATTCGACTTGTGTTCGTGTCCGACGTTTTCACAGTAGCGCGAGTCCGTCTCTACGCACATACCCTTGCCTTCACCCTTTTTCGTCTTGCGGATCGCCTTGACTCGGGCATTCTCCTGACCGACGAGATTCGCCCTGATGAACGACTCAACCTGAGATTCCCTGCCGGTCGGTTCACTGGCCGCCCTTCCTGGTGACGTGACGGCTCCGATTGCTCGAACGGCGAAGAGTTTGAGAGCGTCTCGAGTTGGTTCTGGCGACAAGAGCGAGCCGTCAGGCACGGAGACCCACGGAACGTACGGGTCGCCCTCGGGTTTCTTGTGCGACCAGAGACACCGGAGTCCAGAGCCGCCATAGACTGAAGAATCTATGACCTGGGCCCAATGATCACCCTCTGGGAGACACATGAGAATACGAGTCCTGAGACTCAACGCCTGGGTCTTTGTGACGATGAGTTCCGGCCAGTGCAAGTGCATCCCCGACTTGAACAGACCGTCAACCATCCTGACTGGTGCACGAGCGACGAGACATCGTCCGGACCCGACCGATTCGTGAATTTTACGACAAAGCACGAGGGCATCCTCATCCGTGAGTTGGCGTTCAGATTTGAAATCGACATCAACAAAAAATTTAAAACGTTCAGTCTTTTGTTCAACGACGTAAAGTTTCTTCCCGTCTGCGAGGTCTGCGAGGTAGGACCCCCAAAAGGAGTCCAGGTCTTCGTCGGGGACGTGAAGTTGACCACCGTCCATGAGGACATGGGTAGGAGCCTGAGGCGCCTTGGAGCGCCACTTTTTGATGCGCATTATTCAAAAAGAGGCTCTAGTCTCTATTAGACCCAAAGAAAGTCTCAAAGAGTGAGTGAATGAGGGGCTTAAACTCCGGCTCCGGCTCCGGCTCCGGCTCCGGCTCCGGCTCCGGCTCCGGCTCCGGCTCCGGCTCCGGCTCCGCCTCGCGAATCTTTTCAATTTCATGATGAA
>Ga0049083_10000700_pt1 | contig 12275 bp, 10 predicted proteins | sample GreLakmeMI27MSRF_FD_66719 | JGI IMG/M metagenome (GOLD analysis project Ga0049083, IMG submission 66719) | Freshwater lentic microbial communities from great Laurentian Lakes, MI, USA - Great Lakes metaG MI27MSRF | ecosystem: Environmental > Aquatic > Freshwater > Lake | place: Great Lakes...
GGAGCGACGGAAAAGGGAAGGTAGCAAGCATCGAAGCAACTCCCTTCCTGACGGACCTTGCGCGCATGATGTGCAACCTCACACCTTCACACCACAACGCGCAGCAGCACGGAGCAGATAGCCTCATCCATACTCGCTCGTGTTCGAAGACTTGAAGATCCCAGCGTGCCTCCCCTGCGCATCCTGTTGCGTGCCTCCCACCAGCGCTCGCATCATCCATGGCCGCCCTGGCGTGTGCGCTGGAGCGTTGCGAGCCGTGCAAGGGCGCACCTGTGCTCGAGGCGGAGGAGAGCCTTGTGCTGCGCCAGCCCGCCACCTCGCTGCTGGTCGGCGGCGACAAGGCGGGTGCCAGCGGCACGCTGTTCGTCACCACCCGGTGCGTGCCAGCGGCCACCAGACGCGCACAGCATGTCTCCTGACAGCTCTCTTTGCTCCAGCCGCCTGGTCTGGTTCCCCGACTCTGGCGCCGCGGGCGTCGACGTCCCCTTCCAGCGCATCATCATGCACGCAATTGCGCGCGACGCGGCAGCCTGCCCGCGGCCGTGCATCTTCGCGCAAGTGGAGGGCGCCACTGTTGAGGCCTCTCAGGCTGACGAGGAGGAGGAGGAGGAGGAGGATGACGAGCCGCGCAGCACGGAGCTGCGTCTGGTGCCCGCGGACGAGGCTGCACGTGTGTGCCCGCGAAGAAGACGGAGCCGTCAATCCTGAGAGTTACTCGTCAACCCTAACGTGTCCCTCTCCCTGCCTCTCCTTCAGTCGAGGCGCTGTTCCACACCATGTGTGACGTGGCGGCTATGAACCCGGACCCGCAGGTGGAGGGTGCGCGCCCTGTGGCCTCCGTCTGTAAGCGCCGCAGCAGGGCTTATGCCGCCCTCTTGCCAGGCGACGGCGATGACATGTTCTTCGACGAGGAGGAGGTGCAGGCTGGCGCGCAGGAGGCTGTGCGCGCGGCTGCGCTGGAGCGACTGGACGAGATGCTGCTCAACGACCCTGCGCGCTTTGAGGACGACGACGAAGAGTACGAGGAGGAGGAGGAGGAGGAGGAGGTTGGCAACGGGCACACAATACAGCAATAACGGGTGCGCCGATGCGGCAGAGCCCCGCGCTCTCGGACTCTCTGTTCAGCGCTGCGACTCTCTGTGCTCGCTGCTCTGTGCTCTGCTCTGCCGCTCCGTTCTGTGCTGTGAAGATCATCAAACCAATACATGTTAGACTTTGAAGGCCTCGGCCGTTGACAATCAACCACTCTCTGAGCACACCGCAGTCGCATGAAGACCTTCAAACATTATCTACATTGTCAGAGCTTCGGCTCTGCTGACACACACTGACGCTGACGACACTGCGCGCAACTGCTCTGCCGCTCTTCACTGCTGTGCCTGCGTGAGCAGACGGTGCGCTGACCACACCTCACCCAGGCTGCGACATTAGCACTACCCGAGCATGCACGACGGCGCGCAGCGTTGGAGAGAAGGGACGCGATACGCGATTCATACGCCATATTGTTGCATGAATGCACGGCGCATTCAGTCCTCTGTCGTCTCTTCAGTGCACTCCGCTCACGGCTGCAGCGCGTGCACGAGGAATTGCAGGCCTGCGATAACGCCAATGCCGTACCACAGGCGTGCCGCCAGAGCCCCGCGTGCTGCGTTAGGCGGGCGCGTGCCCACTGCGTCGCTACGCTCCGCGAGCTCCTCTTCGCTCAGGAAGTCTAGCGTCGCGGGAAGGATGGCTAGCGCGTCTGCAGGGAGCTGCAGAAACGTGTCCAGCAGCACGTTTCCCGTGGGCTGGACACGCGCAACTGCGGCCAGCACCAGCTCACCGCTCGCTTCATCGTAAGGCGCTCCGACTCCGCTTCGCTGCACCCCTGAACTCGCGCCCGTGCGCAGCGGCGCCACGATGCTTAGACTAGGGAGCGGCAGGCCGAAGAGCGTCAATGCGAAGCTTGCGTCGAAGTCCAAAGAGCACGAGCCCGTAGCGGGCTCGAACCACCCACGCAGCGAGCGGGGCAGGATGGCGATGTTGACGAAAGGCGGCAGTGGAACACCGAGTATGGTGGTGCTGGCGCCGTTGACAGCAGTCACGGGCGTGACAGTGAACTCTAGCGCACGGCGGCCGTCTGGCAGCAGGGGCCCCACGATGGCAGCAGTGCTGTCGCCCCCAGCGTCGTAAAAGAAGTCCGGCCAGAAGCTCACGCCCAGCGTCGGCTGCGTGGGCGAGCGCGTGGTGAGCAGTGCGCGGGGTGCGCTCGCAGCAGCCGACGAGGACGGCGAAGCAGCGCAGCACAGGCGGCCGCGTCGCGTCCTAATAGGCGGCGCGCAGCAGACGCGCAGCGCGGTGTGCGCAGTATGAGACATGAGCGTCACGCAGGCGACAGAGTTGGCGGGGGTGGGAGGAAGGGAGTCCCGACGGAGTGTCGGAGTCACGGAGAACTTACTGCTGCTGGCGGGAGTGAGAGGAATGCCAACACTCACCCAATCCCGACGGCGCGGAGAACTGCTGGCTGCTTATGCAGTCTGGCTGTGTCTTTAGGTGCCGCAGATGAGCGAGGAGAGGAGCGAAGAGAGCGCTGCGTCCTCCGGCGGCGCCTCCCCCCCCCGTTCTTCATCCGCGCTGATGCCGTAGCCCGCCAGGCGAGAAGTGCGCGGGCGAGAGAGGGGTTGCGGCGCGCCCCACAGGCCCCCCCCGCCTCCCACGGCCGTCCCTCCCCCAGCCCCGGCAGCGCCAAAGCCGGGCGGCGGCGCGCGGCCCGCAGCCCCTTGGTCGCCCCCGCCCCGGAAGGGCGCTGCCGCTTGGGGCTGCTGGTTGGCAAACGCGGACAGTCCGAAGCCGAGCGCGCCGTAGGGCTGCGCCACGTCGCCCGCGCCGCCCTCGCGCCCGCCCGAGAGGGAGCTGAGGAAGCCGCCCAGGCCGCCCGCAGCCGCGCCACCGCCGCCGAAGGAAGCGCTGCGAGAGAAGAGGCCCCCAGCGCTGCCCAGGCTGGGCGGCTGCGGCTGCTGCGCCGCCGAGAAGCCCCCAAGCGGCGAGAACAGCCGCGGCGCCTCCGCAGCCTCCGCCGCGTCCGCGCCGTACCCGCTGCCCGAGAAGGCTGACGAGAAGCGGCTCTCCTGGCGCAGCTGCAGCGGCGGCGCGGCTGCGGCGGCTGCGGCGGCCGAGGCGAAGGCGTCGCCGGGGCGCAGCAGCGCGCTCTGCATGGCGCTGCTGCGCATCGCGCTGCTCTGCTGCTCCGCCACAGCCTCCTGCGGCGGCGTGCACGGCTGCTCCGGCGGCACCCACCCCGGCGGCGGCGGCCTCGCTCGCGGCGCAGGCTGCTGCGGCGGCCAGGCTGCCGCTTGCTGCGGCTGCGGTTGCAAAGGTGGGGGTTGGGGCTGGAAGAGGAGCAGCACCGCCGCCTCGCAGTCGCCCCCAGCCTCCAGCACCGCCTGCAGCACCCGCGGGCGCGCGAAGCCCAGGCAGCAGAGGTCCTCCAGCTGCTGCGCCTCCTCCAGCAGGGGCAGCTCCGCGGGGGGGTGCTGCTCAGCCTCCGCCAGCTGGCCCCGCTCCCAGCCCGGGCCAGCCTCCAGGAGCCACGAGGCGGCGCCCTCCAGGTCGCACCCGTGGCGACGCACCGCCATGGCGCACAGGTGGGCCGGGAAGCCCAGCTGGCCCAGCTGGCGCGCAAGCAGCTGCGCCTTGCGCGCCGCAAGCAGCCCGGCCACGCGCTGCTCCAGAGGGGCGCTGCCCACCTGCCACGGCATCGCTAAGGAGGAGTTTGGTTGTTGGGGAAGCGCGGGCGGCGGCGGCGGCGGCAGGGCTTGCTGCGCGGCCGCCTGTGCTGCTGCGGCGAGGAGGCGCTTTCGTTCGCGCTTGCTCTTGCGCTGCGATTGCTCTCCCTCGCCCTCCTCGTCGCCGAAAGCTTCCTCGCCGCCCGCGCCGCCCAGGCTGCCGCCCAGCACGGGACCGGCGATGCTGCTACCAGCGCTAGGGCCCCAGCTGGGCAGCGGCGGCTGCGGGGCCGCCTGCCAGCCGGGGTCGAGGCCGAGGGTGGACTGCGCGGGGACGGGGGCGGGGCCCCAGGCTGGCGGGGGGCCCCGGGAGCCCCAGGCAGCCGGCCCAGACGCAGCCGCCGGCGCCGGCGCAGCCACTGCCGGCGCTGGCTGCTCCGCCGCCGCGGGCGCGTGGGCGAATTGGGGCAGGAAGTCGTGCATGGAGAGGCCGCCGGAGGGCACGCGCGCCAGGGGCTGCACAGGCGGCGCGTAGTAGTGCTGAGCGCTCTCCACTGACACGGCCACAGCAGACTGCGCAGCCGCACGGCTGCTGCCACCGCTGCTGCCGCCCGAGCTGGAGCCGCCGTTCTGCATGCCACCTGCGCGGGCGAGTGAGCGCTGCTTGCGCTGCATGCTGTCGCAACACACGCGCACCCAGCCCAAGCTCTCGCCGCGCGCTCGCCGCGGCCGCAGCCAGCGCCTCGCGCGACATGCCGTTGCCGGAGCTCTTGGCAGCCGCCGGCCTGCGCAGAGCAGAGAGATTGCGCGAGTGTGAGAAGACCTGAGGGTTAGGGCGCGGGCCCATGCGACGCACTTGGCGGGCACCAGCGGCGCCGGGGCGGGCTTAGGCGGGGCCACGGGCGGCTTCGCAGGCGCGGCTGGCAGGGCTGGCTTGGCGGGCAAAGCCTGCTTGGCGGCAAGGGTGGATGTGGCTACTGGGGCCTTCGACTCGGCCTTCGCCGCAGGCTTCACCTTGGGCGGCGGCGGCGGCGGCGGCGGTGGCGGCGCCGCTTTCTTGCGCCGCTTGGTGGCCTCCGCGCGCGGGTGAATCGGGTGACTCTTGTCCACCTTTCCGGGGCATGGCTGGTCGAACTGCGTCTTCTTGCCGCAGCCGCGCGGACACTTGAAGCCCGTCTTGCGATTGCTGCGGGCTTTGCGTGAGCAGCCGCGCAGCGCCGTGTGGCGGCAGGCTCGCCACGGGTGCACACGCGGTGGCGCACACGCACCGCTCGCAGCGGATCGACTTCAGGTAGCGCTCTAGGCAGTCCTGGTGGTAACAACACGCCAGCAGCTGACAGGCCGGGTAGGAGCAGCCCAACAGGTTGCTGCGCAGGCGAGGCGTGAGGGGTGCGGGGCAGTGCATAGCTCTCAGAGGCACGCACAGCTCCTGGTTCGCCTCGCAGCTCTCGCCGCAGAGGTCACACGGCTTGCCGAGGTGCTCCTCGTGCAGCGACAGATCCGAGGAGGACTCATCAGCCATAGCGCCCGCGCCGCGAGAGAGCTCGCGTCACAGCAACCCCACACCCTCCAACACCACCCTAGCTTTGTTGTTGTTGTTGGATCATGCGGCGGCGAGGCGCACGCGAATGGGCTTCACAAACTCATATATACTTGTTGTTCGCACTTCGTTCGCAGGCCTCGCATTGTGCCTGCCTCCTCCGCTCGCGTTTATTTGCCGAGCGCGTATCGCGCGCGCACATGGCTGGCTGCGTGCTCATGGCCGCCCTGTGCGGGCGCCTGCAGGTTCCCGCGCCTCAGGAGCGGTGCTGCTCAGGCGGCGCGTCATGCAGACCGGCGGCTAGACCACCTCGCCTGCGCACACAACGCTCCTCGCGCTCATTGCGCTGCAGCGCGCACGCAGAGGAGGCTGCCGCCGCTGAGGCGGGCGCGGAGCCGGGCGAGAGAGCCGTGCGCAAGCCGCCCCGCCCGCCGGCTGCTCGCCCGAGCGCTGCCAGTCAGAAAGGCGGCGCGCCCAAGAAGCCGCGCCTGCAGCCGCTGATACCTGTGGACCCGCCAGGCGCGCACTGGGCGCTTCGGTGAGTGGGCGCGGGGCTGAGTGAGCTCTCCGCCTGCAGGTCACAAGAGTGGCTATGTGGCCATCGTGGGCCTGCCCAACGCGGGCAAGAGCACGCTGCTGAACGCGCTGGTGGGCCAGAAGCTGGCCATTGTTACTGCCAAGCCGCAGACCACTCGGCACCGCATCCTGGGCATCCTGTCGGGCCCGGGCCACCAGGGGCTCCTGGTGGACACGCCCGGCGTGCTCGCCACCAGCCGCACCGCGCTGGACGGGGCGATGATGCGCACCGTGCGCAGCGTGCTGACGCAGGCGGACGTGCTGTGCGTAGTTGTGGACGGGCTGGCTGCCAGCGCTGACCCCGCATCCGGTCTGGAGGGCCTGGCGCTCACCGGCGCCGAGGGGGGGGCGCCGCTGTGCGTGCTGCTCAACAAGGCGGACCTGCTTGGGGCTGAGGCAGCCGAGCAGCTGCGCTCGTGGTACGCGGCGCAGCCGGGCGTGGCCGCCGTGCTCACCGCCAGCGCCAAGCTTGGCACGGGCGTGCGCGAGCTGGAGGCGTGGCTGGTGGGCAGCCTGCCCCCCGGGCCCACGCTGTACCCCAAGGACCAGGTTTCGGAGCACCCAGAGCGCTTCTTTGTGGCTGAGTGTGTGCGGGAGCAGATTTTCGAGCTGTACCGCCAGGAGGTGCCCTACTGCACCAGCGTGTCTGTGCTGGAGCACCGGGAGGGGCGGAACGGGCAGAAGGACTTCATCCGCGTGCAGGTGAGCGTGGAGCGAGAGTCCCAGAAGCCCATCCTGCTGGGCAAGGGCGGCGCCGCCATTAAGCAGCTCTCCTCAGCCTCGCGCGCCGCGGTGGAGGACTTTCTGCAGCGCCCCGTCTTCCTGGACCTCACCGTCAAGGTTGCGGAGGGGTGGCGCGACAGCGAGGAGCTGCTGGAGAGCTTCGGCGTCACCAACGCCTCACGCATTGTCTAAAATAGTACTATGCTCTCATCCACCGTACGATGGAGCTGTCTACGTGAATAGCGACTGCCGCCGTAGCGCTGTGCCCCACGCCCACTGGGCGCCTGCTTACAACGACGACAGGCGCTGCATGCAGTCGGCCAGCACTGCTGGCGCGTCCAGCTGCAGCGCCACCCGGCACTTGGGCCTCCCGCTCCACGCGTTCTGCAGCGCCCACTGCTTGGCGCCCGTGTCCAGAAACGTCTTCCCCCGCGCCAGCCCCTCCTCGCAGCTCACGCGCACGGCGCCCTCTGTCCAGGTGAAGAGCTCCGGGCGCAGGCAGGCCACCAGCGCGGAGGGGTCGTGCAAGTAGATGCCGTCCAGGCCCATGACCCGCTGGTGATAGCTCTTGTAGAACTGGCAGATGCTCCACACGTACTCCCCGAAGCGCCCCCCGCAGTCGCGCAGCTGCTCCAGGTCTTGGCCGCTCATGACGCTGCGTGTGGTGACGTCCAGGCCCACCACGCTGGCCACCCCGTCCGGGAAGGCGCCCAGCACCCAGTCCGCAGCCTCCGGGTCGTGCCACACGTTCGCCTCTGTCACCGGGTTCACGTTGCCCATGCAGAAGAAGGCGCCGCCCAGGTAGAGCAGCGCGTGCAGCTTGGAGGCGATGGACGGGTCCAGGTGCAGCGCAAGAGCCACGTTGGTCAGGCTGGCCAGAGCCAGCAGCGTCACCTCCCCGGGGCTGCCGTTCACGCAGTCCACGATGAACTGGGCGGCGCTGAGGCCGCAGGGGGAGGAAGAGGGGCAGGGTGCGCCCGTGTTGCCCAGGCCTGCGCACGGCTGCGCTCAGCGGGCAGGCAGCGCACACGCGCGGCGCACGCGCCATCAGCGCCGTGCACGTAGTCGGCGAAGCGCTCGTTGGCGCCGCCCTTGAGCGGGCCAGTCGCGCCCTGCGAGAACCTTGTCAGCGCTGAGGCCTTCACACCCCACCCGTGGGCGTCCAGGTGCGAGCGCCACGCCCCGCACGCCAGGACCGCCGCGGTGCCGCGGACGCGCCTGAGCCACGGGCACGTCCGTGCGTCCGGCCATCTCGCAGAGGTGCAACGCGTTTGCCGTTGACATCGCCGTCCTGCAGTTCCCGAACGTAGTCGTCAACCCGATGACCTCAACCTGGGGTGCAGTGAGCCGCTGAGGCTGGAGCTGCGTCCACTGGGCGCGCCTCGGGGGAGTTGAACGCCATGAAGATGGCCAGCGTGTCATCTACGCCTGGGTCCGTGTCTATGAGCAGCTTGCGCCTAGCTGGTGCCGTCATCGCGCAAAGCAGGCGTGAGCGCGGCGTGAGGGGGCGGAGGGCCGAGTTTTGGACGTCTTCGCAGCTACGCATCATCTCACAGCGTCGTCGTACGATCCGTACGACCCTATAGAGGTCTCCTGCACTCCCTCCGTCTGTCGGAGGTCGTAACTGCATGACCACTACGCCTGCGCGAACAGCAGTACAGCACTCGCTCACTTCGTTGCTGGTGCCTCTAGATTCTTCTTTGCAATGCATGTGCTACACGCTCACAGCACGCCGCCTCGCGCGCGGCCTTGCTGCGAACAGTCTGTGAGACTCCACAGACGTGCTGCTCCGAGGGCGACACCGGCTGTGAGAGCGAGCGCGTCACCTGGTGCTGTTGTGGACAACCAAGCGCCACCACCTCCTCACTCCGCCGTGCCGCTGGCCTGCCCCATCTGCCACCGCGCTTTTGGGGCCTTTTCACGAACCTCAAAGCTGTCCTGCGTCTTTTGCACGCGCACCTTCCCCTCCGTGCCTTTGCTGGACCTGACGCTTGCTGGACCGAGCGGAGCGGGTGGTGCTTTCAAGGAGTCTCGGCCGCAGTCCACGTCGCTGTTCCAGCAGCCACTCATCTCGTTCGTGTATGAGCGCGGCTGGCGGCAGTCCTTTGCGTGGGCAGGCTTCCCAGGCGAACAAGCGGAGTACGAGCAGGCACAGGCGTGGCTGGCACCCGCAGCTGGCGGTGTGCTGCTGGACATGAGCTGCGGCAGCGGGCTGTTCACGCGCCGGTTCGCGGCGAGCGGCGCGTACGCGCAAGTGGTGGGCGCAGACTTCAGCGAGGCGATGCTGCAGGAGGCGCAGTCTCTTGAGAGCCAGGGACAAGCTGCATCCACGCCAGTCACGCTCCTGCGCGCTGACGTGGCACGGCTGCCCTTCGCCACCGGCTCCCTGGACGCCGTGCACGCGGGCGCTGCGCTGCACTGCTGGCCCTCCCCCTCCGCCGCTATGGCTGAGATAAGCCGCGTCCTCCGTCCGGGCGGACTCTTCGTGGCATCCACCTTTCTGGACCCCACCGGTCCGCTGGGCGAGCTGCTGGGCGATGCGTTTGTGCTTCCTCTGGCGCAGGCCATTGGCGCGCAGCGCACCAGCAGCTATCGCTGGTGGAACGAGGCGGAGTTGCGCGACCTGTGCGCAATGGTGGGCCTCACCGACTTCCAGCGCATCCGCACGCGCCAGTTCATCCTGCTCAGAGTCTCCAAGCCGGCTTCATAGGCCCTCAAGTTTGCTTGGATGCTGTTCACCTTCATAGTGTGTTGATCGACTTCACACAGCTTACGCCCTCGTCGACCCGCGTGTCTGTCGTACAACAACGCTTCTATGTTCTAAGTTCTATCGTTTCCCTCTCTCTCGCCCCCGCCATCGCCTTGTGCGCTGTCTCTAGCTGCTCTGCTGGGTGCATGACCGCCCCGTCCGGCGCGGTGGAGGACCCGGTGGTGGGCACATACGATGTGTTTGTGACTCGCGCTGCCGACCCTGGTGGCGCGCTGTATCTGCTGCAGAGCCCGCTGCGCCCCGTGGAGCGCCCCTATGACCTGGAGGCGTGCGACGAAGTGCGCGTGAAGGCGCGTGGCCGCAGGGGCCCAGGCAGCCGTCTTTGCCCTAGCGCAGCGCAGCCGTCTCGCCTCATGCTCACGCCTCTCGCCTCTGCACAGCCCAAGCAGTGCCGCATCGAGCTTGACCTGCCGCTGGACACGCGCGCAGAGACTTACGACCGCGACGCGCCCGAGGCGCTGCGCATCCGCTCTCTGTCTCTGCAGAGCAAGCCTGTGGCGCTGAAGCAGGGCGAGCAGGGCAGCCTGGCTGTGGCCACCTTCGCGCACGGCTGCCTGCTGCTTGCGCCGCTGTCGAGCGTGGTGCAGCTGCGGCCCAGCCTGGCGCACCTGGACGCGGCTGACGACCGCCGCCGCGAGGCGGAGCGCGCCAACGGCAAGCGCGCCCAGGTGGAGGAGGAGGAGGGCGAGGAGGAGGGCGCCGGAGGGACCGCGCGGCTGACGCCGCTGCAGGTGCAGGTGCGCCGCCGCGAGACGGAGCGCCAGCTGGAGGCTCGCCTGCAGTCCCACGCCTACCTGCGCCAGCTGGAGGAGGAGGAGCCCTGGCTGCCCCTGCGCCCGCACGGCCAGGGCAGCGCCGAGGCGTTGGCGGTGTTGGCCAGGCTGAAAGGGTGCCCTGGCGGCCGGGCAGGTGACCCGGTGAGCCCGGCCGACTACATGAACGCGCTGCTGCCCCCCCGCCCCCCGCCCACCAGCCTGGCCGGCGAGGCTGGCGTGAGCGCTGCGGCTGGGCTGGGCCTGTCGCGCGCCTTCCTGGAGGCGCTGCCGCTGGAGGGACGCCTGGGAGCGCTGTTCAGCCGCGGCAACGCGCAGCTGCTGCCCTTCGCCACCCTGCAGCGCCTGGCGCCGGGGGGCACCCCCTGCGGCGTGCTGCTGGGCTGCGTGCAGCAGCACGCGGTGCTGGTGCAGGGGCTGTGGGCCTCCAAGAGCAGCCTGGTGGCGGGCGGCGACCCGGAGGCTGAGCGGCTGAGGGACGCGCTGCTGCTGCTGTTCGTGGAGCAGCACACGGTGCCTGCGGAGCGCCTGGCGGGGCTCGCGGCGGAGGCTGGGGCGCTGAGGGGGGCGCTGCAGGCGCTGGCCCAGCCGTGCCACCGCCAGCCGGGCGCCTTCACGCTGCGCCACCCGCCGGACGCAGCCTTCCTGCAGGAGCACCCGGAGGTGGCCGCGCAGCAGGCGCAGCAGTGGGCGCAGGTGCGGGCGCGGCTGGGGCTGCCCGGGGGCGCAGCGCTGTCGCAGGCGCAGGCGCAGGCACAGCGCGCACCCAGCGCGCAGCAGCCCCTCCCCGGGCGCGGCCCCCAGCCGCAGGCGCCCCCGCCCACCCCCGCGGCCCTGGGCGCGCTGCTGGCGCACGTGCTGCCCCCCGACGCCAGCCTGCTGAACGGCGACGCGGTGCGCGCGCTGCTGGCGGTGGCGCCGGCAGCCGCGGGCGCGCGCGCGGCCGCCTCCAGCGACGACGTCGCGCTGGCGGCTGCGCTGGGCGCTGGCTGGGTGGCGCTGGCGGGGCGCCTGGTGAGGCGCACCACCGGCGACGGCGACACAGACCCGCTGCGCTCCGTCGTCCTAGACCTGCTCCGCGAAAGGACCGCCGCCGGCGCGCAGCCCAGCGTCAAGAAGGCCGACGTGCAGCGCAGTGCGGCCGTGCGGCTGGGAGGGGAGGTTGCGGTGGGGCTCTACGGCCGCGTCATGGCCGCCCTCTGCGTCTCAGACAAGGGCGCATGGACGCTGCGCACCGGCATGGATCAGCCGCAGCACAAGAAGGCCAAGCCCAGCGCCGCGCCACAGCAGGACGACAGCGACGCCGAGGACATGAGTGAGGATGAGGATGAATGAGCCTATGAGCGCCACACCTGCCTGTTGTTGCCTCTCGTTGCGCATTGCTTGGTTGGGGTGACTCAGAGCGTGGTCTAGTGGTCACCGGCATCGAAGAAGAACGACTCTGAATTGCACAACTCAGCGTAAGGCTACGCGGAGGCAATCCGTACGACCCTATACCCTTTTTTTTGAGCGACCGATTATTTGAGTCGACCAATTTTTTAAGTCGACCAATCTACCCAATCTAAGCAAAGTTTGTCGCCTCCGGAGGGCTCCGCCGCTCCACCCTGGGGCGCCTCCGGCGCAGACCCAAGCGCTTCAAAGTGCGTCAAACATAACAACCCCCCAGCAAGCTCCCCGTTGTCCACGTTGACTCCGTCCGCCCTTCAGCGGCTGGTCTTGCGCGCGCGCTTGCTCTTGCGCTTGCTCTTGCGCTCGCTCGCCGGCTCGGGCTCAGGCTCGGGCTCCGCCGCCGGCTCCGCCGGCTCCTCCTCCTCCGCCTCCTCCTCCGCCTCCTTGGGCAGCGACGACTCAGGCTCAGGCTCCGCCGCCTCCTCGTCATCTGGCGCGGCCCCCGTCTTGGGCGCGGCCTTCTTGCGCGACGCTTGCGCGGCTGCGCGCGCGCTCCGCATGGCATCCTCCGAGGGGAACTGCTTGCGGATGACGTAGACGGGGCCGCCGTCGAGCTTGATGGCGACCCACGGTCCATCAGTGACCAGCGACACGTCGTGCGTGCCGTCGGCCAGGGCGATTGTGGCCGTCTTGGGCGCGCGGCGCTCTTGGTCGCCGGACTCCGAGGAGTCGGATGCCGACTTGCGCTTGGTCTCCTTCGGCGCCTTGCCCTCGAATAGACTGCCGTACTTCAGCCAGTAGGC
>Ga0049083_10000701_pt1 | contig 12263 bp, 8 predicted proteins | sample GreLakmeMI27MSRF_FD_66719 | JGI IMG/M metagenome (GOLD analysis project Ga0049083, IMG submission 66719) | Freshwater lentic microbial communities from great Laurentian Lakes, MI, USA - Great Lakes metaG MI27MSRF | ecosystem: Environmental > Aquatic > Freshwater > Lake | place: Great Lakes...
GTGCAGTCCGCACAGTTGGCTTCGTTCGCAGGCCTCTCCAACTGCCTGGCCGTGCTCTTCGCCAGGCGCCAGTCCCTGGGCGACATGGTCTTTACCTTCGCGGAGGAAGGCGAGGAGTGCGCTCACAGGTACGTGGTCGGTTGCGCTGCAATCGTGCGGCGTCAAACCGCTCTGTCAGCGCCTGCTCCAGCAGCGCCACGCCTGTACGCCAGCCCGTGCCAGTCGCACCTGACCGCGCTGTGTCCATCTGCTCTGCGCAGCCTCGTCGTCTGCCTCCGCTCGCCGTACCTATCTGCACTGGTGACTATGACTCGCATGGCGCCCGCCTCCTCCTCTGCGCCCCTGCGCCTCTCCGACCCCCTTTCGCGTGAGAACTTCGTCCTCCTGCTGCACTGGATGTACACTGGTGCGTTGTTGACCCGTTCTAGCCGCGTCGGAGCCTTTTTTGGCCGCCTGTGGGCGTCCCTGCGCGGTGCGCTCTGACTGCATCATTCCCCCTCAGGCAAGCTGCCGGCGACCCTCGGCGAGGAGGAGAGCCTCTCCCTTCTGGCCGCAGCCAACTTCATCACGGCGGACGACTGTGTGCGGCTCGTGGTGGCGCACGTGGTCAGCACGCTCCTCCAAGTCGTGCGTCTCGTGCTCTCGCCTGCACGCCCGCTGCGCGCAGATCTGACCCGCACCCGGCAGGAGAACGCGCTCCCGTGGCTGCGCCTGGCGCTGGAGGGCGTGAACGGCGCGCACGACGCGACGCTGAAGCTGTCCTCTCTCGGCATGCTCGTGAGCAATGCCCAGAGAGTGAAGGAGGCTGGCGTCGCCGGCTTCTCGGTGCGCATTTCATCGCGACAGCGCTGCGTCTTGCACTGACTGCGCTCCACCCCGCCAGTTCCTGCGCGAGACGCTTCTTCAGTGCACCAACGCCGAGCTCGCCGCGCTGCCCTCCATGAATTGCTTCGCCGTCCACCCCGCCGACGAGGCTGCCACGGCCTGGAAGCTGACGGACGTGCGCCTCAAGTCGAGCAGAAAGGGCTTCCGCGCGCCCGTCACCTTCCTCAACTTACGCTCCTACCCCGTCCTCGTCCTCTGGATCGACTTTGACGGCAACGAGCACCGCTACCAGCGATCTGTGGACAACGTGGACTCGCTCATCCAGCCGGGCGGGCACTGCACGTGGAGCTCCGTCACCGGCCACATGTGGCGAGTCTATGGCGCCGGCGAGGCAGCAGACAGCAAGGATTGGTTGGGCGGCCTCACCGTCGCGCCTCTGGTGGCATCCGCGGCAGATGCTCCGCCCATCGGGCTGCACCCCAAGTTTTCGGCTCCGGCCAGCGGGCTGCGCACCATCTTTGAGATCGACGGCTACCTGGCCCCAAGCCTCAGCGCAGCGGTGGAAGCGCGGGCGCAGCACCACCTGGCGCCCACCTGGCCCAGCGGGCAGCTCTTCATCATCGCATAGATGCAGCAGCCAGCTGCTAGAGCCTTCGAAACGATTGATCACGCGACTGGATTATTCTCGAGTCAACCCAACGTGCTGTATGTCTCTCGTCTCTTCCGCTCAGACGCCAAAGCCCGGCACGAGCAGCGCGCTGGCGTGCGCGCCCAGCGGCAAGCGGTGCATGCGCGTAGCGCAGAGTGGGCAGATGGGTGGAGCGTCGTCTGCATTGGCCATCAGCGCGCCCCGCGCGCCCGCGGGCCCGCAGCCGGGGCAGGCCCACTGCGCCGGCTGGTCGGGCAGCGCGCGCGGCGCGAGCGTGAGGAGACAGCGTGACACCCAATGGAGTGCAGCGTCATCTGCTCCCGGGCCCCGGCAGGGCGTGCGCGCCAGGTCGCAGGCGGCGCCGCCCAACGCCAGGGGGCTCTCGCACAGCGGGCAGGCGTCGGCCACGTACGCGCATCCTCCACTGCGCGCAGCGTCCAGTACCACTTTCGCAGCCGTCAGCAGCTGCGGGCGCGACAGCGCTGGAGTGTTCACCACGGCAGTGGCCCATCGCATCGCAGTGGTTCGACGGATGCCCACCTCGCGCCCGTCGCATGCGATCAGCACTGCGCGCGCTCGTTCGCCCAGGAGCTCACCCTCCATCACGGTCAAATCCATGCCCTGCAGCGCCCCCCTCGGGTCGCCCCCAATGCAGCCCAGCGCACGCCGCAGCGCCACCGAGCAGCGCAGCATGGCCCAGTCTCCCGGCGTCATGGCTGTGTAGAAGCCGCGAGGAGCTTGCTCGCTCGCTGACTTGAGCGCAGAGTGCAGGGGCTCCAAAGCATCCTGCAGCGCCTGCTCGCTCCCAGCCCCTGAGCCCCCTGCCAGCCGCTGCATCGCCACCGCCACGTCCCACAGCAGCGCGCCGGGGGCGCGCTGCGCCACGGCGGCCGCGATGAAGGATGGCAGGTTGAGCGGTTCGGCCGCCGCCGCCGAGTGCCGCGCCTCCGCCAGCAGCGTCAGGGTGAGCGCGCCGGAGAAGGCCTTGCCCGTGCTGAGCAGCGAGCGCGGGCATGCGGCCACGAGGCCATGGGGCGAGAGTGCGAGGCCGTGGGCGGAGCCGTAGCGCGGCGAGCCGGGGAGCCTCTCCCCCTCCGGGGACTGCGACTCGTACGCCGCCGCCGGCGCCGCGTCCGCCCGGACAGAGGCGAAGGCCCACACGTGCAGCGCGCCGCCCACGTCGGCGGCGCAGAGCGCGCCCGCGGCGGGGCCGCACCAGGCCAACCCCCAGGCTGCTGGCGAGGAGGGCACGTCGCGCTGCCAGGCCGCCCACGGCACCGCCGCCGCGGCCGCCGCTGGGGGGACATCCAGAGAGGCCATCGGCGCCGCCCAGATGAGCAGCCGCCACCCCTTGGCGACGGCGAGGCGCAGCGCGCCGCCCGGGGTGCGCCCCAGCGCCGCTGCAGACACGGGCACGCCGTCCGCGTCGCCCAGCCGCGCGGCGCAGGCGAGCAGTGCCGGCGGCGCGGAGGGTGCGGCGGGGGCGTCCAGGGCCCACGCGGGCGCGGCCAGCAGCCCTGCGAGGTGGCCACGCCACAGAGTGACGTCACCGCAGGAGCCGCCGGAGAGGAGCCACAGCGCCTCCCCTGCCCCCGGCGGCGCCCACGCCAGCGCTGCGGGCCATCCCGGCGGCGGGTGGGGCGGCGGGCAGGCGCCCAGGCACGTGGGCGCGTCGGCTGAGCTCGGGGCGCAGCCCGAGGCGAGGCGCCAGAGCAGCAGCTGCCCGCCGCGCACGCCCGCCGCCAGGAAGGATGACCCGCATGCGCATGCGGGCGATGCGGCCAGCGAGACGGCGGCCAGGGAGTTGAGGCGCTGCAGGGCGGCTCCTGCGCTTGTGTGGGGGTGCAGCCCACGTGGCCTGTGGGCGTGCGGGGCCGCAGCCGAGCAGGTGGCCGCGCAATCCGCCGCGTGCATCTCCAGCAGCGCCGCCACGGCCGGGCGGGAGGCGGCGCCCCGGCCGAAACCCCGGCCGCCCGCGCTGCGGCCTGCAGCGGCGCGCCCGCCCCCTCGTCCGCGGCCGCCCCGCCGGCCGCCGCGGCCCCGCCCCGAGGTCGCTCCGCCGGCGGGCCGCTCGTCCAGCTCATCCTCCTCCTCCTCCAGCTCCACGTCTTCGTCGTCGCTCGCCTCCTCGCTGCCGCTCGCAGCCTCGTCGCACACCTTGCGCTTGCCGCGCGCAGCAGCCGCGGTGGACGCACGCCGCGCACGAGCCGACTCTGCGCCGCCGGCAGCCGCGCCGTCGCCCTCCTCCATGGCATCCTCGCTGTCTGAGCCCTCTGGGCGATCCACCGTGAGGAGCCCCTTCACGCGGATCATGCGCTTCCCTAACGTCACGCACTCCTTCACACCCAGACCCAGACGCGCGGCCGCCGCGCCGTGAGCGTGCCACACCTCCGCGCGCGCCTGCTCGAAGATGTTCAGGTCGCCGCCCCGCATGTGCTCGCCGGGGGCGTATCGCTCGCGCGCAGCGGGGGGGATGTCCTCGCGCAGCGCCGCCCAGCGAGCGGCGAGCGCGCCGGAGGAGGTTCGATCGAATGCGGCCTTTGAGGAGTCGTCTACCGGGGGAATGCCCACAGCTGCCGGGTCAAAGTCGGGGGGGAGGTCGTAAGGCGGGGCCACCGTGCCGGGTCGGTTGGTGGACACCTCCTTGTTGGGCGCGGAATCAGCGCCGCCAACGCCGCCGCCGGCTTGGTTGGCGAAGGCCACGCGCGGGCCCTCTCCAGACGGGGTGACGCGCCAACCGTCAGCAGTCCAAACTCGGGTGCGGCGCAGCTCTTCCTGCTCCCCGAGCTGGATGATCTCCTCGGCAACCTCCGCATCGGGCAGCCGCATGTGCACGGTGCGCCCATCCTTGGACACTTTGTCGATGACGCCCTCCCACCAGCCCTCGTCAGCAGCCTTGCGACCATCCACAGAGTCACCCACCGACCAGCCGCAGTCAAGAGCGCCCGCAGGCGGCGCGCGCGGGCGGATCTGCTGCACGTGGGGCGGCGGCAACTTGTTCTTGCCGTGGAGGCGTACCCGCAGCTGGGCCGGCAGCCTCGCGCCCAGCGCGCTTCCGGGAGGCAGGCTCACACGCTCCCGCAGATGCGCCTGCTCGTCTTCCTGCAGCAGATCCGCGTGCCTGCGCGCAGCGCGTGAGTCACAGCGCGCAGTCACAGCCGCCAGAGAAGGGCACACGCACTCGATGGTGACCTCCCCGTCCTCCAAATGCACCTCCACTACCGTGGCGTTCCACCAGCACCCCTTCATTCCCTCCTCCAGCAGCATCACCTCCACCGGCAGGCCCACCGCCAGGCGCTGGTCCTCCGGAACTGCTTCGGGTGCCGCGGCGGCGGAAGCGGGTGCCGCGGCGGGCGCAGGGACGGGCGCGAACATCCTGGGGGCCTTGACCGGCGGGGAGGGCTTGGGCGCTGGGGTGGGCTTGGGCGGCGGCTTTGCAGCTTCCTTTGGCTTTGCAGCTTTGGCTTCCTTTGGCTTGGACTTTGGCTTCGCCTCGGACGGCGCATCCTGGCCCTGCGCCGCCACAGCCGCAGACGCTGCGGCAGGCGCCGGCAGCGCGGACAGGTCCTGCACGCAGCGCGAGGTGTCAGCAAACATCGCCAACGCCCGGGCCTCGCCCGCAGCACGCGCACACGCGCCTGTGCCCAACCCGTCTTCTCTCGCTGCGCTATCAGCGCGTCGGTGAGGTCCGCCACCGTCTCCCAGGCGGCCTGCAGGCGCCGCGGCTGCGCGTAGAGGCGGATTCGAAAGTCCGCTGTCAGCACGGCCAGCAGGCAGCCTCCGCCTGCCGCCTGGCGCGGTGGCCCCCAGGCCACGGCCACGGGCGCGGCTACGTCTTTCAGGTAGCGCCGCTCGTGACCGGCCCCATTTGCGCAGAGGAGGTCTAGTAACATCACCGTTCCTGGGGCCTCGTTCGCGCGCACGTCAGCCTGGCCCACGCACGGCACTGCGAATACCTCGGGCGGCGTGAAGCCGCGCGGGCCGGAAGAGCGCGAGGCCGGGTTCTGAAAGACACCACGTGCGCGAAATCTCAGCACTCTCTTCGCCGCAACCGAATGGGCGCAGGCTGGACGCGGCACGCACCAGGATGATGACGGAGTGCTCGCAGGCTACGGCCAGCAGGTTCTCCTCAGACCAGCTCACGGCACCCAGGGGTAAACGAGGCGAAACAGACAGCCAGTGTTCCTCCATCTCTCGTTCCCGTGCCACTCTCCGGGTTGCGAGGTGCGGAGGCGGCGCGTCGCGGGTCGCGCAGTACGAGAGTACGTACGGCAGTAGTAGAACGTGCAGTTGAACATACATGGACGTCGTCCAACCGCAGTGCGCAGGTGCGCTCGCAGGTCGCTCGTACACAGACGTCACCGCTTACCACCGCCTATTTCTCTGCGCCTGGCTGCAGAATGCCGCCGGCCTGCCGCCCCGACTGAGAAGGAGAGGAACCACCGCACCAGCGCACGATGACCAACAATCTCCTGTCAATCTCCTTCAACCAGGAGGGCTCCTGCTGCTCGGTGGGCACCGAGTCCGGCTTCGCCATCTACAACACGGAGCCGTTCCGAGAGACGGTGCGCCGCCGCAACGCTCTCCTTGCGCTGCGCTGCGCTACTGCGCTGAGCTCTCCTCCGCCCACCAGTTCCGTCGAGACTTGGGCGGTGGCGTGGGCGCGGCGGAGATGCTGTTCAGGTGCAACATACTGGCTCTTGTTGGAGGAGGCGCTTCGCCGAAGTATCCGCCAACGAAGGCGCGACTGCTGCCAGCCCAGGCGTCACGACGCGACACGACGCTCCGCGACGCGACGCTTACGCAGTCACCGCGCAGGTGATGGTGTGGGACGACCACCAGGGGCGCTGTAGCGGAGAGCTGGTGTTTCGCAGCGAGGCGAGTGCGACGGGAACGGCGCCCCCTCGTTCCTCTCTTACGCGTCCCCTGACAGGTGTGCGCGGTGCGCCTGCGTCGGGACTGCATCGCTGTGGTGTTGGAGCACAAACTGTACCTGTACGCCTTCTCAGACCTCCGCTTGCTGCACGCCATTGAGACTTTGAGCAATCCCTGTGGACTGGCTGCGCTGTCGCACGCGCCCGGCACAGCGGTGCTCGCCTGTCCGGGTCTCCACCGCGGGGCGCTTCGGTTGGAATGGTACGAGGGCAGCGAGTGTGCGGGTGGAGCACCAAGCCACTCGGCTCGTCGCACGCGCTTCATCGCCGCGCATGACGGCGCGCTGGCCGCCCTGGCACTCACAGCGGACGGGTCGCGCGTGGCGACGGCGAGCGAGAAGGGCACGCTGGTGCGCGTGTTCGCCACAATCAGCGGGAGTGCGTTGGCGGAGCTGCGTCGCGGCTCCGACCGCGCCACAATCTTCTCCCTGGCGCTCTCGCACGACGGGCTTTGGGCCGCCGCCAGCAGCGACAAAGGCACTGCGCACGTGTGGAGCGTCGCAGCCGCAGCCGAAGAGTTTTTCCGGGAGGAGCAGCGCAGTTCCGGGGGGGGGGACAAAGGAGCGGCAGCGGCCACATCCGCCGGCAGCACGCTGTCATTTGTGGTGCGCGGCTGGTCATCCGTGCTGCTCTGATGCCGCTGTCTGACTGACAGCCGCCGCTGCATCCTCCGCAGAGAGGCTTCTTGCCTCGAGCGCTGAGCGCCACCAGGTCGCACGCCCAGCTGCGCCTGTCCGGCGGCGCACAGCCCAGCTTCAGCAGCGGCGGCGCGTCGGCGGCGGTGGCGCCCCGCAGCGTGTGCTTTTTTGGGACGGCCCCACACACGCTCCACGTGGCTGTGGGCGACGGCACCTTCCACACAGCCTGCTTCGCAGCGCAGCCGGGCGAGTGCGTGCCCACAGCCTGCGTGCGCTTCGCGGGAGGGGCGGCCTCAAACGTGGGTCCCGAGGCGCCCATCAGCGCCGGCGGCGCTACTGCACTGCTAGGCGCTTCCGCCGCGCGGGGCAACCAGCAGGAGAAGAGATAGCACTGGACGCACTTGTGTCATACATACAACCGACTAGGAGACTTTGGAGACTTGGCCTGGTTTGAAACTAAGTCCGTACCGCCCCAGTGGGACTCTGGGAGCACCAGCAAAAAGTGCGGCCCTCGCACGCCTGTTGCTCGCGTGCCATGGCGCCGCGCACCAGGGCTGGAACTGGGCCAGTGAGAGCTCACATAGCCATGGTGTTGGTGCAGTTTGCTTACGGAGGATACCATGTTCTCACCAAGCGCGCTCTCCTCAAAGGCGCGACCTCGCTCACGCCAGCACGCGCACGCGCACGCGCAAGCAGCGTGGCGGCCCGCAGCGCTCCGCGCGTGTGCTTTGCGTCGGCTGCGTCGGGCAGCGTTACCCAGGCATGCGCTGACTTCCAGCCTGGAGTCACAGGCGGCGTCAACATGTACGTCTTCTGCGCCGCGCGTGACCTCATTGCGCTGGTCTGCCTTGCTGTGACGCACGCGGTGCTGGAAACAAGCGGCTGCGGCACGGGTCTGGGGTGGCGGTCCAGCGGGTGCGGGGCGGCTTCCAGCAAGTCAGCGCTGCCGCTGCCTCCGCCGCGCCTGCTGCCCTACTGCGCCGCGCTGGGCCTCACAGGGGTGTTCGCCAACCAGCTGCTCTTTCTCAAGGCGCGTCGTCACCCGTCCCAACGCGCCGCGCGCCCGGCCGCCGCGGTCCCCCCCCCTATCTCCCAACGCCGGCGGCCCTCACGCGCTTTCCGCGCGCCACTCGCAGGGGCTGGAGCTGACGTCACCGGTGGTTGCTGCGGCGCTGCAGCCGGCGGTGCCCGTCTTCACCGGGGTGCTTGCTGTGGCGCTGGGCTCGGAGCGCATCAGCTTCCGCAGAAGAGACGGCTGGGCTAAGATTGCCGGCGCCGCCTTGGTGGTTGCTGGCGCTCTGGTCACTGGTGCGCTGCCCTCAGCGCTGAACTTGCGTGCCGCTCCACCTTCCCCCACCCCTCTCTCACAGCTCACGCGGCCCCGCGGCCGCGCCCCTCCGCAGCGCTGCGCAGCGCGCCGCTGCCGCTTCCCCACGGGCTGGTCTCGCTAGAGGGCGCTGTGGGCGCCATTGACGCAGCCGTGGCTGCTGCACGGCGACTTTGGGTGGGCCTCGGCTGCCTCTTCGGCAACTGCGCCTCTATGGCCGTCTTCTTGACTCTCCAAGAGTCGCTTCTCGCCAAATACGCAGCCCCGATGCGCATCACCCTAATCTCCTACGCCTTTGGAGCAGCGCTGCTCGTTCTGGCGCTGCTGCTTGGAGCCGGCGCGCAGGAGGCGCGCAGCAGCGCGTACCGGTGGACACTGCCGCCGCACGCTCGCGGCGCGGTACTTTACGCGGGCGTGGTGGCCTCTGGCATCAACTATGTGTTGCTCGCTTGGGGCAACCAGCAACTGGGTCCCGCCATGGTCAGCCTCTATCTGCCGCTGCAGCCGCTGGCCGCGGCGCTGCTGAGTCACGGCGCGCTAGGTACCCCGGTGGGTGGAGCCGTTTTAGAGGGGGGCGTGTTAATTGCGTTGGGGCTCATCTGCGTGGCGTGGGGCCGGGGCGCCAACCGCAGGTACGAAGAGCGGCAACAGGAAAAGCTGTCCTACCTGGCACGGGTAGAGGCGGCCGGTGGAGGGGAGACGGGGCGCCAGATTGTGCGCAGCACTAGCGCAAAGCTCCTCAGCGAAAGAGACGTTGAAAGCATGTGAAATGTGCCTTGCGCACAGTGCGTTCTTCTGCGCAAAGTGACGTGGCATGTCGCCGACGTTTCTGTCCACCGAGTCCACCTTTCCGTGCCATGTCACGCCCCCGCAGTCTCTGTGCTGCCTGTCCCGCCCCTGTGGGCGCACCCGCGTCTGCCAAGATGACGAGTTGGCGCAGACTGTGATGCTGAGTGCCGGCGACGCGCTTCCTGGCGCATGGGCCTCCTGGGTGAGCAGCAGCGTGGCGAATCTGGAGGCGCGCAACCTGCTGCGCTCGCTGCGTCCGGTGGTCCCCACGGAGAGCCCCGTGGAGGTTGTGGTCCCTCTGGAGACGTTTGACGCGTGGCTGGCCGGGCGTGCGAGCGTGGGCGAGTGCGTGAAGGGGCTCCAGGCGGGCGAGGCGCCCCTGGGCGTGCGCGTGCGCCTCTTCTCAACCAACGACTACCTGGGCCTCTCCACCCACGCGGCCGTGCGCGCAGCCAGCGCGCGCGCCGCGGCACAGTTGGGCAGCGGCCCGCGTGCGTCGGCGCTCGTCGCCGGCTACACGCTGGCACACCGACAGCTGGAGAGCGCGCTGGCGCACTTGAAGCGCACCCAGGAGTGCCTGCTTTTCCCCACGGGCTTCGCGGCGAACGCGTCCGTCATCCAGGCGCGCACAGTGCATGCTCCGTCGCGCGCAGCACCGCTCATCGTCGCACGCTCCCCAGGCGCTGGCTGGCGACTCCTCCTGCGCCGTCTTCAGCGATGCACTGAACCATGCCTCCATCGTGGACGGCTGCCGTCTGGCGGCGCGCGGCGGCGCCACGGTGCACACGTACCGTCACCGCGACTGCGTGCACCTGGCAGAGCTGCTGCAGGCCAGCCCCGCTGCGCGCAAAGTGGTGGTGACGGACACTTTGTTCTCCATGGACGGCCATTGGGCGCCCCTGACTGAACTTTCTAGGGTGAGCCGCATGCACGGGGCACTCCTGATGGTTGACGACGCGCACGCGACGCTGGTGGGCGCTCCTTTGGACGAGCACGCCTCGCCTGAGGCTGACCTGGTCGTAGGCACGCTGTCCAAAGCAGTTGGAAGCCTGGGTGGCTTTGTGGCGTGCAGCCGCACTCTGAAGCTGCTGCTGCTCAGCCGCGCGCGGGGGCAGATATACTCCACAGCGCTGCCTCTGCCGTGCGTGGCGGCGGCGCACGCTGCGCTCAACGTCGCGGCGGAGGAGCCTGGGCGAAGGGCGGCGCTCTGGGCGCGCGTCGCACAGCTGCAAGCGCTCACCGGGCTGCGCTGCCACTCCCCCATCGTCTCGCTGCACGTGGGCGACGAGCAGCGGGCGCTGGAATGGGCGGCGGCGCTGCTTCGGGAGGGGTTTCACGTGCCTGCCATCAGACCGCCCACGGTGCCTTCGGTGCGTCTGTCGCCCTGCGCTGCGCACGCGCCCCCCCAGCTCACGCCCGCAACGCAGGGCACCGCGCGGCTGCGCATTGCGCTCTCCGCGGCGCACAGCGAGCGTGACGTGGCGGAACTGGCAGCTGCGCTGCGCAAGGTTGGGGCGCTCCACGGCGTGCAGCCGCCGCCGCAGCTGTACAGCAAGCTGTGAGTGCTTCAAGGACTGCCGATGAATACACAAATAACGTGCTCCGCTGCGCACCGGAGCAGAGATAGCGCTACCGTAAGATAGCACATAGAGCTTCGCCTAAAAAGTGCCGTACGAAACTCTTCTGGCGCCCGTCGGTAGCCTGTTGTTTTGCAGCATGAGCGTGAACAGCGTGAGCCTGGCGCTGGCGCAGGTGAGGAGAACTCATTGGCGCCACCTCTCGTTTCCTTCGCTGCCGCTGCTCCACCAGCTGCACCCGGCGTACTCACACCGCCCGTGCCCTCCTCCGTGCAGCCGCAGCGCGCGGGCCGGGGCCAGCTGCGCTCATCCGGCCGTTCTATGCTGCGCGCTGCACCCTGCGAGGGGCGCAGAGCTTCGCGCACCTCCGCTGTCGCTGTGGCAGCCTCCGCCGTGACACCCAAGAAGATCCTGATGATGGGTGCGTGCCGCCGCCGCAGCAACAGCAGCCGCTGCGTGTCGCCAGAGCTGTGGCACCGCATTCCGTGTGACTGGCTCTGGCTCACTCGCTGGCAGGTGGCACGCGCTTCATCGGCGTCTACCTGGCTCGCGCGCTGGTTGAAGCTGGTCACGAGGTGACTCTGTTCACGCGCGGCAAGACTGCAATCACCAGCCAGATCCCGGACGACACGGCGGAGAGTTACGCGGCCTTCAAGGCGTCTGTCAAGCACCTGGCTGGCGACCGGCAGCAGGCTGACATCCTGAAGAGCGTGCTGAAGGGCAAGAGCTTCGACGTGGTGTACGACTTGAACGGGCGCGAGGCTGTTGAGACGCAGAGCGTGCTGGAGGCGCTGCCCGGCGTGGAGCAGTACATCTACTGCTCCTCCGCGGGCGTGTATCTGAAAAGCGATCAGATGCCGCACCGTGAAGATGATGCGGTGGACCCCAAGAGCCGTCACAAGGGCAAGCTGGAGACGGAGGCGCTGCTTGCAAAGTCCGGCGTCAACTACACGTCGGTGCGCCCAGTCTACATCTACGGCCCGCTGAACTACAATCCGGTGGAGGAGTGGTTCTTCCACCGCATCAAGGCGGGGCGGCCCATCCCCGTGCCGGGCAGCGGCATGCAGCTCACACAGCTTGGCCATGTGGGCGACTTGGCTGACGCGTTTGTGCGTATCCTGGGCAACCCCAAGGCTGCCAAGCAGATCTACAACGTGGCGGGAGACAAGTACGTCACCTTCGATGGCATCGCCCGCGCGTGCGCCGTGGCGGCTGGCGCGCCGGTGCCTGAGCTGGTGCACTTCAAAGACAAGGACTTTGACTTTGGCAAGAGCAAGGCGTTCCCCATGCGTGACCAGCACTTCTTCGCGTCCGTGGAGAAGGCCAAGCGCGACCTGGGCTGGGCGCCCAAGTACACTCTGGCTTTGGGGCTGAAGGACTCGTACCAGAAGGACTTTGGACGGGGCACCTTCCGCGAGGCTGCAGATTTCTCCGCCGACGACATGATCCTGGCCAAGCTCAAAAAGTGAGCGCAAGTGTGTGTGTTACCAGCCCGGGTCTAGATCTATTGTCCAGCTGGCGCGT
>Ga0049083_10000707_pt1 | contig 12226 bp, 4 predicted proteins | sample GreLakmeMI27MSRF_FD_66719 | JGI IMG/M metagenome (GOLD analysis project Ga0049083, IMG submission 66719) | Freshwater lentic microbial communities from great Laurentian Lakes, MI, USA - Great Lakes metaG MI27MSRF | ecosystem: Environmental > Aquatic > Freshwater > Lake | place: Great Lakes...
GAGGCGCAGGTGGTGGCGGAGGCGCAGGTGGTGGAGGAGGCGCAGGTGGTGGAGGAGGCGCAGGCGGAGGTGGTGAAATGGAAGGAGGTGGAGGTGGTGGTGGCGGAGCTGGTGGAGGTTGAGGTGGTGGTGGCGGAGCTGGTGGTGGTACAATCGCTGGCGGAGCTGGTGGAGGTGGAAGAGGTGGCGGAGCTGGTGGAGGTGGCGGAAGAGGAGGTGGAGGCGAAGCTGGTGGAAGAGGAGGAGGCGGAGGTAGTGGTGGCGGAATTGGTGGTGGAGGAAGAGATGGTGGTGCTCCGCCTCCTCCTGGCGGAGGAGGAGGTGGTGGTGGAGGATTACAATCGAATCCATTGTCATGAAAATTAAAACCATTACAAGCTATTATATCATAACATTCATAACATCTTCTATAATTAGCAAAACACAATTTAGCCCAATGATCTTCATCATTTCCTACCTGAATTTCTACAGGGTATTTTCCAAGTAAAATACAATCTTCTTGAGAAGAAACTAAAAACGGAGAATAGATTCCTTCGAAATCTCCACAAGTACATTCTCCAGTTATTACATCATTAAAATTATTCCAAGATTGTTCATCAACATTTTCTGGACAAACTTCTTTAAAATCTTGTAGACATTTTCTAAATAAATCCTTATCATTAGATTTATTTAATAAATCTGCTTTTAAATTTTCAACTCCTATTGAATACTCTCCATATCTATATAATCCACTGCCAGTAACATCGCAATATTCATATATAGTATTATATAAATTTTTCTTTCCAGGAGATAATCTATTTCCGACATAAAAATCTCCAGTTAAAACAAAATAACAATTTTCACAAGCTTCTCCTTGAATGTCATTAAAGCTATTTTTATACATTTCTATAAAATTATGCCCACTAGCATGACCAGATAAAATTCTAGTAGTTACGGAGTCTTCTGGGCATTTTAAATTAATATCAACTATATAATTGCAAAGATTTTGACAAATGGAACCGCTAGGTATTTGATTTAGAATTTCATCAATTTTTTGATTAGCGTCGCAATCAGCTTTTTGTCTATCAACATAACTTTGGCCAGAACCAGTTATCTCTCCACTAAAAATGCAGTTTTCGTCTAAAAGAGTAATGCTTGAATTTGCCCTGCCAGTTAATATATCTATAGGTAATATAGCTGGGCTAGAAAATCTAATATTTGCTTCATTCGTTAAATCTAAATAACCTGATAAAAGAAAATGATAATTCGTTTTTTCATCTAATCCCATTTTTAAAAAATGATTTTCTGGTACAACTGTAATTGGTAATTTTGGCGCGGGTGAAAAACCACTTACAATCGGTCCAACGCAAGTACCAGAATAATTAACAAATAATGGAATTTTATTATTTATACATGGGGAAAAAATAGAATTTAAAGTTAAGAATTCTCCACCAATAAAAATTCCTGTTGTAACATCCGTAGGACCAAAATTAATATTAAAATATCCTTTTCCACTAGTTATTTTCATATCCAAGAATGGAGCATGAGAAAACTCAGGATAAGAATTAAGATATGGATTACATGAACAATATGGATCTTTATATGTATACCATTTACCCTGCCAAGGATATCTAATATAATTTGCATTTGATCCAGTGGTATTATAGATAAAATGACATCCATTTGGTTCAGTGTAATCAGCTAAAATCCATGTATCTCCAGACCAAAAAATTTCCTGTTGATTATCATTTTTAGAAAATTTAATCTTATCATTTGTAAGTGATTTATTATCGCCTGTATAAAGTCCATTTACTGATTCTAATGGGGAATTAGAAACAGTGACTCTCGCTAAAGAATAAATATCATCATAATATTCAGTTAGACCAGGGAATTTTTTTGTGCGAGCTTCATGTCTAGGACTTGGTGGCCCAATTGTGAAATCATCTGAATTATTATTTGAATTATAAGAACCATTTAATTTTCTAAATAGTGCTTTATTTGGTAAAATTTCTGGCGCCAAACCACTGCCCTTGTAATCAAGAATTACTCCACTTTGTCCATAACCAATATAATCAACTATATTAGCTTGTCCATTTTTATATGGAGTAGTACTACTTAATAAAATTTGATTATTTTTTAATGCTATTTTTCCGCCACTTGGACTTAATAATAGACTTCCACTTAAGTCTATATCATTTAATATTTTACCAGATAATGCACCACTTTCAGATATTAATAAATAACTTTTTGCAAAAATTGAACCACTTAGATTATGCTTGATCCAATTACTACTTGCTCCACTTGCATATTGCAAAGACCAATTATTTAAATCTACTGAAGAGTTTTTATTGTTATATAATTCAATAAAATCTTTTCTATAAATTGGATTTTCATCTCCTCCAGCAGCATACACTTGGCTAATAACTACTTCTTGACTACCAGAATATCCAAATGTTCCATATCGTATATTATCATAATTTGCTAAATCTTCGGAATATTCTTCAAATTCGTTATGTACATTTAATAATTTCTCAGATAATGGTAGTCCATTTTTTAAATATTCAGTTAATTCATTAAAATTAATATAACTATCTGGCAAGCAAGAATATTGATATTTTCTAATTATCTCTGATTGTATATTATTTAATTCAATATTCATGCATTTTAACTATTATTATATAACAATTAGCCAGTTTTAGCTAATAATCCTCCAGGCCTTTTTTGTTCTATGATTGTTTTTACGCAATTCTCTTTGATTAATTCTGTTAAAGCTTTGGCTCTTTGATTGGCTGATTTATTGCTATCATTTTTTTCGTCTGATGAATCACTCTTATTTTCTTGTGTTACTTGGCTATCTTGAATATTAATTGAAATATTAATATTATTATTTATATCTCCAGAATCACTTAGTGCTGAAGTTGTTCCTAAATCATTTAAAGAAGATCTGCCTACGGGACCCCCTTCTGCAAATCCTCTTACTCTACCATTATTCATTTTCTCGAAAAAATCTACTCCGTACTTATCTACTGCTTCTTTCTTTACGACATATTCGCCATCCATGAGCAATGCAGGGACATCATCTTTCGTTTGGCCTCCCTCGGAAAATGCAAATCTTTTAGAAATTCCGTTCCCGTTACTCGTTGTACCTCTAGAATAATTTGAATTACTTCTGGCTCCTCCTCCTAAAGCATTTATTAAAAATGGCGATCCTAGTGCTCCTGCTGCTGTTAAACCTAACGCCGCATAATTAGTGCCTCCGCCACCTGCAGCTGCTGTAGTAGAGGTGACAGCTGTACCAGCTGAGCCCACGCCATAACTTGCTCCAAATCCACTTGACCCTCCAATGCTTCCTCCAATTTTTCCTAATCCTCCTGCAGCTCCTCCTGCTCCCGTTCCAAAATTGATTGCTGCACCTCCTATTCCCATAGCAGCGCTAATGTAAGCCGATTGTAAACTTTGTTTTTGTTTTTGATTATACGCGTCTAATTGCAATTGATATTCATATTTTGCTTGTCGCTCGGTATCAATATTTTGTCTTAATACATCGCCTAAGTATCCTTGGTAATCTTTGTAATCTACTTCCTTTTGCATTCTTTCGGAATTTTTAATTTGATTTGTATCTGTTAATGCAAAATTAGATAATCTTGAATCTGTATTATCTACGCCTTTCATTTGATTCATGTATTTTTCTAATTCGCTAATTCCTTGAGAAATATTTTTTGTTTTCAATCCTTGGGTATTCTCAAAACCAGTTACTTTAAATTCATTAGATAAATCTTGTTTAAAAGTATATCCACCATCAGCATATTTTCCAACTGATTGTATATTTAAAGAGTCCAAGAAGCCAGCTCCATAGTTTTGTTCAAGTGATTTTACAGCTCTTTTATTTAAAACATATTCTCCTTTTGATAAATATGCAGGAACATCATCTTTCATTCCACTACCACCGCTAACTCTTCCTCCAGTAGAATATCCTTTAACTAATCCACCTTTTGAGAATCCCAATAAATCGCCTAAACCTCCTCCACCTCCGCCCATAGCACCCTGAAATTGATTAAAAATTGCTCCCATGAATAGTTTAGTCGATATTTGAGTAGACATTTGTTGAACTTGTTGCAAAACTTGAATTGCAAAATTATCAAATGCATCGCCAGCAGTTTCAACTCCTTGTGCAAAACCTTGGAATGCATTTGAAAATGCATCTTGTATATTATTTGCAACTCCTACAGCGGAAGTATTTAAATCTTGGAAAAATTGAGTTCCATTGTAACTCATTGAGTTAACAAAATTTGTTGCTATTCCCATAGCTGGATTATATCCTTGTTTACGAGCAAGATTTTGTTGTCTTTCTAATTCTTTATTTGCATATTCTACAGAAGTTAAATAGCCATTAGCGAGATCAAGCACATCATTCATATGAGTTATCTCATCTGTTCTGAATTTTTCTTTTCTTTCTGCTAATTCATTATCTCTTATAGTTGAATCATTTATCTTTTTATATTTTTCTAATATACTTAAAGTTTTATCATCTATAACTGCACTATCTCTTACAGCGTTTTGTAAGGCAACATCAAAATTGCCAGCTTGTGCTGCTGCATTTTTAAAATTTTCTTTAATTTGGTCGCTTAATTTTGGTAAATTGTCAGGAGAATTAAGATCGTCTTGTATAAGTTTTATATTACTTAATAAAGTTCCTGAAGGATTTAATGATCCAGGACTGGTTGGTTTATAATCTCCTCCCATTCCTCCTGGCATAGCGTATGAACTAGAAAGAATCGGTCCATCATTTTGTGCAACATATGGAGTATTACTAATTACTGCCCCAGTTTTAGTAGTTGGTTGTCCAGTAGCGGTCGAAGGCTGTTCTGGTGTAGGAATTCCATTTACAGCATTAGCTAATTCTTGTATGTTATTAATCTTAATGCCTTGAGTACTTAATTGGTTATATATACTAGTTACAGTTTTATCGATGCTAGGTATATTTACAGCTTGAGCATTAATTGCCTCGTCTTGCTTTGCGTAATTTTGTATTTGAGTTTTTGCTATTTCAGATATTTTTTCTGGATTCATGTTCTGACCAATTGATGATAAATATTTTTTAAGATCTGCTTCTAAACCTGATTGAGCTGTATCTAATAAACCCGTTTGTTTAAGATCTCTTGGGCCAATACCAAGTTGTTTTAATTGATCTAACATTCCCAAAGCGCCTCTACCTCTAGTACTAACATCAGTGGAGCCCAAATTCATTCTTGAATTATTAAATTCTTGCGCCATTCCTGAGAATGCGTTTTGTTGATAAGATCTTATTCCTCCAGCAAAGGAAATGGCTTGCTGTACTCTTAATAATTTTTCTCGTGCAGCATATTCTTGATTTGACAATCTTGCGCTATTTGCTGTACTTGAACTTAATTTATTAAGTTCATTACCTGTATTTTGCGCCTCTCTAGATACTTTTTGTAATTCGTCTCCAAAAGCTTTTGATTGATTTTCAAGTTCTTTATCATTTACATTTGCTTGATAATAGTCTTGAGATAAACTTCCTGCTTGTTTTGCTAATTCGCTAGGATCTGTTATTCCTTTTAATTTAGAAATATCTGTCTGCATTTTATTTATAAAATCAGTAGTGGTTTGTTGTGTTCCAGGATTAGTCCTGAAAGAGTCTATTTGATTTGCGCCTAAATTATTTAAACTTCCACTTAATTTTTCAGTAATTTGTAGTCTTGATTTTTCATATTCAGCATTTCTGATAGCATCATCAAATTGCTTTGATACATTTAATTGAGTAAATTCACCAAATAAATCTTTTATAGACTCTAAGAAAGTTCCACGGCGACTTTGAATTTGTGCTGTGACATTAGCTATATTCGTTTCACCTTCTGAAAAAATTCTATTTGTTTCTGTTATGTTTTTTTCTATATTATCTAAAAATGACTTTGCAAAATCTTTTATTTTTTTTACATTTTTGTCGCGTACAGCATTAGTTTCTTCTACTTTTTTAAGTGAAGCTAGAAATTCTTCTATATTTAAATCTTTTATATATCCAGCATATGATGCTACATTTTTAAATTCAGATTTTAATCCTAATAATTTTGATCTAATTTCTTCTGGATTAGAACCTTCGGCACTTAATTTTGCAATAACCTCTCCAATTGTTTCCTTTCCTCCTTCTGAACGCAAAGTTGTGAATTGCTCTAATTGCGATTTGCGGGCAGCAGATGCTTTTTCTATTTCTTGTGAATTTGATTCTGCTCTTATTTGCTCTGGATTAAAAATTGGCATTTGCGAACCAAGACCTCCAACTAGATCACCACCCGTTCCCATATTTGCTAATGAAGCTTGAATTCTATCATAGAATCCTGGTTTTTTAGCTAAATTCAATGCTTCTACAGCTTGTTCTGCTTGTTGAGTTTTAACTTTTGATTGTTGAGTTTCTAATATATCAGTTTGTATTTGTTGAACCTTAAGAGTATCTCCTTTACCTAGAGCTTCTAATATAGAATCTCTTGTTTCTGCTGGTAATGAGGCTAAAGCAGCGACTTGTGCAGTTTGTAATTTTTGCAATTCTTGAGTAGATAATTTTATATTACCAGCATATGCATCATTTAATTTTTCTGATACTCCATTAAATCTAACAAATGTATCATTTAAAGAATTTAATTTTTCTTGTGAAGATTGTATTGCTTTTTCCAGTGCTCTAAATGGTTTTTCATCTAGCTCTTTTTGAATATCTATTAAAGCCATAGCTGCCCCAAAAAGACCACCAATAACTGCTCCAGGAGCGCCTCCTCCTAGAGCTGCACCAGTTAAAGCATAGCTTCCAGCATTCCCTAATCCAGAAGCTATGCCTCTCCCAACAGTATTTTCTTCTGGCATAGCAGATGAAATTGCACCAGTTATTGTTGGTAATAAAATAGATGCAGCTAGAGCTCCTCCACCTTGACCAAAAGGAACTCTATTAGTTTGTGGAGTTGGTGATGTGTAAACTTTTGGTTTTGTATTTTTAACTTTTTCTCTATAATCTTCATCAAATGCTCGAGTCGCATAATTTGGGATAAATCCTTTAGATGCTCCTGCTTTTCTTGCAGCAAATACATTTTTAAATCTACTGATACCTTGACCTAGTCCAGCGGGTTCATCTTTGGTATTATATACTCCAAGACCAAGTGAATTTCCTGAATGAGATAATCTTGAATCTTGACCTACTCTAATAGAAGACGGAGATACTCCAGCAGAAATTTCTCTACGCATAGAATCGATTAGAGCTTTTGAATAATTTGGTATAAATCCTAAAGCTTTTGATTTTTTTGAGGGATTTTCGTGCTTATCAATTTTTGCTGCCATACTATTTAAATTGCCAGAAGATAAAGAGTTTTTTAAATCTGCAAATGATGTTCCTGAAAATTCATAAGGTAATTTAAATCTTGATCTAATTTTACCTAATTCACCAGCGTCTAAATCAAAATTTGCTATCTCACTTAGAGATAAACTACTAATAGAAGATTTTATTCCTGCTTCAAATATTTGTCCCACAGAAGCTTCTACTGCGCTACGACTTAAATTAGATTGAATATTAGTTTTAAATCTATTGGTATCAACAATTTGAGGCTTAGTTAATAATCCTCTGAAATAATTTGTAGATATGTCAATCAAATTTTTTCTAACGTCATCGTATAATTTTTCATTAATATCAAAATTATTTGAAGGGAAAGGAAACGTTTTAAATCTGTAAGCTTTTCTATCTTTACCTTCACCTGCATATCCCGCTGATTCGCCTACTGCATTTTGACCAAAAGATGGGAAAACAACTCCATACTTTGCGGCTCCTGACCTGTTAGCAAAACCAGCAACACCCTTTTCTTGTTTTATAGCGGCAGCCCTATCTGCAGCACTACCTTCTTCGAATTTTTTAAATGCAAGAGTTAGTTTATTTCTGTCTGCTTTATTTATGAAAGGAAGACCAGTTTTCATAAATATTTGTATTCCAGCTTTTTGTGCAGCGTCTACCTCCGTTTGTCTTATCATTACCAAATCTTTTTTAGAAGCTGATTGTTGCAAATAGCTTTGACGAGCCATTCCTTGCATACTAAAGTTCGGAACAAATCCATCACTAGCATAAGGATTAAATCCTAATTTACTTTGAAATGCTTGAGAATAGTTTTTTCCAGCACTACTTCCTTGAGGAGGCATAATTGCAGGTTGCGCCATACCTGGAAATTGTTTAACTTGTTCTGCTTTATTGTAAACAACTGGTCCAGCTCCAGGAATATTCATGCTTGATACAGCTCCAGGTTTGTATCCTCCAAGATATGCTCCATAAACTTCAGCTTGTTCTGCTGAAGAAAAATTAGGAATAAATCCCCCACTTTTTGCTGAAATTTTTCCTCCTACAGAAGTAACTCCTTTTCCTATCAATCCTGCGGTTAAGGTTGCTGAAACTACTGCGGCTTGTTCTCTAGCTATGGTTTGAGCTTTTATAACAGAAAGAATTTGATTTTCTACTTCTAACAATCCTATTTGTTTATTTAAAATTCCTTGAATTAAATTTGGATTTTGAGCAAGAATTGAATTGATTCTCTCTTGGATTTGAGCTTGTTCTTGAGATCCTTTGTTAATGTCTAATATTTGGCCAACTGCTTGACCACTGAATTTTGCAAGATTAATGAATAGTTTACCTATAACTGCGCCAATCAATGCTAATCCTGGACCACTTATATAATTTCCTAAACCTTCTAATAGTCCTTTTGCTAAAGTTTCTCCAGGACCTTTTGCATCTCCTAGATTAAATGATTCAAGTGCAGAATTTATATTTCCTAAAACTCCTTCTATAGCAGGTGCAATAGTTAGTCCACCTACATCTGATGCAAGTTTTGTGAAATTAGTTGATGTTTTATTTATTAAAGCCGACAAGGTTTGATTTAATTGTTCATTTCTTTTGACAGCTGCATCTGTAGCCCCAGCGCTTGTATTTAATGCACTATTATAAATAGAATATTCTTTGCTTAAATCTCCTAATGCAGCTTTTAAAATATTAATTTGAAATACGCCACCGACCAATTCAGCGACACTACCTTTTTGAGAATCTGATAATCCATCAAATTTTTGAGATAATTGAGTTAATGTGTCTATTGCTGGTCTAAAACTTCCATCAAGATTTCTAGCTTGAATTCCTAATTGCTCTAACTGATCTAAAACTTCAGTTCTTTCGAGACGAGTAAAAATAGTTTTTAAAGAGTTACCTATAACAGCACCACCTCTAGCTGTAGTTTGCTGAACGCTAGTAACTAAGGCTACTAATTGATCTAAATTAACTCCAACGCTATCTGCAGATGAACCTACTCGACTTATAGCATCTGCAAGATCAGCGCTACTTACTGCAAATGCAGCGTCTACTGTTGCTAATTTATTTACAATTTGAGTAGAATCTAAAGCTACTTTATTAAAACTATTAATAGTCGCAGTAAGAGCTTGTGTGCTAGATACTACATCTAATCCACTTAATCTAGTTAAAATTAATGCATCTCTTGTTCTTTTTAAAGTTTCTTCCACGCCAAGACCTTGTCTAGAAAATTCAACTGCTGCTTGAGATACAGTTTCAAAACTTTGTCCTGTTTGACCAGCTACTTTAAATAATTGATCGCCAAAAATTGTAAGATTTTTAGAACTCAATCCTAATATACTGTTAATATCTGTTAGATTTTTTTGGACATTAATTGTAGTAGTAATTAATTTTTCAAAACCTTTTTGAACAGCAAAAATTGCACCAGCAGAAGCTCCGAACGCTAAAACACGAGCATTAGATGCGTCTAATGATTTTCTAAATTCATCTACTGCACCAGTAATACGACCAAGAGGTTGAGAAAAGGCTTTTTCATTTAGACCTTTTAATTGGTAATTTTTACTAAGAGCCGCAGAAATATCATTTTCTAGGGGTCTTGTATCTGCACCTACTGGAATTCTTCCGACTACATTAGCCATTCCTTATACCTCTTTCCTGTGATAAATTACACTAAATATTAAGCATTATGTAATTTTATGAGGTCTTGAAACGAGAGGGATCCACCCTTCTTTTTTGCTTCTTCTGTTAAACTAATATTATCTGTATTCTTAATGCCCATTTTCTTTATATCTTCCTTAGACGCTCCAACCAAAGAGGTTCCTAGGGCTTCTTCTGAATTTTTATTCTTCGTATTACGCATTAATTCAGACGCATTTTTAGATCCTTCGTACCAATCCACTAAAGCTTCTGGATCATTAATTACATTATCTGGTACTTTTGTAGAGCTATTACTTAATATACCTTTAAAATATTTAGCATATGAAAATAATTCAGTTTGCATAAATGTAAGATCAATAATAGGTTTGCCAAAAAATGTATATGGATTATCATCACATAGATAAAATGAATTTAAAAAGAAACTAGATAAAGCTATCTTTTTCAAATTTCTTTCATGTAATTCAGATAAACCAATATTATATTTAGCATATAAACCGTATAGCTCTTCGTATTCTAAATCATCAAATTCCTGCTTTGTTAAAAGTCTTTCTTTTAAAGTATCGTCTTTGTATAAAGATACATAAACATAATATTCATTTATTTTTTTATTAGTATAAGATTCTAAAGTTGTGCCTAGTAGTTCTTGTCTTTCTTTTAGAAGCGAATTTATTTTATTTTCATTTTCTTTTATCTGTCCATTCATTGACTCTATATCTTTAGATTTCAATAAACGGGACTTTGTATATTTTAAATCTTTAATGTAGGCTTGATATCTAACTATTTCATCTTCTTTAGATGGAGACCAAGTATCTTTATCTATTAAATTTTTTAATTGAGTTTCTTCATCTAAAAGACCAGAAGATTTGGCTTTATTTTCTACTTCTAGTTTCTTTTTATTAACTAAACTTAAATCTTCAAGACTAAAATGTTTTATATAAAAAGATATTTTATTATCGGTATAAAATGAATACCCATTTAATATATCATGATATATTGGTTTTAAATCTTCTGAGTTCAAAATTATACATTTTCAAATGTTACTAATTTTTCAAATTCTTCTTGCGTACTGGCCCTGCCCATGTACCAAAAACTGACATAGAATGCAAACTTTTTGATAACAGATTTTAGCCATTCATCTTCAGAATCTTCTATGTTATCGTATAGAGCTAGTCTTTCTTCAAAAGAACCATCTCCAAGTAATGACGACTCTTTTCCTTCTTTATCAACTAAAAATGATAAATGCAAGATCCACCATAAAATGGTTTTATTTCTAGCTCTATTTTCAGCAGTTTGATCAAATAAACTAGCTTGTGCAATTTCAAAATCTTGAATTTCTGTTCGGAGATTAATGATTCCAGCACTTAATTTATCAAAGTACTCTTGATCTTCTTTGCTTCTTTGATTTTTTTCTACTATTGATAATTTTTGGAATTCATTTTGTTTGTTGAAAAGTTCCACGTAAAGTTCGGCGTATTTTCCTTTATCTTGGTCGCTTAAAGCCCCACCATCGTTTGAATATCTTTTAGATAATAAAGATCTAGTTAATAGGCCAGCTTTGATTCCTTCTGAAAGTTTTACTGCATAAAATAACTCTGCCTCTTCAAATAATCCTCTATTTGGCTTTTTGATGAAAAATCTTCTTTGCACAGGTTGTTTAATTTTAGAAGTGATGGTAATTTCTTTTCCATCTTCAACTTTAATTTCTATCTTATCTAGTTCTTCTTCTTTGCTTACTGTAAATTCATATATTTTTTTATTCATTTATTTTCTCCATATTTTAAAGGTAAAGATTCTACAAAAAATTTTGTTTTCTTAAAATTGACCGTACCACCAATTAATTTTAAAAATGAAGATCTTTTATCTTCATCCCAAGAATTATACCTATTTAAAAAATTTGAATTTTCAAGCAATTTAAGAGAAAAGTTTTTAAAACCAAATTTAGTTAATTCTCTTTGAGTAGTCTGCATCTCTAGATTCGCTTGTATAATTGAATCTATACCAAAGCTCATATATTTATTTCTCATTTTCATCCTTAAATTCCATTTTAATAAAGTCAAAATTTTTCTCTATTTCTCTTATTGTCTCATTACCTATATCAAGTATCTTCTTCCTTAAGTAATTATATCTATTATCATCAAAATAATCTATATTTTTTAATGTATTTTGATCTACTTTACTTGATATTTTATCTATCATAGAATTATGATCTTCTTGGATATCCTCTACTAGATTAAGATATCTTTTATATAAATT
>Ga0049083_10000708_pt1 | contig 12220 bp, 14 predicted proteins | sample GreLakmeMI27MSRF_FD_66719 | JGI IMG/M metagenome (GOLD analysis project Ga0049083, IMG submission 66719) | Freshwater lentic microbial communities from great Laurentian Lakes, MI, USA - Great Lakes metaG MI27MSRF | ecosystem: Environmental > Aquatic > Freshwater > Lake | place: Great Lakes...
GCATGCGCGGCTAAACACTGCGCCGCCACGGCTGTTATGTGACTGTACACCGTGTCATGCGTCAATGCACGCAGACATCAGTCCGAGAGCTTCTGAGGGCTACGAGCCGTTTGGCTTGCACTGCGAATAGCCCGCGTTCAGCTGCTTGCAGTAGCTCCCCCCGGGGCAGCAGGAAGGCCTGGCCCACTTCTGGCCGGTGGTGGGGTCGTTGCCACCGCTGCGAGGGCGCGCGCGTGAGGAGGCTGAGAGGGCATGCGCCACCCGTTTCTTCCAGGCAGGAGGCGTGCACGCACCACTGCTCGTAGAGCTTGGGGCACAGCTTGCAGGTTGACAGCGCCTGGCTCTGCCACAAGCATCCCTGGCCGGCTGCGCAGCAAAAGGGCCCCGCCCAAAAGTCGCCGCCGCACTTTGCGTTGAGCGCGGAGCACCCCTTGGCGCGGCTCTCCTCCACAGGCACGCAGGTGGCGAAGGCGGGGTCCGTCTGCACGCACGTCAGGGTGCCGTTGGCGCCGCAGCACTCGGAGGGCCCCTTCCAGAGCACCGTGTTGCTGCCCGGCTCCAGCCCGCCGCACTGCATCGCTTTGGCAGCGCACACCGGCCCCGCGGGAGAGCCCGCCGGCAGCGCCAGCTGTGATGCGTCGATGAAGCCGCCCTGCACTGCGGACAGCTGCTGGCGGATGTAGCGCGCCTTGGCGGCTGCAACAGCCTTGCTGGCCTCATCTGTGGCCGCCAGGCGCTCCGCGTCGGCAGCTGCCAGCTGGACGCGCAGCCGCGCGACCACGTCCAGCGCCTGCTGGGTGAGCGTGGCGGGGCCTCGACTGTCGCGCAGAGGGCCTAGGGTGGGATGGGGAGCGGGCGCCTTGGGGACCACGGCCGCGGGCAGCGGCTTGGGCGCAACGGGATCAGCCGGCTTGGGCACCAACTCCGCAGCCGGCTGCTCCAGCGTTGCCGCAGGCAGCATGAGCGGAGCCGGCGCAGGTGCTAAGCCAGCCTCGCCCGAATCCGCCACGGACAGCGCGGAGGCCTGACTGGAGCCCGGGAAGAGTGGCAGGGTGGCACCTGCATGGGGGACGGGGGTAAGCAAGGGGGGTCAGCAATCACGAGGGGTGGGACTTGAAGTGGTTGTGCGCTCTGAGCGCATCGCTGCAGGTGCACCGCTGCGCGCACCTGGCGTGACTGGGGCGGTGGTTGCGACTGTGCATGCGTCCGTCAGCTGCCGAAGAGACGGTTCATTGGAGGTTGGTACGCACCCGCGGGATCGGTGGCGTTTTTCTTGGCTTTCTTCGCCTTGGGCGCGGCGCAGATGCCCCACAGCTCCGAGGCGTCCTTGCACCAGAGTCGTTTGTCGTCTGCGGAGGGGGACAGGGCGGCACAAGCGTCGTGCTTGACACCGTCGGGAGCTACCCAAGGAAAGGCACAGACGCGGCCATCCACCGTCAGCACCGGCGCTCCGCCCAGGCCTAGGAGCGGCAGGTCGTCAGCGGTGGCGGCGGAAGCGTCGCTCTTCTTGTCGGAGTCGCCGCCCTTCTTGCCAGCCAGCGCCAGCGCGGCAAGGCAGGCGAGCGCGAGGAGGCGGCAGGCGCCACGCGCGCGCGCCATCGCAGGCGCAACGGGGCGGCGGGGGCGCGGCACCGTGTGTGTGATACCCCACAGTCTGTTTCCCAGGCCCCAGACACAGAATCCAGACCTCGGACGAGTAAACGCTGCTCTGGTCAACGTCGACGCTGGGCATGCCGTCATCACGCCGTGCGCAGAGGCTCGCAGGGCCACAGTGGGGCTCTGTGGACCGCCAGCTCAGCTTCGAAGCGGCTCTGCAGCCAAGCCTCTCCAGACGCCACACGTGGTGCTCCCACAACGCCGTACCGCCCTGCCACAGTCGCACACAGAGCAGGCATGGCGCGTCAGCGTGCGCGCGCATGGGCATTTGTGGCGTTCAAAGGCGTGTGCGCACCTTCGTCAGGCTGAGCGGCAACGCCCCGAGTGGCTCTCACCAAGTCCACCACCGTCGGCGCTGATTCTGCCTGCCCCGCACGCTGCGCCAGCACTGGTGCGGAGGCCGCCTTAGCCGCCTGCTTGCCTGTGTGTTTGTGAGGGATGTCAGCGGAACGGGCGAGCACATGCGAGCATCTGCACTGGGTCAAGGGCGGCGGCGGCGGGGCCAGCGGAGGCACGTACGTAGAGCCCGTCGCAGCTCTGTGGCGGCGAAACGTGCCGCCCACTCGTCCGAGAGCTCCAGCACGCTCTCGCTAGCTGGCCCTGCTTCTCCGCTCTCCTCGTCCTCCTCCAGGTCGTCGCCCGCGCGCCACAGCACCTCGCCGGGCTGTGCGTATTCGTAGGCCTCCTCAGTCTCAAAGTCAGGCTCGGCTGTGACATCCCAGTCTGCGCCGTCTTTGCGGCGTGGCCCCTCCCCCTCTGCAGCGCCGGGCCAGCACGCTTCCGGCGGCCCTTCCGGGAGCGGCGGCGGCCAGGGCACCGCCTCCTGACACGCCGCACGTGCAGGGCGTGAGCGTTGCGCGCCTAAGGCGCCGTGCGCAAGCGGGCGCACCTGCCAGTTGCGCGCCCAGCCGCCTGCGGGCGGCGACGGCGGGCGGATGCCCGGCGGCGGTGGAGGGAGCAGCCAGGGAGGCGGGCGGGAGAGGTCGGGCAGCGGCAGGCCCACAGGCCAGCCGGGCGGCGAGTCCAAAGCAGACATGGCACCGCCAAAAGTCACACAGGAGGCATGCGCTGAGGACGCACCCCCCGCAACAGGGCAGGCAAAGGCGAGATAGAATGATGTGTCGAACAGTGGGTGGTGGAATTTGAACATACTGTCCGTCCCTTGCACATTTAGCTCTGGCTCGTGGGTGCCGCACATCAGAGCTCATATTACAGCGTGCACGTAGCTCACAGCTTTGCGTCGATGGGCAGCGGTTGCGGGTACCACATGTGCGCTCTGGCATAGCGCTCCCACCCCCCAGCATCAGCTAACCCTTGTGGCTCTACGCCCCGCCCATCCGCAACCGCATGCGCCGCCACAGCGGCAGCGATGCGCGCGGCAGTGTCCCTGATGCGCGACCAGGGGGGAAAGAGCGCGCCAGCTACCAGTTCAGCGTCTGCGAGCTGCGCCGCCAGCACTTTGGCGGCCTCCAGGAAGGCTTCGTCCGGCAGCGAGGTTGCAGCGCACAGCAGCGCTCCGTAGCCCAGGGCCGGGAAGATGTACGCGTTGTTCGCCTGGCTGGGTTCCAGCAGCCGCCCGCCGGCGGTGCGCACCGCAGGAAAGGGGCTGCCCGACGCGAACAGGCACCGCCCGGCGGTGTGTTCGAACGCCTCCGCGGCGGTGCATTCGGCCAGGCTGGTCGGGTTGGAGAGGGGAAGGAGCACGGGACGCTCGTTCAGTGCCGCCATTTCGCGCAGCACCTCGGCAGTGAATGCCCCGCCCTGCGCGGCCACGCCCAGCAGCACGTGGGGCCTGTGCGCCCTCACAGCCACCAGGAGGTCTTTCACGAAAGGCACATCATGTGCAAAGGGACGCTTGTGGTGTGCCAGCTTGTGGCGCGAAGCGCACACCAGCCCCTGCGAATCCAGGTACGTGCAGCTGCGCCGTGCGGCGTCCAACGACGACACTCCGTGTTCGCGCACCAAATAGAGAGACCAAAGCTCCCCGATGCCCGTGCCAGCCTCCCCAGCGCCCAGGAACAGCAGGCGCGCGTCGCGAGGGGCCACCCCGGCAGCACGCAGCGCCGAGATGAGCGCTGTGCGCGGGGAGCGGGGCGCCGCATGAGCACAGCCATGCGCTGTTTTCGCGCCCGCCTCGGCGCCGCGCCGCACCTGCCAGCGCCACGGCCGCGGTTCCCTGAATGTCGTCGTTGAAGCTGCAGAGGCTCTGCCGGTGGCGCGCCAGCAGCCTGAAGGCGTTGTCTGCCCCAAAATCCTCCCACTGCAGCAGCAGGTGGTGGCGCAGCGCCTTGAGCGCACACACCACCTCGTCCAGCAGCGCCTCATAAGTGGGGCCACGCAGACGGCGCCGACGCAGGCCCTTATAGGCGGGGTCGTCCAGCAGCTGCTGGTTGTTGGTGCCCACGTCCAGGCACAGCGGCAGGCACGCGTCCGGGTGCACGCCCGCCAAACAGGAGTACAGCAGTATCTTGCCCTCGCTGATGGCCAGCCCCCCCGCGCCCAGGTCGCCCAGGCCCAGCACTCGCTCGCCGTCGGTGAGCACCACACAGGAGACCAGGTGCGCCTTGGGCCAGCTCCTCAGCTTCTGCAGCACGTTTCCGGCGTCGTCGCTGGTGATGTAGAGCCCCTGGGGGGCGATGGGCAGCGTGTGATACTGCAGTGCCGCGTCACCAACCTGCGCGGAGGAGCCGCGGCGTTAGCAGAGGGCCGGGAGCACACGGCGCGCGCCACGCACCGTGGGCGTGTAGACTATGGGCAGCAGTTCCTCGGTGTAGGCGACCAGGAGGCGATAGAAGCCCGGCTCGTCCACGTCGCGCAAGTCGCGCAGGAAGACGTACCGGTCCAAAGGGTCCTTCAGTGAACGCAGCACTGCCAGCTCACCCACCGTCATGTGAGACCCCCAGAAAGAGCTCGCGAGGGCGCCAAGATGGGAAGCGCAGCCTGCGCCCTCCTGCGCTGCGGCCCTGCGCCTGCTGATGCCACGTCAGCGCGGCTGTACGGGTTGTACGGGAGCAAACGAGCGCGCCCCATCCCTCGGTGGCGCTGTCTCTAAGTTGCAGCCAAGAGCCAACCCGCATAAGGCTGTGCGCAGAGCAAAAGCGCACTCTCTTGACACAACGCGCTTGACGTGACATTCATGTCCAAGGCGCTGCTCAACCGCTGGCGCGAGGAGCACGGCATCGCGTCGCCGATGCCTCCGCCAAAGCACGAGGCTGGCCCCGTGCTGCCGCAAAGCCCGCTGCAGAAGCTGGCGAATGCCCTGGGCGCCAATGCGGCTGGCGCAGACTGGTGCGTGCCCACCCTTGCTCGCTAGACCGCGCGCCGGATCGCGCTCCAGCAGCCCAGCCAGTCGGGCTGGCCGCGCGCATTGGGCTCTGTGGCGCGGCGCGCCGCCACGTCCGCTTCTCCCTTCCAACCGTTTCCGCCGCCTCCCTTCCTCACGCTCGCCGGCCGTGCCCTGTCCGCCCCGCAGCGTGCACATGACGCAGCTGTTCAAGTCCTCTCCGGCGTCGGTGAAGGCGCACGCTGTGAACCACGGTCGGTCGAGCGAATGGACAGGAGCCTCCTCCCACCACCGGGACGGCGGCGGCGCGCCGCAGGCCGAGCCGCCCCGCTCTCCCAGCGGCACCGCGCCGCTGCCCGCGTCGCCGCGGCCGGAGAGCAAAGTCGGCAAGTCGCCGGCTGTGGCTGGTGGCGTGCCTGCCGCAAAACGTGCGCGCCGCACGGAGGGTGTCCTCCTGTCTGTCGCCTCGCCGCGCAAGGCGGCCACGCCCGTCACGCCGGCGCCCTCGCACTCCGGCAGCGAGGACAGCGGTGCGGGAGGGGTCAGCACAGGGCCGGCGCGACGACCCCCCCCCCTTGCTGTGCTGCCGCCTTCCACGGACGACGAGGCGCTCGCACGACGACTCCACGCTGAGCTCAACTGCACCCCCGCGCGCACTTCGAGGCAGCAGCGAGGCGGGCCCTTGGCCGCAGCCGCTCGCGACCGGCTGCATGGCCAAGACCCCGGCCTCCTGCCCTCCTGCTGAGCCATGTCCCTCGCCTCGCGCACACCCTCTGTGCCGTACGGCTACATCTGCGGCTACCCCCTCGCATCCGTTTCCAGCGAACATTGGGGCTACATCGCAGGAGTGCAGCTGAGCACGCACGCGCAGGCGCTGGCTGTGGCCTCTGCGGTGGCCTTTTGGGGCGGTCCGGGCGTCACTGAGCTCCCGTTTCCGGTGTGCAAGACTGGGCATCGTCCTCGCGACGCGGCGACGGGCGAGAAGCTGTACGGCTGCGTGAGGCATTCGGAGATGCGCCGCAAGCGCATGGAGGGCGCGGGAGGCTACACCCGCCCCGGGTGGGCCTCCTTCGACCAATGGGATCGGGAGGAGCAGCTCCTGCTCACCGCTGCGCCCGCCGAGGAGGGGTGCCTGGACGAGCCGGAGGGGTCTCTGGATTAGTAGCAGCGGAGATGCAGACCCGCAGAATATGCGACGGCGCGCCTGCGACGCCACTGCGCTGCGCGTCGCCTTCTCCGTGCCACATGACGCCTGCGCTCGCCCCACGCCGTGAGGCGTGTGAGCGTTGAGCTGACCATGCACGGAGAGAGGCACGCGCAGCGGCGGATGCAGCGCGCCTTCGCGGAACAACTGGCCCAGTTGATGAATACGAACGATACGATTTGCTTGCTGCGGCCCACGTCTTGAGATCGCAGACTCGCTCGCTGCAAAGATCGGAGCGCGACGTCGTTCGTTATGTTCTTTTTTTCGGAAAATGCGCTCGAAGCGCTCCTTTCATCCACTCTCTCACGCCTCGCCTGTCCTGTTGATCACCTCTGTGGCAGCGCGCCAGCCTAAAGTCCCGCGCTGCAGCAAGCACGCATGTTTCGCGCTGTGTGAGGCTGTGTGAAGCCAAGGCGACCAGGGGCACCCCCGGTGGTGCGCCATGCCACCCAGGTACTCCAGCGAGGCGGCTGCGGGCCTGCAGGGTGCGTCCCGGGCCCGCCATGCGCAGCGGAGCATGGACCAATGTCTCACTGCTGGTGCGCCTCAACCAGCCTCCGACTCCACCGCCGCCGCGGCGGGCGTGCCGCCAATCATGACGGGCCTGCTGGGCCACACTGCGGTAGTGATTGGGACTCCAGTGGTTGTGGCGTTGTTTCTCGCGTTGTTTTTCTACCGGAGGCACAGGACGCCTCAGACGGACGAGGATAAGCCGCTGGTGCGTGCCGCTGGCTATGCTAGCGTGCGAGTGGCTGGGCTCTGCAAACTGAGCCGAGTCTAGAGAATGCATTGTGCTCACCCGCCTGCAGGTCCAGCGTGTCAGTTCCGCGCTGGAGGAGGGGCTGCAGGAGGCGCGCGCCGGCCACATCTTCATGGCCGCCAAGCCCACAAGCTATGCCCTGCGGAGCTCCGTCCTGTGACGGACGCCAGAGATGGTTGCAACGACAGAAGTGAGTCGCCGCAAGCACTTCTCACTTCTCACACTCCGCCACGCGTGTGCACGCTCACGCGCGTGTGTGGCTGCGCTCTCGCGCAAACAGAACTTCTCACGGACTCACCCCCCTCTCTCGCCCCCCTCCGCCCTGCTATCGCCTGCTCCTGGGCGTCCACCTTCTGCGTGGCTGACGCGCGGCGCTGCTGGGAGCCAACGCGCGCGCAGGCGCCACAGGCTCAAGCAGCGCGCCATGGATCTCCGGGGCGACTCTTCTGTTGGATGGTTCGCTCCTCTCTACACGCCCGCTCCGCACGGCCGCTGACGCCGCGCGCACTGCCAGGTATGGCGAGGGCGCGCCCGGCGCGGTCCTGCCGGTGGACTATGGCCGTCAGACGGCCTCTGCACAGCCCGCTCTGCGAGGTGCCCCGCCACGCGACGCACGCGACGCGCCGCGCAGCACTGCAGAGCTCCCGCCCTGCTTCCGAGACCTCTTTTCCTTTCGGTGCGCGCGCGCGCGTGCGTGCGTGCGGCGCCAGCTCAGGCGGATCATGCCCACCCTGGAAAGCTGGAATCAACTCACGCCTCGTGCCCGCCCACGCAGCTGGTTCAACAGCCTGCAGAGCGCCATGCTGGACCTGACCTGGAGCTCGGACGCGTCGCTGGCCGTCTCAGCGCCAACTGGCGCCGGCAAGACGGTGCTGTTCGAGCTCGCCATTCTTCGCATGCTCCAGTCCGCCGGTTCCGTGGACGCAGCGGGTCGCTTCCTGCGCCGACCAGCCTCCGTGAAAGCCGTGTACATCGCCCCGATGCGCGCCATCGTGCAGGAGCGCCTGGACGACTGGAGCCGTCGCTTTGGCAGCCTGGGCCTCAAGTGCATGGAGGTGACGGGCGACAGCAACGTCTCTGTGAGCGACCTGCGCGAGGTGGACATCGTGCTGACGACACCCGAAAAGTTCGACTCGGTCACCCGAAAGAACAGCGACCGGGGCAGCATGGCATTCTTCGCGGACATAGCACTGCTCATGATCGACGAGGTGCACACGCTGGGCGACGACCGCGGTCCGGCGCTGGAGGCGGTGGTGTGCCGCCTGAAGAGCCTGTCGCGATTGCCGTCGCTACAGGGGACCCCTCTGGCGCGCATGCGCTGTCTCGCAGTCAGCGCCACCATCCCCAACGTGCGTGACGTGGGCGCGTGGCTGGGCGCGCCGCCGCAGGGGTGTGCCTCATTCGGTGACGAGTATCGCGCCACGCCGCTGGACATCACCGTGCACGGCTACAACGCCTCCTCCAACGATTACCTCTTTGAGCGTAACCTAAAGTACTACCTGTTCCCCATCGCGGCGCGCTACAGCGAGGGCAAGCCCGTGCTGGTGTTCTGCGCCTCACGCAAGGGGGCAGAAGAGGCGGCCGCGAAGCTCGCGGAAGATGTACCTCCAGGCGCGGTGCGTGCACGTGCGGCAGTGCGCTTTGCACTTCAGGCTGTTCTCTCTCTGCACATTCCAGCTCACATCCGCACGCTTGGCAGGGCATGCGCGATGGGCCACCTCACCCTTGGATCCGCACAGCCGCAGCCGCCACCGAGCTGGCCGCCGCCGCTGCAGCAGTGGAGGCGGCCTCCCTGGGCGCATGCCTGCGCAGCGGCGTGGGCTACCACAGCGCAGGGCTGTCCTCCCGCGACCGCGCCACGGTGGAGGCGCTCTTTCGGGCAGGCACTCTTTCTGTGCTGTGCACCACCAGCACGCTGGCTCAGGGGGTAAACCTGCCCGCCCGGGTGGTCATCATCAAGGGCACACGCATGTACGACAAGGGGGGGTACAGGGAGTACCCGCGCGCAGCCATCCTGCAGATGATTGGCCGCGCCGGCCGCCCGCAGTTTGACGAGCGCGGTTTGGGGGTCATCATGTGCGAGCGCTCCCGCGTGCAGACCTACCAGCAGCTCGCCAGCGGCGGCGAGGCTGTTGAATCGCGGCTTGCCGGCTCGCTGGCTGAGCACCTGAACGCAGAGGTTGTGGCGCGCACCATCTGTGACATCAGCCAAGCGGTTGCCTGGTTCAAGGCTAGCTTTCTGTGGACTCGCATGTGCAGCAATCCCGCCGGCTACGGCATGGCCGCCCACTGCAGCGGTGGCGTCATCGAGCGCGAAGCGAATGCGCTGCTGCTGGGCGCATGTGCGGCCCTGCGTGAGGCTGAGTGCGTGGAGAGTGATGTGGCATATGGCTTCACCCTGGCGCCGCTGCCGCCCGGCATCGAGATGGCGCGACACTACGTGCGCTTCGACACCGTGCGTCTGGTGCAGCGGCTGCCTGAGCGCGCATCTCTGGCGGACCTGCTGCTGCTGCTGACGCAGGCGGCTGAGTTTTCGTATGTCGTGCTGCGCCACAACGAGAAGACGCTGCTGAAGGGCCTCATTGGCCGCGTGCGCTTTCCTCTGGTGGACGCGCAGGGCAAAGCGCTCAAGGTCGTGAGCAGCGCGGGGCAGAAGCTTTTCCTGCTGGTGCAGGATGCTCTGAGCGACGAGCCCCTGCCCGCCGTGGCCGCCTGTCACTCGCTGCGCCTGGAGGCGGACGACGTGCTCCGCAACGGCGCGCGCATCGCGCGCTGCGTGGCCGCCGTGTGCCTGCACGCCAAGCGGCTGAGCGCGGCTGCACACGCGCTGGGCTTGGCTCGCGCGTGCGCCCTACGCACCTGGGACGCCAACGCCACCGTCGCCCGCCAGTTCGAGGGCATCGGCCCCGTGCTGGCGCGCAGCCTGGCCGCCGGCGGGTTCACGTCTCTCGAGGCGCTGGACGGGGCGGACCCGCGGCGCCTGGAGGCTGTGACGGGGCGCCAGTACCCGTTCGGCAGCACGCTCAAGTCCCTGGTGGCCCGCGCGCCGCGCATCGAGCTGCTCCTCGAGCCGCTCGGGGGCTGCGAGGCGGCGGCCCGCGGCGGCGCCCTCGAGTTCCGCCTGCGCCTGCGCACCAAAGCCCCCAGCGTGGGCGCATCCCTGCCCAGCGGCTCAGGGGTCACCACCCCGGCGGTGCTGCTCTGCGGCAGCAAGCAGGACGACAGGCTGGCACTCACTCAGCGTCTCAGCGTGTCGGCGGCGGAGGGCTGGGAGCTCAGCGTTCGCTTCGCGGTGCCCTTTCCGATGCAGGGCGCCCTCCAGGTTGTGGCGGGCGTCATCTTCGACAACTATTGCGGACGGGACGCCACACAGTGCTGGACCTGGAAGCCACCCCATGCGCCCGCCGCATCCGCGCCACCGGCGCCATCGACATCCGCCGCAGCTGCAAAGGAGCAGCCGCCGCCTGTGAAGCGCGCCGCGCCGGCCGCAGCGCAAGCGTCGGGCCCCAAGCGCAGCGCAATCTCGCACGCCTTTGCAGCGGTTGCGTCCAAAGGGTCGACCATGGGCGTGACGCCAGCCTCCATTCTGGCGCAGACGGCTCCAGCGTGGCCTGCGCCGCCCACGCGCGCCGCGGACGAGCGGGCGTCCACGCCGGCGGAGCGAACCCCAGCGGCACCGGTTGCAACCACGTCCGCCAGCGACGGTGCGGCTGAGGATGACATGTTCGAGGGACTGTTCTGAAGGAGGAAGCGCTGACAACAGTGCCACACAAAATGTAACGACGAAGCACGAAGGAAAAACTGCACTGCGCATACTACTGTGAAAACTCTTTCTTACATCCGCTCTCCATCCATATATTCCATCCAGCGCAGTTTTAGCGCTCGTCAGAGCTGCGCGCGTAGTCACGCGGCGGCGGGCGCGTCATCCTGCACGCCACATTTGAGGTTGGCGGGCAGCGCGACATCGATTCGCTTCGGGTACGGAAGGTTCAGTCCGCCCATGAACGCAATAAAGTCCTCTTTGCTCTTGGTCAACCGCGGGTTGAGCTTCTTCTCCTCGCCAACGGTGCTCATGGTGTATCCCTTGTAGTCATGCCCCGGGTAGATACGCGTCTCCTCTGGTAGGCTAAACACCTGCGCATGCACGTTATCGTACAATTGCCCGGAGTTGCCCTGCTGGAAGTCCGTGCGTCCGCATCCGCGGATCAGCACAGCGTCGCCCGTGAACACTGCACAGCCGGGCAGCAGCAAGCTGCAGCACCCGTTGGTATGGCCCGGTGTGGCCCGGACTTCCAGCCGGAACTTTCCAAACATCAAAACGTCGCCGTGCGCGAATTTCACGTCCGCATCAGCGCCGCTGGCCGCTGCGATGGCTGATTTCAAGCCCTGAACGCGCTTTTTCAATTCTCCAGTGCCAGTCACGTGGTCTGCATGGCAGTGCGTGTTGACGCCGTAGAGCAGTTGAATGTCTAAGTCTTTGATCACAGCCAAGTCGCGATCCAGCATCTCCAGCACAGGGTCTATGAGGACACCCTCCTTGCTGAAAGCGTCAGCCAACAGATAGCCTGCAAGCAGAGTCAGCAGCGCGTGGGCACCGCACGATACGCGGCGCACTGTATGTGCTGCTGCCGCTGGTGTCAAACAACTGCCTGCAGAGGAGCGCACAGGCGCGAAGCACAGCGCGTGAGCGCACTCTACAAAGCGGCGCAAGAGCAGAGCGCACACGCTGAAGTAGCAGCTGCGCAAAGAGCGGCGCAGGACAGCGGCGCGCACCGGAAGATCAGGCCTTCGGGCAGGGGCGTGGCAGTCATGCTGTGGGCATTCACAGGACGAGCCAAGGGGCGGCGTTTGGGAGTCAGTCGCGGCGTCGCAACCACAGAATGATGCCGCGCCAGCAGTAGCGGCGGCTGACGGCGTGCAGGCGGCGCGAGAGAGTCAAGTGCCCACGCACAACAGCGCCGCATGCGCGTGATGCGAGAGCCTCCTCCGACGGAGCGCTGCGGCACTCGCGCGCTGCGCTTGCTCGCCGCGTGCGAACCTGGCTTGGGTCAACGACAAGCGGTACGGGCGAGGAGTGGAGGAGGAACAGCTGTTTTTAGGGTTTACAAGGGCTTACCCTATTCAAGGTTTAAGGGCGCTTATTATTTATGGCTATGGTTCCGTTAAGCTCGCGGCGAATATTTTCGCGCGCTTTGACGGGTGCCCCTCCGGTGCGTGCCAGCCTGCTGGATCTCAGCTGATTGGCGTTGCGCCGCCCGCTTCTGCCCCTCCTGCCGCCCCGTCCGCCTCGGCGTCCTCCTCGGCACCGCAGCGCGCC
>Ga0049083_10000715_pt1 | contig 12174 bp, 11 predicted proteins | sample GreLakmeMI27MSRF_FD_66719 | JGI IMG/M metagenome (GOLD analysis project Ga0049083, IMG submission 66719) | Freshwater lentic microbial communities from great Laurentian Lakes, MI, USA - Great Lakes metaG MI27MSRF | ecosystem: Environmental > Aquatic > Freshwater > Lake | place: Great Lakes...
CTGCTTGCGGGCGACCTGCAGCCCAGCGTGGGCGAACAGCGTCGCAGCCACAAGCTGCGCGTTGGGCGCTACAGCCAGCACTTCGTGGACGTGCTTCAGATGGATGAGAACCCGGTGGAGTATCTGCTGCGGCTGCACCCGACGGCGGGGTTGAAGCCGGAGGGCATGCGCGCATTGCTGGGTCGTTTCGGGCTTGAGGGGCATAACCATTTGAGTCCCATTCTGAAGCTGTCGGGCGGGCAAAAGGCGAGGGTGGTGTTTGCGTCAATTGCGCTGCTGGGGCCGCACATCTTGCTCATGGACGAACCCACCAACCACCTGGACATGCAGAGCATCGACGCGCTTGCGGAGGCGCTGGAGGCGTTCGAGGGTGGCGTGGTGCTGGTTTCGCACGACGCGCGGCTCATCTCAACCGTGTGCGAGGACGAAACCAAGTCGCAGATCTGGGTGGTTGACCACGGCCAGGTGGAGTTCTACCAGGGCGACTTTGAGGCGTTTAGACGGGAGCTGATCGACGAGATCAAGCATGAGTTGGACGAGTAGTAGAACGAGATCCTGGCTCGAGTGGAGGAGAAGCGAATAGAACTCGAATCTGTCCTCAGGGATTCGTGTCTGTGTCTGATGCGTCTCCCTCCTTCTCCGCGGCTGCGGCTTGCCCTGCTGCTGCGGCCATCTTGCGCTGGAGGAGCGCGTTGGCCGCGTCGTATCGCGCCCTGTTCTTGACGAACTGCCGCGCCGCGCCGCGCCTCTGGTAGCCGCTGAACGCCACATCAACCAGCGTGCTGGCCAGAAAGGGGGCGAACAGGTTCCCAGTGACGACGAAGCTACCCCCGTAGGCACACCAGTCAACCAGCGAGCGCACCGCGTCAATCTGCGCCACCGTGCTGGCACGCTCGCGAGCAGCAAGCACCTGTTGTTGAATGCGGCGCATCGCCTCCGGATCCGCCGACGTCTTGTCGCTCAGGTTGCGCACGAGAGCAGGCACCGTTGAGAGGTCCGCCAAAGACGCCGGCTCCAGCGCTGTCACTTTGGTGCGCCCGGTGATCTTGTCCTTGCCGAGCACAGCAGCCTGCACCGGCAGCGTGCGGAACAAGCTGCGCTGCTTTCGCGTGGCTTCAAGCGCCAACACCAGCGCCAGAGCGAGCCATAGTCCGGCAGTGTCCGCGCTGCCCTCAGCCACCACGTCGGCTTCGTACAACCGGTCACGTGCCCAGCGCCCCAGCGCGGTGAGCAGCACGGCGCGGGACAACATCTCGTCCGCCAGGTGGCCAACCAATACCAGGAGCCCCTCCTGCCACAGCGCCAGCCCAGCCGCAGGGTTGCCGCTCACCTTGAGGCGCTGAAACAGCGCCGCGCTGGCACAGAAAGCATTCCAAGGGTCGCGGGCGTCCTGCTTCTCGCCCAGGCGCGGCGACACCCGCGTGCGGTCCAACGCCAGCGTCACCGAGGGTTCAACTGGTGCTTCCACCACCGCCGCGTCGGGCGCCAGCTCCCAGTCGGGCGCCATCAGCACCGCGTCAGCCACCAGGATGGGCGCCGCAAACACGAGCGCGGTGAGCGCGTCAGGGGCGCTCAAGTGGAGCGAACCAAATGCGTCCAGGTGCAGAAAGTACGCCAAGCCCACGGCGACGGTGCCCTTGACGCCGCCCAGCTGCACCAGGTTGGCGAAAAAGCGCTGCAGCGAGATTGTGCGCAGCATCTCCTCCACCGCCACGTCAGAGGCGTCTCGAGAAGGCGGCGCAGGTGGCAACTCTGGAGGAGCTTCAGGTGGCGGCGGCGGCGGCGGCGGCGGCGGAGGTGCTGAAGGCTCCTCGCGGGAGCAACGATGTCTGGGCAAGCGTGCGCGAGAAGCACGTGCGTGGCGCGAGGCCGTGCGAGCGAGCGGGTGAGAGGTGGCAGGTGCGCACGGTGGCACTGCGCATGGTGGAAGGCACGAAGGCCGCTGCGCTGAGCCGACGCGGCCTTGCACGCACGCCAACATGGCGCAGCTGGGTGCACACCAGGCGCCTGGCGGAGACGCGCGGCGACAGACGCACCAGGAGAGCAGGGCACGGTGCTCTTTGTGTCGTACGAAAGCGAGCAACTTACATGCGCAGACGCAGGCGCACTCTCATGGGTGACTGTATCATCCTGGACGGCGGCACGGGTCACGAGCTGAAGCTGCGCGGCGTTGCAGGTACGTTTGTTGTCGTGTGACGCGTCTTCTTTCTCGCTCGTCACTCCTCACAGTCATAACCCATACGCTGACGCGAACGTGCTCACTCCTGCAGACCTCTCAACCTCCGTAGGGCAGAGCTTCTGCGGTGGTGCCCTGGCAAACCTGCGACTCCCCGACATCGTCACGCGCCTTCATCTAGACTACCTGACTGCTGGTGCCAACGTCATCACCACTAACACCTTCGCTGTGACGCCATGGCACCTGGCGCGCGTGCTGGGTGAAGTTGAAGGCAACGCGGCAGTTGATGAGCTGGCAGCTGCGGCCGCAAGTTGTGCTGCCATTGCGGTGGTCGTAGCGCCCTCTCGTCCTGGGCATGCCGCGCCTCGCGTTGCGGCCTGCCTTCCTCCTCTGCGGGAGTGCTACCTCGGCCAAGACTGGTTGAGTTGCGACCCGTCTGGTCAAGCGCACGACGAGGCTTCAAGAACTTACAGACGCCTTCTCGCTGCGCTAGCTCCGCACTCGCAGATCGCGCTGATCGAAACCATGAGCTTCGCAGAAGAGGCCCGCGTCGCTGCACGCGCGGCGCGCACGAGCAGCTTGCCTGTGTGGCTCTCTTTCACGTTGGAGGACGAGAGTGCTTCAGGTATGCAGCCCCGCTTGCGAAGCGGGCAAAGCTTGATCGACGCAGCAGCAAGCATCGACTCGCCCGTGGCTGCATGGCTTGCCAACTGCTCGTCAATGGGTGCAGTGAACGCCGCACTGCCGTGTCTAGCTGCGCTTGGGGACGGAAAAGGTGCATATGGCGGCTCTCCAAACGCATTCAGCACGACAACCAGCGAGTGGCTCGCTGACAGCACCGCCAGCTGCGCGTGCGACGCGTCGCTGTACGACCAGGGCGTGCTGACTCCACACGCTTTTGCAGAATGGGGAGCTCACACGTTCAATTCACGAACGCGAGCGCCAATCATCCTGGGCGGATGTTGCGGCACATCGCCCGCGCATATCACAGCGCTGGCAGAACGGCTGAGCTCTGTGAAAGTGAGTGTTGGTTGAGAATTTTGAGAGTAGAGCTCTAGAACTCGCGACTTGAGATTCTGGACAGGCCGTCACCCGTCGCTGCTGATGGACAACAGGTCGTGGATGGCCGCCCCAATGGCTGCCGCCTGCGGGCTGGGCAGCTCGCTGGGCGCGCTGCAAAGCGAGTCTGCAGTCTCTGGCTGCTTCTCCGATGCCATAAGAGCCTGCGGCGCGCTTGCGGCCTCAGGCAGCGGCTCCGTCAGCGCGCCGGCGCTGCCGGATCTCCGAATGGGCGTTGTGGCGCCGTTTTGGGGGGGGGCAGCTGCGGTTTCCAAATAAAGCGGCGCAGGCGGCGCGCCCGGCGCGCCGCCGCCACGGGGGCTGCCCCTGCTGGGGCTGGCGTGCGCCATGAGCGTGCTCTCGGAGCTCAGGCTGGCGTAGCCGCTGGAAAAGGGCGCTGGCGCCGACGCGTCCACACACGCACCGCGCGGCACAGACGGCGCGTCCGCGCTCGACACGCCGCCGCCCAGCGCGCCAAGCAGGCTCTGCAGCGCGCTGCCGCCGCCGTCTGCACGCGGCGGGCTGGGCGGCGCGCCGTACGGTGGTGGCTGCTGCTGCGCGCGCGACGCGGCCTCGCCGGGGAGACACCCACCGCGTGCCACGTCATCACATGGGGCGGCATCGTCTGCGCTCGTCTTTGCTGAAAACGATGGCACTCGGCCGAGGCATCCAAATCCGGAGGTTATTTGCGACAGGAGGTACGACGAACCAGCCTCGTCGCCGGTGCTGGGTGTCTGAACAACTGTGATGCCCAGCGAGTCAGAGCCTGAGCTCCAGGGCAGGCATACGGCTCGTTGCGTGGCGGCCAGCGAGCAGGCGTCCAAGGGTGTTGAACACGCGGCGACGGTTGCGGAGGCGCTCTGCGACGGCGGCGCGGCAGGGGCGCACTGCAGTTCCTGCTGCGACTGCGCCTCCTCGTGCTGCGCCTCGGCGTGCTTGGGCCGCAGCTCCACCGCGCGCACGTCGTCGTCATCCGCCGCGTCGTCTGCAACAAAGCCCAGCGCGCTGCGGGCGCGGCACTCCGGGGGGAGCAGCGCGTCGTACGAGGCTTCGCGGGAGGGACACCCGCGAGAAGGAGGGGCGCCCAGCGCACCAAAGGGGGGCTGCGCAGGCGGCGTGCGGGGATTCGACGCGCCGGGCAGTGAGCTGCGGCTGGTCGGGCGAGACACCGTGGTGGGCGCCCCGTGCTGCGAGGCCGCGGCCGCGTGGTGTGCTTGTGGGGCGGGTGCGGGGCGCGCGTACGTGCGAGAGGATACGGTGGGGACCGTAGGAGCGAGAGACGGCCCTTCTCTGCCCGCCGAGGCGGAGACGCCGCGCGCGCCACCACCCGCGCCCTGCGCACGCGCACACGGGCGTCAGCGCGCGCGGGCGCAGTCGGGCGGAGACGTAACGCCAGAGCTTAGGTGAAGAGGCGTGCGCTGATGTTGCTGGTCCCAGCCTTCACAGGCGCCTCCCAAAGGCGCGAAAACCACAGCCGCGCGTGCTGTGCGGCCGCGGCGGCGACGTGCCAGGGCGAGCGAGCGGCGACGCGCCTGGGCGGTGAAGGAGCCGGAAGAGTGTGTGGAAAGGGAAGCTGTCGTGGGTGTCGAGCCGACAGCAACCTCTCCCGAAGCCCAACGCTTGAAGTGTTCCTCAGCCTCCGTCATGCCGAACGCCGCAACAGGCTCGCCGAGGGTGAGAGAACGAAATACAAAGAGGAGCCAGGAGCGTGCCCTTGGAAACAAATACTTGTTCTTCTCCTTCCTCCTCTCTCGCTCTCTTCTGCTCCCCTATCCTCTCTCTTTCTCGTTGTATACTTCCTTATAGTTCCATGGTTACACGTGTAATGGTCAGCCCCCCTCTCTCTAATACTTGTTTACAGCTTGGAAACCCAAACACTCCAGCGGCTTGGAACTCTATGAATCTCGAAGGCCAGCCCCTCCACTCACGCGGCGGCCCCGCAGCGGCTCCAGCGCCGCAGCTGGCACGGGTGGCGCCGCCACTACGTTCCCGTACTCCTCCTCCTCCTCCGAATCGCCCCGCATGTGCACCGGCAGCGGCGCGGGCGCCACGTGCACGGCCAAGTGGTGTCGCGCCACGTTGACGCGTGACGTGGCATCAGGTGTGCCTCCCGCGGGAGGAACCACCTGAGCGTACGGGGAGCCCAAGCCCATCACAACCGCATCCGCATCTGAACGGCTCAGCCCTTGATCACGCAGCCGCTGGCGCTCTTTCCAAGCAGCCTCGAAGGCAAACGCGGCACTTTCGGCATCCAGCGCAACTGCGTGCAGCGGCGCAGCGGGCGACGGCAGGCCTTGCAGGCGGCTGACGCCGATGCTCTGGGAGCGAATCTCCGACGCCGGCGGCTGCGCCAAAAAGGCCGCCGCCGATGCCACTGGGTCAATGCGCGATGGCGCATGCGCTGGACCCGCGGGATATGCCTGCGCCTGCTGGGCAGCCTTGCGAGCTGCAGCCTCGTGCATGAACAGCGCGCGGCGTTGCTGCGCCGCTTCGGCGGCCGCCATCTCCTCCGCCGTCAAGATCTCGGACTTGTGCACCACGCCGAAGTAGGCGGCCAGGTTGCTCAGGCTGTTGGAGAGCGTCTTCATGGACAGCCCGCCTGCACCCCCACTCCGCTCCTGGTCCTCCGAGCCTGCATGACCGCCTGGCTCATCATCGTCCAGCTCATCGCCGCCGCTGGGCTCCTTGCTGTCCCGCGGTGGCGCCGAGCAGCCCATTGGCGCGAGGCATCCCCGTCGAATCGCCTTGGTGGGTCCCTCGCAGGCTCGGTCTCCGTACAAGCTCTGGGCATCCTTTGCGCGGAGCTGGTAGTTGGCATCCAGGCTGGCCGTGGCCGCCGTGGCGGCGCTCTGCGGTAGCAACAGGTTGTACTGAGGTGCCTTGTTGCGCACAGGCGGAACGCCTGAGGCTGGAGGCCCGTGGGCGCCGTCATCGCCTGAATGGTGCAGCGTGCGCGCCAGCGACGGCGGCAAGCCCGGGTAAGCTTCTCCCAGCGGAGCGCCGCCGCTCGCGGCAGCGGCGCGCGCAAACACTTCCACAACCTCCGCGTCCTCCGGCACCGCGCTGGGCGGCCGAGCCACTGCCCTGGCGCGCGCTGGCGCGCCAGCAGCGCCCAAGGACGCCTGGCGCCTCGCCTGTTCGCCCGCCGGAGGATACGCCCACCCGATCGCTGAAGCGGGCCTGTTCAGCGGCATGGGCGGCAAAGGGTCGTCGCTTGGCGCGCTCGGGGAGCCAGGAGGCTGCGAAGGGACCTAGGGGGCCGTGAGAGGCGGGAGGCATGCACGTGTGCCTGTGGGGTGCGGGCGGGTACATGCATGCGAACAGGAGAGCTGCTTGACCGCAAGTCGTCTTGTGCGCGCGCGCAGGGGCTGTGTGTGCCACGCACCGCGTCGTGGCGCTTGAGGCGCACGCCGAAGGAGGGCAGAGCGGGTTCCGTCATGATGTTCTACTCCGAGGTAGGCTCCACTTTTCGCGCCGGAGCACCGACGAGACCGCACGGTCTCCGCGCGGCCGCGCAACAGCTGGGTGGTTGTGCGGTGTGGTGCGCCGGGTGCGAGCGGGCGCGCGGAGGGGCCTTTCCGGCGAGTGGCTCCAATGCGGAGTGCGACAGGAAGTTGGAGAACACTGGGACTCCACGAAACCCAAGCAGCTGCACGCTGCGCGCCGACCAACACAGCGCCCACCAGCACACACACCACTGCGCGAAGTCGCGCCAAGATATCGCGAGTTCGACAGTTCGTGTCGTACAGTCGGACGACGCAATAACCAGGCAAACGACTTGGTGGTCAATTGACGCGCTATGCTCCCGTACGCAGCCTCCTCCACGCATGCGCGCACGACGGTGGTGCGCCCCCGTGCGCCAACTGCTGTGTTCTCTCTCTCAGCGCAAGTCACGTCCCCTCCAGGTTCCCCGCATGCACTCTCCTACTGGCACCACGCGCCTGCTGGGCGCTCGCGCCGTGTCGCGCGCTGTGCCATCAGCTGGTTCTACGGCCGTGGCTGCGCCTGTGAGTGGCGAGGGCGGTGGTGTGGGCGCAAGCTCCGTTCGCGCGTCGAGCGCCCGCACGCCTCTGCACGTGCGCATCGAAGACACGTGGTATGACTTGTCGGCCTGGCGGGCAGCTCACCCAGGTGCGCCCCGCCTGCGAGAGGGCCAGCCTGAGCGTGTGCGTGAGAGAGCGGGAGACCGTGACGTGTCACCGCCCTGCGGCATGCCTTCCCAGCGCCGCTCTCTGGCCGTGTCCGCACACACGCAACACCTTCTCACACAGGCGCTGACGCCGCTCCTGCGTCTGCGCTTGGCGCGTGCGCAGCGGGCACGGATTGGATCGACATGTTCCGTGACCGTGACGCGACGGAGGTCATCCACGCCTTTCACTCTGACGTGGCACACGTCATGCTGCAGCGCCTGCCCAAGCTGGCGCAGCCGCCCGCGGTGGCCGCTACCGTGCCCGACGTGACGTCAGCGCAGCGTGCGTTTCGAGAGCTGCGCGCAAAGCTGTTGGCTGAGGGCTGGTTCGAACGAGACGTCAAGGCGGAGGCTGCACACCTGGCCGCCTGGGCTGCGTGCGTGGCGCTGGGCGTGTGGGCGGCGCGCCAAACGGCGCTTCCTCTGCTTCAGTCGCTCGCGTTCCTTCCGCTGGGCCTCTCCTTCACAGCCGCCGGCTGGCTGGCGCACGACTACATCCACGGCCGTGGACGCTTCTGCACAGCCATGAGGCACTTCGGAGGCTACGCTGCCGGCTTCGGCGCCACAATGTGGAGCGACAAGCACAACCGGCATCATGCGCTCACCAACGAGGTTGGCCAAGATGAGGACCTGTCCGGAGGTCCGGTGCTGTTTCTGTGGGCGCCGGACCCCAGCAGAGACCAGACGTGGCGCCCAAAGCAAGGGGCGTATTTCCTGGCCGCCTTTTCGCTGCTGCACTGGGTGTGGCGCGTGGACTCCCTCTTGGTTTCCATCAAGCGCAAGCTGTTCCCGGAGCTGCTGCCCATCATGATCCACTACGCCTTTTTCCTGTCTCTGGTCCCTCTGAGCACTTTCGTGGCATCCGTCTTTCTGGGAGGGTTTGTCATGGCCAACATCGTGACTACCTCGCACCAATCTGAGGAGCTGCTGTTTGAACCGGAGCACGACTGGGTGCGCATGCAGTTCCGTACCACGCGCGATGCAGAGCCTGGAAACGCTTTTAGCAGCTGGCTCTGGGGGGGCATGCAGCACCAATTGGAGCACCATTTGTTTCCAACCATGCCCCGCTACCGCTACCCGGCGCTCATTCCAGTGATCAAGGCTTTTGCCAAGCAGCATGACCTGCCTTACAAAAGCGAGAGCGACTGGGACATTTGGTGGCGCACGTTTCGCAACTATCAGCGCGTGGCGGCGGCGCCGGCGGTGCCTGGGGCCAAGGGGCCGCGCAAGGGCGTCAGCATCTAGAGCCTGCGTGGGTGCCACGGGCGGAGCGCTGCGAACACGCAAAGTGTGTTGTTTGTGTTTTCTGTACCTTTTTTCATACTCTTTCACGCGCGCTGAGTGCCTGCAGACAGCCCAGCGCGGCCGCGAAGGCGGCTCCCGCGGCGACTGTGGTAGCTGCCACGTCAGAGAGCATCGCGGCATCGAAGTAGCCCGTTCCGCAGGTCAAGGGCGTCGGCGTGCACGTGGCACTGGGATGCACGTGTGCGCCCACGCGCGCCACCAGGCAGGCGAGCGCCAGAGGCACGCGCGCGGACTGCTGCGAGCGCGCGCCGACTGCGCCAAACACAGCCAACGTGAGTGCCAACTGCGGTGCGTGCCAGAGCACAGTCAGTGCGCCAAAACAACTCCAGTAAGAGCTGCCAGCGTCTGGGTACGCGCCGTGTCTTGGTCGAGCTCCCAGGAGGCTGAAAACGCGGCAGGGAGCGTGTTCGATGCCAGCGGCGCCAGACTGGAGATTGGCGCCGCAGCCAGCGAGCCAGCCACCGCGCACCAGGCTGCAGCCATCGCGGTTTCGCGCAGAGGCAGAGGCTCCGGCGGCTCAGGAGGCGTCGGGGAGCTGCGACACCGTCGCACACTGCTTCTGTTCCTGCTTCTGCTGCGGTGCTCGAGGGCTCCACACCTCGCGGAACTCACAACTGGAGCGCCAGCATGCATCTCACCGTGTCAGGGCAGCTGTATGCTCTGTAGGCGGGACCACCTCACTGCCTCCCCGTTGTTGACGGCCCGGCCCCACGTCGCACACACTTCGTCGCCTCCGCCTCCTTCATTCACGCAATGCCTGACCCCTTTAAGCGCCGTCGCGTGGACGGCACGCCCGGCGGCAACGCGGCTGGCGCTGCGTTGCTGTTAGCCAAAGAGCTTCCGTCTTCATCGGCAAACGTCATCGCTCAGCTGGTGTCCCTGGACGGCACCAGCACTGGCCCACAGCTGGACCTGCCCAGCGACGTGACGCCTGGTCAGCTGGGCGAGCTGCTGAACGGTTTGCTTCGCAATGAGGAGCGAACGCCGTACGCCTTTTACTGCGCCGGAAGCGAGCTTCACTCAGAGCTGGGACCGCACCTGCACAAGGCGCAAGCGAGCGTGGAGGGCGTGCTGCAGATCACGTACCAGGCGCGTGGGCGCCTGCTGGTGGGGCGCAAGGGCGGAGAGCGGCTTGGTTGCCGTCGTGGCTCGCGGGCCCGGCGGCTGCGCGCATGTCGACTGCACGTGTGTACGCGTCTGACGCGCGCGCTCTCAGCCTCAAGCGCTGTTCCGCGTGGCGCCGGTGTCTCGGTGCTCCTCGGCGCTGGCTGGGCACAGCGAGGCAGTGCTGGCGGTGTCGTTCAGCCCCGACGGTGCGCAGAGACTGGTTTTGGCTCCCTTCCGTCCTGCCCTGTGCTCGGCGCACCTCTCACCTTGCAGCGGCAGGGAAGCACTTGGCCACCGGCAGCGGGGACACGACGGTTCGGTTCTACGACCTGGCGCGAGAGACGCCCGCCCAGCCCTGCGCCGGCCACAAGAACTGGGTGCTCTGCGTCGCCTGGTCGCCGGACGCGGCGCTGCTGGCCAGCGGAGGCATGGACGGAGAGGTGCGTGGCCTGAAAGCCAGCGCTGTGGGGCACACGCAACTCGTCCAGGAGCTCAACGCTCACCGCGCCCGCGGCGCGCGCACGCCAGGTGCGCCTCTGGCAGCCAGGCAGCGGAAACGTGTCGGTTGCCCTCCTGAAGGGTCACAAAAAGGGGATCACGGCCCTGGTGCGCACCACAAGTGACGTCACAGAGCTGCGTTTCGTCTCACGAGGACCGCTGCCCGGACAGGCCTGGGAGCCGGCGCATCGCGCCATGCCCTGCCGGCGCCTGGCCAGCAGCAGCAGAGACGGCACCGTGCGCATATGGGACGCCACGTTGCGGTGCGTGGCTCGCCAGGCTTTTGCAGGCGTTTCACGGATGGAGCCGCGCGTACTCACGCCTTACACTCGCCTCATGCCCCCCCCAAACAGACGCTGCCTGCTCTCTCTGACGTCACACGGCAACGTGGTGACGTCAGTCAAGTGGGGCGGCGACGGTCTGCTGTATAGCGCCAGCCGCGACACGCTCATTCACGTGTGGGAGCCTCTAGAAGGGAAGCTGGTCCGCACTCTGAAAGGACACGGCCACTGGGTCAACACGTTGGCGTTGAGCAGCGAGTGCGTGTTTCTGTGCGATGCGCTGCGGGTGCACGTGGTACGTGGTTCTCACAACGCCTCGCTCTCCAGGTATGCGCTGCGCACCGGCGCGTTCGACCACCGCGGCGGCGCGCCTGTGGACGCGCCAGCCGCGCAGGCGCAGGCGCTGAAGCGATGGAGCGACGCCACTGGAGGTGCTGCTGAACGGTTGGTTTCGGGGTCGGACGACTTCACAATGTTCCTGTGGACGCCGGCCACGTCCAAGGTGCCCACCGCGCGCATGACAGGCACGCCCCTGCGCTGCGCGCGCCACGTGTTCGACTGACCGTGGGGTTGTTCTACCGGCGCAGGGCACGTGCAGCTGATCAACCACGTGTGTTTTTCGCCGGACGGCTCAAAGATCGCCAGCGCCAGCTTCGACAAGTGCTGTAAGCTGTGGGACGGCTTCACGGGCGCGTTCCTGTGCTCGCTGCGCGCGCACGTGGGCCCCGTGTACCAGCTCGCCTGGAGCGCCGACTCGAGGATGCTGGTCAGCAGCAGCCGCGACGCCACGCTGAAGCTTTGGGAGGCGGCCACGGGCAGCATGAAGCTGGATTTGCCGGGCCACGAGGACGAGGTGTTTGCGGTTGACTGGGCGCCGTCTGGGGGCCGGGTCGCCTCTGGCGGAAAGGACACCCAGACGCGCATTTGGAGACAGTGAGGAGGTGAAGGACGCGCGGCGAAGGGCCAGGTTTGTTTCTGTGACTGGGAAACAGAGCGACGTCCACTCTCGCGTAGAGCGCAGAGCGTGCTTTGGCCACGGCGGCTCACGAGTCCAGGACGCGCTTGAGCACCTTTGCCCAGGCCTCCGCGCGCGCGACCACAGCCTTTGGCTGACTGACGAGGAGCCTTCTGAACTTTGCGTCGCCCGCCAGCGCCACAAACGCCTCCAGCACAGCCTCCTTTCTGGCCAGCACCAGCTGTGCGTCCACCTGTGCCAAGGAGTAAAGCACCGTGTCCCACAGGGCCACGTTCACCTCGCCAGCCTCGAAGCGCTCAGCTGCTGCTACGCCGCCGCCGCCGCCCTCGCGCACCGGCCGGAAGGCAGCCTCGCCGAACACGGTCCACGCCAGTGCGATGGCGCGCTCGAAGGATTCAGTCATGCGCTGCGCCTCCTGCGCGCTGAGCTCGCGGTGCTTGCGGATCTCGCCGTTGAGCCACGCCTTGACTGGAGACGTGAACCCGCCAGGGCCGCTGCGCAACATTGCGAAGAAGCGCAGCAGCAGCTCCCGGTCGCGCATGCGCAGGTGGGGTCCCTGCGCGCGGTAGATCTGCAGCAGGTG
>Ga0049083_10000716_pt1 | contig 12167 bp, 9 predicted proteins | sample GreLakmeMI27MSRF_FD_66719 | JGI IMG/M metagenome (GOLD analysis project Ga0049083, IMG submission 66719) | Freshwater lentic microbial communities from great Laurentian Lakes, MI, USA - Great Lakes metaG MI27MSRF | ecosystem: Environmental > Aquatic > Freshwater > Lake | place: Great Lakes...
GCCAGGAAATTTATTATGGGAAGGAGACCTCAGCGAGGGATTTCTGCCACCCGGACCCGGGCCATGTGCGCAGCGGGGTAAGTTTTGTGGCAAGACGAGACAAGGAAAGTTTGACAGGGGAAGCAACCAGAAATCCGCAGCCATAATCCCGCACGCACTGCTTAGAAAAACCGCACGAACGACTTCTTCTTCAGCCGCTCGACGTAATTCTTTTGAAGCCGGGCCCGCTCTTGGTTCAGAAGCGTTTTTTCGATCTCATCGCGCACCTCGCTCAACGGCCGGATCTGCGCGGACTTCACTTCCTCCACCTGAAGAATGAAACACGCGTCCGGCGCCTCGATCACTCCAGTGCGCTGGCCCGGCTTGAGGGCGGCCGTGGCGTCGGCGAATTCCTTGCGCAACACAGACCGGTTCACCCAGCCCAGATCGCCGCCCTCGCGCCTCTGCGATCCAGCGGAATACAGGGTCGCCATTTCGGCGAACTTCGTCCCCGTCGCCAGCTTGGCCTCCAGCTCACGAGCCATCCGCCGGACAGCCTCTGGATCGCCGCCGTCGCTCTTGCGCAGCTCGATCATGCGCAGGCGCACCTGGTCGGGCAGCTTGAACTCCTCCGAATGCTCCTTGTAGTAAGTCTCGATCTTGAACGGCGAAATGATGACGGCGGAAGCGACGTTCTTGAGGTTCATCTGCTCGACGATGAACTGGTCACGAATGTCGCTGCGGAACTGATCGTAGGTCATGTTCTGCGCCTCGAGCGTCTTGATGAGCTTCACGCGGTCGCCGTAGCGCTCGCGGATGCGCTCCTGCACGAAGTCCTCGATGATGCTATCGGGAAAGCTGTAACCCGAGGCCTTGAAGTCATTGAGTGTGAGTTGGCGCTCGATGAGCTGGTCGAGGCCATCCTTGTAAATTTCCATCGCCCGCTCGTTGTAGGCCGGGCGGGTGAGGCGCTGGCGCTCCAGCGCGACGATCGCCGGCTCGATGAACTGCCGAGCCTCCTTCTCGGTGATGACGGTCTCCCCGACGATGGCAACGATGCCGTTGACCAACTCAGGCGCAGCACCAGCGCACGGGTGCAATCCGAGCAGCAAGACCGACACGATGAAAATACGCTTCATGTCCATGGCGCGTGAGAATAGGGCGCGAGCAGGGATGGTCAAGAGCCGCGCAGCCGCAGTGCGCGTCCGGGGAAAAACGACACGGCGCCTCTTCACTATTTACTAATCCCCCATCCCTCAGCACTTTTCTGCTTCCGTGCCGCTGCCACCACTTATCGAGATTGTCCCACTCACGTCGCCCGTGCGCGCGGAGATCACCGTGCCCGGCTCCAAGAGTATCACCAATCGTGCTCTCATCCTCGCCGCACTGGCCGACGGACGCACCACATTGCGCGGCGCGCTGTGGAGCGAGGACACGCAGGTGATGACCGACTGCCTCCGCGTGCTGGGCTTCACCGTGGACGTGCAGGTGGACCCGGCCGAGTTCTGCAACCGCACCATCACCGTGGACGGCCTCGGTGGACGTCTCCCGCGTGCGGGCACGGCAGCGCAACCGCTGGAACTCTTCGTCGGCAACGCGGGCACGGCGGCGCGCTTCCTCGCGGCGATGGTCTGCCTCGGCGACGGCGTGTATCGCCTCAGCGGTGTGCCCCGGATGCACGAGCGCCCGCAAGCCGCGCTCTTCGCCGCGTTGCGCGAGTTGGGCTACCGCGTGGAGAGCGAGCGCGGTGACGACAAGCTGCCCGCGCGCATCTTCGGTGAAATCAAAAATCAAAAATCAAAAATCAAAAAATGCCGTGTCAGCGTGGTGGAGAGTTCGCAATTTGCCTCGGCATTGTTGCTGTCTGGAAGCGTGGGTGGCTGGCAGGTGGAAATCACCGGCGCGAACGAGGACGAGACGCCCTACGTGAACATGACGCGGGAACTGGTGAAGGTCTTCCCGGCCAAGGGCGGTGAGTTTCAAATCGAGCCGGACGCGTCGAGCGGGAGTTATTTTTGGGCGGCCCATTGGCTTTCATTTACTGGTCTGAAGGAGGAAGCGAATTTGATTCGAGTGAAGAATTGGCCGAAAACCGATTGGCAAATTGACGCTAAGTTCACTGCGAGTCAGGAACTGGCAATCACGATTTCACGCAAGACTGACCTCGGAGACAGCATCATGACCGCAATTGTCATTGCTCCGCTCGGCTTTGCGCCAATCCGCTTCACCGACCTTGGCCGTCTGCGTGTGCAGGAATGCGAGCGCGTCGTCGCGTTGCGGACGGAGCTGACCAAGTGCGGCGCGAAGGTCATCGAGGAGGGCGACACGCTGACGGTTTACCCCTCGGCGCTCCACGGTGCGGAAATCGAAACCTACGACGACCATCGCATGGCGATGTGCTTCGCGGTTCTCGGCTTGAAAGTGCCCGGCATCAAAATCAAGAATCCCGCCTGCGTGAAGAAGACCTTCCCCAACTTTTTCCAGAAGCTCGCCACCCCGCCCCCCCACGGCCTCGGCGCTGAAATCCGCGACGCCGCCACCGGGCGAAATCTCGCAGTGGAGGAGCTGTTTGCTGACTGATTCGGCGTTAAAATCCCATGCCCCACACCAAACCCTACGTCATCGCCATTGACGGTCCCAGCGCCAGCGGCAAGGGCGTCACCTCCCGCCGCCTCGCGCAGATGCTCGGCGTGCTCACCGTGGACACCGGCGCGATGTATCGCACGCTCGCGTGGCATTGCCTCCGCATGAAGGTGGATGTGAACGACGACAAGAAGGTCGCCGCGCTCTGCCGCAAGTGGAAGACCTCGCTCGTCGTTGCCGATGCCCATGTGCGCCTGCTGGTGGACGGCTATTATCCCGCGCAGGAAATCCGCACCTCCGAGGCCAGCGCCGCCGTCGCGCACGTCGCGCAGATTCGGTTCGTCCGCGACTGGATGAAGGCCAAGCAGCGCGAGTGCCTCCAGTTCGGCAGTTGCGTTATGGAAGGCCGCGACATCGGCTCGAACATCTTCCCGGAGACCGACTACAAGTTCTTCCTCGATGCCAGCCCCGAAGTGCGCAAGACCCGCCGCGAACGCGATGGTGTGACGGAAAACCTCCACGACCGGGACAAGCGCGACAGCTCACGCGCCCACTCCCCGCTGATGCCCTCCCTCGGCGCGAAGCTCATTGATAACTCGCATCAGGGCGTGCAGGAGACGTGCGACATCATGCTCGATGAAATCAACGTGCGGCGGGAGGCCAACCGACTCGTCCTTCTCAAGCCAGTGGCGTGAACTGAATGACCAATGCCCAAAGAATGCCCAATGACGCAATGGCTTAAGGAGACGCTGAACAAAGCATTTAACCACCGAGACACAGAGAGGGGATTTCACCGGCTTTTCTCCGTGAATTCTGTGTCTCGGTGGTTAAATCAGCGTTTCCCTAACGGTCACCCCGCGCGTGCGGCAGTTCATTGGCCATTCGGACTTGGTCATTCATTGGCCCTTATTCATTGGCCCTTGGTCATCTCCCTCCGGTGAAACCCGTCTATCGCCTCACCTGGCTGGCCTGCCGCGCCTACTATGCGCTCTATCACCGTTGGCACGTCCTGAACGTGGAGCGCATCCCGCTCACCGGTCCGGTCATCCTCGCGGCGAATCACGGGAGTTATCTCGACCCTCCACTCATCGGCTGCGGCATGCCGCGCCCCATCAACTACCTCGCCCGCGAATCGCTCTTCCGCTTCCCCGTCTTCGGCTGGTATTTGCGTCAGCTCAACTGCGTGCCCGTGGACCGCGACGGCGCAGGCGCAGCGGGTTTGAAAGGCATCCTCGACCGCCTGCTCCACGGCGGCGCCGTCATCCTCTTCCCCGAGGGCACGCGCTCGCACGACGGTCAATTGCAACCCGCCCGCGCGGGCATCGGGCTGACCGTCATCAAGTCCGATGCGCCCGTCGTGCCCGTGCGCGTCTTCGGCACCTTCGAGGCGTGGCCCCGGCAGCGGAAACTCCCCCACCCGCACCGCGTGACGGTGAAGTATGGCGTGGCGATCGATTTCAAGGTGTTGCGCGAGGAAGCCAAGACCTGCACCAAGCCGCGCCTCAAAGCCATCTATCAGGAAATCGCCGACCAACTCATGGCGGCGATTGCGAAACTGGAGCCAGTGGAAGACGTGACGTAAGAACCGCGCGCCGCGCCACCACTGCAGCCTTCCCAACCCGCAGCTTCCCCGCCTTGATTGACACTTCAACCGTCCCTGATACGGGTGGCAGTGTGCGCACTAGGCGTTCGCACCAGGGTCTTTTTGAACCTGCCAGAAGTGAGAGAAACCCTTGATTCTATTGCCTAAAAAGTGAAGTGGTGGCTGCGGCCGGAATTGAACCGGCGACACGCGGATTTTCAATCCGCTGCTCTACCAACTGAGCTACACAGCCAACTTTGCCAACTCTATCAGGCTGCGATGACTCGCAGTCTTGCGCGCGTGGGTTGTGCCACCGCCCGCGTCGGAAACATTACGCGCGTGCAAAAAGTGCCGACAAGCAATTTCGCCGGTGAACGACCGTGTGGCAGGGTGTTTGGTTGGCAGTTAAGGAACGCCGTCCGGCAGGGGGAAAAACAAAAGGCTAAACAACCACCCCGAAAAGGCTTCCCTACGCTGGTGAAAGAATCTAGCGAGCCCAGCAACAAGCCGAGCGCCCGGGCGCACTGGAAGTAACCGCGGCGCATTCGGCCGCGCAATGGCGGCAGGCCAAGGCCGCGCTGGGCCAGGAACACGGGCTGGGGGCCGGCCGGGCTGACCAAAAGCTACTCGCAAGACCACACGGACTTTTACGTTTCCAACGGTCGGCCCAAGAAGCTCTGGCTCAAAGAACTGGCCCCCAAGGCGTGTGTGCTGATGTGCGCGCGCGAGTTGCCGGCCGCCTGCCAAGCCGCCGAAGGCGACGGCGGCGGGGCCCGCAGCCCGCTCAAAGTCAGCCAGCTCCAAACCCTGCGGGAAGCCTTTGGGCAAGTGCCCGACCCGCGCAGCGCCGCCAGCCGCCGCCAGCCGCTGGCCGCCCTGCTCGGACTGGTCGCCCTGGGCTTGCTCATGGGCGCACGGGACGTGCTGGACAGCGTGATGAACCTGCCGCGCGGGGAAATCGTCAATCGCGGCGCGCTCCTGCGGGAAGTGGAAACGGACATCGCCGCGTTGCTCGAAGCGGTGAATGAACTAGAAGCCAAGGGCACGCCGCGCGCACTTCGCCGCCGTGCTCGCGAAGATGCCGGAGCCAAAGGCACGGGTGCTGACACTGGACGAAGCCAAGCCGAAGAAGCCGTAGGCTGGTGATGCCTCGATGCTCCTACGTGATTACTTCTTCCCCTGCTTGGCCTTGCCCACCGGGCGATCGCGCAGAGGCCAGTCGGCATGGTCAATGCGGGCCGACTTGAAGATGGCCTCGGCCTTCGTGACGAGTTCGGGTCTGTCAGTGGCGAGGTTGGTCCTTTCACCCACGTCGCCCTTGAGGTCGTAGAGTTCGGTCTTCGCGCTGAGACCGTTCTTAACGGCCTTCCAATCACCGAAGCGGACGGCTTGCAGCGACGCGCCTTCGTGCAACTCCCAGTAGAAGTAGTCGCGCTGCGGGGCCGCGCCGCCCTTGAGGAAACTCACGAGCGAAAGTCCGTCGGGCTTGAAGCCAGCGGGCAGCTTCGCGCCGCCGAGTTCAGCGGCGGTCGGGAGGAAATCCCAAAACGCCCACGGCTCGTGACTGACGCGTCCGGCGGGGACTTGGCCGGGCCAGCGCGCAAGGCTCGCCTGTCGCAGACCGCCTTCATACAGCTCGCGCTTGAAGCCGCGCAGGCCGTTCTCGGCTTGCTCGAAGAGTTTCCCGATCTCCGAGTTCGGCGCGAAGGATGACCCGTTGTCGCCGCTCACCAGCACGAGTGTTTTCTCGTCGAGGTTCAGTTCCTTCAGTAGCGCGAGCAGTCGCCCCACGTCTGCATCAAGCCGCGTGACCTGTGACGCGTAAGCCTTCTGCTGTGGCGTCCACGGCTTGTCCGCGTAAATGCCAAAGTCATCAATCTCGTGCCGCCCGTGCGGGAGCGTGATGGAGTAGTAGAGGAAGAACGGCCGGTCCTTGTTGGCCTTCACGAACTTCAGCGTCTCGTCCGCGATGAGGTTTTGCGCGTATGTCTTGCCGACGCCTTTACCGTCGTTGCCAGCCAACTCGATGCGTTGGTCATCGTTGTAAAGGTAGGTCGGGAAGTAGCTGTGCGCGTGGCGCTGGCAGTTGTAGCCGAAGAAATGGTCGAAGCCGTTCTTCAACGGGCTGCCCGTGGTGTCGAACATCCCCATGCCCCACTTGCCGACGCACGCGGTCGAGTAGCCGGCGCCCTTGAGCACTTGCGCCACCGTCACCGTGCCGGCGGGCAGGGGCTTCTGTCCCTCAGGCTGCACCTCGCGGTTCGCGCGAATGGGCGAGTGGCCCATGTGCAGGCCTGTCATCAGCGACGTGCGGCTCGGCGCGCAGACCGTCGTGCCGCAATACGCCTGGGTGAAGCGCGTGCCTTCGCGCGCCATGCGGTCAAGGTTCGGTGTCTGGATGAGCTTTTGTCCGTAGCAACCGAGATCGCCCTGCGCGAGGTCGTCGCTGAGGATGAAGATGAGGTTGGGCTTGGCGGGCGCGGCGAAGAGGTGGCCGCAAAGAATGCAAAGGGACGCAAAGAAGGAGAGGGCAATTTTCATGGCTGCGAAATTTTCGCCGTTATGGCCCGGCTTGCCTGTGGTGCAAGCCAGCCCCGTCATGGAACTCGCTCTGTTGCCACATTCAAAACTGACGGCGCGTCACGCCGCCGTCAGCTTCAGCGGCCCGCCCTCGCAGAGGGAGGCTTTGCCGAAGGTTTCGAGGCGGTGGCCCATGGCGTGCGCGAGGGCGAGGTGCAGGCGGTTGTGCGCGACCTTGTCCAACTTGAGCGAGCGGCCCATCGAGAAGCCCGGCGCGCCGCCGACGAGCAGGAACGGGATGTTGTCCAGCGTGTGGGAGCTGCCCCGGCCGAGTTCGTTGGTCCAGACGATGAGGGTGTTGTCGAGCATCATGCCTTCGCCACCGGGTTCGGGTGTGCTGGCGAGCTTCTGGACCAGATAGGCCAATTCGCCTGCGAACCATTGGTTGATCTTCACCAACTTGGCGGCCACGGCCTCGTCCTTGTCCTCGTGCGACAGAGCGTGATGGCCTTCCTTGATGTCCAGCCAGTTCATGCGCGCGCCACCCACGGACTTGGTGAATTGCAGCGTGGCCACGCGGGCCATGTCGTTGACGAAGCTGTTGACGAGCAGGTCAATCTGCATCCGGCTCAGGCGCGGCAGGTTGTCGTTCTGGTCGGCGACGCCTTCGCCCAAGGCCGGCGGGGTGGCGCGGAGTTTCTGGTCTTTTGCGGTGGCGATTTCTTTCTCCATCTGGCGCACGAGGGCCTGATGCTCTTCGAGCAAGCGGCGGTCTTGGGCGCTGATGAGTTTGCCGACCTTCTGGAGGTCGCCCTTCACGGTGTCGAGGACGCTCTGGAGGTTCTCCTTGTCCTTCATCTGCCCGTAGAGCTTCTCATACATCTGGTAGGGATCGGAGATGGGCGCGATGGGCTTGTTCGCGCCGGCGTAGCTCATGCGGGTCCAAGGGTCAGCACGGTCCGTGACGCCGACGCCGAATTCGAGCGAGCCGAAACGCGTGCGGGTGTCGTCCTTGCTCTGGAGGTAGTTTTTAATTTCCTGGTCGATGGAAATGCCGCTGGCCCAGCCCGCCGGCGCGCCGCCGCCGCCCATGATGTTGCCGGGGAAAAGCTCGATGCCCGTGAGCAGGCAGCTCATGCCGCGCATGTGGCTGTCGCCATCGCCGCGCACTTTGTTGTGCACGCCGTTGAGGACGAGCATGCGGTCCTTGAACGCCGCGAGCGGCGTCATGATTTCCTTGAGCTGGAAGTCGGTGCCGGTGGCATCGGGCCAGTAGGCGGCGGGGATGGTGCCGTTGGGGCTGAACATGAACACCAACCGCTGGCGCGGGCGCGCGGGCGCGGCGAGGCCGAGGCTGGGCAGGCCGGTGATGAACGGGAGCGTCGCGGCGGAGAGGCCGGCCTGCTTGAGGAAAGTGCGACGATGGAGGGCGTTCATGTTTTCTATTTTGTTGTGCTGGCCAGCTTCGCGGTCCCCTGCAACGCGGACACGGTCACGATGTCCACGAGCAGCTTCTGGACGTTATAGCCGGACTGGACGAAGGAAAGGCGCAACTGGTTCAACACGTCCGGGCCATAGGCGGGCATGGGCTGCTTCACGACTTGGCTGAACAACTGTTCGATGAAGGCGTTGTGCGCGTGCTCGCTCTTCACGGCGAACTCGGCGACGTCGCGCGCGCCCTTCAGGCGAACGATGCCGCCGTCGTCGGTGGTGTAGTCGGCGGCGGCGTTGATGGGACGGTTGTCGTCCTTATCGCGGAAGCGGCCCACGGCGTCGAAGTTTTCCAGGCTGAAGCCGAGCGGGTTGATGACGGAGTGGCAACTCTGGCAGGCCTGTGAACGGGTCAGCTCGGTGATTTTCTCGCGCATGCTCATGCCGGGCTTGAAGTCGCCGTCCTTGAACGCCACGGCGATGGGCGGCGGGCGCAGCGCGCGGCCCACGATGTTGCGGGTGAGGAACACGCCGCGATGGATGGGCGAGCTGGACTTGTTGTAGGAGAAGGCCGCGAGCAGATAGGGATGCGTGATGACGCCGGAGCGCTGCTTGGGATCGAGTTGCACTCGCACAAAGTCCTCGGTGGCGTTGCTGGTGATGCCGTAGAACTGCGCGAGGCGAGTGTTCACGAAGAAGTCGTCCTCCAGCAGCAGGCGGCGGTAGTCCGAGGATTCGGTCCAGACCACGTCGTCGAGGAAGAGGTTCAGCGACGTGCGGAGGTCGGAGATGATTTCGGGTGTGAAGCCGGGGAAGAGGCTCGGGTCTTTAGTCAGGTCCTCGATGTGGTTCATCTGGAGCCAGTGATGGAGGAAATACTGCATCTTCCCGCGCGTGCGGGCGTCGGCCAACATGCGGCGAGCCTGCTCAGTGACTTGTTCGCGCGTGCGCAACTTGCCTTCCACAGCGGCCTTGGTCAGCGCGGCGTCGGGCAACGAATCCCACAGGCCGAAGGACAGCCGTTCGGCGATAGTGAAGTCATCCGACTGCACGCCCTCAATGCCAAGATAAAGGAAGCGTGGTGACTTGAGCGTGAGGAGAACGACGCGCTTCACGCCGTCCTCGGGCTTGGCCGCGCTGTGCAAGGGGAGCGTGACAAAGAGATTCTTCTGCTCGTCCGTCAGCGGGCGGCGGAAGGCCTTGGCAACTAGCTCCGCGCAGAAGGTCTCGACCTTGGCGGCGCGGTCCTTGTCGCTGGCTTTGCTGCGAGTGAGGCGGTCGAGATTCTTGGCCACGTAGGTTGCTACCTCAATGGCCACGTGCGTAACGGCCTCGTCCCATTCCTTCGACACAGACACGCCGCGCTCGTAGCCCACGCTGCTGTCGTCGGCGGGGAAGGGAGTGGCGATGATGAACGTGGTCGCGGCGCGCTCAGGCGCGAGGTTGCGCGCGGGGATGACCTGCCGCGCGCCGTGGGGCGGCTGCCAGAGCAGCGTGACGTTCGCCAGCGGGTCGCGCGAAGTCTTGAAGAACTCCAACCGCAGCGGATACGCGCGTCCGCCGATGAGCCGCAGCGTGGCGGTGTGCTCAACGCCTTTGAAGGACGAGACCGAGCCGTCAATCAGCGGCTGCTCGTCGTTGTTGACCCAGAGCCGGACGCCGTTGGCGGTCTTGACGACGAACTCGTAGTCGCCCGACTCGTCGGGGAGGACGGAGCCGGTCCAGTTCAACGCGAAGCCGTTCGTGCCCTCACCGGCCCACTGCGGGCGGTTCTTGCCGAAGTCGAATTCAATCTTGCCGTCGTTGCGTTCCAGCGCCTTGTCCTCGCGCCGGATGGTGCGCGACTTGTAGCCGACCGCGGCCAGACCCTTGCCCGACGTGACCTTCGGCTCCTCGCCCGCGCGGAAGAGGTCGGCGACGGCGAGCAGGTGCTGGCGGTTGGTGAGGCGAACCAGTTCGACGCGTGCGGGCTGGGTCTTGGCCTGCGCCGCGCGCGAATAAAACGTGTCGTGGATGTAGCGCGCGACGGCGTCGGCGTTCGGGCCGGTGCAGGAGCCGGGCTTGTCCTCCGGCATGGTCTTGGCGATGTAGCGCGTGAGCTTCTCGGTGGACCAGTCGCCGACGAGCGGGTCGTTGTATTTGCCCTTCACGCCCTGCCCGGCGGGGCCGTGGCACTTGGCGCACTGCTGCTTGTAAATAGCCGGCCCGTCGGGCTTGCGGGAAAACAGGGAGAACGGCGCGGCAGACGCCGGCGAGGTCAGCCAAAGGCTGACGAGGAGCAGGCCGGACGGCAACCCCACGAACCATCTGCATTTTTTGGAAGCAACCATGCGGCGGACTCTGACGTGACGAGGGGGCACGGGATTCTTGTTCACTTTGCCGGGGCGGCAGCCGAAGTCCGAGGCTGCCCCACCGGCAAGTCGTCCGGCAGTGGCACGAACTCGCGGATGCGGTCCCACAGCCGGGTGAAGTCCTTGTTCACGTCGCCGCTGAGGCAGTCCGTGATTTCGCCGGCGGCATCGGGATACTTCATGATGACATCCTTGAAGGAAAAGTTCGGGGCGTAGAACGCATACACCAGTTTCCTCATGTTCTCCACGCCCTGCCGCATCTGTGTCGCGTAGTCGGCGAAGCGCGCGGGGGAAAAATCCTTCTCTAGGAGCGCCCGGTGAATTTCCTCGCCTGCCATCACCCCGCTCTTGAGTGCCAGCATCAGCCCGCTGCTGAACACGGGATCGAGGAACGCGAACGCGTCGCCGAGTAGGAGTAGTCCGTCGCAGCCGCAGTGGCGTGAGTGAAAGCTGTATTCGCTGGTGACGTAGTAGTCGCCGGTGGACGCGCCGGTGGCGAGGTGGTCCTTGATCCAGAGATTCTCCCCGACCTCGCGATGGAAAATGGCCTTGGGATCTTTCACACCGTCGCGCGTGAGATACTTGCCCTCGGCCACGACGCCGACGCTCACCATGTCGTTGTGCATCGGAATGTGCCAGAACCAGCCCTTGCCCGGAACGAAGGCGACCGTCGTCTGGCCTTCGTCAATACAGGGCTCGCGTTTCGAGCCTCGATAGTAAGTCCAGACGGCGACTTTGTTCAGGTAAGGATCCTTCATCCGCCAGCCGTTGCGCACGGTGCTGAACGCCTCCTTGCCCGTGCAATCCAGCGTGATGGGCGCACGGAACTCGACGACCTCACCGGACTTCAAGCGCGCGCGCACGCCGGTGACACGGTCACCTTCTCGGAGCAATTCCTTCACCTCCGTCTCCTCCAAAACTTCCGCGCCGCGGCCCCGTGCGTGATCCAGCAGCATCTGGTCAAACTCCGATCGCAGCACCTGCCAAGTCTCCGCCACGGTCTCGCGGTCGTAGCGATTGAAAAAGTAAAACGGCTCGCTCGCCCGTCCGTCCGGCTGCACAAAGACAACGCTGTATTTCTTCTGGAAACACGACGCCTTCATCTGCGGGATCAACCCCAAGCGCTCCAGCGGCCCGTAGGTGAAGGGAATCAATGACTCGCCGATATGGTAGCGCGGAAACTTCTCACGCTCCAGCACCAGCACGCGATGGCCGAACTCCGCCAGAATCGAGGCCGCGCTGGCTCCCGCCGGTCCGCCGCCGATGATGAGGGCATCGTAGTTGTTGTTCATAGGGTCGCTTGCTTCCGCAGTTCAATGCTGTGTTTGTTCCACCGGCAGGATTTCCACAATCTCCGCCAGCACTCGCTGCTGGGGATCCAAAAGTGTGTTGCGGCGGCCATAGAGCCACTGGGATTTGTCCAGCTTGAGCGCGGCGTTGATGAAGTCGTCGGAGTGGACGCGGAGATAGGCCTTCGGGCGGCTGGCGTGGACGATGGCGTAGTCCGCGAGGAGCGTTCCGAGCGGGCGGCGCTCAGCTAGGATTTCCATCCGGGCGGCGGACGGGAAAAGGGCGAGGTTGATTTTGATGGCCCCGAACTCGACGGGTTGGTCCGACTTGTCGAGGAGCAGCACGACCTCGCGGAAGTAAAAGTCATCGCGCTGCTGGCGGCTGAGGACTTCGAGATGGATGCGCTCGCCGTGGAACTTCTCCAGCGTCGG
>Ga0049083_10000718_pt1 | contig 12163 bp, 13 predicted proteins | sample GreLakmeMI27MSRF_FD_66719 | JGI IMG/M metagenome (GOLD analysis project Ga0049083, IMG submission 66719) | Freshwater lentic microbial communities from great Laurentian Lakes, MI, USA - Great Lakes metaG MI27MSRF | ecosystem: Environmental > Aquatic > Freshwater > Lake | place: Great Lakes...
TCGCGTAGACAGCGTGACGCCCGACTGCCCGCTGCAGGCTGCCGGCGCCTTGGGCGGCCTGGCGGGCAGCCTGGGCGGCGGGAGCGTGCGCCTGGCGGACGGGCGGGACCTCCCCTACGACTGGCTGGTGCTGGCGCTGGGCGCCGAGCAGGCGCTGGACCTGGTGCCCGGCGCGCAGCAGCACGCGCTGCCCTTCTCCTCGCTGGAGGATGCGCAGCGGCTGGCGCGCGCTGTGGAGGAGGCGGTGGCGGCGCGCAAAGGGGCGCCCGTGCGCTGCGTCGTCGTGGGCGGCGCGCTCGCGGGCGTGGAGCTGGCCGCCGCCATGTGCTCTCGATTGGCTCCCGCGGCAGCGCACCTCAGCCTGGTCGTCTCTGGAGCCACCATCTTGCAGGACGCACCCGAGGGGCAGCGCGCCAGCGCCACCGCTGCTCTGGCCACCGCGGAAGTGCGCGTGCTGAGCCGGCGGCGCGTCACCAGAATCACCTGCGCAGCGGATGATGAGACGCAGGACGTGGTGGCCGACGCCCCCTTTGCAGTGTACACCCAGTGCAGCGGCGTGGCCGACGGTGACGTGGCTGACGCTGGACCGCTGCCTGCGGACCTGGTGCTGTGGACCGCAGGTCAGCGTCCGTCCGGCGCCGCGCCTCTGGGCCCCTCCTGGGCCGCGGATGCGCTGGGCCACGTACGCACCGACTCGACGCTGCGAGTGCGCGGCCACGAGCGCGTCTTCGCCCTGGGGGACGCATCCTCCTCGTCTCAGGCCACGGGCGGCGGCGGCGGCGGCGCCCAGGCTGCACCCGCGCTGCCCGCCACCGCGCAAGTCGCCTTCCAGCAAGCCGACTACGCAGCCTGGAACCTGTGGGCGCTCACTCAGGGGCGCCCCCTGCTGCCCTTTCGCTATCAGCACCTGGGAGAGATGATGTCCCTGGGATCAGCCGCTGCGGCCGTGCAGCTGCCGCTGGGCGCGCAAGGGGTGAGCGTGGACGGTCCGCTGGCGGCGCTGCTGCGCAGGGCAGCCTATGTCTACCGCCAGCCGACGCAGGAGAGTCGAATCAAGGTTGGCATGGCGCTGCTGCAGACCACGCTGACCGAGCTCAGCGCGGCGATGAGCCGCAGCAGCGCACCCTGATTTCGTGTCGAACGACAGAACGTTCGTCGTACGCGTATGCGTGCTGCGGTGCGTTGTTGCTGCTGCGTGCGTGCGTTTATCCATTGATCTGTTCATTGAACGTGGTGGCGGGTTCATTGATGCGTTCAAAGTACGCCATCGAAACTCGCTCGTGTCGCCTGTGCTCGCTTGTGGCGACTCGTCCGTCATGGAGGATACTCGCGGGGCGGCTGTGCTGGACCAGGCGCAGCAGGCACCAAGCGCCCCTGCGGCATGCAACTGGCGCGGCCAGCTCCTCTGCCCGTGCGCTACCAAGGAAGGCGAGGAGGACTGCAACATATGCTGCTACGCAACCTGCTGCCCGTGCACCGCCCTAGGCGAAACGTACCTGCGAGGTGCGTGAATACAGAGCACGCGTCCTACAGTGCCTCCACCTGACGCCTCCACAGCACTCAACCTGCCTCCGTGGACCGTCCCTGTGCACGCCATCGTGTGGTTCTTCGCAATCTCGGCGTGCTGGATAGCCGCAGGTACAGTGGAGCCTCACGCTTTGAACTGCACATGCTCACACGCTTTGCGCCGCAGCCTCCATCGACGCCGCGTGCGTGGAGCTGACGCGACCCAGCTTTCCGCGACCTCCTCCGGGCGTGAACATGTTAACAGACCTGCGCGCTCTGCAGCGCAGCAACTACACGGTATGGTTCCGTTCGCTAGACAGTCTCGCTCAAGCTGGCAGTGCTCCTTACTCCACTCAGGCCTTACGACCGCGGCCAGTTGTCTTTCTATCTCGCCCTGCTCTGCTCATTCACTCTTCTCCCTCCTGTTTCCTCTTCAGATGGGCGCCAACGGCAAGAATCTGACGAATGTCTTCTGGAACGGCACAGCCACGGCCGCGTTCGCGCGCAAGATTGACAAGGCCAACGCAGACGGGCGAGCTATCGCAGCCTGCGAAGCGCGCCTGTCGCCTACCGTGGGCGGCGTCTTCATACTCACGCTAGCGATGCTGTTCTACACCATCTGGCGGCGCGGGCAAATCCGCAGAGCGCTGCTGCTGCCGGGCGACCTCACCATGGACTTTGTCTTGTGGCTGTTCTGGTGCGCTTCACGTCATGTGCACGATCGCTCCATCACAGTCGCTCACGCGCACCTCTCTTTGTGTAGCACCCAATGCGTGCTTTGCCAGGAGTACAGAACCATGAGACGAAACCACGTGCTGGAGGGCAAGTGGGCGGCTGGCAACAGCTGGCTGCTGGACTTCACCAGCTCGCAGGCGACCAACACCAAGGCGCCAGCATACGTGGAGATGGTGTGACCGGCTATGGGTCCAGCTCGCAACGTAGTGAAAACATGATGCAATGAAGTCGATACGAACGAACACTGGAACAGTCGAACACCTCACGCAGTCACGCATCACGCTCGCCTGTCCCTATGCCCTGTGAAGCATGAACAACGAGCCTCCTGAGGAGTGCTGCTTCGTGGAGGAGAGCCTCTCAGAGGCGACTCTGGGCCGGACCTAGTGTCTGCGTCGGAGGTGTGCCGCTTCCTGCGATGCGCGATACGCGCGCACCAGAGGGACGCAGGCGCTGCGCATTCTATGAGGCATTTGATTGAGGCTCAGGTGACGGCTGGACTGACTGCTGCGGCGAGCGCAACTAAAGACTCTAGCGTAGTAGCACAGCGGGAGGTGGCTGCAAGGCGTGCAGTGCAAAGGTTTTGGCAATTCAACAGCGTCTAACAACTTCCCATTCAAAGCGCCGAGGTGGAGTAGACTGCGAAGGCGCCGCCCAGCAGGATGGCGCCCAGGGTAGCGGCCCAGGCTGCGAGGCCGGGGAGGCCGGGCTCGTAGTTGTCACCGTCGAACTTCCACTGGTCCGGCGTGTAGATGGGTGCGTACTCGTCAATGTTCGCCTTGCCGTTCTTGAGGCCCAGCTTGTACACGAAGCCGGGCTTGCCAGCGCGGGTGCTGCGCACGAGAGAAAAGAATGGGTGAGCGCACGCGAGGGCAGCCAACGCAGCACAGCCACGCACGTCGGCGCGGAGCCAGCAAACGTGGACCCCTTGTAGCCCACAAACTTCTGCGCGCCCTGCGCCTGCGTTCCCTGCGAGCAAGAACAAGGGACAGCACGTCATCAGTGCAGTTCCGGAGAGAGAGAGAGCGGATCAGAGGCGCCATAGAGAGCCACCGGGCGCGCTGCGTGCCGTGCGTGCGAGCGAGCAAGCGGGAGCAAGCGTTGCGTCCGGAGGCGAGCGGCGCCGGCCGATTATCGCGGCAGGTCTGGCTAAGGTGCCTCCGGCCTGCCGCGCGCGCGTCGCCGGTCGCCTGCAGGCGGCGCTGCGTGGCCTTCTGGCGCCAGACAAACCGCGTGCGCAACGCTCAGACGGCAGCTGCAGAGCCGCGCTGAAGAGAGCGACCGCCACGGTGGCAATCTTGCTCCCGTCTCCCGTTTCTTGCTGCGGTGCACTCGCCTTCTTGGGGCCGGACTGGTTCGCCATGACGCTGAACTGGCGGCGCTGGGCGCGAGCGCCAGCCGGGCGAATGGTCAGCTGCTGGCCGAGCATAGTGGATGCCATGGCGTCTGTCGCCCTCGCAGCGTCAGCACAGCGCAGGCACAAGCACAGCGAGTACTCAGCAACGCGCCTGAGCGAGCGTGAACAGCAAAAACAAGGGCGCGAAAGTGGTCCGTGGCGGGGCCCACCTGAGCGCGTGAGCGACAGTCGACGACGAGGAGCGAGCGCGAGGCGCGTGCGCGCTGGCTCGGGCGGGAATAGATGCAGCTCGCCGCGCACAGAACAGACCAAGAAACAATCCCGGAAGCACGCGCAGCCCGCGTTGATAGATGCTGTGCAAGCAGATGCAGGACAACATTTCAGCCGCGCCTCAGTCTGCCTCGCCCAGGCCGTCTTTTCCGTCCACAGGCTTGAGCGCCGCCCCGATGACTGGCGGCGCTCCAGTCGCAGGCGCGGCGCGCACAGGCGCAGAAGCTGCCGCAGCCTCCAGTTTGTTCTGCTCCAACCCGACCCCCCACCCGCCTCGCGGCGCGTCTGAATAGCTGCTCGGGTCCATCGGATCCAGCGCATCCTCTTCGCCGCGGGCCCGCCCGCCTCCCTGGCCACGACCGCGACCTCCCATGGTCACAATGCGCGCACTTGCCGCGTGCATCGGCGGCAGAGCTGCTCCTCCCATCGCCGCTGGCGCGGCGCCTCTGGGTGGAGGCGCGGCAAACAGCGTGGGCCCCACCGATGGGGCGGGAAGAGCTGCAGGCGCGGCTGGCGGGGCTGCAAGCGAGGTGCAGCCGGGCGGCATGCGGCCCAGCACGTGGCTGCAGTGCATGCAAAAGCCATGGGCTTTGAGGAGCGAGGCGCCGAAGCCGCCGCAGCCCTTGCAGCGCTTCATGCCCACCCTCGCCGCCGCGTCCACAGGCCGCTCCCAGCACACCTCCCGGCCGTGGCAGTAGTAGGGTCGCCCCGTTGCCGGGTCCAGCGCGCTCCTCCATCCGGGGGGGAGGCGCTCGCGAACCGGCGGCGGCGGCGGCGGCGGCGGCGGCGGCGCAGGCGCGGCGAGCGGCCCGCCTGGGAGCTCCCAGGTGCGCTCGCCCGTGCCGGCGTTGTAGTAGTAGCGCGTGCGATAGGTCTCGTCCACAGCTTCGGCCCAACCCGGGGGCAGCGCAGCCCTGTCCCCGGCGGGCGGAGTCGCCGCGGGGTGGCCCACCTGCGCCTGCGCAGCCGCAGCGTACAGCTGCGGCGCCGCGTACACCGTGGAACCCTGCCAACGCAGAGCGCGGGACTGCGTGAGGCAGCGCGTGGAGAGAGCACACAGCGCAACGGTAGTCTTCTCGCTCTCTCGCTCGAGGCACAACGCAGCACGCACCTCCTGACGCACAGTCCGCGGCTCGAGCGCTGACGCCGGCTCTTCCAACGGACGCTTCACGCCTCGCGATGAAGCGCCATCCGTTGCGCCCTCCGCGACTGCGCGGCCCTCCATTCTCACAGGCTGAGCCACAGTACGCGCGGCGATGCCACGCGCGGCGAGTGCACACGGCAGGCGAGGGTGTGAACGTGTTTCTTCGATTCAAAGTTTCAAACTTCAAAGAGCAGAAGGTCCGTCGTGGCAGAAATGCGCCCGGATCCTTTGAGGCTCACCGCCGTCCGGCTGGCGTGGGCGCGTCATAGTCCCCCGATGTGAAGGTGTATGCGTAGTCATAGTCCGGGCTGTAGCTGCCTTGGTCTGGTCCAAGCTGGTAATCCAGGTAGTCTTCCGATTCGGTGGAGGCTGGTGCACCTGCAGGCGCCGCGCAATCGGCGGGTCGCGGCCAGAGCGGTCCCGTGGGTCTGGCACGCCGCAGCTGCACTCGTCCTTCCTTGACCAGGCGCGTCAGGAGAGTTTCCAGGACCTTGTTTGGTCCGCGCAGCAGCTCGTACAGCGCGCAGCGCTGCTGCGCAGTCTGGGCAGCCTTGGCGCCATAGGGGCGCAGCGCGGGGGGCTCCACGCCCCGCCCTCCGTCCGCGAAGGTTGTCGCAGCGTCTGCGTCGCCAAAGAGGAAGGGCGCAAAAAGCTCATCTACCAGTCGGGGGGGGTCCTCGAAGTACGCCTCGCTCTGCACCACCAGCATGGGGCGCCCGGGCGTGACGAACTTGTACGACCAGGCCAGCAGCGCTGGGGCGTACAGCCCCTCCAGGCAGTACAGCGACTTGCCCCACAGCGCCACCGGCCACTTGGCCTGGGCGGCGTAGCTGGCCCACGCGGCGCCCAGGCGCTGCTCCCCGTCTCGCGCCGCGGAGACGCTGGAGGCGGAGGCGAGCAGCGCCAGGGCCTGCGCGCCGGCGGACGTGTTCAGGAAGGCAAGCTCGCGCTGGATGAGCGCCTGGAAGCTGGGCACCGCGGCGGCGCCTGCGCTGCACTCGTGGCTGCCGCACTCTGCCGCCAGCTTGGCGTTGTAGAGGGCGCGGGGCAGGTCCACAGGGGAGCGAAGCAGCAGGAGCACCTTGGTGCGGGGAGACAGCGCCGCCAGGGTGGTGGCGGCGCGCTGGGCCAGGCCGCCGGAGCCGCTGTACGAGCTGCTGGCGTCCACGGTGAAGACGGGGCGGTAGCCTGGCGAGGCCTCCTTCAGCCCCTCCCGGTCAGCCAGCAGCTGCCCGCCGGCGCACAGGCTCTGCGTGGCCAGCGGCTGGTCGCAGGCGCCCAGGCGAGCACGCACGGCGCTGGTGTTGAACAAGCTGGCGTAGCCCAAAGGGCTGCACCCGTGACACGCGGGGTCTGCACTGCCGTTCACCAGACCAGCCTCGCAGTGCGCGTGCGACCCCCGGTATGCCACCAGCTGGGCGCTGTCGCTCTGGCACTGAGTCAGGAAGTTGAGCTCCCGGAAGGCGCCGGGTTGGAGTGCAGGAAAGCGAGACAGCAGCCGGCGGTACAGCTCCGTTGCGCCGCTCTTCGACACACCCACCAACGCCAACGAAGGCACAGCCTCCGGGTCCAGGCCCTGGCGGGTGCGCATGAAATGCAGCTCTGCAGACACACTCTCGCCGCGACCAAACGGGCTTGCCAGGCTGCCGCCCGACCCGCCGGACCCGCCCGCCGTGGCGATGAGCACCACGATGAAGACGAAGAGGATCGCGGCTCCGAAGCGCCAGGGACGGGGGTTCTCTGCACGCAGAAGCAGGGGGGTGAGCCTCAGCGCCTGCGTGCCTGCAATTTGCATGCACCGTCAAGCTGCTGCGGCGCACCTGCGTGAGAGGCCAGCGCCCGGTTCTTGAGCAGGAGCAGCCAGTCGGCAAGGCGCTGGGCAGAGCCACGCGCTCGGTCTGCAACCGTCTCTCGCCGCGCCCCCTCCCGTACACCCCCGACGCCGCCGCCAGCCTCAATGCGCACGTCCGCGGCCTTGAGCTCACGCTCTATGAGCTCGTGGAGCTCGCTGGACATTGTGGGCAAGGCAGTGCCGGCTGGCAGCTCACGCCTATGGCCACACCTGTACCACAGACAGCCGGAGACAGCCCACCCGCGAGGGCTCGAATGTATGGTTACTTGGCGCCGAACCGCCGCCCGATACGCCGTACGCACGATTTCGCTGACACTGTGACGTGTCTGGGTGCCTGTTCGTGCCTCAGCTCACTCGCACACAGCCCTGCCGGCTCCATGCGCGCCTCATCGCTGCGCGAGCAGCTCTGCGACGAAGAGGCTCCCGCGGCATGCGAGGGCGCGGAAGAGCTGAAGGAGGGCGCGACGTGCGCAGAGGTGGAGGAGACTGCGTGTGCCGCCACCCTCGCACCCGCGCCCACTGCGGAGCCGCTGTGTGCCTTCCCCTTCTCCGAGTCATCGCCGTGCGTGTACGTCAGCCTGTCTCCCGCGGCTGCCGAGCGTGCTGCGATCAAGGCTGGCAAGCTCAGCGTGGTCGTCAGCAAGACTGACTCGCCCAGCGAGAAGACCGACCCCACGCGCCTAGAAGGCCTGAACGACGAGGTGCGTGAGCACGCGGCAGCCGCGCGGAGCTGCGGCGCGGCGTGCGGGGCGTCCGGCGGGGCGCCGGCGGGCAGCGTCGTTCGGACCCTGAGCTCGGCACTCGGCTGACCTCCCTTCGCACGCCAGACGCACGACGACCAACAGCAGCGCAACCTCAAGGCCAGGGCACTGCGCAAGCCGCGCGCGCTGTCCGTCTTTTTTTCGCCTCTGCAGAACGTGCGTCCAGCTCGCGTCCAGCTTCAGGCGCACGTCACTCACTCCCCCTCCCCAGCTCACCTTGCTGGAGTTCGACGTGGAGACCTACGGCGAAGACTGGTTCCCCACCGAGAAGCGCCACTTCGCCCTGTGCGTCCTGGTGCACCTGCTCTGGTTCTTTGCGATGGTGCGCCCAACCCCGCGACGTACCTAGACTCCTTCTTCCCCATCTCAAGCGCCGCGGCGCACGCAGCTGCTGCGCGTCACCGAGTTCGATGGCAAGCTGCACATCCCGGGCTCGTTCTTTTGGATGCGCCAGGCTGCGATGCTGGGCGCCATGTGCGCCGTCTTCGCGCTGTCAGGCCTGCTGTCCGTCACCACCGACTTCAACCCGGGGTACACCCGCAAGATCTGCCACCTGGCGCTGTTCGCATCCTCACCCGTCACCATGTTCCTGTGGCCCTACCGCTCATCCAACGCGGCCGATGCGCGGCTGGTGACACTCTGGACTGTGTGGTACGTGCCCTAGCTTCCGCACAAGCTTGGCGACACTGACTGCTGTGATGCGACGGCTGTGATTGGTGCACAGGACCCAGTTTCTCCCATATTACGCCCTGGCCAAGCCCATCCGGCGGCGTCTCACTGTCGCGCTGCTCGCCTTCCGCGCCATCGACCGCGAGGAGGACCGCCCGCACACGCTGGAGTGGTTGGTGTCCCAGGCTGTGGCCGGTCTGGCCGCGATTGTGGGCATCATGATCTTCCTGTCCTACAGCATCTCGGAGAACAAGAGCGAGGACAAAGCTGTGCGCATGATGCTGGTCATGATTCCCATTATCATCAACGGCGTGGGCGATGGGCTGGCCGAGCCGGTGGGAATCCGCTTTGGAAAGCACAAGTACCGCACTCGTGCGCTGTGGTATCAGGGCCGCTGCTGCTCCGGCTCATTCACCCGCAGCTTCGAGGTGCGCGCAGGCCTCTCGGGCGTCGCGCGGGCGCTGAGACGATGTGTGCGCAGGGGAGCTCGTGCGTCTTCATCTCAGGAGTGCTGGCGGTTGGCATGTTCCGCTTCTTCTATTCTGACACTCAGTTCGCGGTGGCTATGGCCTCCATCCCGCTGTGCCTCACGCTGGCCGAGGCGTTCAGCCCGCACACGTGGGACACGCCGTTCATAATCAGCGTCGGCGGCGTCATCCTGGGCCTTATCGAGCGCCTCCTCCCGGGCTGTGGCGCCCAGTGCGTCAACCAGATTTCCTTCTTTGGCATCCATTGAGGGGTGCGGGCGCGACGGAAGCTGCGCGGAGTGTAAATCGTAGCTATTCTCGAATCGGGCACACTGCCACACTCTGCTGGGAGCGAGAGCTGAGCGCTGAGGAGTTTTGTGCGTGCGTTGATTCACAGATGAGCCGTCAACCGTCGCGTTTTGGTCCTTCCTACCGGGATGCAGCTGTGTAGCTCAGACCTCGCCCTCCTCCATGTCCTGCACTCCATCGGACACTCCCGCCCCCTGCGGCGGCGCCGGCGGCGCCGCAGCCGCCTGCTGCTGCGGCGCATCGAAGCCCGGCATTCCGTCAAAGGTGAATCCGCCGTTCATCTCGGACATGAGGGTGTGCGCCTCGTCCAGGTTCACGGTTTGGTCCACCGACATGAGCTCCGCACGCGCAGCATCCCGCGCAGCCTCTCGCGCCGCGTTCTTGTCCGCCTCAGCCTTGGCGGCGGCCTCCCGCACAGCCTGCTCCTCAGCCTCGCGCTGCGCCAGCGCAGCAGCGGCTGCCGCGCGCTGCTCAGCCTGGAGGCGCTCCATGTCTGCGCGGGCAGCCTCCTCGTCGGCGCGCTTCTGCTCCTCCCGCGCCTTCTTGTCAGCCTCCTTGGTCTCGAACTCGCTCCACAGCGCGTCGGGAATGGCGCCGCCGCCGCCGCCGACGGCGCCGCCCTCAGACGCCGCGGCGCCCGTCCCCTCCCCGCCCACCGGCCCCGCCGCAAAGTTGGCCCATGACGTGGCGTTGGCGATCGTCACGTCCTTCTTCACGGGCGCGTCGCGCAGGATGGAGGGCGCCGCGGCGGCGGTGGCGGAGGCGTCCAGCATCACCGCTTCCGGCGCAGCAGCCGCCGGCGGCGTCATGCTCGCAGGCACAGCCGCCCCGGCGCCGTTGGCAGCAGCCGCAGCAGCCTTGGCGCCCTGCGATGCAGAGTCGCCGCCCTCGGAGCCCCCGCCGGGAGCGGAAGCGGCCCCAGCCTTTGGCGCTCCAGCCTTGCCCTCGGACGCGCTGTCAGAGTCGCTGTCGCTGCTGTCGTCGGAGCTGCTGGTGCCATCGCCGCCGGCCGCCGCAGCCTTGACGGGCGGCGCGGGCGGCTGCACCACCGGCTCGGAGGCGTACAGCTCGGGGATGCCCATCTGCATCTGCTGCGACCGGGGGAAGACAAAGTCGAAGAGGCGCCACAGCGTGGCGTTGTCCATCAGGTCCAGGTCAATCTCAATCTCGTCATCCTCCGACTTTGTGAGGTTCTGCTCGCTGATGATCTGCACCACTCGCGCCTGCTTCTGCACGGGCAGGTTGGCAAGAGCCACGGAGAGCTGGCGCTTCTGCTCGAACTTCATGGCCGGGCGGGGAGCAGGGGGGGCCGGCGGGGCTGGGCGCTGACGGGGCGGGCCAGGGCGGGCGGAGGGTGCGGATGGCTTGGGAGGCCGCTGGCGAGGCGCGACCTCCAGGTCGTCATCGTCGCTGTCGCTGTCGTCGTCGCCGCGGCCGCGGCCCGCAGAGCCGCCGCCGGCCGCGATGCGCTCAGCCTTGGCCTTGGCCTCGCGCTCCATCCGACGAACCTTCTCAGCCTCGCGGTCTCGCACCTTGGCGCCGCCGCCGCCGGTGGGCGCCGCATGCGCCGGCTCCGCATGCACGGGACCCTCCTCCGGCAGCGCCTCAACCTCGATGTCCTCCCCGTTGCGGCGCACAATCTCGTTCTGCTCCTCGTAATCCAGCCCGCTGCCCTCCCACTGGCCCGCGAACTCGTCGGAGGCTGTGACGGCGGCCTGGTACACGGCGCTGTCGGGCGGATTGTAGTCGAGGCAGTTTTGGAAGACGAGCTCGCAGTCAGCCTTGAACGCGCTGGGCAGCGGGTAGTCGCCGCCCTCCAGCTTGGCGGCGATGGTGCTGTAGTCCATGGGGTGCTTGATCTTGTCGAAGTAGTCGGGGATGCCCAGCTGGACGGGGTCTACCGGCACTTGGAAGGGCCAGCTGGACACATGCTTCTGGCAAGCCTTCAGTATGCTGCTGCACTTGCGGAGCAGCAGGTTCATGCGCTTGCTGCGCTCCGTGTCAACCTTGCGGCGCTTGGCCTCGCGAGGACCCCGAGGAGGGCCCAGCGGCGCAGGTGCGGGGCGCTTCTTCTGCTTGGGAGGCGGCGGCGGCGGCGCGGACACCTGGCGGGGCGCCAGGTCGCGCGGCGGGCGCTCGGGACGGCCCTGCTGGGTGCGCTGAAGAGAGCGGCGAGTGAGACTTGTGTGCCAGCCATGCCGGCTGCTGCGCACGGTAAATCACAGCCGGCCGTGCGCTGCGCGCCACCAAAGACACGCACCGGAGAGTACAGGTCGGACGCTTCGGACATGTACTCCCGGCCGCCGTAGGCCGTGTTCGCCTTGGGCTGACGCTTGCCGCTTGGCTCCGCATACACAGCAGGCCGCTGCGGCGGCGGCGGGCTGGTCAGCTTGACGAAGATGCTCTGCTTCTTGCTCTCAGCCTTCTCCTGCAGCGCCTCCAGGCGGGCCATTTCGGCGCGAATCGCAGCCTTGCGCTCAGCCTTGGACGGCGCAGAAGGCTGCGCCTGCGGGTACTCCGCGAACGGCGTCTGGTACGGTACAGCGTTGGCCGCCTCCTGCGGTCCGATGCGTGAGTGCGCGAGGAGGAGGAGCACTGAATGGCCCTCAGGTTTTAGGGTTGCACGTCTAACTGCCGTCGCGCCGCGCAAGGGCACGCGCCTCTTCTGCAGCCGTGCGCGGCGCGCGGCGCTTGGCTCCGTTGGGCGGCTCGATGTACTTGGCCTCGGCGGCGCAGTCGGTGCCGGGAACCACAGCCACCAAAGTGTAGCCTGCAGGCACCTTCTGGCGCACGATTCGCAGGTCGGAGTGCGTGACCCACACCTTGCCGCGGTTTGGGTTCTGCCTTATGCCGTTGGACTGCAGTATGGCCTGTACGCCCAAGGCGGGTTAGAAGAGCAGCTCAGGTGCACAGCCGGGGGGCGCGTGCCTCCATTCAAGCTCCACAAACCAAGGGAAAGCCACACAGACCGGCGCCCAGCAGGCTGAAGGCCGCCAGGAGACGCGCCACGAGCGGTAGCGTGTCAGCGCGAAGTTGCGTGGTGCAGAGTGCAAAGAGCTCTCCACACCTCTGAATGCTCAGCTCAGACGCGGCGGC
>Ga0049083_10000721_pt1 | contig 12152 bp, 6 predicted proteins | sample GreLakmeMI27MSRF_FD_66719 | JGI IMG/M metagenome (GOLD analysis project Ga0049083, IMG submission 66719) | Freshwater lentic microbial communities from great Laurentian Lakes, MI, USA - Great Lakes metaG MI27MSRF | ecosystem: Environmental > Aquatic > Freshwater > Lake | place: Great Lakes...
GCGCGTAACACTGCACGCCTCTGGTGCGATAGAGCCGAAGCCTAGAGCTCTAGAGCTAGGGCTGGGATAGGCTCGTGCTCGGCCGAGAGTCTGTGCGTCTATTGCACGCCCTCCCGGGACAAGGCGCTGTGCAGCGCCGCGAGCACGGCTCGAATGTCGGCGTCGCTGTGTGCGGCTGAGACTGCGATGCGGATGGATGGCGGCGGGCGTGCGCGCTCCAGGGCGCTGTACTTTGCGGTGGCCAGCAGCACCGAGTGGTCCCTCAAACAGCGGTCGCAGACGCGCTGCAGCAGAGCCTCCGCAGCCTCCCACTCGCCGGCGGCGCCTCGCCCGGCGGCGGCCAGCCGCAGGTGCACCAGCGGGCAGAAGTCCGGACCCGCAGGCGCCTGCACGCCCCGCAGGCACGCCAGCCCCGCGCGCAGGGCGGCGGCGTTGCGGCCCAGCGCGCTGCGCAGCTGCGGCTGCTCGCCCAGCAGCTGCAGCGCCTTGAGCGCCCCCGATGCCAGGTAGGGCGGCAGCGACGCGGAGAAGCAGTAGCCGGAGGCGTTGATGCGCTGGTGGCTGATCACCTGCTTGCTGCCCACGCAGAAGCCGCCCACGCTGCCCAGGGTGTTGCCAAGCGAGCTGGTCACGATTTCAACCTCCTGGGGCTGCAGGCCCGCGTATGCGCCGGCGCCCCGGGCGGTTGCGCCGGGGAGAGCGCCAAATGAGAGGGACTCGTCCACCAGGAGGCGGAAGCAGAACGCGCGTTTCAGCTCCGCGATGGCGCCCAGCGGCGCCAGGTCGCCGTAGTTGGCGTAGAGGCCTTCCACGAGGATGAAGCGGCGGTTGAGCGGCGTGGAGCGGTGCGCGGCGGCATCCTCTGCGCGTACCCCCTCCAGCACGCGACGCAGGTCCCCCACGTCGTTGTGCTTGAAGTAGCGTACCTCGCTGCGGCTCAGCGTGATGCCGCTCTGCAGCGCGAAGTTGACGCCCTCGTCAACTACCAACAGGTCGCCGCGCTTTGCAAACGCAGGGATCGTGCTCGCCGGAGTTGCCACGTCGTAGCTGTAAATCATAGCGTCCTCCGTGCCCATGTAGGCGCGTAGAGCCTCCTCGAGCTCCAGGTGCACGTCTGCACCAGGTGCGTCAGGGCTGCAGGGGTGGGCTGGCGCGCGCACACGCACCGATCGTGCCGTAGAAGCCTCGCGGGCCGCATGATCCCACGCCGTACTTTGAGATGGCGGCGGCGCAGGCGGCCTGCGTGGCGTGGGCGTGAGAGGGTGGGTGCAGCAACGAGCAGGAGCGCACGCGCCTGCACGTCTGCGTGCCCCGCCAGGCCCAGGAAGTTGAAGGAGACCATGTTGAGAGCCTCCACGCCGCCAGCCAGCTGCACGTGCGGGCCCGTGCGCCTGCGAGGTGCGAGCGTGAGGCGTGGCGGCGAGAGCGCACGGCAGAGTGACGCACCCGGTCACCACTGGCGGCTTGAACGCGCGCTGCGCTTCGCTCAGGGGAGGCACCAGCGGCTCTGGCTGCCACTCAGCGCACAGCGTGTCGATCTCCTGCGCGCGAGAGTGAGTGGGAGGGCAGGGCAGCAAGGCAGTGCCAGTGTCCCCGACTTGCCTCCTCCGTCAGCGGCTTTTTCTGCGGCTTAAAAGAGCGCTGGAAGAGCAGCAGCACGATGGCCGCCAGCAGCGCCGTCTCAACGAGAACGTGGAAGCCTGGGAGCGAGGCCGGTCAGAGGGCCTTGTCAGGCATACAGCCGGACGGCGCCGCACGCACTGCTGCTGGTCACGAACTGGAGGGCCACCTCACGCAGAGGACGCGCCGCCGCGCCCACGGTGGCGGCGGCCACGGAAACCGCTGGCATCGGCACGCGGCGCCGGAGCGCGTGTGCCTCAGAGCAGTGTGCCTCAACCTGAACACTGTCGCAGTCACTCACAGGGCTGATACGCTGGAGACTAGTAGAGCGCGTTCGTAGACCGCGTAGGACCCGTTGGTCACCAAATATTACCCGCGGTCAGTCGAAGAATGCATCGCCGAGCAGTACAACGGCTGCTCGATGGAAGCCGAGGCTGCTGCAATAGCGTCTGTGACGGGCGGCAGAGCGCGCGTGGGCCTGTCGATGGCTGGCGAGAGCTCCGGGCGCGGTCTGTTCGCCACTTGCGCCGTCGCGGCAGGCGAACTCGTGTTCAGCGAGCCAGCCTTCGTGGCCTCGCCCGCGCCCTTCGGCTGCTGGGAGTGCGTCTGCCACACATGCCTGAGGCGGGAGCAGGACGAGGAGAACTTGTTGCGCTGTGAAGGATGCCGTTGGGCGCACTGGTGCAGCGACGCGTGTCGTCAGGCGGGCACAGCACAGGCAGCGCACGGCAGCACACGGCACAGCACAGCAGCGCACTGTCCGGCCGAGTGCGCTGCGATGGCTGCAATGCGCTATCGCCAGCTGGACTTGCCCCCCAGCGTACTGCTCGCCGCACGTCTGCTTCGAGGCTCGGAGTCCTCGCCGCAGGCTGTGTTGGCGGCAACGCTGGTTGGGCCGTCAGCGGACACGCCGGAGAAAGCTCTCCAGGAGCTGCGAGATTTGGCACCCACCGCGCTGGCTTTGGCCGGAAGAGCGGCGACGGAAGAGACACAGGGGAGCGCGTTGACCACGCTGTGCCAGCTGCGCCGCAACGAGTTCCGAGTGCTCGACGACCGACAGGTGGTGGTGGGCTGTGCGCTTTACCCCGCCGCGGCGAGGCTCAACCACTCGTGCGCCCCAAACCTGATGGCGTGCTCTGGCGACGGGTGGCTGCTTAACCTAGAGGCGCAGCGCCCCATCGCGGCGGGCGAGGAGCTGCTCTTCAGCTACGTGGACGCGCAGCGGGCGCGCGGCGAGCGGGCGGCGACGTTGCGGGAGCAGTACCTGTTTTCCTGCGGATGCAGTTGCGAAGACTGCGCAACAGAACAGAACACAGCACCGTGCATTGAGTGAGCGTCCCAGCATTGCGGCATTCACCCCAGCGTTTGTTGGTTGAAGGACTCGAGGAACACGTTGGCCAGGAAGGCTGGCACGCTGCGACAGCGCCCGATGAAGACGTCAACCTGCCTCTTCACGTCTGGCCGCGCCGCAAGCGCGCCCGGCAGCAGCGTCGCTTCCGCGTCCCGCCCCTGCGCCGGGTCCGCCTTTGCAAGCTTGAAGACGAGCACCTCCTGGTCTGAGGCGCACAGCACGCTGCGCACGGTGACGGTGTCGCCCGGCAGCGCCAGCTCCAGGTGGTATCCGAAGATGAGGCGGCACGCGTCGCGCACCGTGGCGATGCTCTCCTGGAAGACCGCCTTGTAGCGCGCCTCGCGCTTCTCTAGGTCCGCCACCTTTCGGCGCAGCACGGTGGCCTCGGCGGCGGCCACCGCGGCAGCGGTGCTGGCCGGCTGCTGCTGCTGCTGCTGCTGTGGCGGCGCGGCGGCGGCGCCTCCAGCGTGCGCCTCCAGTCTCTGGAGGGCGGCGCGCAGCTCGTCGTTCTCGGTGCGCAGGGCCAGCTGGGTCGCCGCCTGCGCCTCCTCCTTGCACGCAACCTCCGGGTTGTGACGCAGGTGCAGCACCTTGTAGCGCTCCACGTCGAACTCGCCGCGGCCCAGGCGCTCCTGCAGGCCCGCGCAGTCGCGGCCCAGGGCGTGCGCCTCCCTCTCCGCAGAGGCTGCGCGCGCGGCAGCCTTGGACGCGGCCGCCAGGGCGCCGTCGCGCGCCGCGCAGGCGTCCATGGCCTGGCGCTGCGCCGCCTGGCACTCCTGTTCCAGCGCGCAAACGCGCTCGTGGGCGCGCCCCAGCGCCGCGCCCAGCTCCTCCTGCCTCGCCTCGCGCACCGCGCGCTCGCGGGCCAGCGCCGCCGCATCCGCTCCGGCGGGGCCCGCCTGCTGCGGCTGTTGCTGAGCGGCGGCGTCCTCGTCGTAGGCTTTGAGGAAGCGCTGCAGCGAGTCGCGCTCCTCCGTGAGCAGCCGCGCGCGCGCCTGGCACCGCGCCAGCGAGGAGCGCCCGCTCTCCGCGGCGGCGGCGTGGGCTGCGGCGGCGGCGAGCGCGTCGTCCCTCTGCTGCTCGCAGCAGCGCAGCGCAGCCCGCGCGCCGCTGGTGGATGCCTCAGCCTCGCCCTTGGCGGCGGCGGCGGCGGCCAGCTGACGACGCAGCAGCGCCAGCTCGGTGGCGGCGCCGCCGGCATCGCCAGGAGAGGCGGGGCAGGCGGCGGCGGCGGCGGCGGCTCCCGCTCCGCCGCCCACGGCGGCCGCCCCGCCTCGCTGCTGTCTCTCCAGCGCCAGGGCCTTCTCCGCCGCGGATGCGGCGTCCTGGCAGCGCTGCGCCCTGGTCTCTGCAGAGCGCAGCTGCTCCCTCAGGAGCTCCACCTGAGACGCAGCACCCTGCGCCCGCCTCGCGGCGCTCAGCTCGCCGTCGCGCGCCTGCGCCTCGGCGCGCAGCGCCGCCAGGCCCGCCTGCAGGTCCGCGCAGCGGGCGCGCAGCTGGGGCGCGTCCGCCGCGTCCGCCTCGGCGGCGTCTGCGCGTCGGCACACGGCTGCGCAGCGCGCCTCGCACTCCCCCGTCGCCCGCTGCGCCGCAGCCAGGCGCGCCTCCGCGCGCTCGCAGGCGCCTCGGTGCTCCAGCTCGCCAGCGGCGGCGGCGGCGGCGCGCTGGCTCTCCAGCAGGAGCGCACCCTCGGCGCTGCGAGCGGCAGCCGCCGACGAAGCCTCCACGTCCTCAGCCTGCCGCCGAGCAGCGGCCAGCTGGCGCTGCTGCGCGGCCGCGGCGGCCGCCGCCGCCGCCGCCGCCTGCTGCGCCTCCCGCTGCTCCGAGGCGAGCTCACGCGTGCGCTCCGCCAGCGCAGCCTCGACCACGGCGCTGCGCTGCAGCGCCTCCGCGGTACGGGCCGCCTCCTCGCGCAGGGAGGCGCGCAGGGCGAGCAGCTGGCTGGCGTGGGCGTCCGAGGCTGTCTGTGCAGTCGACTGGGCGCTGGCCAGGCTCGCCTCCAGGCCCCCCACCCGAGCAACAAGGCGGTCGTTCTCCCACGCGTGCGTGCGCGCAGCCTCGCGCAGGGACGTCTCCTGGCGTGCGTTGAGAAGGGGCGCGTGAGACAGAGAGGAGGGGACCGGAGAACCCTACCGAAGACAAACGGGGACCGTGCGTGCCTGCGCCTCCAGCTCCGCAAGCCGCTGGCTGCGCGCCCAGAACTCGGCCACGAAGTCGGACTTCACCAGATTGGCCGCCTGTGGTCCAAAACCAGCGAGCGGGCGGGTGAGAACAAGAGAAGGCAAGCCGTGTGCCTATGCTCGCTTCAAAACACAGCACTGCGCGCACCTCGTACGTGTTCACCCACGCCCCCTTCTGCTCATGCAGCGCCTGGGCGTCGGGCGGAAGCAGCCAGTCGCGCGGCGGAGGCGCCAGCTGCGGAGCGCTGCCGGGCGCCCCTCCGCTCCCGGCATTCTCCTCTGCCTCGTTGCTCAGACGCTGCCGCTTGGCGGGCACGCTGGCTGCGGCCGCGGTGGCGCGCCAGCGAGGGGCGCCCGTGACGAACTCGTCCGCCAAGGCGCGGGGGCGCACCACGCCGGGTGTGGCGTCCTCCATGCCTGCAGGCAGCGACACGCCACACGGGCCAGCCGAGCACAGCGCGCCGCGAATGATTTCGAATTTTCGACCGACGACTAAATAAGTACGAAGATTGCAGCTCGTGGAAGGAAAGACGCGGGGTTGCACGAGAGTGATGCGTCTGCGTGCCATCGTCGGCGGCTATGCGCTTGTTTGGCTGCTGTGGGTGTCTTTGCCGCGTCATGCGGTGAGCGTGTGCGTCACGTTGTTCACCTGGAGCGTTTTGAACGTCGGGTTCATCCGCAGGGCCGCGAGGACGGCCGCGCCGGTTGATGCATCCCAAAACTGCTGCTGCGATTCCGAGGAGACCGAGCCAATGCGGAGCGTCATCGTCTGCAGCGTGTTGGCGCTGGCCAGCGCGGCGCAAACGGCCGCCACGTCATCGCCAACAAAGAAATCTTCACGCTCGCTGATCTCCAGAGCAGTGAGCGCGCGGCACTCAGTCAGCAGGCGTGCCAGCTGCGGCAGCGACGTGCGCCCCAGCTCCGTGCTCAGCAGCTTGATGCTCTGCAGGCACGGCAGCGCCGCACACGCGTCCACAAAGCCGTCAAGAGTCACATCCAGCCGTGACCGGTACAGCCGCACGTGGCGCAGCGAGTCGTGCCCCGCCAGCGCCGCCCACAGCTCGTTGAAGGCCTCAGCTGCGCGGTCATCGTCGCGCTCATCCCAGAAGCCGTAGTTGCAGCTGATCGTGTGCAGGTGCACGCGTTGGAAGGGCGCCTGGCGGCGCAGCACCGCCAGCAGCTCGTGGAATGTGGCGGGTATGTGGCGCGGCACGAAGGGCTCGTCCTCGTATTCATCGTCGCCTGGCTCGCAGTCGAAGGAGTGGTCAGCCAAGATTGTGTCTACGCTCGCCTCGAGGATCGCGCGCTCCGGCGCCGCCTCCGCCAGGCGACGCAGGTCCGCGACGTTGACATGGTAGTGAGAGAACTTGGGTTTCCAGCCTTCCCATACGTCCTCCGAGTAGTTGAGCCAGAGTATGCCGAAGCGCACGCGCGTCAGCTGCGCGTTGTCAGCGAGCACCGCCAGCACGTTGCTCAGGCGCACGGAGCAGCGCTCGTCCTTGGGACGCTGGTCGAGCTTGTAGATGCCTGGGCGCCGCTCGTGGTAGAGGTCAAGGACGAGAAGGCCATGCGAGCGCGCGCACGCGGCGCGCAGCAGCGCGCCGGAGATGTGCGCCGTCACGCCGCTCGTGTCGGAGAGGTCCACGTGCTGCCACAGCGCGCGCTCGTTGTTGAGTGCCGCGCGCCACGCAGGAGACACTTCGATGCACCGCAGACGTATATCCACCGGCACTGCGCCAAAGATGAGCTTCTGCGCCGCGGCCGGCAGGTCCAGCAGGCGCATGCCGTCCGACATGGCGCACCCAGGCGGGCGATTGTGAGTTGGTCCTCCTCGCCACCACTGCCACGTCACAGTCACTTGGCCGCTCTGCCTTCCTACTCTGACTTGTGTTCTTTCCGTCTTAGAAGAGCGTAACTGCTTCGCTGGCCTCGGACACGGAGAGTTTTATGTGCTGCGATTTATGAGCGGGCGGTGAGGCGGCTGCTTGCGGGCACGCTGGCGACGCATCTGCGTCGGGCTGCACGTGTGGCTGCGACGGCCTTGATGCAGGGTGCGCAGCCTGCCCGCACCGTGGTGGTGGTTGCACTCCTCTGACAGCGACGGCTCTTCCTCTCTCAAGCAGGCGCTCTCTCCGCTCGGCCACAGCTGCGTCCGGCCAGCAGCCTGCTTCCGCGCACACAAGCGCCTGCTCGTCGCGGCCCGCGCGCCTTGTGCACCGCCGGGGCCGCTTCCTACCTGGACGGGCTGAACGAGGAACAGCGAGCGGTGGTTCTTGCTCCCCTGGTGCCCCTGCGCGTCCTGGCTGGCCCTGGCTCTGGCAAGACGCGCGTCCTCACCTGCCGGGTGGCGCACCTGGTGGCCTCGCGCGTCGCCCCTGAGCGCATCCTTTGCATCACCTTCACCAAGAAGGCCAGCAATGAAATGCGCGAGCGCCTGGACCGCGCCCTGGGCCTCGCCGCCAAGGGTGTCAGGACGGGCACCTTTCATTCAGTGTCTGCTGACGTGCTGAAGCGCCACATCGGCAAGCTTCCGGGTGCACTGCGTGACCATCGCTTCATCATCTACGACGCGGAGGATGCGTGCAGTCTCATCCGGAGATTGATAAAGGATCTGTGGCCGGTGGCTAAGAAGGAGGAAGCGCAGCGCAACCCGGATGGTTCCAAGAAGCTCCAGTCCCCGGAGGCTGAGAAGAAGGCTAAGGAGGAGAAAGAGCTGCGCAGCCCAGATGGCTACCAGGCGCTCATCTCGCGCTCCAAGAACTGCATGTCGCGCAGCTACGGAAAGACGGGCGGGGAGGCTTGGAAGGCGCTGGTGGAGGACGGGGTGAGCGTTTTTCACCCGTTGGCACCCTTCTTCCCGTTGCTATACGACAAGTACAATGCCGCGCTGGCGCGCTGCAACGCGCTGGACTTTGACGACATGCTTTCCTTTACGGTGGAGCTGCTGGCCTCACAGCCCGGGCTGGCGGCGGAGCTGGCACAGCAGTGGCCGCACGTCTTGTGTGACGAGTTCCAGGACACCAACTTTGCGCAGTACGAGTTCATCAAGCTCCTCGCTATGCAGCGTACCAGCCCGATTGCACGCAGCCTGATGGTTGTCGGTGATGTGGACCAGAGCATCTATGGTTGGCGGGGTGCACAGGTGCAGCTCATGCGCAGCCGCTTTGCCAACGACGTGGGCGCCGCCTGCATGTCGCTCTCCCTGCCCAGCAACTACCGCAGCACGCCGGAAGTGCTGGCGGTGGCGGACGCCGTACTGACTCCAGCCAGCGAGACTCGGAGTGAGCTGCGTGTGGCCCCGATGTTGCCCTCCGGTGTGCCTGTCTGCATCTGGACTATAGACACGGGCCGCTTCGAGGGGGAGACGGTGGTCCACGAAATCCAGCGCCTCCTGCTGGGCGCAGAAGGGCGATCCAAGCTGCTGGGCTCTCAGATCGCCGTGCTGTACAGAGCCAACTGGCAGTCCCGGGAGTTTGAACGCGCGCTGCTCAAGAAGAGCATCCCGTACGAGGTGGTCAACGGCCTGCCCTTCTTTCAGCGTCGCGAGATCAAAGACCTGACGTCATATCTGCGCCTGGTCGCCAACCCAAGGGACGAGGTTGCATTCCAGCGGGTGGTCAACACGCCCACGAGGGGCATCGGAGACACCACACTGGATGCGCTGACCGCGTGGGCCAAGCTGAACAAGCAGACGCTGAGCGCAGCGCTGTTGACCGACGTAGACGAGTCTCTGCCTTCAGCAAAGCTGCTGGGCATCACAGCACGCGCCCATGGCTTTGTGTGCGACTTCCGCGCCATGGTGGCCTCCTGGCAGCGCAAGGCTGCTGCGCTGCCCGTGCGCGGCCTCCTGCAGCAGATCGTCACCGACATTGCCTACAAAAAGCACCTGGAGGATGACGACGACGTTGACGAGCGGCTTGGGAATGTGGAGGAGCTGCTGTCCCTCGCCGCTACGCCGGCGGAGGGTGCTGACCCCGATGCGCCGCTGCCCACGGGCCTGGACGCGCTCTCAGGCTTCCTGGAGGACGCGGCGCTGATGTCGGCGCAGGACATGGCGAACAAGGAGCTGCCCAACAGCGTGCGTCTGCAGACCATGCACAGCGCCAAGGGCCTCGAGTTTGAGGCTGTCTTTGCGGTGGGCCTTGAAGATGACATCATCCCCTCTCCGCGGGCGCTGAAGGACGCGGGGCCGCGCTATGGCGAGGTGTACGACGAGGAGCGGCGGCTGTTCTATGTGGCCGTGACGCGCGCCAAAGCGCGCCTCTACCTCTGCCACGCCCAGTCGCGCTATATGTACGGCGAGCTCACCAGCCAGGACATCTCGCCGCTGCTGGGCGACGTGGTGCACGCGCTGGGCAGGGACGCCAAGCGCGTGTTGCTCAAAGAGTTCGCCGAGCCGCAGCGAGAGGCGGCGGCGCGAGCATACGACTCGAGTGGGAGTGTCGGCGCAGGCAAGTGGGATACAGATGCGCGCATGCGCGCGCACGTGCCACGCCCGATGGCTGCTGGTCGCACGCGCGCAGCCTCCACAGTTGCTGCTGGCCGGAGACCTCCCCTGCCCCCGCCAGCTCCGATGACGCCGCAGAGGAGCCAGGCCAAAACTGCGCAGACACTGAGCGATGGACAGGGCATGGCCGCCCTGATGGCGCAGAAGGCTGCAGCGGCGGCGGCAAAGCGTGCGGCTAAGGGCACTTCTTAAATCGACAGCTACACCGTCGCTGAGAAATCGCGGCGCATAGCTCTCCGTGTCCTCAGCCCGCGAAGCAGATAGGAATCCTCTAGATGTGGTCCGTCACCTAGCCTGTGTCTTACCTAGCCTGTGTCTCACCTAGCCTGTGTGAGCGAGAGGGGCACCTAGGTGGGCCCTCCTTTTTTCTCACCTAGCCTGTGTTTCACCTAGCCCCGGGAAAAACACAGGCTAGGTGAAACACAGGCTAGGTGACGGACCACATCTAGAGGAGATAGGAAGAACGTAGGAAGGTTGGTGGCGAGAGGCCTTCCAAAGCTGCGTGCATCTTGGGTCGACGACGCATTTTTTGGTCAGCGGACGTACTCTCACGCTCCTCTCTTGCTTGTCCATGGGCGGCGGCAAGAAGAAGAAGAGAGCTTCGAGCAGCAGTCCGGCTCCGCAGCAGCTGCAGTCGCCGAGCGCTGTCGCTCCCTCCACACCCCCGCCTCCTGCTGCTGAGGGCGACTCGCTCCGCGAAGCTGAGGCCGCACTGGAGCAGCCGCTAGAGGCGCGCGCCTCAGCAGACGTGGAGCTTGCGGAGGGCGCAGATGCCATCGCACAGTATGGCACCGTGCCGCCTGCTGAGCCCGAGGCTGCGGAGGACGCAGCGCCTGCTGCAGAGCCCGCGACTGCCGCGACTGAAGCTGCTCTTGCAGAGGTGTCCCTGTCGCCTCTGCGAGCGCAGCGGCTGAGCTTCGACCAGCAGTCGTTGCCTCCCGACTCTGACGCCGCGCGGCTGCTTGAGCTGCGCGAGGAGTACGAGGGCTTTCGGGCGAGCACGCAGGCCTTATGTGAAGAGCTGCGCGCCCGCGAGGACGAGGTTTCCCTCCTGCGCGCCGAGCTGCGCGGCGACACGGCCACCACGCATGCGCGAGGCGATGACGCGGCGTGGCGCCTGCAGCGTGCGGAAGCTGCCGTGGAGCGGGCGCGACAGGAGGCAGGCACGCTGCGGACAATGCTAGAGCGAGAGAGAGCCACTGCGGCGGCAGTGCGGGCTCAGCTTTCTGGAGGCGACGCAGCCGCGGCAGTGGCGCAGGCGGAGGAAGGCGCGCTGCGGGCGGAGCTGGCGCGGCTGCGCGTCGTGGCGGGCGAACTGGAGCGCGAGAACGAGCTGTCAAGGTCCACGGCATCAGCTCTCCAAGACGCACAGCTCAGCCTCGCAGCCTCCACCACGCTCGCGGAGCGGCTGCTGGCCGACAATGCGGTGCTAACGGTGAGTTCCTCCACTCTGCGCGCGCCATGCATCGTCTCGCCCGTGCGCTGAACACTTCGTCTGTGCCGCAGGACATAGTGAATCACCAGGCCCTGCAGCTGATGACAGAGCGCGCCGCTCACGCAGCCGCAAAGCAGTTGGCAGAGCACCTCCAAGCGGACAATGCCGTGCTGGCAGACCTTCTGGCGCAGCAGTCTGCCATTCTGGAGGCCATCCGAGCCGCGCGAGAGGCACAGCGCGGCGTCCGCGCTGACCAAGGTCAAAGCAGCGAGCAGCCTGCTGACCAAGAGGAGGCAGAAGCTGAGGATGCGGGCGGCGATGGTGTCGCCGCGCAGGCTGATGAGCCGCAGGAGGAGAACTGCGAGCCAGAAAGCGCGAAGCGGCAGGCCGCGGGCGAGTCTGGCGTTGGGGAAGTTAGAGAGCCGCCGGGAGAAGGTCCCCGGCCACCGCCGCAAGAGACCGTGGTGAGGCGCCGCTCGCTGCTGGGCTCCCTCTGGTCTCACATAGCGGGCTACGACGATGCGCCGCATGGACAAGCGCTATGAGAGATTGCTTGCTCATTGCAAATCATTCCGTCTCCGGCTTAGCATCCGTCTATGCCTCCGGCTTCTGGGCGGCCGTCTTGACGACGCAAACCGGGTAGCTGGCATGATGCACCAGGTAGTCGCTAACCGAGCCCAGGCCGATGAGCAGCGCATCGCCCACGCCGGCGAGGAAGCGCTTGAAGGCAGAAAGGCCGCGCGCACCACAGACGCACAGGTCCGGGGCATCCCCCCCGACCGCGGCGCAGATGGTCTCACCAATGTTACCGGCGGCCATGGGCGTCAGCAGCTGCACGCGCGCGTGCTTAGGCGGCGGGTGCTGCTCCAGCAGGTCACGCAGGACGACGGAGGCAGCCTCGACGGCCAGCTTCTCGGCTTCCTTGGCCTGGCGGTCGTCGCCGGAGAGGCGCGATGCGATGACCCAAGGCACATCCGCGTCGTCCATCAAATCCAGCGGCGGCGCGACGGCGACGCAGATGAGACGCACCGCCACCACGGGCTTTGTCGCCGCGCTCAG